>Ga0194129_10008322_pt1 | contig 12034 bp, 15 predicted proteins | sample TA2KigCa35mmetaG_FD_150862 | JGI IMG/M metagenome (GOLD analysis project Ga0194129, IMG submission 150862) | Freshwater microbial communities from Lake Tanganyika, Tanzania - TA2015038 Kigoma Deep Cast 35m | ecosystem: Environmental > Aquatic > Freshwater > Lake | place: Tanzania: Lake... | reverse complement strand
GGGGTGGGGCAGCGCAGTGCGACCGCCTAACCCTTGACTCCCACGGCCTCTAAAGGCCATGACCGATGCAGAGGGGGCTGATGGAGGACGCAGTCCCTTCTCAGACAGTCGCTCGGGGGTGATTAGCTAGGGAGGGTCTGGACAACCCAGAAAATTGCTCAAGGCAGGGGCTGAGACTCATGCCCCTGTCTTAACGGCAATTTCTCAACAGGAGGTTGTCCAGACCTTCCTTAGTTCCTCATCTAAGGCGTAGTTCGGATTCCTTTTAATGCAGGTGTCGTAGTTATTCTTCCTTGTGAAGTAAAGCTCAACCAACCTGCGCTCATAGTCGTATGAAATGGTTGCTTCCCGATAGTCAGAGTACATTATTGATATGAAGGCTTCTGCCTTGAAGATTCGTGGTTGGTCTTACACAGCAAATTGCTGATGCCCACGCCGGCAATATGCCAGCCAATCTCTGCAGCTAATGCGTCTTCTGCATATGGATGCAGCTTTGATCACTACCCCACTGTTCTAAAGTTGCACAAGCAGAGCTACCCAGATGTCAGTCGATTACCTCCTGCACTCAGATGGCGCTCCTCAGCGGGAGTACGCAAGGCAGGCAGCGGCTGATGGGGTGATTACTTACTCAGTCTCTGGAAGCCACAGCAGCATTCAAGGCAACTGGGTGGATCGTGTCTACGAGTTCTTGGGAAAGATACTAAATCTTCGCTTTGTAAAGACTGCTGATACAGCAGGTGCAGAGTTTAGGGTTTCATCTCAGAATGTCACTCGCGACCAAATAGTTACCGGCAGCTACCTAGATAGTTATTCTTTCGATTCGGCAGGATCTATCTCGTGGAAGTCTTCCACCAATCAACACCAATATGGTGGAGTCCAAGACCAAGAGAGAGTGGTGCATGCAATAGGGCGATCTCTTGGGCTGTCGTACCCTGATGGTGATCCCTGGAATCCGGCTTATACGCAGAACGACTCCATCCTTTCTTTAAATAGCTGGGATGGACGAGGAGAGTATGGACATACCTTCTTCTTCACTCAGGATGATCAGGATGCTCTTCAAAGCATTTTCGGTCGCAACACAGGCCTTGATTCCATTACGGGTCAGACAGTCGAGCATCAACAGCGCATCGAAGAAGATCTTCTTCTGGGTTTACCAGGTCAGAAGGACATATTCATGCTGACGGCAAAGGGGATTAACTACGACAATAAGGACGCACTTCAGGTCGAGCCTGATGGAAGGGTCTGGCACAATGATTACAACGTTGCCTCTGTCGCAAACTTCAATCCCGCAGAAGGCGATGAGATCTTGATAGACAAGAAGCTTTTTCTTCCAAATACCCCTATCAACCCTGGCTCTAAAGCGCCGAAGTCATTCAAGTTAAGTGGGAAGAAATCCCAGACGAAGACATTTCTTAAGAAGCTCACACTCAAATTTATTCATGCACAGTCGCCAGAGGCAGACCAGCAGGCTTGGACAACTTCCAATAATCTTATTTTCAATGATGCCGGCAAGCTTCTTATCAATGCAAACGGAACTGCTCCTAGCCTGACGAACTTAGGAGATGACCTTTCTGTTAATTCACAGCTCATTGGCTTTATTGATGCGTATGGGCCTATGGGTGGCCCTGTCACTGCTTCTTGGTTTGGTCTTTTCTGAAATCTGTGCCGTATGCCCACTTATTGGTTCTGACTGCAGCCTTCTCGCCACATCTATGTCTTAGCGAATCTTCTCCACAATTTCCCTCAGCTCTTCAGCTGTTGGTCTGACGTATTGCTGGGTCACTTTTGATGTCCCTGGCACCCTGTGCCCAGTGATGTAGAAGGCAAAGTAAGGGCTGACATTGGCTTCCGCCATCTGTGTCTCCACAATTCTCCGCAGGTCATGGCTGTTGAAGCCGTACTTGTCTGGGAAGGTGTCTCCGTAGCGGTCGTCCCAGCTTTGCTCTGTTGCCTTGTACTGCTGTGGCCAGATTGCTCCGTCTGGCATCTGCTCCTTTGCATTGGTCAGGAACTGAAGAAGCCTGGAGTGGATTGGCACGTGTGCTTCTTGTCCGTTCTTGAGTCGCCGGAGCCGGCCTTCCTCTTCGTACTCCACAAAATGGATCAAGCTGTTGGCTAGGTCGATATCCCTTCCTCGCAGGCCACAGACGGCCTGTTTCCGGCAACCTGTGAATCTTTGTATCAAGTGCATCAGGTCTCCTGTCTCCACTGCCTTCGCGTCGGCGGCTTCAACCAGTTCCCGAACTGGCAGAGCTGTGATCTCGCTCTGAGCAAGACCGCTTGCAAGCGACTCCCAGATGTTGGTGGTTGCCCACTCGTGCCGTCTCGCCCAGTTCCAGAATGCGCTCAAGTCCCGTAGCTCCTTTGCTACTGACGACTGTTTTGCCTGCTTGCCAGTCCTGCTCGTTTTTGTCAGCAGGTGTCGCTTGTATTCCACAGCCTCTTTTCTGGTCGCGTTGGTTGGATATTCATTCTTCGACCATTCGACAAACTTCTTGAGCACCACTTCCCATCGTTTCTTTACCTCAGGGCGTACAGCTCGTGATGTGATAATCCTTTCCTGGGTCCACTCGCTCCAGTGATATAATCCACTCTTTAATGCCTGCGCTGTTTTGAGTAGTGCTTCTTCTTCTGGTGTGTAAATATCTACTGCTGGATTTCGTGGGTCTACTCTAGCATTAACTCTCTGTTCTAGTTCAAGCTCAAGAGCTTCGTTAATCGACAGAGTAAATTCGTCATCGCCATCTTTCTCCCAGTCTTTCTGCCAAGCCCGGTATTTTGTTCGTAGCTCATCTGATCCGCCTTTTAATACTCGCTCAAGCTCATTCTACGCCTTCTCAGAGAGTGCGTGTGCTGATACCTGTTCTTTCGCAAGTACTTTCTTTGCTTGCTCTAAGGTGTCTGCCGCTTTCTTCTGAATCGCGGACTTCTTCGCCAAAACACCAACTTCTTCGCTGAGTGTTGCTCCCTTTGCCAGTGCCTCCTTTAGTGCTCTCTTGAGTTCCCGTGGCACTGCAATGTTCGTGTAGTAGCCACGCCTTCCCTTGATCTGGATCAACCCTGGTGGGAGCGCCACGAAGCCGCCTGCACTGACAACTGCACTGACAACCGTACTGACAAAACCACTGCAGCGTCAAGAATCTCAGTGCTGGCGGCTGTCTTTTGTCAGTGCAGTTTTTGCAGGTCGGAATCTGAGGCAGAACGGCACAGCGGTTCACCCTTTTGGTTGCACCTGTTTCATCAGGCCCTTTGCTCTGATCCAAGCCTTGGAGGCTTGCTCAGAAGCCAAAAATAGTGTTGTAAAGCTGCTCATTGGTGACCACCAGGCTGGCCAGCTTGTTGATGCCATCGCCCCACACATCCACCACAGCTGGTGAAGTGTCGCTGGCGCTCATCACCGCTGGATTGCTGCCCCACAGCCCATCATCGAGCGATCGCAGCAGTTTGGGTTGTTGCACCCGGCCGCTGGCGATGCGTGCGTCGGGCCTGCCGAAAGCATCACTGCTGAACATCCGGATGCGGCGCCCCTTCACTTCAAACCAGCCCGTGATCACATCGGTGTTGCCTTCCGACCACTCCAGCCAGCGTTGGCCCTTGCCTTCGCGTTCCCAGTCTCCGGTGATGGCGTACTGCTGCATCGCTTGAAACCCTCGCTCCTGAACCGTAGTGGCGGCGAATCGCTGTGCCAACCTGCCGGCAACCGGTGGTGAGGGATGGATCGTTCGCTGTTGGTGAGGCCCCGCTGGATGCGCGGCGCGCTGCGCAAGCTGGCCTATCCCTACTACTGGCTCACCGCACCGCTGCGCCCCCTGCCCTCGGCCCTGATCATCGGCACGATGAAAGGCGGCACCAGCACCCTCAATGCCTGGCTGCGCCATCACCCGCAGGTGATGTTTTCAGCGATCAAGGAGGTGCACTACTTCAATGATCACTACAACCGTGGTGAGCGCTGGTACCGCACCTACTTCCCGCTCTGGGAGCGGTGGCTTGGTGCTTCCTGTGCCCTTGAAGCCACCCCCGCCTACCTCTACCGGGCGCCGGTGGTGATGCCACGCATGCATGCCCTGGTGCCTGATGCGCGCCTGGTTGTGCTGTTGCGCAATCCCGTGGCCCGGGCGATTTCCCACTACGGGCACCAAGTGCAGCGTGGCGTTGAGCATCGTTCCGCTGTCGAGGCGCTGATGAGCCCGGATCCGCCGGGTAGGGGCAAGCCCAACCACTACAAGCGCCGGGGCCTCTACGCCGAACAGCTCCAGCAGCTGTTGCGCTTCTATCCCCGCGAGCAGCTGCTCGTGCTGCGCAGTGAAGACTTCTTTGCCCAGCCCGCTGCGGCCTACGCCCGCGTGCAGGCCTTCCTGGGTCTTGCCGAGCAACCTCTGCCGCCGCTGTCGCCCGTGGAGAACGTGGGGCGCGCCAAGGCTCCGATCCCCGCTGAGGTGCGTGAGCACCTGCGCGCGTTTTACCGCGAGCCGAATCAGCAGCTGCAGGCGCTCCTGCCCACGTTCCCGATCTGGAGGGAGGAGGCCTGAGCCCAGCCGGTGCTCAGCGGTGCAGGGCCTGAACGATTCGATCTTCGAGCGCTTCTGCGTTGAGCGCCGTGACCACGAACACCTCCTGGGCGCTGCTGCCGCGGCGGGCCACCAGCTTCCAGCCGCCGGTGATCGGGGTTGACACCCGCAAACGCAACTCCGGCGACCGGCCTTTCACCCGTGCGATCACCGCAGGCGTGATCGTGTCGATGGCGGGATCCTGCACCAACCGCTTGAGCAGTGGGATCAGGCCCTCCAGGTAGGTGCTGTGGGTGATCACCAGCCGCCCCATCGCTGCCGCATGTGGTCGTCAACCCTAGGGATTCCTGCTAGACAGTGAGTCGCTTTGTCGTTGCGATGGCAGCCCGGGTCCATCCGGAGATGCGCGAGCTGTTGCGGCGAGAACTGCTGCGGGAGCTGGGTTCTCCCTCGCAGCTGATCAGCTGCGAACAACGGGATCAGGGCGACGTGCGCGGCCTGGCGGTGTGCGCCGGGCGAGTGCTCAGTTACGTGCTGGATGCCGAGTCGCAGCGGCTGCGCACACGGCCTCTGTTTGATTTGCTCCTCCGCAGCCGCCGCTGATCAGCACCGCTCCAGCGGCGCCATCGTGAGGCCTTCGGCTCCCAGCTGTTGGTGGTAGAGCTCCGCCTGCTCGAGCGGTCCGCTCCAGACCACCGCGGAGCCCTGGCCGTCGATCTGGTGCGCCAGCTCCCAGGCGCGATCGGCGCTCATGCCCGGGATGTAGCGCACCAAAACCTCCACCACGTGCTGAAACGTGTTGTGGTCGTCATCGAGCACGATCACGCGGCCATTCGGGTAGGGGGCCTCCACCCGCTGCCGCTCCTGCACCGCCTGTTGTGCCATCCGATCACAAGCCGCTTGGGAGCATCAGTTTGGCCCCCGGCGCTCGCTAAACTCCACGTACCTTTGCAACCGCACCATGCTGGTCACCGTGGGTTGGGCCGCCCTCTGCGCCGTCTTCACCTTCTCGATCGCCATGGTGGTGTGGGGCCGTAACGGCGACGGTTCCATCAACTTCTGACTGTGAGCGACGTTGTTGTTGCTGGCCTCACGCTCAACAACGTGCTGGCCATCCTGGCGGCTTCCCTGCTGGTGTTTGTGAGTGGTGGTGTGATCTACCTCTCCACCGTGGAGTGGCGGGATCGCCGGCGCCGCCAGCAACCCGTGGCAGCGGCTCCCAAGCCACGCTCGAAAGCCAAGGCCCTGCGGTGAGTGCAACTCAGGAGTCGTTCGACCCCTGGGCCTGGCGCACGTCTGAGGTTGTGCTGGCAACGCCGCAGCCAGCCTCGACTGCGCCCGCCATTCCTTTGCCGTGGGATCACCAGCTGCAGCAGCAGCTGGAGCGTGCTGTAGCGGCTGCACCCACCAGCGCAGACTCCCTGGCCCTGGCCGCTGAACTTTTTGCTCAGCCGCCCACAGAAGCCCTGCGGCAACAGGCCGATCACCGGCGCCAGCACTTGGTGGGCGACCTGGTCACCTACGTGGTGAACCGCAACCTCAATTTCACCAACCACTGCCTGCAGCACTGCAGCTTCTGCGCCTTCCGCCGCGACCCTGGCGCTGATGGCGCCTACTGGCACAGCTTCGACACGCTGCAGCAGCGGGCCGCCGAAGCCGCTCGGCTCGGTGCCACGGAGCTGTGCATTCAGGGCGGCCTCAACCCGCAAGCCCAGCTGGATGGATCCGCGCTGCGCTACTACCAGGCGCTCCTGGACGCCCTGCGGCAGGCCGCGCCGGGGGTGCACCTGCATGCCTTCTCGCCCCAGGAGCTCCTGTTCATCGCTCAACAGGATTCCATTCCGCTCCAGGCCGTTCTGGAGGGCCTGATCGCTTCGGGCCTGGGCTCGATCCCTGGCACCGCAGCCGAGGTGCTCGATGAAGCGGTGCGCGCACGGCTTTGCCCTGAGAAGCTGTCCGCACGTGAGTGGTGTGCCGTGGTGCTTCAGGCGCATCGCAGTGGCCTGCGCAGCACGGCCACCTTGATGGCGGGCCATCTGGAAACCAGCCAGCAGCGCGCCGGGCATCTGCTCACACTGGTGGCCCTGCAGCAGGTGGCCTGGCAGCATTCCCAGGCTGGGTTCAGCGAGTTTGTGTTGCTCCCCTTTATCGGTGCGCAGGCTCCTGCGGCCCTGCGGCAGCGCGTGGGTCGTGATCAGCCCGATCTCCAGGCGATGCTGGCCCTCACGGCGCAGGCGCGGTTGCTGCTTGGGCACTGGATCGTGAATCACCAGCCCAGCTGGGTGAAGCTCACCCTGGCGGGAGCCACAGAAGCGCTGCGCTGGGGTTGCAACGACCTGGGCGGCACCTTGATGGAGGAAAGCATCACCAGTGCCGCTGGCGCCCTGGGCGGTACAGCTCAGTCGGTTGAGGCGCTGCGGGGGGCCGCCGCAACGCTGCAGCGGCCGGTGCAGCAGCGCACCACCCTCTACGGGGCTGTGCCGGCGTGCGTTTGAAGGCCTTGCCGCTGCGGGTTACGGCCCTCACCAGCGCTGTGTTGCTGGTGGTTCCGGCGTTTCTGGTGCTGCTGGTGCCCCGCCGCGTGGCCAGTGGTTTGGATCGGCTGATGCCCGATGCGGCGTTGCTGCAGAGCTTCGCGGCCCGGCCAGCCCAACCCCCGCCGGCGCTGTGGCTGCAACGCTTAGGCCCCAGTGCTGCCGTGCGCCACTGGCGCGCCCAACGGCGGCTGTGGTGGCAGTTCTGGGGCCCTCATGGCGATGCCGGTGCCTATCTGGTGTTTTCGGCGGCGCCCAGTGACCCTCTCCCGGCTGACGGTCTTCGGGTGGATGATCTGATCGTGGTGGCACCGAGCCCCCTGGCTCGCCAACTGCTGCAGGAGCAGCTCAAGCTCAGGCGCCGTCCGCCCAAGGGGCTTGCTCTGCGCTGCAGCCAGATGTTGGTGCAGCAGGAAGGTGTGCTCTGGAACCCTGCCGCCCTGGCCCAGATGCTGGGCCCCTTGGCCCCCCTGGCGATCACGCTTCAGCAGGGCTGCCTCAGCCTGCGCAGCGAGCGTGCGGCCTTGCTCTGGCAGGGCGAGGCCGAATCCAGCCCCGAGGCCCGCGGTGCGGCACCGGATCGGCTTGCGGTGCCCTCTCTGCCTTTGGGCTCCAGCAACGCACCGCCGCTGGAGCTGCGCGGACAGCGGCTCGATCTGCTGTTGCGGGGGTTGCTCAGCACCGCCTTGTTGCGCACCGCTCTGGCCGAACGCTATGGGCTCGGCCCCGAGCAGTTGCGCCTGCTGCAGAGTGCGCCCTTCAACCTCCGCCTGCAGGCTCAGGCTGGTGGGCCCTACCGCGCTGGATTGCAGCTGCTGGTGCGGCTGCCCGGTGAGCGCAAGCTGTGGGAGCGCTGGCTGCTCGACCTCAGCACCGCCCTGGAGCAACAGGGGCTCAGCCGCCTGCAGCCCCAGCCGCCACTCACCCTCTGGAACCGTGAGGACGGTGCTGTGGTGGGGGGGTGGCGCTGGCTGGCCAGCGATCAACTGCTGCTCTTTGTTGGCCCGAACCCCGTTCAGGCACCCTCCCTTCAGCCGCCCGCCGTTGGTGATTGGCAGCTGACGCTGCAGCCCAAGGCTTTGGAGGCCCTGCAGCTGCTGCCCCCCGGCTTGCCTGTTGTGGTGAAACGCGCCTCCCAGCTGGTGATGCTGGGGCGCGGTTCGGGATCAACGGCCCTGGCGGGACGGCTGGAGCTCAGGTAGGGCTGCCTTCGGCGGCCCGCTCGCGGCGCCGGCGCTCGGCGGCCACGGTTTCCTCCATCAGCTCCACGGCCTGGCTCATCTTTTCGATGTTGCCGGCATAAAGGCTGAGGTCTTTGTCCACGCGGTCTTTGATCAGACCCATCGCTTCCCCGATCTCATGGGCGGCGCTGCGCAGCGCCTGGGGATCGAGGGCATCGGCGCCCTGGGCGCTCTGCAGCAGGCTGAGCAGGCCGACGGCCACCAGCCGTGAGTAGTGGAAATCCTCGCGCTGCACGCCACGCAGCAGGGAGGCGATCAGCTCCGGCGCGCCCTGGCCCTGGTTGGAGAGCCAGCCCTTCACCTCCTCGAGGCTGTGGTGACCCACCTGATCGCGGGCCTGTTGCGCCTGATTGCGCAGGGCGCTTCCATCGAAACCATTGGCGCTGCAGAGCGCCTGGAACAACGGTTCGCGCTGGTTCTCCGGCCTGTAGCCGTTGGAGAAGCTGTCGAACACCTGGGTGAGGCCCACCGCAAACAGGCCGTCGGCTTGAAAGCCCTTCTGATGGCTCAGCAGGTGCAGTTCCACCAGCAGCTCATCCACCAGGCGCCGGTAGATCGGCGCGATCACATAGGGGAAAGCGCTGTGGAAGGCCCGCTTGCTATCCGCAACGGTGAGGCTCTCGCCCACGTTCTCATCGATCAACGTGGTGGGACCCTAGCTCGCGAGGATCGCTGAACTCGGCTGAAGCTCAGTAGGATCCCGCCAGCTGCTGCGCCCCCTGTGTCGATGATCCCGATCGTGATCGAAGAGTCGGGCCGGGGCGAGCGGGCGTTCGATATCTATTCCCGTCTGCTGCGAGAGCGGATCATCTTCCTGGGTGAGCCTGTCACCTCCGAATCCGCCAATCGGATCGTGGCCCAGCTGCTCTTCCTGGAGGCGGAAGACCCCGAGAAAGACATCTACCTCTACATCAATTCCCCCGGCGGCTCCGTCTACGACGGTCTCGGCATCTTCGACACGATGCAGCACATCAAGCCGGACGTGCACACCGTGTGCGTGGGCCTGGCCGCTTCGATGGGTGCCTTCCTGCTGTGCGCCGGCGCCAAGGGCAAGCGCAGCAGCCTCACCCACTCGCGGATCATGATCCACCAGCCCCTGGGCGGTGCCCGCGGTCAGGCCAGCGACATCCGCATCCAGGCCGACGAGATCCTCTACCTCAAGAAGAAACTCAACCAGGAGCTCGCCGACCGCACCGGTCAGCCCCTGAGCCGCATCGAGGAAGACACCGACCGCGACTTCTTCATGTCTCCCGTTGAAGCCGCCGAATACGGCCTGATCGACAAGGTGATCGACAAGCGCCCGGTTCGCGCTGTCTGATTCCTTCACCTGATCCAGGCTCGTGGGCCGGAAGCGGGGAGGTTCCGCGGACAAACCGGGTGGCAAGGGTTTGCCACCCAGCCTGCGGCCCAGCAAGGTCTGCCCGGTGTGCGGCAGGCCTTTTGCCTGGCGCAAGAAATGGGCAGCAGTGTGGGAGCAGGTGATCTACTGCTCAGACCGCTGCCGCAATCAACGCTGAGGCTCAGCTGCTGGTGAGGGTGGGGAAGCGGTTGCCGGTGTACAGCTGTGGCATGCCGTTGGCCAGGGCTGAACCCACCCGCATGCAGGTGGCGTCTTCGTAGGTGGGTGCCACGATCTGGATGCTGGTGGGCATGTTCTGCGGATCCAGACCAGTGGGAGCGGCCAGCACGGGGTTCCAGTTGAGCAGGTTCCAGAGCGGTGTGAGCACCCAGCCAGCCATGGGGTCGACTTCCACGCCATCCACCAGCAGCTTGTCGCGGAAGGGATCGAGATCCGCAGGCACTTCGCTGGTGGTGATGGTGGGCATGATCAGGGCCTGGTAGCCGCTCTGGAAGATCTGGTTATCCACGCGGCGATAGATCTCGGCTGACACCTGCGCCGCATGGCGGGCCTGCTCCGGCCCCATCGCCGTTGCCGCCACTTCGGCGAAATGGCGGCCGTAGCTGGTGAGCTGATCCTTCTGGCTCACGAGGTCGGCCATATCCGCTCCCTGAATGCCGGAGAGCAGCGCTTCCTGCAGCACCTTGCGGATGTCGTTGCCCGTTACGCCCAGATTGAGATCCACCTTGGTGATCACAGCGCCCTGGCGCTCCAGCACTGCCAGGGCGGCCTCGGTGTTGCGGCGCACGTTGTCGCTCACCCGCGCCCAGCCCTGATTGGGGGAGTAGGCAATGCGCATGCCCTTCACACCCGCGTAGCTGAGGGGAAGATCGAGCTTCGGGCGCAGGGAGTTCATCACCCCAGGCGCCGGTCCGGAGATCACGTTCTCCAGGCGGATCATGTCGGGCAGATCACGGGCCATCGGTCCAATCACCGACGGCAGCAGGCTCACATAGGTGGGCTCTACGGGCACACGGCCGTAGGGCGGTTTGAAGCCCCACAAGCCGTTGAAGGCTGATGGGATGCGGATGGAGCCCCCCATGTCGGAGCCTGTTGCCAGGGTGGTGAGTCCTGCGGCCAGGGCAGCGCCGCTGCCGCCTGAAGAGCCGCCCACGGCGTATTTGAGGTTCCAGGGATTGCGGGTCACCCCCCAGAGATCACTCCAGGTGACCCCAAGGACATACATCTCCGGCACCGTGGTCTGCGCGTGCAGAACGGCGCCGGCCTCCAGCAACTTCACCACGATCGGATCGTTCGTGGTCATCACCCGGTCGCGGAACACCTTGGAGCCGGCGGTCATGGGCCAGCCCTTCACCGCCATTTCATCCTTGAGGGCCACTGTGATGCCCTCGAGAGCCCGGGGATTGCCCTCTTGCCAGCGGCGCTCTGAGGCTTTGGCCTGTGCCATCGCCTCCTTGGGATGCAGATAGGTGAAGCAGTTCACCTGCTTCCCGCGCTGCTCGGTGAGCCGCAGCTGGGCCTGCAGCACCTCCACCGGCGAAAGCTTTTTCTGGCGGAAGAGTTTCAGCAACTCGCCGGCGCTCATGTACGCCAGCTCCAGATCACGGCTCACGCCGGCAGCGGCCGGTGCTGCGTGCAGCCTGGAGGGCGACACCACACCCATGGCCCCGGCAACGCCGAAGCCTGCGGTGGCTCCGAGCATCTGAAGGGCGTTGCGGCGACTCAGGTTCAAGGTGGCCACGTGCAGCTCTGCGCCGCATTGTGTTCAGGCTGATGGGCCGCTGGGGATGGCTGAAAGGCGTTGATGCAAAAAAAAGCCCGCGCAGTGCGCGGGCAGTGAAGGTTGAATCTGTGGCTTGGATGCCTGGGATCAGGCTTCAGCCTTGATCGGTGTGGCCTCTGCAGCCAGATCGGCTTCACTCAGGAATGGAGAGAAGCGCTCCTTCTCGGGAATGGAGGTGAATTCGCTCACCAGGGCGCGGAATTCATCGCCATCGAGGCTTTCCTTCTCGATCAGCACGTCCACCACGCGGTCCATGCAGGCGCGGTTTTCGGCCACGAGCTTCACGGTTTCCTGGTAGCAGTTGTGCACGATCTGGCGCACGGCCAGGTCGACGCGGGCGGCGGTGGCATCGGAGCCATCACTGCGGGTCATCAGATCGCGGCCCAGGAACACCTCCTGATTACCGGCCTCAAGGGAGAGCTGACCCACTTCGCTCATGCCGAAGCGGGTCACCATCTGGCGGGCGATCGAGGCCACCTGCTGAATGTCGCCGCCGGCACCGGTGGTGATTTCGGCGTGGCCGAACACCACATCTTCAGCGGCGCGGCCACCCAGGGCGCCCATGATCCGGGCGCGCAGCTGGGCGCGGCTCACCAGCATCTGCTCTT
>Ga0194129_10008321_pt1 | contig 12037 bp, 8 predicted proteins | sample TA2KigCa35mmetaG_FD_150862 | JGI IMG/M metagenome (GOLD analysis project Ga0194129, IMG submission 150862) | Freshwater microbial communities from Lake Tanganyika, Tanzania - TA2015038 Kigoma Deep Cast 35m | ecosystem: Environmental > Aquatic > Freshwater > Lake | place: Tanzania: Lake... | reverse complement strand
TATTGTGAGGGCCTTTTTTATTCCTTTTTTCACCCTCTTCTTAATCTTTTAAATCACTATCCATCCTATCCTAAACTTTAGCTGTTTCCATTATACAATTGTAAAAGGTGAATACTCCCTTGGGCAAGAGTTGGCAGTTAAAGTCAAGAAGAGAGCAGTTGATAATGTTTTGAAAACTCTTACTAAATTTCATAAAATTGAAAATCCTACCAGGGTGATCTCTAATGTTACAATTGCGGATCAAGTGATTGCTGTAAGAAACGAAAATAAGTTGGTAGTTGTTTCAAAATTTAAAGAGGATCGATTGTTTTCAACCGTTTTTGAAAAATGTCATGGGGTAAGAGGTGGACTAACTATTCGGGTCAATTTCTCAAACTACACGTTTCTCCCTGAAAAAGAAGAGTGTGGCTGTCTCATCTCTTAATAACATTCATTAAACTTCTTTTGAAACTCCATTCGTTTCTTAAATTTGATTTTTTTAAACAAAGTGGGCAACGAAAAAAGTCTATTTTTGAGCATTAAGCCTTTTTGGAATTTGTTAAAGTGGATGACTTTGGTCTTAGATGAGAGTCTTAAAAACTCTTTGAGGTAATTTTGAAATCACTATAGGCTTGTATTAATTTTTGTTATGAGTTAGGACTAATTAAAAAGGAGGCGTATGTCTTACGATTTTTATTTTGAAAGAGAAGGTATTCTTTGTGAGAAGCTTAAAAGATGGGGTCCAACTTTTATGCGTCTTTCTCTCGGCGTTATATTTATTTGGTTTGGGATTTTAAAAATTTTAGGGGTAAGCCCTATTGAAGAACTCGTTAGAAAGACTGCTTTTTTAATTAATGAACATCTTTTTGTAGTTCTTCTCGGATATTGGGAACTGCTTATTGGTATTTGTTTTATTATCAAAAGATTAAACCGTTTTGCGATAGGGCTTTTCTTTTTGCAGATTCCAGGTACGTTTATTCCTCTTTTTACAAATCCTGCAGATTGCTTTACTTTTTTCCCTTATGGATTAACGCTCGAAGGGCAATACATATTTAAAAATTTTGTTTTGATAGCAGGAGCTTTGTATGTCTTTTCAGCCATCCAAGACAAGCGATGAGCAAGAGTGGCATAAACTATCAATAGATGCCTTAATGGAGTCTTTTAAAGTAAGTCCAAGCGGACTTGATCATGAAGAAGCAAAAAAGCGGATTCATAGCTGCGGCTTAAATAGACTCAAAACACCAGGGGGCTCTAGTTGGAGTGGAATTTTTTTCAAGCAATTTTTTAACCCGCTTGTCTCAATTTTATTATTTGTATCTGTTTTTAAATTTTTTATAAATAAACCGTTAGACTCTTTTGTCTTGTTTTTAACTATATTTTTGATTGTGCTTATTGGTTTTTTTCAGGAGACGCGTGCTGAAAATGCAATGCAGTCGCTAAAAAATCTCTACTCTCATAAGTCGAAAGTAAAACGGGAAAATAGGGTGGAAGTAATTGAGAGTTTAGAATTAGTTCCAGGTGATCTTATTCTACTAGAATCAGGCGACCGTATTCCTGCGGACGCTCGAATTATTGAATGCACTCATTTTAAGGTGAATGAGGCAAGTTTAACAGGGGAGTCGGAGACAGTAGAAAAAAATACCGGTTACATAATTGGAGAGACCCCCCTTGCAGAGAGAAAAAATATGGTCTATACCGGTACTACTGTTGCTACAGGTAAAGCAACTGCAGTTTGTGTTGCGACTGGTATGAATACCGAACTTGGAAAAATAGCTCTTGCAATCCACGAGATCAAACCAGAAAAAACACCTCTACAAAAAAGTATAAACTCTTTAAGTATCTCCATTTCAGTTTTTGTTTTTTTTATTATCTTAGTTTTTATTGCGGTAAGTCTTTACAAAGGGTATCCGTGGATGGAAATTATACTCTTTGCTACATCTGCTGCGATTGCTGCAATTCCTGAGGGACTTCCTGCTGCTGTAACTATTGTATTAGCAGCAGGTATGAATGTAATGGCAAAGGGCAATGCGCTTGTACGCAGACTTTCTGCTGTAGAAACTCTAGGATCAACCACACTTATTGCATCTGATAAAACAGGAACACTAACACGTAATGAAATGAGCGTCAAAACGACATATGTATTTAAAAATAACCCTGAGAGAAAAAGGCTTTTATTTGAGATTGGTATACTGGCTAACGACGCTTATATTACAAAAAAAGGGGATAAGTTTGAACTTGTGGGGGACTCTACCGAAGGAGCGCTTTTAATTGCAGCTGAAAAAGAGGGTATTGATCATAAGATAGTTATGCAGTCTAGCACACGTTTGGAAGAGATGCCCTTCGAAAGTGAAAAAAAGTATATGGCAACTCTTTGTGCGACGCCAAGAGGAAAGGTGGTCTACGTTAAAGGCTCTTTAGAAAAGCTTCTTGAATTTAGCAATCTTTGCGATTCTCATAAACAAGAAATTGAGATGGAAATGGAAAAATTATCTGCTGAGGGATTAAGAATTCTAGCGGCAGGATACCTTCCAGTTTCTAATAATGAAAAGCTTACTGAAAAGATCTTTCAAAAGGGTATTGAATTTATAGGCTTATTTGCTCTCTTTGATCCACCGAGGGAAGATGCTGCTAAGGCTATTTTAAGCTGCCAACAAGCAGGCATTAGAGTTGTGATGATCACAGGTGATAATAAGTTGACTGCTCAAACAATTGCTAAAGAAATTGGTATTGATGTAGCTAAGGGAGTTTTGACTAGCCAAGATATAGATTCCATGTCAGATGAGATTCTTAGAGAAAAAATGAAAGAGATTAACGTCTATGCTCGGATAGAGCCTCTTCACAAATTAAAAATTGTAAGAATATTTAAAAGTCTAGGTGAGGTTGTCGCTATGACAGGAGATGGAGTCAATGATGCTCCTGCACTCGAGGCAGCTGATATCGGAATTGCGATGGGTATTACAGGGACTGATGTAGCAAAAGAGGCAGCAGATATGATTTTAATTGATGATAATTTTTCATCAATCGAGGCAGCAGTTGAAGAGGGGAGAGCTATTTTCAATCGACTCCGTTTTGTGACGACATTTTTGCTTACTACTTGTATAGGAGAATTACTCGGCCTTATTTTGAGTGTCGGCTTTACGAATCATGTCTATCTTCAACCTCTTCAGATACTTTGGATCAATCTGATCACGGGAGTAATTGTCGCAATTCCGCTTGCCATGGAACCAAAAACTAAAGATGAGCTAAAACAGCCCCCGAGATCTCCTGATGTAAAGCTTCTCTATCTTGGGATGGTGTTTAGGATTTTATTTCTTGCAATAATGCTTGGTCTATCAACATTTGTTATGTATTACAATGCTCTCTTATTTTATGACTTAAAAACAACTCGAACGATGGTGTTTTTAGCTATTGTAGTATTTGAGTGGTTGATTGCATTCAATGTAAGAGCAGACGAAAAAACTATTTTTCAGATAGGCTTGTTTTCAAATAAATCGCTTTTAGTATCGATTTTTGTAGGCTTGGTGTTGCAAATTTTTATTCTTTATACCCCATTTTTACAAAAGATTTTTCAAACAACTCCATTAACCTTGCAACAGTGGCTTTTAACCCTTTTGCCTGGGGTATTGCTTTTTAGTGTGGAGACGGTGCGAAAAATAGTGTTTCCAAAGATGTTTAACTACGGTAAGTGGCAAAGATCGGCTCTGTTTCCTAATTCATCGTAAAATTTAAGAAAGCTTTGGAAAAAAGCGTCGAGAAGAATCCCCGCGCCCCTTTCCCGGTATTTTTGTGCAGCCGAAGGCGGAGGGAAAATGATGTGTTGTATCAAAAACGTATGTTGATAAAAGAAAAGTCTACAGGGTTAATTTTAAGTCGCTAAACACAAACCCAACATGTATCTGATTAGATGAAATGTAACTGGTCCGAGTATAACAAAGCTCTTGAAAATCAGACTGCTTGTAGATCTTTTTGAATTAGGAAACAGAGCTGCAAAGATCTACTAAGAAATTGACTCAAGAATGAAATTTTATCGATTTTGACTTAAAATTAAAATTATGATAAAAAAGTAGGCTCAGATTTTAGTCAGGCTGATTTAATGGAACCTTTATTAGATTTTCGTTGTTACCACTATGCAATAGCAACAGGATGTGATCCGCATGGAATAGAATTAAGAGTAAAAGCAAATAAAACAACTGTTGAAAAGGTTTTAAAAGATATTGTTGAGTTTCATAGAATCGAAAATCCAACAAGGGTGATTACATCTGTTACAATTGCTGGCCAAGTAATTGCTGTAAAAGGGGAAAAAAATTTGGTGGTGGTTTCAAAATTTGAAAATGATCGCTTATTTGCAACCGTGTTTCAAAAATGTCGCGGCGTAAAAAACGATCTAACGATGCGGGTAATTTTTTCAGAGCGTGTCTTCATCCCCCAAAAAGAGCCATGCTGCGCCTGTATCATCGCCTAAGAGTTAAGCTATTGCTCTTTCTCATAAGCCTATAAAGAGGAGAGTGCCCTCATAGTTTTTATCAGGGTTTAGCCTTAGCTGAAAGAGGAGATAATCTTCACATAGCTGATTATGAACCTTTTTACATCAATATGCCTGCTTGAGTATCCGGAAATAAAAGTTCTTGGAGGAAGGGGACGCAGAACCCTTCATGCTTTACGATTAAGAATCGCCCATTTAGTGTAATTGTTAATTTATTGGTATTAAGATCAGGTATTTGTAGGATTCTTTCACTCAATTGTACAATTTTTTCATGATCTACAAGATAGCCTATTTCGTCTTGTAACATGTGGCAGATTGTATTTATATTAACATAAGATCGTATAAAAGGTGAGATCATAAAAGACAGTCTATTTTTAGATTTGATTTGAGGGTTAAAAAAGCAGACTGGAGTTTTTTTGTAATGGGTCCTAATCTGATTTCAGTTTGATCAATTTTTGAAATGGGAAGTATTTCACGTATCGTTGACGTTGAAAAAGCCTCTTCGATAAAGGGGAGATCTTTTTTATGAATGACATCTTCTTTCACATCGAGGCAGAGCTGTTTAGCAAGCTCTATCACAATTGCTCTTGTAATACCAAAAAGAACCCCCTCTTTTGGTGTATAGAGAGTTCCTTGAACGACTGCAAAAAAATTAGATTTTGTAAATTCAAGCAAGTGGCCCTCCCCATTTGTAAATAGTGCATCTTCCGCGTTTTGCAAGGCAGCCTCTTTAAGAGCAATGATTGCACTTAGGTAACAAGTTGATTTTACAAGGGGAAATGTCCGCGTATACGATGTTGTCACAACCGGCATTCCTTTTTCATAAAATTTTTTATCTGGAAAAACTATGGGCTCTGAAAAAAGAATGACATGACTTTTTCCAGATTCATCTTCTGATAAATAGATTCGAATCACAACGTTTGGATGATTATTTTTTTTTATGAGCCTATCAATAATCTCTTCTAGATGACTTGGAAACTCTAACAAAAAAGTTTTTGCACTATTTTCTAATCTCTTTAAGTGCTCTTGCAAATAAAAGGGGGTAAAATCGTAGGTTCGAATGAGCTCAAATGCTGCATATCCCCTTGTAAAACCAAGAAGAGATGAGGGAATGCCAAAAGAGTTTTGCAAAACAAATGTGCCGTTATGATAACAAAAAAATTGCATAAAAATAGAATAGGTCATATGGGTGGAGGTGTAAAGAAAATTATAGGGCAGTGATGGCATTTTTGCAAACAACGGAAGAGCTTACTTTATTGATTCAGGCCATCTTAAAAGATATTCCAAAAGTTTTAAAAGGGAATAAGACGGCTGCCCAGCGTATTCGAACAAAAACTGTCAAAATTGCTAAAGTCTCTAAAGTTTGGCGAAAAGAGTCTCTCGATCAAGAGAAGAAAAAGGCAAAACCGAAGAAAAAAGAGAAGAAAAAACGCCGCGTATGATAAACTCTTGCGTCTATGATCGAAGCTAGATGTAAACACGCACCTATTTGTGGTGGCTGTAAATTTCAGCAAGCACCTTATAACGAACAGCTTATACTAAAGCAAAATCAAGTTACAGCCCTTTTTGACCCCCACCCTGTGAATCCAATTATTGGTTCTGACATCCCCTGGTCATACCGGGGAAAGATGGAGTTTTCTTTTTCACAGGATAAAAAAGGAGAGAAGTATTTAGGGCTTGTGATGCCAAAGAGCCGCGGAAAAGTGTTTACGCTGACGGAATGCTTTATTGGATTTCCGTGGATGGCAGAGGTTGTGAATAGTGTGAGAGAGTGGTGGCAAAAAAGTAGATTAGAGGCTTTTTTCCCGCCAAAAGCAATTGGAAGTTTAAGAACTTTGACAATGCGATCAAGTAGAGATGGCAAAGAAAAAATGGTTATCTTGACAGTCTCAGGAGACGCAGATTACGCTCTTACAAGAAGTGAATTAAATAGCTTTGTAGCGGCCTCTAAATTTGATGAAAACACGTCCGTTTTTTTAAGTTTGCAAGTTGCTAAAAAGGGGCAGGAAACAGAATTTTTTGAGATGCACCTTTCAGGCCCTGATCACTTAAAAGAGACTCTTTGTGGCATCGAGTTTCGCATTAGTCCAAGGAGCTTTTTTCAACCGAATGTGAAAGTTGCTGAAAAAATGTTTGAAAAAGCAATTCAGATGCTTTTGTTAACTGGCGAAGAAAAAGTGTTAGATCTTTACTGCGGTATGGGAACAATTGGCTTAATTCTCTCTTCACACGTAAGACAGGTGATCGGCATTGAAATTGCCAAAACAAGTGTAGCTGATGCAAAAGAGGCAATAGAGAGATTGGGCATTTCAAATATGCACGTCTATGCAGAGGATGTGGGCACTTTTTTAGAAAGGGGAGAGTCTCTTTTTGCACCAGATATCGTTGTCGTAGACCCCCCAAGAACGGGGCTTGATAAAAAAGCAATTGATGCAATTAATCTCTTAAAACCAAAAAAATTTCTCTACATCTCCTGTAACCCGATCACACAGAAAGAGAATTTGGCTCATTTCCCTAAGTACAAAATTGCTGAGATTGCTCCATTCGACCCATTTCCTCATACAAAGCATATAGAAAATATTATTCTTATGCGCTATGATGGGTAGTTAACAACACAATTGGAGAATTTCATGTCACACGTATTTGTTGCAGCTGCAGAAGCAGCTCCAAGAGACCAAAACCTCTACCAAACACTCATTATGGTAGGGATTGCCATTCTATTTTTCTACTTCATCCTCTGGAGACCAGAGCAAAAGCGTAGAAAAAAACTCGAATCTTTAAGAAAATCGCTTAAGCGTGGCGACAAAGTGATTGCAATGGGCATCAGAGCAACAGTTGACGAAGTTCGCGAAAGAACTGTCATCTTAAAACAAGTAGACGGATCCAAAATCGAAATGCTCTCAGCTGCCATCACCGAAATCGAATCAACAACCGACACCGCCCCCCAAAAAAATTAGGAACGAGGCGCTTGTGGGAAGGTCGTCCCTGGGCCTGGTTTTCCCCGAGGCTTTTTGGGGTCATGTGCACCGCCGCCTCCGGTGATTTCTTTTGGAATCCGACCTGCCTCTTTCCATTCAGGGGATGATGATCGCATAGGTTCGCGAGAGGCGCCTCCGCTCCTGCGTGCTTTAGGAGCATGTGCTGCAGGTGCTGGAAGAGCAAAGCCCGCGCCGCCGCCATCGGCTGTAGCGGTGGGGCCGCCGAGTATTTCAACATTTAGTTCACTTAAGAGACGGCTAAGAAGGCGTTTAGTTGGGATGAGAGCTTCTCTTGTTTCTTTTCCGGCGGTAGAGCGCATTGCCCGTGAATCTTCACCAACAGAATCTAAAAGTGCTATCATGCATGTAAGGTTTTTGGCAAGGGCTGCTCTTGCTTGCACAGAATCAATAAGAACTTGGCTGGCTGTTTTTGCTTTGCCGTTTTGCAGCTCTTTTAACTCTTTCCGGAGACGGACTTGCCTTGCAGCAAGTTCTCTTACAGTAGAAGGATCTGTAATAGAAGTTGTAGAAATTGCGCTTAATTCAGCTTGTATTTCCCTTATGCGAGCAGGTTTTTCTTGTAGCTCTTCAAGACTTCTTTTTAGTGTTGAGCAATAGGTGTTAAGAGTGCTTAAGCTCGTGATAATACTGCTTAAGCGGCCAGGATCGGTTTGTCCTAAGATAATAATTCTGGCCATATCTTTTAAATAGAACTCAACGAATCTTTCAAATAAAGTGTCAGTACTTCCTCTAGTATTCGGTAGCCTAGTGAGAGTTATCTTGAAAAAATTGGTCCCTTCGATTTCTTCACGTGTTACCTTTTCAGCAATGTGGGCAAGAGGACTTTTGTCAAGAAGCTTTTTGGCATCAGGGCCTTCAAGAGGACTTAGGTCAGGTAGCCCTAGGAGGCCTAAAATGGTTTGATCGATCATTAAAGTTGCTTTACCTTTCTCATAACCCAATCTAATTGCACCAGTTAAAAGTAAGTGATCAATTGGAAAGTCTCGGGCCATCTCAAGAGGCAGTGCTGCCGTAGCTTGGCCTACCTCTCCTTCTCTTAATCTCATAAAGAGGTTATAAATTTCCTCAGCTTCGCGCTCTGCTTCTGCAATGTATGCTGGAACTGGCCCAGATGTTCCAGATAAGGCTTCTTCATAGGCGGTTTCAAGTGAAAAATTGCCTCGCTCGGCCCGCTCAAGTTCTCGGATTTCATGTTTTCGTAGTTTTGCTCTTAAAAGAGCATTATCCCACTGCAGGGCTGCAATTTTGTGCTTTTGAGCATCAATTGTAGCAATCAAGTCGTCTTTTTCAGCCGAGAGAGCGGAAACACGGCCTTTGAGAGATTTGTTTTCGGCAGTTGAGGCTGCAAGGGCTTTCTTTGCTTCCTCAAGTTCGCTTTGCAGAGCAGCGGTGCTTGTTTCAAGTTTAGATCTAGCTGCTTCAGATGCTTGAAGGGCAGTTGTAAGTCTTGAGACGTTTCCTTCAAGATCTTTAATTGTGCTTCTTTGTGCCGCGATGGCTCCTTCAAGATCTGAAACTTTGACTCTGTGCGCAGCTTCTAATTTTGCATTAGCTTCTTGAAGCGCGTTTCGCTGAGCTTCCACTTGCAGGGTAGCTACTTGCTGCTCTCTTAGGTCTGTAGTTAAGGCTTGAGCTTTTGCAGCAGCTGCAGCGACGTCAGCGCTTGAAGATGAGCGTAACGCGTCAAGCTCTCCTTGTAGACCTTTTATAAGAGCATCAGAAGTTATTGCTAATTCGGCTCCGCTAGTTTGAGACGTGACAAGATCTTGTTGTAACTGTCGAATTCTTTCAGAGGCAGTGGCGCCCCCAGCTGTTAGGCTAAGAAGTTGGTTAATTGCTGCTAATTCGCTTTGTAGAGCGCTAGTTGTTGAAAACCCTGCAGATTCTAAAAGAGTTTTTTGGAGTGCTATTTGCTCTTCATAAGAAGCAGTTAATGTCTCGATTAGAATTTCCAAATCATGATTCAAACTAGAAACATGCACACTAGCTCTTAGCCCTAGTTCTATTGTTTCTTGGTTTTCTTTAATTTTTTGTTTTTGAGTTTCTAATAACCTGTTTAAATCTTCGATTTCATATTGCTGATTAGTTAAAGTCTCTTCCTGTTTAGCAACTTCTGATCTAGAATCTTCTAATGCTTGTTTAAGTCTATCAATTTGAGAGTTCAAAGAGGCGACTTCACCAGCGTGGTCGCTGTCAGAGGAGTCTTTAGCAGCTTGGAGCGTAGCTAATCTGGCTTGAAGAGCTCTTAGGTCTGATTCGGTTTTTTTAGCAGCAGCCTTTTGAGAGGTAATGTAGGCAGATTGAAATTCCACCTCACTTTCTTTGGAAGCAAGTGAAGTTTTTAGGTCGGTAATTGTGTTCTGGAACCTAGTTGTTGCTGTTGTAAGTTTATTAGTTTCAGCTTCTTTCTCTGCCACTGTGCTCTCTTGCAATTCTTTAAGTCGTAGTGTTAAATGAGCAAGCGCTTGAACTTTACCTGGTATTGATTTATTTTTAGTTGGGTGGCGTTGATCTTCAGTTTCACCAAGCCCCGTCTGTGCATGGTACAAAGCTCCTCGAAGTAGATCTTTTAATTTTCTGATTTCATCGTCCTGCGCCCGTGAATTTTCTTCAAGTGATCCAATTTGAGCATCCTTTGCAGCAAGAGCTTCTTTTGTTTCTTGCATCGATCGATAAATGGCGCGAAGACTATCTGCTAACCCTGTGTTCCCTGAGCTCTCAAGCTCAACACAAAGCTCATTTGGATCAGCGTCCGGTTTAATTGCGCTTTCAAGAGCGACTTCAACTTTTGCAAGAGTATCTGTATATTGAACTCCCCATGTTCTTAACTGAGCATCAAGAGCTCTTTGCTGCTTAAGTGCAGCTTTAAGCTCTTCTTTATGTACACTTTTCGCTTGATCTAAAGCAGCTGTAAGCCTTTCTTCGCTAGCTGCAGCTTGGGCTCGTGCTTGGCTAAGCTGAGCTTCTAAGTCACTTCGAACCGCTGCTAATTCACCTTGAGCTGCCTTAAGTTTTCTTTCTAACTCAGCGTTACCACTGCCTGCTAATGCTACTTGACCCTTGAGAGCTGAAATCTCTGATTCTAAATCTTTAATTCTTCGATCTTGAACGCTGATGCGAGCACTTTGACGGGCTTCTCGGTCACGGTAAGCTAGATCTGCTTGTTGCTGGAGGGTGATTGCTTCGGCTCTTCTTGCTTCTGCATCACGAATTTTTGCCTCGAGGGCTGCATTACCATCGGTACTTAAAGCAAGCGCTGCTTTCATTTCGCCAATTTGTACACTTGCGACTCTAAGATCTTCAGCTAATTTATCCCTTTGACTTTGGAGACCTGCTATTGTTTCTTTATCACTTGCGGCTTCGGCAGTGAGTCTTTGTAAATCGGATTGGGCAAGTCCAAATGCTTTAGTTGCACTTGAAAGCTCTTCGTTTCTTGTTTGAATTGTGCGGAAGATTCCTTCCAAGAGCGTGGATACCGCTGTGCCGCCTTCAGTTCTTATTCCAAGAGACCTTTCAATTGAAGAAACGAGGGGATCTAACGCAGAATATCTTTCGTTAAGTGCTTCATTTTCTCTTTGTAAAGCTAAAATTCGTGCTTTTGCTCCTTCAAGTTCGCTTTGAAGGGCACTAAAGCTCCGTTCTAAATCCTCGTACCTCGTACGAGCGGCACTATCGCCTGCTTCAGCTAGAGCTCTTGCTGCGGCAAGCTCTTCTCTGAGACTTGCAAGCTCTGCTTGTACTGTTGAGAGCTCTCCTTCTAAGCGACCTTTGACGGCCTCGTGACTTAAAGCTTGTGTTTGAAGGGTTAATTGAACAGCCTTGTGTTCAGTTGTTAAGGCGGTAAGTCTTTCTTTGCTTTCGCCAGTTTTTTCTCTTTCTGCTTGAATAGCAAGGTCCAACTCCCGATTTGCTGTTTGAAGAGATGCTATTCTTCTCTGGTCTTCCGCTGCTTTAGCTTTTAGCTGGGATAGGGCAGATTGAGCTTCTGAAAGGTCTCTAGTTTTTTTTCTGAGGTTGTCTTGAAGCCTCGTTAAAAAAGATTCTTCAACTTCACCTGTAGTTCTATTAATTCCAAGGATTGATTCAATGCCCGTAAGTTCTCTTTCTAGTCGATCGTCTCTTCTTCTAATTTTTTCTGCTGCAGCCTTAAGCGCTTCATTTTCTGCAGTAAGTTGTGCTTGCATATCCGTAAATCTGGCCTCTAATGCCCTGTAGCTCTCATCAGCCGCTGCACTACCTCTTGCAGCTTCAGCATTTGCAGCCTGAAGCTCTTGCCTCAAACTTGCGAGAGCTGCCTGTAAGTCTCCCTCGACGCCAGCGTGGCGTGAGGTTTCTTCAGAAAGCCTTGATCCGACCGCATCGAGCTCCCTCGTTAACCGGGCTATGTAGGCTTTTTGGTCTTCAAGAGTAGCGTTTGCTCTCGTAAGAATGTCTTTGGGGGAGGGAGTACCTGTCATTCCTAATGTAGTTTTGATTCTTTCGCTTAGGGTTGTCAAAGTCGACAAGCGGGCTTCTGCAGCTTTTTTTTCTTGAGTTACTCGTGCGAGCGCTTCTTGGAGAGCGGTGTGGCCCGCGA
>Ga0194129_10008318_pt1 | contig 12038 bp, 10 predicted proteins | sample TA2KigCa35mmetaG_FD_150862 | JGI IMG/M metagenome (GOLD analysis project Ga0194129, IMG submission 150862) | Freshwater microbial communities from Lake Tanganyika, Tanzania - TA2015038 Kigoma Deep Cast 35m | ecosystem: Environmental > Aquatic > Freshwater > Lake | place: Tanzania: Lake... | reverse complement strand
AATCAGCGATTTCGAAGGTAAGTAGTAATCTAGACAGGCTTCCTTTTTCTGTATCAGCGTCCGATATGGGGATTCTATTCTAGAGCAATGAGCCCCAAGGGAAGAAATAAGAATAACTTTATGAATACGCGAGAAATCCTGTATCACATTCGAGAATCTCTCAAAATCTCGGTACTGTTGGTTGGCCTGAGATTCAAGGAGTGAGAATCCCCCTTTACCGGCACAGAATAAGAGCTTGCAAGGTCTGCCTGAGTCATTGTTTTGCAGCAACTGATAGGTGGCATTTAGATATTTATCATGTTCATGTTCAATATGAGTGATTACATCTTGGCGCGATCTGTCTCTATCGCTTTCTCTCCCAGCTAAAGCCCTGGTGAGCTCTGCCCCGATAAAGCCATTGCTCCCGACAATGATCCAGTCATCGCCATCGCCATGAATCAAGGTTGATCGCATTGGGAGTGAACCTCGAAGATTCTGAAGGGAAAGACTCTGACCATGGGCTTTTTAGTATTCTATCCCAATCATCTACTGAACGTCTGTTGAGGTGGTTACGACTGCCGTAAATGGAGACCTTACCGAAATGAATTTCTCACTCAACTTCAAAAGCAGCAAAAATTACTGCCAAGGCAGACTGGATTCAACAAACCCGAATAGTTCTGTCGATGACCTGAACCGATGGAAGAGACGAGTCAGCTTAACTTTATGCATTGATTCGCTCATGACGCAGATATAGAAACCCTAGCCCTAGCGGCATGAAGGTGACAAGGCAAAGCATCGTACTTGGATGTATTTTGAAGCGCCTTTACATGGTTGATATTTGCATACGACGATCTGTACCAGAAAGGCAACTGACTAAAATCACCAGTAGTATGCGCATTCATTGTTCACTGACAAGTTTAAACACAAGCGGAACATCTTATATGCCGCTGGTTTCATGGCAACGATGACTAGAAGCCTATATATGCCAGATAAAGTCAACACTCTTTATGGGCTCATCGACAGTAAGATATGCTAACTATTGAACGCTACCTCGTACAGTAGCGATGATCCGAGCATGCAATAAACTCAAGTTCGATTATGATTGGCTGAGGGCATGTAATCCTAATCTTACTTTAGGTAAGACAAACAAGTAGAAGCTTGCTGCGCCTCCCCTTGCGAAAGTTTTGACCATCCACAGTCAGCATAGAGCTCACCAGCCTTGAGGCGGCTCATACGCTAATATTAGCCATCCGGTTCTATCCGACAAAGCCTGCAACTCTCAAAATTTATGATGCGCGTAAGCAAGACTCAAAATACTCTAAATGCTTTGTCAGTCGCGATTTCTGTTGTCTTCGTAGCATTTCTGTTCTGTCAGTACTTCCTCATCTTTCCTTATCACGATGACTACGGACTTGCAGTGCTGGACTATGTGAAACGGGTAGAAGGATTTTCAGGTCAAAATTTCTCGCTGGCGCAGTTATCGTCCTTTATATATGGGTTTTATCAATCTTGGAGCGGGCGGGCTGTCCCTTATGCGCTTCAGATTATTTTATTTAGGCTTGGCCTAAATTGGATCAGAATTACTCAAGTTCTCATTATCGTATCAATCCTATTTCTTTCAGTCAGGCTGTCTTCAAGGGGCCGAATATTGCCTCCCCTGCTGATTGTGGCTACGACTTATTTCCTCGTGGCCCCAAGCGAGTTGCTTCTCGGCGGCATGTACTGGTTTTCAGCTGCCTCTACTTACACATGGGGTATACCTCTCTTTTTATGTTCATTTCTGGCCAGATGCAAGTCTGGTCTTCCAGGATCAGTCTCTGCGCTCTTGTTGGCTTGCGCATCATTATTCAACGAGCAGGTAGCATTGGCTGCTTGTTCTGTAGTTGTGATGTGGCCTTTGCTCATTCAACAACAACATAAAATAAGAATCCCAACCCGTAACTTCGTAATATATATTGCTCCGGTAGTTGTGGCAACTTGCTTTACGGTGTTATCGCCAGGGAACTTTGCGCGCAAGGCGGTAACTGCTTATCCTTCTGAGAATCTTCTTGACCTTATCACTGTCAATATTTCAAAGACTCAACAGCTTTTGCCCCCGCAGGCTTCGGGAGGTTATGCCGCTCTAGTTTTCATTTCTCTCATTCTCTTATTGCTCAAGGTTTATCAAGAGCGCAAAAAGACTGGATTTCTATTTTCGGTTCTGGGCGTATCGACTGCTTCATCGCTATTGATTGGCATATTCTCCCCATTTTTTGCATTTGTAGCATTGTTTGGATGCTACTTGTCAAGTTTACTTGCTGTTCGCGATAGAAGTGATTCGCGAATCATAGCTGTTCTGTCATCTGTTGGTGCAGTTGTGGCGTTTATGCCACAACTAATCAGTCCTGCGTGCCCTGGGCGAGGCTTTATCCCAAGTTTCTTCTTGATGCTGATCCCTATTCTGTATTCATTTGCAATCTGGAGAGAAGAGTATGGTATTTTTATCTTGACTATATTCTTCGTCATTGCATTTGTACTTCCTCCTGCCATCAGCAACACGGCAGCCATATTTAAAGGTTATGCCAATAACTATGAAGCCCTAAGCATAAACCACAAACGGTTGCTTACAGGTAGTCGTGAGTTTGCAATTCACGGAAAAACCTCCGAAAGATTTGAACTCTGTATCCTTCCGAGCAGCAATCATGCAGAAAAAATGCCCTATGACGACCTCGATTCCTCTGGGAATAGCCCCCACAAACACATAGAGTTGTGGATGAAGAAATACTATTCTATTCCTGCTAGTTCAGACTTTAGTTGGTCGGACTGCTGATCTGCCATCGAGAATCTTGAGAATTTTATGCTCGCGATGACATTGACAAATCTGATAAATATGTTGGGAACTATTTGTCTTCAACACGGACGTCTCGAGCCCTCTAAGGCAGGCAAAATTCTATCTATTCGAGCTCTATTGTTTAGCTACAGTGGGTGCTCACGCACCTGAATCGAATGCTCCTCGCTTTCAGAAAGTCAAGATAGATGCTACGTTTTAAGCTTGTCGCCATTCCTCACAGCCCAATGAGCTGTTTTGCATTCGCGAATCAGGGAACTCCCGTTGATGTAAGGTAAGTAAAGGGCTTTGGAGGCTGCCGTTCCAATTTCCTTCCCTCAAAGCAGACAACTTGTGCGCGTGCACGGTGGCCAGGATCCTGAGGTTGAACATTTTCCCCGCTACAAACACCCGTCGAGCCAGACTCCACCGCGATGAAGATATCATCAACGCGCATTAATAATATACTAATTGATAGGAGTTCCGCTCGAGAAGACAGGCAGAGCTCAAAGACTGCAGAAGAGTCGAAGCTTCGCCGTCAATTGCTGGATTGGTGGCAGCTGCATGGTCACCATGCGCTTCCCTGGAAGCTACGCCCCGCTGCTCAGCCGCGGGATTGTGACAAGCTTCTCGACCCCTATGGAACGTGGGTCGCGGAGGTGATGCTCCAGCAGACCCAATTGCAGGTGATGTTGCCCTATTGGCGGCGCTGGATGCAGGCCTTTCCAACGCTCGAGGCCCTAGCTGCCGCTGAGGAGCACCATGTTTTGCTGCTCTGGCAGGGACTGGGGTATTACTCCCGCGCACGGCGCTTGCTGGCAGGTGCCCGGCAGATGCAAGAGCAGATCCAGGAACGAACTGCCGCCACGGATGCTTCCACCGATCCCGCTGCCTGGCCCCAGGATCTGGAGTGTTGGTTGGCTCTGCCGGGCATTGGCCGCAGCACCGCCGGCAGCATCCTGTCCTCGGCGTTCAACCAGCCTTACGCGATCCTCGACGGCAACGTGAAGCGGGTGTTGGCGCGGCTCAGCGCGAGTCCGCGGCCACCGGCGCGAGATCTTGCCAGGCTGTGGAAACAGAGTGAGCTATTGCTCGATCGGCAGCGGCCCAGGGAGTTCAACCAGGCGCTGATGGACCTGGGCGCCACCGTTTGTACGCCCCGTCAACCGCGCTGCGGCGACTGTCCCTGGCAGGCGCACTGCGCTGCCTACGCTGCCGGCAACCCTGCCGATTACCCCGTGAAAGACGCGCCCCGCGAGTTGCCGTTTCAGGTGATCGGCGTGGGCGTTGTGCTCAACGAGGCCGGTGAGGTGTTGATTGATCAGCGGCTGAATGAGGGGTTGCTGGGCGGTTTGTGGGAGTTCCCTGGCGGCAAGCAGGAATCCGGCGAGACGATCGAGGCCACGATTCGCCGCGAGCTCGAGGAGGAGCTGGCGATTGCTGTGGAGGTTGGCGAGGAACTGATCACGCTCGAGCACGCCTACAGCCACAAGCGTCTGCGCTTTGTGGTGCACCTCTGTCGCTGGCTGTCGGGCGAACCTCAGCCGCTGGCGGCGCAACAGGTGCGCTGGGTGGAGCCCGGCCGGCTCGGGGAGTTCCCGTTTCCGGCGGCCAACGCGCGGATCATTGCCGCGTTGCAGAAGCGTTTGCAAGCTGAAGACAGTGCCGCTGCGGCCTAAGGCCGTCTGAGCCATGGCTGCTGCCACTGCCCCGCAGGTGATCTGTCTGGGGGAGGCCCTGGTGGATCGGCTGGGGCCCCTCGGTGGGGATCCCGCTACCACGCCGGCGCAGCAGTGCGATGACCGCCTCGGAGGTGCGCCCGCCAACGTGGCTTGCGCCCTGGCGCGGCTCGGCACCCCCGCCGCTTTGGCGGGCCGGCTTGGCAGCGATGCCATCGGTGAGGCCCTCCGGCAGCTGCTGCTAGGCCGCGGTGTTGATCAGAGTGCCCTGCAGAGCGACCCCACCCGCCCCAGCCGGATCGTGCTGGTGCGGCGCGATGCCCGTGGTGATCGCAACTTCGGGGGGTTCACGGGTGATCGGGGTGAGGGCTTCGCCGATCAGGCCCTAGACGCTGCGGCCCTGGAGGGCGCGCTGTCGCCGCTGCTGCGTGAGGCCCGCTGGCTGCAGGTGGGCACGATTCCTCTGGCGACACCCGCCTCGGCCGCGGCGCTCACGGCGGCGATGAAGCTTGCGGCTCAGGCGCAGGTGGCTGTAGCGCTGGATGTGAATTGGCGCTCCACCTTCTGGGATCCCGCTGCCGCCCCCGATTCCGGCCCGACGGCGGAGGCCGTGGCTGTGATGCGACCTCTGCTGGAGCAGGCCGCCCTGATCAAGTTGGCGGCTGAAGAAGCCCGTTGGCTGTTCGGCAGCATCGATCCAGTGGCGATTCGTGCGGCCCTCCCTCAGCAGCCGTCGGTTGTGGTGACGGATGGCAGTGCCCAGGTGGCCTGGTGCTTCGGTTCGAGCAGCGGCGTGATGCCGGCCTATCCGGTGGCTGTGGTGGACAGCACCGGCGCCGGTGATGCGTTCCTGGCCGGCCTGCTGCACCAGCTCTGCCAGCAGCCAAAGCTCCTCGATGGCGGCAGCGCTGAGGCGGTGCGCTTCGCCAGTGCTTGCGGCGCCCTGGTGTGCGGGGGCGCGGGGGCGATCGATCCTCAGCCCACCCAGGACCAGGTGGAGGTCTTCCTGGCGGGGCGTCTTTAAGCGGTTAGCGGCTCAGCGCAGCTGGGCCCGCCGGCCGGCTTCTGGATCATCCGGATCCACAAGCTCCAGCCGCAGCCGCCAGGCTCCTTCTGGCACGAAGCTGAGCCGCTCGGCCCACTCCACGGCCATCAGCGCGTTCAGTTCCAGCGCCTCCTCTTCCTCTTGGGCGAATAGTTCATCCGCGGCGGCCGGGTGCTCCAGCCGGTAGAGATCGAGATGCACCAGGGCGCCGGTGCGCCCGGTGTAGTGCTGGGCGAGGGCGAAGGTGGGACTGGTGATCGGTTCGTCGATGCCCAGGCCGGCGGCGAGGCCCTGGGTGAGGCAGGTTTTGCCCGCACCCAGATCACCCTGCAGTAGCAGGATCGGTCGTTCGTCCGCGGGTAGGGCCAACCATTGCTGGGCCAGTTGGCGGCCGAGATCCTGGGTGGCGGCGGCATCCGCCAACAACACGTTGCGCGATTCCATCCCGGTAGATTGCTCCCAAGCGAGCCCGAAGCCTCGGCGTCTCTGCAGATATTCCACTTCGATTGATCCAACGCTCCGGTCCAGCTCGCTGAGCTGTGCTGTTGAACGCGGTTCAGTCGTGTTTTGTTCAACGCAACCCCTCAACCTTCATGGTGGCTACCCCCACGGCGCCTGCGCTGCAGAGCACCAGCACTTACGTGATCGCTGACCTCGGTCTGGCTGATTTCGGCCGTAAGGAAATCGAGATCGCCGAAACAGAGATGCCGGGTCTGGTTGCCCTGCGCAGCAAGTACGGCGCTGAGCAGCCCCTCAAGGGAGCCCGCATTGCGGGTTCCCTGCACATGACGATTCAGACCGCCGTTCTGATCGAAACCCTGGTCGCTCTCGGCGCCGAAGTGCGCTGGGCCAGCTGCAACATCTTTTCCACCCAGGACCACGCCGCTGCTGCGATCGCTGCCGCTGGCATACCGGTGTTCGCCTACAAGGGCGAAACCCTGGATGAGTACTGGGCCTTCACCCACCGCATCCTCGAGTGGGGCGATGGCGGCACCCCCAACATGATCCTGGACGACGGCGGCGATGCCACCGGTCTGGTGATGCTGGGTACCAAGGCCGAGAGCGATCTCTCGGTGCTCGACAACCCCTCCAACGAAGAGGAGACCGCCCTCTTCAACAGCATCCGCCAGAAGCTGGCTGCCCAGCCTGGCTTCTACTCCCGCATCAAGGCCCAGATCCAGGGCGTGACGGAAGAAACCACAACCGGTGTGGCGCGTCTTTATCAGCTGCAGAAGAGCGGTGAGCTGCCCTTCCCGGCGATCAACGTCAACGACTCGGTTACCAAGAGCAAGTTCGACAACCTCTACGGCTGCCGCGAATCGCTGGTGGACAGCATCAAGCGTGCCACCGACGTGATGGTGGCCGGCAAGATGGCCCTGGTGCTCGGCTACGGCGATGTGGGCAAGGGTTCAGCCCAGTCGCTGCGCGGTCTCGGCGCCACGGTGATGATTGCTGAGATCGATCCGATCTGTGCATTGCAGGCCGCGATGGAGGGCTACCGCGTGGTGCGTCTCGACGACGTGGTGCGCGATGTGGACATCTTCGTGACCGCCACCGGCAACTTCCAGGTGATCCGCCACGAGCACCTGATTCAGATGAAGGATCAGGCGATCGTGTGCAACATCGGCCACTTCGACAACGAGATCGATGTGGCGTCGCTGAAGCAATACACCTGGGAAAACATCAAGCCCCAGGTGGATCACATCGTGTTGCCCTCCGGCAACCGGATCATCCTGCTGGCCGAGGGCCGTCTGGTGAACCTGGGCTGCGCCACCGGCCACCCCAGCTTCGTGATGAGCAACTCCTTCACCAACCAGGTGCTGGCTCAGATCGAGCTGTTCACCAAGGGTGCTCAGTACGACAAGCAGGTGTACGTGCTGCCCAAGCACCTCGATGAGATGGTTGCCCGCCTCCACCTCGAGAAAATCGGCGCCAAGCTCACCGAGCTCACCGCCGAGCAGGCCGCATACATCAACGTGCCGGTGGAAGGCCCCTACAAGCTCGATCACTACCGCTACTGATCGACCGGCCTGGCGGAGTGGCCGCGGCATTCCGGTTCTTCGGGCCGGGATGCCGCACAATCAGCCCACACACGCACAGACCGCATGGGACTCGCCGAGTTGGTGCAGCAACTGCCGCAGCTGATCGGCGCGGCGGTGGAAGCCAATCCCTGGATGGGCTACGGCGCCATCTTCGCGGCGATGTTCTTGGAAAACCTGTTTCCGCCCATCCCCTCAGAGCTGATCATGCCTCTGGGGGGTTTTTATGTGCACCAGGGTCAGCTCGCCTTGATCCCGGTGGTGCTGGCCGGCTTGATCGGCACGGTGCTCGGCGCCCTGCCCTGGTACGGCATCGGCCGCCTGATCAACGAAGAGCGCATTGAACAGTGGCTCGAGCGCCATGGTCGCTGGATCGGCATCAGTGCCCAGGAGTTCCACCGCAGCCGCACCTGGTTCAACCGCTACGGCACGGCACTGGTGTTCTGGGGCCGCCTCGTACCCGGCATCCGCACCCTGATCTCGGTGCCCGCCGGCATCGAACTGATGCCGCTCACCCCCTTCCTGATCTGGACCACCGCCGGCAGCCTGATCTGGACCCTGCTCCTCACCCTGGCCGGCATGGCCCTCGGCGAGGGCTACGCCAACGTTGAACTTTGGATCGAACCAGTCGCCAAAGCCATCAAGGTCATCCTGGTGCTTGCCGTCGCCGCAGGCATCGTATGGCTCGGCTTGCGCACCTGGAAGAAGCGCAACTCGGGTCACTAATCCCCTGGGCCTAGCCCCTTGCTTGCCTGCGTTACCCGGAGATGGCGATCGGGCTGATCGCCTACGGAATATCAGCCCGATCGCCATCCCCGGGTGAGGGATTCAGAAGGGGACTTCCTCCTCGGTGGTTTCCCCGCCGAATCCCCCACCACCGCCGTAGCTGCCGCCAGCTTCGGCGTCACGCTTGGAGCCCAGCAGCTCGAGTCGATCGACGCGGATCACCGGCTTGCTGCGCTCTTCGCCAGTGCTGCGGTCGGTCCAGCGGTCGAGCTTGAAGCTGCCGATGATGCCGAGCAGTGAGCCTTTGCGCACATAGTCGGCGGCCACCTGGGCCTGCTTGCCCCAGATCTCGAGATTGAACCAGTCGGGTTCGTCGTTGTTGGAGCGGCGGTTTACCGCCATGGTGAGGTTGGCCACCATGCTTCCCGACTCGAAGTAGCGAACCTCGGGGTCGCGGCCGGCCCGGCCGACGAGGGTGATTGAGTTGACGCCCATGGCGTTCTCCTGTTGCTGCGTTGGGTCAATGATGCAGTCCGTAAAGGGGCTGCCTCATAGGGAGAGTTCCACCCTTTGGCCCGGATGTTCCATCGCGGCATCCCACCTATGATTCGCGCCGCTAGGCGGCCCCTCAGTGTTCTTCAAACGTTTCCAGCTCTCCCGCGATATCGGCATCGATCTGGGAACGGCCAACACCCTGATGTACATGTCGGGCAAGGGCATCGTGCTGCAGGAGCCCTCAGTGGTGGCCATCGACCTGGAACGCGGCAGTTGTTTGGCCGTGGGCGACGAGGCGAAATTGATGCTCGGCCGCACCCCCGGCAACATCCGCGCGGTGCGTCCCCTGCGTGACGGCGTGATCGCCGACTTCGACGCTGCCGAGCAGATGATCAAAACCTTCATCCAGAAGGGCAATGAAGGCCGCGGCATCGTGGCGCCCCGCCTGGTGATCGGCATCCCCAGCGGCGTGACCGGCGTGGAGCGCCGCGCCGTGCGTGAAGCTGGTCTCGCTGGTGCCCGCACCGTTCACCTCATTGATGAGCCCGTGGCGGCCGCCATCGGCGCTGGCCTGCCTGTGACTGAGCCCGTCGGCACGATGATCGTCGACATCGGCGGCGGCACCACTGAAGTGGCTGTGCTGTCGCTGGGCGGCACTGTGTTGAGCGAATCCGTGCGCGTGGCTGGCGATGAGCTGAGCGATGCCATCAGCGTGTACCTGAAGAAGGTGCACAACCTGGTGGTGGGTGAGCGCACCGCCGAGGAAATCAAGATCCGCATCGGCTCGGCCTTCCCCGACGAGGTCCACGACGAAACCTCGATGGACGTGCGCGGTCTGCACCTGCTCTCCGGCCTGCCCCGCACCATCAACGTGCGCGCAGGCGACGTGCGCGAGGCGATGGCCGAGCCCCTCAACGTGATCGTGGAGGCGGTGAAGCGCACCCTCGAGCGCACCCCGCCCGAGCTGGCGGCCGACATCGTGGACCGCGGCATCATGCTCGCCGGTGGCGGCGCCTTGGTGCGTGGCATCAGCGATCTGATCAGCCACGAAACCGGCATCCTCGTGCACGTGGCCGAAGACCCGCTGCTGTGTGTGGTGAACGGCTGCGGCATGGTGCTGGAGGACTACAAGCGTCTTGAGCGCGTGCTCGATACGCCTGACTTCAGCCGCGTCGCCGCCTGATCCCGATGCTCGGACGCACCCTGCGCGTCCCGCTGCTGCGCAAGGTCGCGGAAGCCTGGCCCTGGTGGTTGCTGCTGCTGGCCTTGGTGGGGGTTCGGCTGAGCAAGGGGGCGGGCTTCATGGATGCCTATGCCCTGCTCAGCCGTCCCTTCTGGCCGGGTTCGGCTCAGTCGGAATGGTTGCGCTCGGCTCAGCATCTGCGGGATCAAGCCAGCCTGCAGATGCTGAAACGCGATAACGAGCGTCTGCGCGGCTTGCTCGCGCTCGATCGCAGCGGTGGTGGTCGCGTGTCAGCGCCTGTGATCTCCCGCGAGCCCGGGGGCTGGTGGCAGCAGCTGGAGCTGGGCAAGGGCAGCGTGGATGGTTTGCGTGCTGGCGATCCAGTGCTGGCCCCGGGTGGTCTGATCGGTCGGGTCAGCAGCGTTACCCCCAGCACGGCTCGGGTGCAGTTGCTCACCGACAGCGGCAGCCGCCTCGGTGTGTGGGTGGCCCGGGTGCAGCGTCATGGGCTGCTCGTGGGCCAGGGCACGGCCCGGCCGCGGCTGCAGTTTCTTGAGAACGACACCGGGGTGCGCCCTGGTGATGTGATCACCACGTCGCCCGCTAGCACCCTGGTGCCCCCCAACCTGCTTGTGGGCGTGGTGCAAAGCGTGAATGAGTCGCTGGCGCCGGCACCGGATGCGGCGGTGCAGCTCAGCGCACCGGTGGATGCGGTGGATTGGGTGCAGGTGGTGACCCGTTAGCCATGGGGGTGTTGCACCGTCAGCGCTGGTGCGGGGCCACGGGCCTGGCGGTGCCTCTGCTCACCCTGGCCTCGCCGGCCTTCCTGAAGATCGCCGGGGTGGCTCCCAGCTGGGCTGTGTTGTGGTTGCTGCCCTGGGCCTTGGTGGATGGACCTGCCTCCGGTGCCATCGCCGGCCTCTGCCTCGGGTTGGTGCTCGATGGCTTGCACCTAGGCCTGGCCAGCGAGGTACCTGCCCTGATGCTGCTCGGCTGGTGGTGGGGGCGGATCGGCCGTCGCAGCGTGCCGATCGAGCGCAGCTACAACCTGGGGCTCTTGGCGCTGCTGGGCGCCTTGCTTTTAGGGGCCAGTGTGTTGCTTCAGCTCTTCTGGAGCGGCCAGTTGCCGCTGGTGGAGGCTGGGCTGCACACCCTGGTGGCCCAGAGCCTGATCACCGCTTTGCTGGCACCGGTGCTCTGCTCCCTCTTGCTGTTGCGCTGGCGACGCATTGCTGATTTGAGGAGTTGATGGGGATGACAGGTCAGCTGGCTACCAACGGCAGCCGCGGATGGGGAGTGCGCCGCCGTTCGCTGCTGCGTCGCTTCGCGGCGGGCGTAGCGGGCGCTGCTTTGGCGGTGGGGCTCAGTGCCTGCCGCGGTGCGGCGCCCCCGGCGGGAGCGGAGCGCACGATTCAGTTCTGGACTCTCGATCTGGCGCCGAAGTTCAACACCTACCTCCAGGGCGTGATCGCCGCCTGGGAGCGACAGAACCCCGGCTACCGGGTGGTGTGGACCGATATCCCCTGGGGCTCGGTGGAGCGCAAGCTCCTAGCGGCGGTGTTCGCCCGCACGGCGCCGGATGTAGTGAACCTCAACCCCCTGTTCGCAGCCAATCTGGCTAGCAAAGGAGGCTTGCTGCCGCTGGATGAGGTGCTCCCACCGGGGGCGCCCCAGGCCTATCTGCCTCTCATCTGGCAGGCGGGTCGCAGCGCCGGGCCCGACGCTCAACCCCAGCAGTTCGCGATCCCCTGGTATCTCACCGCCCGGATCACTCTGGCCAACAGCCGCTTGTTGCAGCAGGCGGGCTACAGCGCGCCGCCCCGCAGTTGGGCCGAGGTGCCTGCTTATGCCGAAGCGGTGCGCCGCCGCACCGGCCGCTACGCCCTGTTCGTCACGGTGGTGCCCGACGACTCGGCTGAGTTGCTCGAGAGCCTGGTTCAGATGGGGGTGACCCTGCTGGGCCCCGGTCAGCGCGCCGCCTTCAATAGCCCTGCAGGCCGCAAGGCCTTCGCCTTCTGGACCGACCTCTACCGCCGCGGTCTGCTGCCGCGCGAGGTGGTGAGCCAGGGCTACCGCCGCGCGATCG
>Ga0194129_10008314_pt1 | contig 12043 bp, 14 predicted proteins | sample TA2KigCa35mmetaG_FD_150862 | JGI IMG/M metagenome (GOLD analysis project Ga0194129, IMG submission 150862) | Freshwater microbial communities from Lake Tanganyika, Tanzania - TA2015038 Kigoma Deep Cast 35m | ecosystem: Environmental > Aquatic > Freshwater > Lake | place: Tanzania: Lake... | reverse complement strand
CGAGTGACCTGAGTGCCCCGAGTGCCCCGAGTGCCCCGAGTGCCCCGGGTGCCCCGGGGCACTCGCGACGCCAGCGACACCGTTCTGGCGTCGGCTCGGTTTTTCTGGTCTGGTGATGGTGTGCTCGTCGTCGTCTTTCTGGCCGGCCTGTGGAGCGGCGCTCCGGCCTCGACTGCCGTGTCGGCCGCAGGCATGCCCCCCGACGACCGGGTGGGCCCGCTCGCCGAAGCCGCCGCCGCGGCGCGCGCCCGCTACAACGAAGGCGACTTCGACGGCGCGCTCGCCTCCGCCGACGTCGTCGACGCGACGTTTCGCGGCGCCGCCGCCTTTGCCGCCGACGAGCCCGCGTGGCTCGTCTGGTGCGACGCACGGATGACCCGGGCGATGAGCCTGCGTCGCCTCGGCCGCGACGCCGACGCCGACGCCACGCTGCTCGATCTGGTCGCGGTGCGGCCGTCCTATGCGCCCGACAAGGGGTTCGTGCCGCCAAAGGTCGTGGCGCGCTTCGAAGAGCTGCGCGACGGCCTGATCGCCGGACCGACGCGACCGCTGACCATTGTCATCGACGGCGGCGGCGGCGTCGTGCTCGACGGTCGCGCCCGCGACCCCGGCACCGTCGACGTGCTGCCCGGCACCCACTTCGTCGGCGTCAGCGGCGGCGGCGCCCCCCGCGGCGAGATCGTCTCGGTCACCGAGGCGCGCACGGTGCGCCTCGCCGGCGTCGCCGGCGCCCCCGTCGTGGCGGCCGTCGACGATCGCCCCGCGGGCGGCGACGGCTCAGCGGACGCCGCCGCCGTCGACGCCGGCCCGCCGTGGTTGTGGCTCGGCGTCGGCGCCGGGGCGCTGGCTGCCGTGGCCACCGCGGTGGTGGTGGCCGTCGTCGTGCAGGGTCGCGAGGACCCGGCGGGCAACCCCGGCGGCGTCACCGTCGCCGTCGATATGTCGAGGCTCGATCCACCATGACCCGCGTCCGCTGGCTCTTCCCCTGCATCGCGCTGCTTGGCGCCGCCTGCGGGCCCGAGGGGCCGGCGCTCGTCGTCTCGCTGCAGGTCTCCGAGGCGTCGGGGACCGACATCGACACCAGCAACATCCACGGGTTGCTGCTGCGCGTCGGCGACGAGCAGGTGCCGTTCAACGCGCAGCCGCAGCAGCAGTTCGAGATCGAGTTCGCCACGCCGCCCGAGGGCGCCACCGCGGTGGTGCTCTACGCGTGCGAGATCATCGCCGCGTGCCGGCCCGCCGAGGCGGCGTTCGTCGGCTGCTCGACGCCGGTCCTGCAAGCCAGCGCCACCCCGCAGCCGGTGTTCCTGTCGCTGTACCCGATGCCGCCGGAGGGTGAGCCGCCGCCGCCGGGCTGCGGCGGGCTGCTCTGACCCGCACTTGACCCGCACTTGACCCGCACTTGACCCGCACTTGACCCGCACTGGCCCGCATGAGCCCGGTCGGACTCCCGAGCACACGTGAGGTGGTCGACGACATGGCCGCGTGGCAATGGTTGGGGAACCAGGATTCGAACCTGGATAATTGGAATCAAAATCCAATGTCCTGCCGTTAGACGATTCCCCAGCAGTGACGTTCGTCTAGCCGTCGCCGTCGACGGGGGCAAGGGCCCACGCGGCGGGCGGCGGTCGACGAGCCGGCTTCAGGCGATGGGATCGCCGCCGTCGGCGTCGACGACGAAGCGGGCGACGTCGCGCCACAGGGCCTCGAACTGCGGCCGACGGAAGCCCGATCCCGAGATCAGCCAGTCGACGTGGGGCGGCTGGTGGGCGGGGTCGTCGAAGTGCCCTATGACGTCGTGGTGGTCGGCCTGCACGGCGCGGATCAAGCGCCCGTGGAACTGGCTGAGCGTGGGCACGATGCCGTCGCTGTCGGTCTCGACGGGGATGCCCCCCACGTGCTCGTGCAGCAGGCGGCTGGCGTCGACGGCACCGCTGGGCAGCGGGCCCGCGCGGAAGCGCGCCGTCGTGTTCCACAACGCGTGGAAGAGCGCATGGCTGCCCTGCGCGTAGGCGTGCAGGCCGAGCGACATCGCCCGCTGCACGGTGGGGCGCGCGGCCTTGGTGACGACGCAGCCGTAGCACACGCCGTCGCGGTCGTGCGTCTGCTGGTCAAAGTGGCGCGCGAACTCGGGGCTCAGCTCGTCGAGCAGGCCCTGATCGGCGGCGAGCTCGTGGAAGAACGCCTCGAGCACCGCGCGCTTCTCGTCAGAGAAGTCGCTGAGGATCTGCTCCTCGATCTGGTCGATGAGGTCCTTCTTCGCCCCCACCGCGCTGTCGACCAGGCTGAACAGGCCCGCGACCGCTGCGGCTGTGCCGATGGAGAGCGGTCCGAGGCGGATGGTCTTCACCGTCAGCGCGCCGAGCACCCGCAGCAGGTCCTTGCCGAAGGCGCTGCGGAACGTCCCCGCCAGCGGCGTGCCGCGGTGGGCGCCAGCGATGGACACGACGCTTTTCACACGCCGAACGACGTCATCGTCGACCTCGCGGGCGCGGTCGGGACAGACGAGCTGCCGGGCATCGAGCGCGCCTGTCGAGTGGCCGACAAGGTGGATCGGATCGTCGTCGCCGCCGGCGGTGGTGACGAGCACCTCACGCAGCTTCGCCGTGCGGCGGGCCAGCGTGCCGGCGGCGAGGGTGTCGACGCGGATGACCTGGAACGTGCGGCCGAGCGACGCCAGCTGCGACGTCAGCAGCTCTTCGACGTGGGCAAAGTAGCGGAGCTCGCCGAAGTTGGCGAAGCCGAAGAAGCCGGGGATGAGATAGACGCGGCTGACCACGAGGGCTCGTTTGGGGTTCCGTGGGGGCGTGAGGGCGGTGACGACGGCCGTCAGAGGTCGTCAGATGACGGGGTCGAACGCCTCGCCGCGGTCGCGCGAGCCGACCTTCACGACGGCGTCGTGCTCGACCACCGAGTACGGCGGAACGCTGCGCACCAGCCAGACGTTGCCGCCGACGACCGAATGGTGGCCGACGACGGTGTCGCCGCCGAGGATGGTGGCGCCGGCGTACAGCGTGACGTGGTCTTCGATGGTGGGGTGGCGCTTGTTGTCCTGCAGGCGCTTGCTCACCGACAGCGCCCCCAGCGACACACCCTGATAGATCTTCACGTGGTCGCCGATCGTCGTCGTCTCGCCGACGACGATGCCGGTGCCGTGGTCGATGTAGAAGTGGTGCCCGATGCGCGCGCCGGGGTGGATGTCGATGCCGGTCTGGCCGTGCACCAGCTCGCTCATCATTCGCGCGAGCAAGCGCACGCCGCGCGTCCAGAAGAAGTGCGCCACGCGGTGCACGAGCACCGCGCGCAGGCCCGGGTAGGCGAGGATGACCTCCTCGCGCGAGCGCACCGCTGGGTCGCCTTCAAGCAGCGCCTCCACGTCAAGGTGCAGCTCCTGCCGCAGCGCCGGCACATGGCCGAGCATCGCGGCGGTGAACGCGCGGGCGTCGCCGCGGACCTCGTCGTCGACGGCGCGCCGGCGCTCGTGGGCGAGGTCGAGCTCGGCCTGGCGGGTCACGGAGTCAAACAACGCGGCGACGCGGCTGCCGGTAACGTACTCGAGGTTCTCGTCGGTGAGCGTCTCGTCGCAGACGAAGCCGGGGAAGACGAGATCCTCGAGCGACGACAGGATGTGGGCCACCGCGCCACGCGCGGGCAGGTGCACGCCGTCGCGCAGGTTCGCGCCACCGGCGTCGCGGTAGCTGTGCACGATCGCCGTCGTCAGCTGCTGCAGCGTCTTCATCGCGCCGCCTTCACGAAGGACAGATCGGCGAAGTCGACGTCCACGATGCCCTTGCCCGCGAGCCACTCTCGGTTGAACAGGCGCGTCTGGTACCGGCCGGCGCCGTCGCACAGGATGGTCGCCACCGTGTGCCCCGGCCCAAGCCTGCGCGCGAGCTTGACGGCGCCGACGACGTTGAGCGCCGCGCTGCCGCCGACGAAGAGGCCGTCGTTCTTCAGCAGCCAGTAGACCATCGCCACCGCCTCGGCGTCGGAGCCGCGGAAGGCCCCATCGAGGCGGCCGTAGGCGAAGTTCGCGGTGATGCGGCGGATGCCGATCCCCTCGAGGAACGAACTGCCATCGGCGTCGAGGGTGCCCTTCATGACATGGGCGAACAGCGACGAGCCGTCGGCGTCGATGACGTGGCACTGCACGCGCGCGTCCTGCGCCTTCAGGAACCGCGAGGTGCCGCCGAGGGTGCCGCCGGTGCCCGCCGAGCAGACGAAGCCGTCGAGGCGCTCGCCGCACTGCCGCCAGAGCTCGGGGCCGGTGCCCTCTTCGTGGGCGCGGGCGTTGTCGAGGTTCTCGAACTGGTTCGCCCAGAACGCGCCCAGCGCCTCGGCCCGTCGTCGGGCCACGTGGTAGTAGTTGCCCTCATCGGCAAACGGCGCCGGCGGCACGAGCTCGACCTCGGCGCCGAGCGAGCGCAGCGTCGCCACCTTCTCTTCGCTTTGGTTGTCGGGCATCACGATCACGCAGCGGTAGCCGCGCGCGCGGCACATGAGCGCCAGCCCGATGCCGGTGTTGCCGGCGGTACCCTCGACGACCACGGCGCCGCTGCCGGGCACCAGCCGCCCGCTGCGCTCGGCGCCCTCGATCATGGCCTTTGCCGCGCGGTCTTTGACGCTGCCGCCGGGATTCAGGTGCTCGGCCTTGCCGAGGATGGTGCAGCCGGTCAGCGCGCTCAGTGAGGCGATGCGGATGAGGGGGGTGTCGCCGATGGCGCCGGCGAAGCCGTCCTTGACGTCGACATTCGGGAGCGGGGCGGAGGTGTCGTTCACCATGTCCGGTTGTTGTCGCGCCGCGTCGCGGTCCGCAAGCCGTGCCCGCGCCGGACCGGCCACGCTGCCCGCCCACGAAGCGCCACCTGCTCCCGAAAGGCGCGGCTGCTCCGGGATGGCGCAACCCGGCGCATCCGCTGAAACATCATCCTTTAAGGCACTTAGGAAGCCACGACCGCTGGCACGTTGCGTGGACTCTGGCCGGCGCGGGCAGCACGCGGGCAGGCCACGAACAGGAAGACGCGATGACGATGAAGGTGCGGTTCTATGGGGTGCGGGGTTCGATCGCGACGGCGGGCGCCGAGACCGCGCGCTACGGCGGCAACACGTCGTGCGTCGTCGTCGAGACCGGCGAAGCGCCGTTGATCTTCGACGCCGGCACCGGCCTGCGCAAGGTCGGCGCCGAGCTGGCGAAGACCATGGGGCCCGGCCACGTGAACGCCCACCTGTTCTTGAGCCACCTGCACTGGGACCACATCCAAGGGTTCCCGTTCTTCACGCCGGCGTTCGTGCCCGGCAACCAGGTCAGCGTGTGGGGCGTGCGGCCCGCCGAGGCCGACGCCGCCGACACCCGCGTCGTCGACGCCGTCGACGAAGAAGCCGACCCGCCGACGCTGCAGCTGAACCCCAGTGGCCGCGACCCCGATCCGAAGGACGGCGTGAAGGCCGCCCTCGCCGGACAGATGCGCGCGCCGAACTTCCCCGTCGGCCTGGAGGCCATGCGCGCCGACCTGAGGTTCTTCGACGTCCCCTACGGCGAGCGCATCCTGCTGTCGCCCTTCGTCACTGTCAGCCACATCGGCGTCGACCATCCGAACGGCTGCGTCGCCTGGCGCGTCGACTGCGGCGGACGCAGCGTCGTCTACGCCACCGATCTCGAGCTCGCCGAGGGCGAGGGCGGGCACGTCTTCGACGACCTGGTCGAGCTGGCCCGCGGCGCCGACCTGCTCATCTTCGACGCGATGTACACCCCCGAGGAGTACGAGGGCAAAGCAGGCATGTCGCGCAAGGGCTGGGGACACTCGACCTACGAGATGGGCGCCCGGGTCTGCGAGAAGGCCGGCGTCGCGTCGCTGGCGCTGTTCCACCACGACCCCGCCCACGACGACGCCTTCATGGACCAGCTCGGCGAGCGCGCCCGCGCCCGCTTCGCCCGCACGTTCGTCGCCCGCGAAGGCCAGGAGGTCGCGCTGTGAGGCCGGACAGGCGCCGCGGGGGCCACCGTCGGCGCCGCCTTCACACCGACCAGAGCGGCGACCGGCGCCTCCTCGGATCCGTCGCCGAGGTCGACGGACACCGCGGTGGCGCCGAGCACCAGCGCGACGCCGCCGGCGGCGAGGAGCCCGATGTCGATGCCCGACACGTCGCCGTCGGCGAAGGCGTTGTACAGCCCGACGCCGAGCACACCGGCCCCGAGCCCTGCCCCCGCGGCCCCGACGACGCCGATGGTGCCCCAGGGCGACGTACCGGTCGCCGGTGCCGCCGGCCTTCGGCCGCCGAGCTTGCGGGACTTCAGCGCCGCAGCCTCGGCGGACGGGTCGCCGTCGGTGTAGTGGTCAAGGGTCCAGGCCAGCAGGCTGTCGGCGAGGGTGTCGAGCAGCGCGAGCACCATGGCCCGGTCGGCGTCTCGGCCGAGGCGGCGGGCGAACGCCACCTCGGTGACGCCTTCCTTGACGTTGAACACCTTGACTTGCAGCTCGACGACGCCGCCGACGGCGGCGAGGCGCCCGAGGACGAGGCGGTCGACCTTCAGGTACTCCTCGATGCGCGCCAGGTCGTCGTCGCTGCCGCCGCCGACCAGCTGCGCGATGGCGGCGGCGTCGACGGAGGCGCGGGCCTCGGCCAGCGAGCGCAGCTCGAGCCTCGACTTCAGGCGGCCAAAGCGCGTCGTCAGCACGTCGCGGGCGGCGTCCTTGTCGATGGGGACTCCTTCGCCGACGGCGACGTCGGTCACGAGGAAGACCGGCCGCCCGACCTCGGGCGGCACGGTCTGCGCTCGCGCGATCGACGTCATGGTCGCGAGGGACGCGACGGCGGTCAGCCCGAGACGGACGAGCATGTGGCTAGCGTCGAACAATCGTCGGCCTCGATGCGACATCGGTACTCAAGATACGTCTGGGTAGACTGTTGCTCGACAAGAGTGGCGCACGTCGAGACACACGTCGAGTCAGTCTCGCCGCTCTCGGCGCAGGTGTCGATGCGCGCGCAGCCGTCGTCGCAGGCGCAGGCGGCGGCATCGAGGCAGTCGCCGGCGGCGGCGAGGCAGGCGTCGGCGAGCGTGGCCGTGGGCAGACCAGTCAGCGGATCGCACGACGCGGCCTCGCACGCCTCGAGGGAGCGGAAGCCGCACTCGACCTCGATGGCGCAGTTGGCGCTGCACACCGGCCGGTCGCCGAAGCAGCCAGCGGCCCCAAGCAACGACGCGAGCAGCGTCGCCGGCAACGACGCGCGCAGCGTCGCCGACAACGACGTCGGCGACGACGTGGTGCCCCTAGCGACGGTGCGCGATCGGCGTCTGGCCGGGGAGCAACACCGGCCCGGGAGCTGAGCAGCCATGGCGAACACCACCTTCGTGTCGGGCCTATACCACACCCCACCCGGCCCACCTGGGCGCGTCGGGTACGGAGACAGCGGCGACGTGACGCCTCGCCCCCGAATGGACGAGGATGTCGGCCCGTGCAGGGCGCTCGGGGCGCGGGCGCCCGGAAACGTCGAGCAGGGTGCTGAAAGACGTGTTGCGTTCTTCAGCGCGTTGCTGGGTGTTTCTCGCTCTCGTCGTGGACGGGGGTGAATTGGATCACGCAGGCTGCGAATGACACGCCAGTTGAGGTTTTTTTTCAGCGGCCTGCGAGGAGCACCAGGAGCAGCGCGCGATGGGCAACGCCAACCTTCCTACTGCGCCCATCGAGGCGGTCGCCCTCGCCGCGGCGCCGTTCCTCACGCGCGGCGTCGAGCTGGGCGAGCTGCTCGGCGCGCTCGTGGACGCGGTGGCGAAGCAGCTCGGCGCCGACAAGGGCACGCTGTACCTCGTCGACGGCGCCGCCGGCATGGTGACCTCGGTGGTGACCGACGTACCGGGGGGCATCCGTCTGGCCATCGGCCAGGGCATCGCCGGCGCCGTCGCCCGCGACGGCCACGTCGTCAACGTCGTCGACGCCGGCGCCGACTCGCGCTTCCACGCCACCGTCGACCAGCAGACCGGCTACCACACGCGCAGCGTGCTGGCGGCGCCGGTACGCGACTCGGCGGGCGAGGTGATCGGGGTGCTGCAGCTGCTGAACGCCCGGCAGGGCGCGTTCAGCGCTGACGACGAGGTCCGCGTCGTCCAGCTCGCCGGCCAGGCCGGCTCGGTGCTCGAGCGGACGAGCCTGCACGCCGAGCTGCGACAAAGATCGCCGTTGACGACGGAGCGGCCGGGGCTCGCGTTCCGTTTCAACCAGATCGTCGGGCAGAGCGAGCCGATGCGGACCGCCTACGCCGTCGTCGAGAAGGCCGCGCGCACCGATGCCACGGTGCTCATCACCGGCGAGAGCGGCACCGGCAAGGAGCTGTTCGCGCGGGCCATCCACATGAACTCGGCGCGGCGCCGCGCGCCCTTCGTCAAGGTCGACTGCACGACGCTGCCCGAGGCGCTCATCGAGAACGAGCTGTTCGGCCACGAGAAGGGCGCGTTCACCGGCGCCGACAAGACGACGCCAGGCAAGTGCGAAGTGGCCAGCGGCGGCACGCTGTTCATCGACGAGATCGGTGAACTGCCACTGAAGCTGCAGGGCAAGCTGCTGCGTGTGTTGCAGGACCGCGAGTTCGAGCGCGTCGGCGGCACGAAGACCATCACCGCCGACGTACGCGTCGTCTGCGCCACCCACCGCGACCTGGCAGCGATGGTCGACGCTGGGACGTTTCGCGAAGACCTGTATTACCGCATCCGGGTCGTGCCGCTACCGACGCCGCCGTTGCGCGACCGCGGCCACGCCGACCTGCTGCGGCTGCTCGAGCACTTCGTGTCGACGTTCGCCCGACGCCACGGGCGGCCGCAGGTGCGGATCAGCGACGCCGCCATCGCGCGGCTGAAGGCGTGGTCGTTCCCCGGCAACATCCGCGAGCTCGAGCACGTCATCGAGAGCGCCGTCGTCATGTGCGACGGCGACGTCATCGAGCCGCGCGATCTGGCCATCGCCGATCGCCGCAAGACGACGTCGTCGCTGCCCATGTCGTCGCTGCCGGTGGCGGTTTCGACACCGACACCGGCCCTGGGTATCCCGGCGCCGGCCCTCGGCGTGCTGACGCCGTTGCCAGGCGCGCCCATCGTTGGCGACCCGAACGTGCCGCTGGCCGTCGTCGAAAAAGAGCACGTGCGGCTGGTGCTCGAGGCGGTGAAGGGCAACCAGAGCGAGGCCGCGCGTAGGCTTGGCATCGGCCGCAACACGTTGGCCAGGAAGCTCGCCGGCGACCCCGAGCCCGAGTAGCGACACCGTGGACAAGGTACCTGACGCCGCGACGCCGCCGGGTGGCAGCGTCGCGGGGGACAACGAGGTCGTCGGGCGGGTGCGGATCAGCGCAGCCCAGCGCAGCGCAGCGCAGCGCAGCGCAGCCCAGCCCAGCCCAGCGCAGCGCAGCGCAGCGCAGCGCAGCGCAGCGCAGCCCAGCGCAGCGCAGCCCAGCCCAGCCCAGCCCAGCGCAGCCCAGCGCAGCCCAGCCCAGCCCAGCCCAGCGCAGCCCAGCGCAGCCCAGCGCAGCTCAGCGCAGCTCAGCTCAGCTCAGCAGCGTTTGCAGCTTCATGGCCAGCGACATGTCGCCCCGGACCTTGATCTTGCCCTGCATGAACGCGCTGGTCGGGTTCATCTTGCCCGTCGCGATAGCGACCCAGTCCTCGGCCTTTGCCACCGTGATCGTGCACTTGGCCTCGGCCTCTTTCTGCTCGATGTAGGGACCCTCGGGCTTCGTCAGGTCGGCGAACCACTTGCCGCCGCCTTCGCCGCCGATGTCGAACTGGTAGGTGCTGTTGATCTTCTTCGCCTTCTCGGCGGTGATGCGGGCGTTCATGTCCTCGAAAACCTTGGCGGTCGACATTGGAGTCCTCCAGTTGCGTCGACAGTGACGTCGACGGCGGCGCGATTGACACAAGAATCAAGCGTGGCGCGAACCTAGGAAGCGTCCCCGGGAGTGTCAAGCAGCCGCCAGACGGCTATGGATGCCTGCATGCTGCTGCGCGCCCTGCTCGTCGTCATCGTCGCCCTCCCGCTGCTCTCGACCTGCGAGCCGGTGACGCTGCCCCACGAGCTGCCCGGTCCCCCCGGCTGCGGCAGGCGCGACCCGAACCAGTCGGGCCCGTCGACGCTGTCGGTGGCGCAGAACACGACGGTGCGGAACATGGGGATGCCCGGCGCGCTCGAGGACAACGAGCGCGGTGGCAAGACCTGGCTGTACAGCCGGCAGGCCGGCAGCGTGTTCGGCGAATCGGCCACCATCGAGGCCTTCGTGTTCGACGCGCAGGGGCTGCTCGTCGCGCAGAAGACCGAGGTCCGCAAGCAGGTCGGCAAGTGAGTGGGGGCGCGGCGGCGGCGGCGACCGCGCGTCGGGGGGCGCAGCCTTGAACTACCTGGCCCACAGCCTGCCGTTCATCTTCGCCGACGATGAGCTCTCGGTCTGGCGCGTCGCCGGCACCGCCCTGCCCGACTGGCTCCGGGCCCTCGATCGCGCGGCGCGGCTGCGCCCCGACGTGCTCGAGCGCGCGCCCGTCGACGACCCGCGCCACCGCGCCCTGCAGGACGGCGCCCGGCGCCACCACGACGACGACGTGTGGTTCCACGCCCACGACGACTTCGAGACGCTCACCGCCGTCGTCACGCAGGACGCGCGGCAGCGCTTCCCCCACCTGAGGTCGAGCGCGCTGGCCCACGTCACCGTCGAGCTGCTCCTCGACGCCGCGCTGATGGAGACGCACCCTGACCTGCTCGAGCGGTTCTACGCCGCCGTCCATGCCGTCGACGAGACCGTCGTCGCGGGTTTCGTGCGCCGCACCACCGCGCGGCCGGTGCCCCACGCTGAGGTCTTCCTCGATCGCTTCCGGCGGGCGCGCTTCATCGCGGCCTACGCCACCGACGCCGGCGTGCTGTCGTGCCTCCGCGGGGTGTGGCTGCGCGCGGGCCTCGGCGCGGTCGACGACGGGTTCGTCGACGTGATCGCCCGGGCGCGCCCGCCGGCGCGCGCGCTCGCCACGACCCTGCGCTGGTAGGCTCGTCACCGATGCCGCGCTTCCTCGGGTTCGTCGCCGGGCCCTACTCGCTGGCCGCCCCGATCGGCGACGTCCGGCAGATCGTCGCCGTCGGAGCCGACGCGCACGCGGAGCCCGAGGACGCCAGGGCGCAGGCGACGACCTCACTGGCGACGCTGCTCGGCGCCGCGCCCCGCGGCGCGGCGCAGGCCGTGCTCGCCTTCGACCACGGCGACATCACCGTGCGTGTCTCGTGCTGCGCGCTGCGCGGCGTGCTCGACGCGGCGGCGCCCACGCCACTGCCGTCGACGGCGGCCCGCCGGCACACAGGGCTCGTGGTCGGCGCCATCGACGACGGCGACGGGCTGACGCTCGTCGTCGACGCCCGCGTGCTGGCGACGCTCGCCGCCGGGGGGGGCGGGCCATGAGCGGCGGGGTGCTCATCTTCGTCGCCGGCGGCGCGCGGCTCGGCGTGCCCCTGGCCGACGTCACCCGCGTGACGCTGCAGGGCCGCCTGACGCCGATCCCCTTTGGCCACCGTGCGCTGGCGGGCCTGATGCGCGGCGACGACGGCGCGCTGGTGCCGGTCTTCGACCTGCAGGCCCTGGGCGCCGGCGACGACGACGCGCGGCCCCGGCTGCACGTCGACGGCGCCACGGTGGCGGTGCTTGGCACCGAGCGCGGACCGGTGGGCCTGCGCCTCGACCGACTGCTCGGCACCGCCAACCGCTACGACGCACACGTCGCCCGCCCGGCGCACGGCGACGACGTCGACCAGGAGGCCGTCGAGGACGTCGTCGAGCGGCACCGCGTCGCGCTGTCGCCGGCGGTGCGCGCAACCCTCGGCGGCGCCGGCGTGCCGCGCGACGCGAGCGCCTCCGTGGGCACGGCGCCGTTCTTCTTCTTCTCGGCGGACGCGTTCGTCGCTGCGGTCAGCGTCGTCGGCGAAGGCGGCGTCAGAACTTCGGCTGGTGCACCTTCTTGAGCCTGACGCGCCCACCGATGTTGTCGGCGTCGCCCTTCTGCTTCTTTGCCTTCGGGTCCTTCTCG
>Ga0194129_10008310_pt1 | contig 12050 bp, 9 predicted proteins | sample TA2KigCa35mmetaG_FD_150862 | JGI IMG/M metagenome (GOLD analysis project Ga0194129, IMG submission 150862) | Freshwater microbial communities from Lake Tanganyika, Tanzania - TA2015038 Kigoma Deep Cast 35m | ecosystem: Environmental > Aquatic > Freshwater > Lake | place: Tanzania: Lake... | reverse complement strand
TTATGAAACCGTCACTGATCGTCGCGGAGGCCTTCCGCTCCTTGCTCCGATGAGTGAAGTCGCAGGACGTATGTCCATTCAAGCGGGGGCTCATTGTCTAGAAAAAGCTCAAGGTGGTCTCGGCGTTCTTTTGGGAGGGGTGCCAGGAGTCCCTGCTGCTCGCGTCCTCATCTTGGGAGGCGGCGTTGTCGGCACGAATGCCGCGCGCATGGCGATGGGCCTAGAAGCTAGCGTCACGGTCATTGATAGATCGATTGATCGCCTTAAGGAACTCGACCTTCAATTTGGTCCATCATTGCACACCATTTATTCTACACTTGACGCTATTGAAGATCACATCGTCAAAGCAGACCTTGTCATCGGAGCTGTCTTGGTTCCTGGCGGCGCTGCACCGCGGCTCGTTACACGCGACATGATTTCAAAAATGAAAAAAGGCTCCGTCATCGTTGACGTTGCCATCGATCAAGGTGGTTGCGTAGAAGGAGCTAAACCTACAACTCACGCTAACCCGACATTTACAATTGATGGAGTGATCATGTACTGCGTTGCCAACATGCCAGGTGGTGTTGCTCGTACGTCGACCTTTGCCCTTAACAACGCAACACTCCCCTTCACACTTGCTCTCGCTAACAAAGGTTGGAAGAAAGCTCTTCTCGACGACGAACATCTTCGCAATGGTCTCAACGTTTGCGAAGGAAACATCACTTACGAGGCTGTTGCTCAAGCCCATCAGTTGTCTTATACACGGCCGACATTAACAGCTTAGAGAATGGATAGTCGTTCAGTTGAATAGGGTTTGCCATCAATTAATCACTCCCTATTTTAGCACAAAAAAATACTTTTAGATTTTCAGCGCGGAATGATCGCTACATCGCCAACCTTCATTCGTGCGAATGCGGAAACCTACTAGTATTCTTCTCCGCGTTCGCATCAATGATACTTAGCCTGTCCAAATAGATGCTCTACTTTCTCTGCCGACAGCTAACACTAATTCTTTTTCAACTTTTCTGCCGCGTTCATGTTCTTTTTTTAGAGAAACCACCCAAAAAAGGAGCCCTGATCGTTGCCAGCAATCACATCAGCCATTTTGATCCGCCGCTGCTGAGTGCTTTTTTCCCACGGCCGCTTACGTGGGTGGCCATGGAAGAACTTTTTTCTCACGCATGGGCCGCACGTTTTTTTTCGTGGCTCGGCGTGATTTCGATCGATCGCTTTGGGAAAAAATCGGGGAGCAATCGAAACGCTTTAAAAAAAATGCGTACTGCTCTGGCAGTAGGAAAAGTTTTGGGAATTTTCCCGGAGGGAGGGATCCGATCGGGAGCTACCTCTATCTTGGAGCGAGCTCCACTGAAACCAGGATTAGCGAGCCTCAGTTTTTCAAATCAAACACCGATCATTCCATGCGTCCTCCTGGGCAGCGATCGACTTTATTGCAAACACGCTTGGTTTCGCCGGACACCGCTTTGGATGATTGTTGGCAAAGGAATTATTCCTCCCCCACTGGATGTAACCAACCGCGAGAAAGCACTTCATGATTTTGAAAAAAAATTAGCTACTGTTTTTCCTGCGCTGCAGCAAGAGCTTCGCGAGCGGTTCCAACTTTGTGATGATGACCTTCCAAAAACGGCACAAGAAAGAATTCACCACAAAGATCACAAAGCGGCTACGCCGCACACAGGGAACACAAAAAGATTTTTTTTATAAAAAAATCTAAGTATTAAAATTTGAATCTTTTTTTAATTTTCTACGATTAAACAGCTTTCAAGCTTATCTGCGTTTGTTATTTTCAAAGCCTCAAAATTTTTTTATAAAAAAATTTTTTGCGTTCCTTGTGTTGCCGCTGAAAGCGGCATTTGTGTTCTTTGTGGTAAATTGCTTAATGTTCTCAAGTTAATCCAACTGATCATTCACTTATGTTCTCTTCCCTTCGCTATACCGCCATGGACACGATCCTGTGCCTCATGATGAATTCCATTCAATGGAGGCTGCGTAATCACGTGACGACGAAAGCGTCTCTGGAGGCTTATCTGGATGCCTCAAGAAGACTTGATCGCTCTCAATTTTTTGAAGTTGGCCCGATGGAAGAAATGTCACTTTCACAGAATGCGATCTCGTGGAAAAGCCCGTCACCTTCTCAACATCGTGAAAACAATCGTGCTCACGCGCTTTTTTTTCCAAGCACCAAAAAATCTTCTCCTCAAAAAACAGTTATCTTCCTCCACGCCTTGATGTCTGCAGGCGATCACGGCTATCGCAAGATTGCAGCACGTCTTAATGCGCAAGGTTGGAATGTGCTGTTCCCTCATCTTCCATTTCACTATTCACGAACTCCTCAAGGCTATCGTTCAGGTTCCCTTGCTGTTACTGCCGATCTCGTGCGTAACGGAGAAACAATTCGTCAGACCGTGAAAGAAACTCGTCAGCTCATTCACTGGTCTCGCGCTCAAGGCTCAGAAAAAATCACTCTCCTAGGAACCAGCTATGGCGCTTGGGTTACAGCTCTGCTCCTTTCTGTCGAGCCGATTGAGTCAGCATTGTTACTTCAGCCGATTGTTAATACAGGACACGCCACGTTTCGCAGTCCCATTGCTTTGATCATCGGACAACTCCTGAAACGTCGCGGCATCAGCGAGGAGCATCTCGTTCGTCACGCTCATCTCACCTCACCACTCCACGGCCGACCACTTTGTGATCCCAAAAACATCGCCATCATTGGGGGCACCTACGATAAAATTTCTCCGCCTCGCTATCTCCAGCAACTTTGCACAACATGGCACGGCTCTTCTTATCACGAAGTACCCCAAGGTCATTTTGGATTTCTTGCGATGGAGAGAGCCTTGCAATTGATCGAAATGCCTTAAAAAAGAATTCACCACAAAGATTACAAAGAAAGTTTTTAGTAGATGGAAGATAGAAGATGGGAGATAGAAGTCGAGGCCTTCGGCAGATTTTTCACTGCGCTGCTTTAGCAGCGCCACAACTCCTATCTTCTATCTTCCATCTACTATCTTCTAAAAATCTTTGCATTCTTTTGCTGCTATTAATTTTTTTGATTTCTTTGTGCTCTTTGTGGCTATAAATTGATTTCTATGAATGACGAACTGACGCAATGCATCGAAGCTGGAAAAATCACTCCCGAAGCCGCTGAAAAACTTTCTCACCTCACCCCTGGTTCTTATTGCAAGCATCGCAGCTGGGGCTTTGGCCAAATTGCAGAATGGCGTCTTTTGACCGATCAGGTCCTCATCCATTTTAAAGCAAAGAAAAATCATCCGATGCAGTTGCAATTTGCAGCAGAGACGTTGGAGCCTGTTCCAGCCGATCATATTCTCGCTCGCATTGCTGCTGATCCAGCCTTGCTACGCCAAGAAGCACAAGAAAATCCTGTTGCTTTAATGAAATCACTCCTTCAAGGTCACGAAGGAAAAGCGACTACTGATGAAATTACCGCTGATCTTGTGCCTGATATTTTTTCTGCAGCTGACTTTAAAAAATGGTTTGATGGTGCTAAGAAAAAAATGAAAGCCGATGGACATTTTGTCATTCCTGCAAAAAAAACAGCCCCCTTTGAGCTTCAAGAATCAAGCTCCTCTCCTCATGAGCGTCTCGTAGAGCAGTTTCGAACAGCACGTCATCCAAAAGAACAAGTAGCTCTCATGGATGCTTTGCTCAAGTTGACATCACATTTTAAAGAAGATGCAAACTTGTTACATCAACTGGCTCACGAAGTTGAAGAAGCTGCAAAACGGAGTGGTCGCATGCATGCTCCTAAGGCCATCGAACTCCTCTTAGCTCGTGACGAAATCGGCAAGCATCACTCTTCTTCAGGAGGACAAGAGCATTCTTTTTCACTCTCCACTTTACTAAAAGAAACTTCAGGAAAACTAACTGAAATTTTCGAAGAAATTCCTGTCGCCAAATACCGCCGCGTCTTAGCGGCTTTCCCTGAGGCCTTCCAGGATCGTTGGCAAGCACAGACTCATCAACTCCTGCGTCAAGCAGAGCCACGTCTTATCGGAGAAATTTTTCATCTTTTCGAAAATCAACAAGCTCGCGAGGACTTTTTAAATCTCACAAAACGAGCCATCAGTGAACGTTCGATCAGTTCTGACTTTTTAAAATGGCTCTGCGAAGAGCGAGCTCATGCTTTTCCGGAGTTGGTCAATCCAGAGCTTTTTTCTGCAATTCTCTCTGCCTTGGAACGTGACCTCCACGCTGAAAGAAAACGAGGCGCTCGCTTGCAAGAGTTACTCTTTGAAGATCGCCAACTCATTAACGACCTCTTTGATAAGAGTGACATAGAAACAGCTCGCTATGCCATCCGCAAGATCAATGTTTCACCTGTCTTTAATGATCTTGATCGTCGCTCACTCCTCGCACGCATTTTGAAAGTTCATCCGGAATTAGAAACAGCGGTCATGGATAATGCCTCGAAAGAAAGTTCAGCACCTCGGGAAGAGACCTTGATTGTTTCTTGGGTCAGCCTCGAACGACGCAAGAATGAATACGAAAATCTGGTCACTAAACTGATTCCTCAAAATACGAGAGATATTTCCACGGCTCGTTCCTACGGTGACCTTCGTGAAAATTTTGAATTCAAAGCTGCCAAAGAACAACAACGGGTTCTTCTTCGCCAAAAAGCAGATCTCGAACAGATGCTCAACCAAGCACGCGGCACCAACTTTGAAAATCCTGAAACTGCAACCGTCTCGATTGGCACTGTCGTCACACTTCAAGACACTCAAGGCAAAAAAGAAACTTACTCCGTGCTCGGTGCGTGGGATGGTGCTCCCGAAAAACATTGGATCTCTTACCAAGCCGCTATCGGCCAAGCACTCTTAGGACGTGCTTGTGGAGACAAAGTCACGCTGCCAAGCGAGCAGGGAGAACGGGAGATGACGATTGAGAAGATTGAAGCATTCACTGATCTTATACCATCTGCATTAAATAACTGAACTATCTGACTAGCCCGCAAATTTCATACTGATTCGTCGCGAGGCGCTGCGAATCCTGATGCAGACAAGGAAGGCGATCGGTTGCGACGACGGCTGTATGCTCCATACCGCCCGAGGAGCAATCCGAGCCTGACGCTGTATCCATCAGGGTTTCGCAAGTCGTAGCAGGATCAGTATGAAATTTGCGGGCTAGCTCTTTTTGTACTGAGCTTCGTTGTCAGAGCTTACGTTATGAGACATAGCGCTGCGCTCTTTCGACTTGCTCAACGCAAAAATTTCTGCGTCCTATCATCTAGTTATAGTGTATTATAGTCAATTAAATTGAAAAGGGCGCTGTTTAAAGGCAAAAGTAATCGCCTGTTCTAAGGTCAAAAAGTTATCGATGATTTCCCTGATACGCTTTTTTAGTTAAGCCCAAAAGTTTTCAATAGGATTGAGATCTGGGCTGTATAGTTTATTAAATTGATGCAGTACAAGGAGCGAGAAGCAGAGCCGAGGAGTGTATAAGTAATACTCGACGAAGGCGAGCATCACAGCGACGCAGTAATGCGCGATTTTAGCTTTTTCAAGACACCCTCTAAGGTGGAAGGAAAAGCAATTGGCACCCAGCTTGTTCAATAAGCTTTTTAGTCTTTGCCGACTAATGAAAAGTAGCATTATCCATAATGATGAGTTGCCCAGGGATGAGCTCCTGAAGCAAAACTTTTTCAACCCAAGTTTCAAACAGTTCAGAATTGCAAGTCCCTTCAAAAATCATTGGGGCTATAATTTTTGATCCAACTTTAGCTGCAATAAAATTTTTGCGAGCATACCGCTTACCTGAAATTTCTCCTTGGATTTTTTCTCCCCTTTGAGCACGTCCAAAGTAACGAGAGACAAAATTATCAATTCCACTTTCATCAAGAAAAACAAGGCGATCTTTAGCAATGCATTTGATTCTTTCTTGAAACTCTCGTCGTAGATTCTCGTCTCTTTCTTTGTAGAGTAAGGTTTTTTTTATAGGTGAGGTTCCACCGCTTACACGCATAGAACACGGCTTCAGGAGTAACTTTAAAGACTACGGCTATTTCTCTAAGATAATGATCAGGATGTTTTCTTAGATACTTTTTCAATGGCTCTTCTTGCAGCTTTCGTGGTGAAGAACTTCTTTTTTTATTTGCAAGAGTACCTCTCTCTCTTTTTTTATTTATCCATTTAAATATTGTTCTTCTTCCAATTGAAAAGCGCTTGGTTGCTTCTACTTTTGAACCACCTTCTTCTATAAAACCAAGCACTCGCTTTTTTAAATCTATTGAGTAACTCATCCCTTATGTTTACCACTTCAATAGCGCTCTTTTCAATTTAATTGACTATAAATTGAAAAGGGCATGTTAGAAGCGCTGAAATTTTTTCTTAGAACAAGGCCGAAGATCGAAGCGCTATCCGAAGATAACGTGAGATCTGAGAACGCAGTTCTAAGGAAAAAGAGCAAGCTTATCGCGTGCCCTTTCCAATTTAATACACTATAGTTAATGGAGATGGTATTATTTCATAAAATCAGTGAAAGTAACGAGTGGCAAGTAGCGGGTAACGAGTAAGCACTGGCAGACACAAATAATCTTTTTGGTAAAATTTGCGTGTTGTGCTATTTTTCTTTTTAGATTGCCGCAGGCAACTCTCTTCACCCGTTACCCGTTACTCGTTACTTTTTATGGATACAATCATCACCTCCATCCACGCTCGCGAAATTTTAGATTCACGCGGCAACCCAACTCTTGAAGCAGACGTCTGCCTTGCAGGAGGCGGCTGCGGAAGGGCCGCTGTTCCTAGCGGTGCGAGCACCGGAGAACATGAAGCTGTGGAATTGCGCGATGGAGTGAAGAATCGTTATCTCGGCAAAGGCGTTCGGAAAGCCGTTGCGAATGTCAATACACTCATTGCTCAAGAACTCGTCGGGATGAATGCACTAGAACAAGTCACCCTCGACCGCGTCATGCTCGAGCTCGATGGAACTTCCACCAAAAAGAAATTAGGAGCCAACGCCATCCTTGCTGTTTCTTTAGCAACGGCTCACGCAGCGGCTGCTCAACTTGGGTTACCGCTCTACCGCTACCTCGGTGGACCTAACGCGAAAGTTCTTCCCGTCCCGATGATGAACATCCTCAACGGTGGAGCTCACTCCGATGCACCGATTGATTTTCAAGAATTCATGATCATGCCTCGTGGCTTGCTAACATTTTCGGAAGCACTTCGCTGCGGTGCGGAAATTTTTCACGCACTCAAAGCCATCCTCCATAAACGTGGCCTCTCAACGGCAATCGGTGACGAGGGAGGCTTTGCTCCGAAACTCTCTTCGGTAGAAGATGCGCTCGATTCGATTTCTCTCGCTATTGAAAAAGCTGGCTACAAGCTGGGAAGCCAAGTCTCCATCGCACTGGATGCAGCATCGAGTGAGTTTTATGATGCAGCAAAAAAAGTTTACCATTTTAAAAAATCAGACGGTTCTCGCCGCACGGGTAAAGAATTAGTCGACTACTACAAAAAACTTTGCGCGAATTATCCGATCGTTTCAATTGAAGATGGCTGCGCCGAAAATGATTGGTCTACTTGGAAACTGATGACGGAAGTCTTGGGTGATAAGATTCAAATTGTCGGCGACGATCTTTTTGTCACCAACGTTGAGTTTTTGAAAAAAGGAATCAAACAAGGCGTTGCCAATTCGATCCTCATCAAGGTCAACCAAATTGGAACCCTGACTGAAACTCTTGATGCTATCGAGCTCGCCAAAGAAAATCATTACACTTCTGTCATCAGTCATCGCTCCGGAGAAACCGAAGACACGACCATCGCTGATATTGCTGTTGCAACCAACGCTGGTCAAATCAAGACTGGCTCTCTCTGCCGCACCGACCGCGTGGCCAAGTACAATCAACTTCTTCGGATTGAGGAAGAATTGGGTGATAATGCAGTTTATGGAGGAAAATTTAAGAATTAATTAACCGCAAAGAACGTAAAGAAACTTTTTGAAGATGGAAGATAGGAGATGGAAGATAGAAGTTGTGGTCTGCTAACGCAGACAAAGAAAATTCTCAAAATCTTGCCGAAGGCCTCGACTCTCATCTTCTATCTCCTATCTTCCATCTTCAAAGTTTTTCTATCATGCACTCTCCACATCGATCAGCAGCGCCTCGAGATACGGCCCTCCTCCCATTGTTAAACCGCTTCCTAATCTTGCTCATCATCTGTGGAACGATGGCGTTGGCCTTGATGACGTTTTATCCTGAGTGGAAAAAACTTTCTCGCATGCGTCAGGCCCTACAACAAAAGCGTCAAGATCTGGAGCAACTTCAAGGTCAGGCCACTCATCGCGAACGAGAGCTTTACTTATTGCAACATGATAAAGAATATTTGGAACTCATCGCTCGTGATCGTCTTGATCTGATGAAGCCGAATGAAACAATCTTTCGTTTGGGCCCCTCACGGAATGACAATAGAAGATAGAAGATGGGTGATGGAAGATAGGGGCTTTTTAAACCATCTTTTGTTTAAAATATTACCGACGTCTTAAACTAAATCTGCCATCATGTGCATTAATTAAATTCCAATCATGTTTTAATTCGGATTCTTATCTCCTATCTTCCATCTTCCATCTCCTATCTCCAAATTCATGACCACCACCTCAACAATACTCGACACCTCCGCATTAAGCGAGCGCCTTAGCGCTCTGCGGAGGTTCCTTTGACGCCTCTACTCTCACTGAAGAGCTTACCTCCATTGAAGCGCGGATGAGTGAGCCCACTTTTTGGGATCATCGCGAAAGCGCTCAAAAAGATGTAGAGCGCGTTTCACAGCTGAAAGGGATTCTCGGACCACTTACCTCGTTGGAACAACGTCTTGGGGACCTCTCGATCCTACAATCGATGGTGGAAGAAGAAACTTCTCCCGAGCAAAAAACTACGGCTGCTCGTGAAGTCGCTGCAGAATTTCAATCGCTCACTAGCGATCTTGAAAAATTTGAACTCCGTCAATTGCTCAGCGGCGAATTTGATAAAGCGGATGCTTTTTTAACTATCCATGCTGGAGCCGGCGGCACCGAGTCATGTGATTGGGCTGAAATGCTGCTGCGGATGTACCAACGCTGGATCGAGCGCGCAGGCTTTACCTCAAGCATTTTTGATATTCAACAGGGTGAAGAAGCTGGCGTCAAATCGGTCACGATTCTCGTCAAAGGCGAGTACGCTTTCGGCTATCTTCAAACAGAACGTGGCGTGCATCGCCTGGTGCGCATCTCTCCATTTGATTCGGCGAAGCGACGCCACACTTCTTTTGCCAGCGTCGATGTCGTCCCTGACATTGAAGATGCTCCGATTGAAATTGATGAAAAAGATATCGAAGTCGATACCTATCGCTCCGGAGGAAAAGGAGGACAAAACGTCAACAAAGTTGAAACAGCTGTTCGGATGACGCACGTCCCAACGGGCGTTGTTGTAGCTTGCCAGGCAGAACGAAGCCAACTCAAGAATCGCGCCTTGGCTTTAAAAATGTTAAAAGCAAAAATTTATCAGATCGAGGCTGACAAAAAACGAGCTGAGCTTGATCGCCAATACGGCGAAAAAGGAGAGATCGCCTGGGGAAGCCAAATCCGCTCCTACGTTTTCCAACCTTACCAAATGGTGAAAGATCATCGAACCGATTATCAAACCAGCGACGTCCAAGGCGTGATGGATGGGGATATTGACGCCTTCATTGAAGCGAAGCTTCGGAGCCTGTCTTGAAATTCTACTGAGGCTGCGAATAGCATCGTTGCTGCGGTGCTTAAGAGGGTGTCTTGAAAATAGATAAAATTGATGCAGTACAAGGAGCGAGAAGCAGAGCCGAGGAGTGTATAAGTAATACTCGACTAAGGCGAGCATCACAGCGACGCAGTAATGCGCGATTTTAGCTTTTTCAAGACACCCTCTAAGGCTTCATGTATCAGAATACGCTCAGCCTTTGCGCTCCTCGCGCCTTGCTCTTCTTTGCCTCAGCGAATTTGAAGACAGGCTCTGTTAACAATGATCAATTTTTTATTTTTTTCTTTTTGCTTCTATCCCTGTGAATTATTTTTCACAAACCACTCTCGAAACTGCTCCAGCGCTCGTCCGCGGTGGCTCATCGAGTTTTTGAGTTCGGCAGGAAGTTCTCCAAAACTTTTCTGATACCCCTCAGGAATAAAAATGGGATCGTAACCGAAACCCCCTTCTCCGGTAATCTCGGCGGTGAGCCTTCCTTCAACAGTTCCATCAAACGTAGCCATTGTTTTTCCATCCCGAGCCACGGCCAACACACAACGAAAGCGGCCCGTTCTTCTTTCCTGAGGCACTCCCTCCATTTTTTTTAAAACGAGTTCCGTGTTTTGCACATCGGTGCAGCCTGGTCCCGCATAACGTGCTGAGTAAATCCCAGGCTCCCCACCGAGTGCATCAACTTCCAAGCCGGAATCATCAGCCAAAACAAAACCAGAAATATGTTTTGAAATTCCTTCTGCTTTTAATTTTGCATTCGCTTCGAACGTCATTCCCGTCTCCTCAATTTCAGGAAGCTCTGGAATTTCCGTCGCATCGCGTACCACAACTCCTTCTCCGAGCATGGTTTGAATTTCACGAGTCTTATGACGATTACGAGTGGCAAGAAAAAGAGGCAATGTTGAGTTCATAAGTTGAGAAAATTTGAGAGTTGATCATTAAAAAAAAAAGGAGCAACTTCATTTTTATGAAAAACCTAACCATAAAACAACTCATTGTATTTTTTTTAATTTGTTCTTTTGTTGCGACTCAGTCTTGCACAGCAAAAGAAATTTTTTTCCAACAAGGAAAGAGCCGAGGTTTACGTTATAAGGACCTCCCTGCAGACGGCTTTGCTCTTCTCCTTAAAAACGACAGTAACGGCAAACTCAGAGACGACCAAATCTATATTCAAATTCTAAATTTGCCGACAGATCAGATGACTTACGTTTCACTTGCTAGCACGAATGTTAATGCCGGCCCTCAAGGTCCAGGAAGCGTAGGCATCATCAATGTTGCCACAGCGAATCAAACATTACCTTCCTTCACGCTTGCTGATGTCAAAAATCATACACTCTATCTTCCCGGAGATGGAAAATATTATGGCACGCGAATCTACATCTCAATCGCTGATCCGCTCGTCATGCAGGTCAATTTAAGTGCCAATGGTTACAGCCAACCTAATTTAGAAAATCCTACTGATCCTAATCATGCAATTACGTTTGATTGGTTTGAGATGACTTATGACGCAACACCTCAACCGAACAATCCCTATCTTAACACCGTCGCTTTTGGCGGGAATATGACACAAGTAGATGAATTCGGCATCCCAATGGCCTTTACCATCCAAGGTGATCATGGAACCACATGCACACGTGGCATTACACTAGGAACAGGATCCTCCTCGGGAGTGAACAGTCGCGATGAACTCATTGCGAAATATTTGAATAGCCCTGATGTTTCAACCCCTTTTAAAGAGCTTACACAGATTGTTGACGGTCGCGTCGTTCATTTAATTGCACCTTTTCATGGAGCTGGTTTTAAAACGGGTAGCGCTTATGCCAACTATTTTGATGATTACATTAATTCTGTTTGGGATTACTACAGCTCTCACGAATTAAATTTTTATGATCAAGACAACACTCACGGCAATCATTACGTTGGCAACGTTGTTAATGGCGTCTTAACTTTTTCTCGCAATGGCCAAGGCCCGTTCCGGCTTTCGAAACCAACAACGTATGATGTGTTCACGAATAGCGGAGCGTTTTTGCCAGGAAGTATGGAAGCCAATGCCCTTGGAGCACAGCTTGCGGCAGCCTTTAATCGCCACGTTGCCGCAGATCCTACCAAATGGTTATTTGATGAAAACTACTACCAAGCTAATCCTCAAAGTGACTGGAGCAAGTTCTGGCACAGCGTCAGCATTGATCATTTAGCTTACGGCTTTGGTTTTGATGATGTCGGCGGAAAAAGTTCTGTAGCAATTTTGCCTTCATCTGAAAATCTTTCAACACTCACCCTCGATATCGGGTGGTAAACTATCGCCATGTGGTAGTTGAAGTTTTAACTTTTA
>Ga0194129_10008304_pt1 | contig 12055 bp, 7 predicted proteins | sample TA2KigCa35mmetaG_FD_150862 | JGI IMG/M metagenome (GOLD analysis project Ga0194129, IMG submission 150862) | Freshwater microbial communities from Lake Tanganyika, Tanzania - TA2015038 Kigoma Deep Cast 35m | ecosystem: Environmental > Aquatic > Freshwater > Lake | place: Tanzania: Lake... | reverse complement strand
GCTGTCAAACACGGCCGCCGCATGGGTTTTCGGTTGATCCGTGATCGACTCACCTACAGCCGCCGGATCCCCTGGCGCACGAGCAAGCGGGAAATCAAACGGGGCCGTGACATCACCTGGAGCTTGCGGGCCATGCCGGCACCGGAGTGGGTGATGGAGCAATGGCCGGGCAGCGCAACGTTCATCGCCGTGCGTAGCCATGGCACCCGCGAGGGCAAGCCGCAAGACGAGACCCGTTACTACGTCACGAGTTTGCGCACTGGTGCCAAGGCCATGCTCAAAGCCATCCGGCAGCGCTGGTCAATCGAGAACAGCTGGCACTGGGTGCGGGATGTGCCGCTGCGGGAAGACGCCCACCGCTACCGGGAATTCAACGGCGTCCAGATCTTGGCCACGCTGCGCAGCCTGGCCATCATGCCCTGATGCTGAGCACCCTGAAATCGAGCCTTATCTACCCATTCCAATAAGATAGAGGAGGCGTAACAGCCCCACACGCCGCCAGTGCTGCATGGATGAGAAGACCAAGCCTTGATTCCAGCATGTGATGGCGAAGCAGGAATGATCTTAAGTCTGTACCATAATTAGACTCGGCAAGCTCCACAGAGTCCTTCACAGCTTCCAGAAGCTGTCTTGGGTCCCTTGCATTGCATACGAGGTAGTGCTGATGCTCAAGGATTCCTGGCTTTAGGTCATCCAATGCACGGCCAGAAACTTCGCAATCAACGATAGGCACACAGCCACAGAGCATGGAATCAAAAAAACGCTGCGACAGATCCCTGCGAACCCCCAATACAAGTGAACTCAGAGATGAATTCCAATCAATAGCATTGTTCAAAGCCGAAGAATGCAGGAAGGCCATACTGGATGCGGGGGAGACACTGAAGTCATACTGAGGATCGCCTCCAAAGTACTCATCCAAGAGGCCTACAACTTCTGCACGTTCAGGAGAGACAGACCATTCGCTAAACCGACCGACCAGCATGTGCCTCATTGTTCTCTTATTTAGAATATCAGCAAAAGATTCAAGGGTTGGAACACTCCACTGACTAGTGGCAAGTGGCAGTGGTCTGGTGACCCTAGCTTGTACTGCCGTCAAAGTCTCGCAGCCATAATGGTGCGAAGGAATAGCAATATCAACCAACTCGGCTAGACGAGAGTTTGCAGTATAGGAATGATGATTATCCCAGAACCAGCCAATCGTAATCGATGCTTGGCTTGAAGCAGCTTTTGCAAAGCCTGTCTCGCCGGGCATAACATGCCCACAAAGTATATACAGTGTATTATCACATATCTTGACATGCTCAAGGTTTCCAGTGAAAGTTACTGGAATGTGTGTTGTCGGCAGGCTCCACTTCGCAAGATCCCATTGATGGGCAATGGTTCCACCAAGGGTTTCTGAAAGACAGGGGTCAAAGTATCGTTCAGACCGACCAGAAACAACGACAACGTGATCAATGGATGAGATTTGTCTTTCACGCAGTAAGTGCCGCAGATAGTCATGGGTCTGGCGATATACATTGGCCGAAAAGCCATCCACAGCAACCGATGATGCAGCCACTGGGTAGATCACAGAAGCATGATTCTGACGTCCTGCCTGGTGGTCTTCACACCGGCTCTTCTCACAGCCAACATCGTCGGATGGGTCCCTGTCGTCCAAAAGACTCACTATTCGTTCGATGGAGGCATAGGCATTCTGAACAGCTAGGCCATCTCCATTAGAGCCCCTTTCACTCTCAGCAGCATAATCGTCGCCAATAGAGGCCACAAGCTGCGCTATCTCCAAGCAAAGTCGATAGGTGCTGTGCCATGCTGAAATGCTTTCGCCAGCGGATCGCATTTGCCTGCTTAAGTCTACAGATGCAATGATCTCAATCAGGCAAATAAGGCGAGCACGTCTTGGGATGCTTAGATCAAGGATTGATTTTGCAATCCTTAATGCATCAGCTGCCAGATCTGAATTAGACAAGATAAGGGCAGCACCAATGATTTGAGATGGCTTCAAGTGAATAGCGCTATTCAGGAGCCCATTGGCCTGAAGGACGTTTTCAGTATTTTCTGAGCATCGCAGGGCGGCCTCTAGCTTTATCTGAAGAAGCTCGCCAATAAAATGGCCCCATGAATCCAGTTTTTTATGTTTTATTAGATTATCCAGCAAATCCAGCACTAGACCCTGCTCGCCTTGAGCCTCATCAAGCAGTGCAGCCTGCCATCCCCTCCATACTTCCACATAAGCTTCGCCGTTTCGAATGAGATCTTGAGGAAGCTGGCTCTCGATGTTTTGTGGCCAGGGTGGAAGAGAAAATCCAAGCTGACCCAGGATCTCTCTCAGCTGAACAGGGCGGATCATGACCTAAGGCTGTGTTAAGCTTGAAACCAGTCTGGCACAGAACGTCAGTGAGCGACCCTACCCTCCAGCGAAACCTGGAAAGTCTCGAGCAAAAGTACGTCCATCTGATTGGCTCTGCGCAAAATCATATTAGCTACCTAGAAAACCAAGCTTCTGAGCTCAAACTCAAGGCAATCTCTCAGGAGGCTGCCATGAATCAACTGCAAGACAACTGCGAGAATCTGACAAGCAACTGCGAGAATCTGACAAGTCTGAATGCCATACTCAGGGAAGAAGTTGATTGTTTAAAATCCCAGAACAGCAATCAACTTAGCGACCTGCAATGTGAAAAGGAGTTTCTACTTCTGCAGCTTCGTCAAGTAATGGAAGAGCTCGAGCATTATTTTTTGGAGAATCAGCGCAAGGATGAAAAGTTGCGCTGGTTGCGCGGCCAGCGGGAATTATTGCTGCGCATGCTGCGTCTGCAGGGGCGTTTCCAACAGCGTTTCTTGGCCCTGGATGGACGCATCGCCTTGCCTTACCTGCGCCGTCAGCTGATGCCTTGGTGGCAGCGTCTCCAGCGCTCTTGACATCCCGCCCGCCGTCGGCTGTTGCACCAGCCATCTCCGTGTTGATGCCCTGCTTCAACCCGGGGCCCTTTCTGCAAGAGGCCGTCGCCTCGGTGCTGGCTCAGCCTGAGTGTGTCGAACTCCTTGTGGCCGAGGGGTGCTCCACCGACGGCTCCCTAGAGGTCCTTCAGGGCCTTGCGTCTGCCGATGCTCGCCTGCGCATCATCCTTGGGCCCGACCAGGGGCCTGCCGACGCCTTGAATAAGGCCTTCGCCCAGGCCCGCGGCACCCTGATCGGCTGGCTCAATGCCGACGACCTCTCCCCCCCCGGTGCCCTGGCCAGGGCCGTCGATGCTCTGGCCGCCAACCCTCGATGGCTGATGGTTTACGGCGAGGGCGAGGAGTTTGACAGCAGCACCGGTGTACGCCAGCGCTACCCAACTCTTCAGCCGCAGGTGGGCCTGGGCGGCTTTCGCTCCCACTGCTTCATCTGCCAACCCACCGTGGTGTTCCGCCGCAGCATGGGCGTGCTGTTGGGGCCCTTTGATCGGCGCTGGCGCACCGCCTTTGATTTCGACTATTGGCTGCGGGCCTTTGCCGCCTTCCCCGATCGCATTGGCTATCTCCCCACTCTCCAGGGGCTCACCCGGTTGCACGCCAGCACCATCACCAGCCGCCAGCGTGCCCAGGTGGCCCTGGAGGCCACGGCGCTGCTGGCTCGCCACTTCGGGTCTGCCCCTCCCACCCGCTTGCATGCGTATGCGCTTGAGTTGCAAGTCGGCATTGCAGAGCTGCCCGTGGGTTGCTCCCTTGCAGGCCACCTGGCGGAGGTCTTCGCCCAGGCCGAGCCCTGGCTTGCCCCCGCAGATCTCTGCCAGCTTCGTCGCGACTGGTTGCTCGATCCACGCACTGCCCCAGCCCAGCAGGCGGCTGAGCAGTCCGCTGTTGATCAGGCTCTCTTTTCGCGACCCACGGCCGCCTTGCTGCAGATCGTGCAGCCCCATCTGCGCCCCCAGCACCCCGGGCCTCCGGCCGGTCCCCATCTCCGCCTCCAGGCGGCCTTTGCCCAAGGCGCATCGAGCTACCCCCTGTTGCAGCAAGAGGGTGCCCTGCAGCGCTGGATTGAGCGCCGGGCCCATGGCGCCATCCGCACGCCTTTGTCTTTCGGCGTGAATCTCATCCATGCAGCGCAAGCCAGCGTTGAAGCTGATCTCTGGCTGCAGGCGCTGCTGGCTGCGCTTCAGGCGGCGCAGGTGCCTCTGGCGCTGTGCAACCCCTCGGCGGATCCGGGCCCCTACGCCATCAACCTGATTGCCTTGCCGCCTCCCGCCCATGCTGAGTGGTTGTTGGCCCGTGGGCTGGAGCCCCAGCTGGATCGCCTGGCCGTCGCCGCCTGGCCCTGGATCGCGAGTGACTGGCCGGGTGCCTGGCAGCCCCTGCTGGCCCTTGTGGATGAGATTTGGGCTCCCAGTGGCTTGGTGTTCCAGGCGCTCAGCACAGGCTCTAGCCCTCCGGTCTGGCCGATCCCACCGCTGCCCTGGCCCGCCAACCAGCTTGCTAACAATCCTGCGCCCACGGCAGATGCCCCGTGTCTGCTGCTCCATGTGGATGGCCAGGTGTCGCCCACCCTGCTCAACACCTTCGGAGCCGTGGACGTTTTCCGTCGAGCCTTTCCGGCCCCGTCATCCGGTGCAGCCTTGGCCCTCGCCCCAAGCCCGCAGCTCCAGATTCTGGTGGAGCATGCCGATGCGTCTGCCCCTGAATGGCAGTGGCTGCAGGCCTGTTCGGCCCATGATTCCCGCATGCAGGTACGGGTGCTGGCTGGTTTGGCCACCGAGCAGCTCCTCCCCTTGATGGCTCAAGCCCATGGATGGCTGTCATTGCAACGCAGCTATGCGTTTCCTTCCTTGCTTGGCACAGCCCAGGCCATGGGGTTGCAGGTGATCGCCACGGCCAGTGGCGCGGCACTTGATCTTCTGGCCTCTGCCAATCTGCAGTTGGTGCCCACCCGACCGGTGCCGATTGGGCGCGGTGCCTTCCTCGATGCGGAGGGATTCTCCTGGAACGAGCCTGATCAAGAGGCGGCTGTCGCAGCCTTGCAGCGGGCTGTAGAACTGCCACGCCTCTCTCCGTTCTCCAGTGCTGGAGAGCAGGGAGCTCAGTCTGGGCGAGCCATGCGCGACCGTCTCCTCCAACTCTGGACGCGGCATCGTTCAAATTAAGGCGGTCAGCAGAGGCTGGATTTGCGCCATGGCGGCATCACTGAAGTGGCTGCCGATCTGTTTGAGGTAGCGATGGGCCACGCGATGGCCACACCAGGCGATCCAGGCCGCCTGCTCGGGATGGCTCTCGGCCCATTGCAATGTTGTGTCCAGGTCTGAAAAGTCTGGTTGCACCTCCATGTAGTGCTGTCCTGGCTGCATCAGCCTGTAGTAATAGAGCGATCGTTTCTGGGGTGCTCGGAACACCAGGCAGCCCCCCAGATGCTTGAAGATCGTGCCCCAGGCCAGGGCGTTGCCCGGAAGATCGGGGTAGTAGCGGTAGTTCCAAAACGTGGATTCCGGCACTGGCTCGGCCAGGATGCCTTCACTCTGGAGCCAGTCTTCGGCCTGCGTGGTGAACGCGGGATCCGTCTGTACGACGCGGCTGATCTTGATGTTGCAGCCCATGGTGTGGCGTTGCTGCAGGCACACGTTCACCCGTGGATTGGTGGCGAGCCGGCTCACATCGGCAATCGCTCCACCCGGCTGGATGCCCGTGGTGCCTCCCCGCCAGAACACCTGGGGGTGGCGCGTTTGCCAGCGTGCGTAAAAGCGCGAGAAGCTCAGCGGCTTGCCGTTTTTCTCCGGCTTCAGCGCCGCCTGCATGGCGTAGAGGTCGGGGATCAGCTCATGGGGATGGGCGCTGTCCATGGAGGCGATCCCTGGCTGGCCGCCATCGCACATCGACAGGGTGATGCTGTAGTCGCAACGGAGGCGCCGGTGCAGCTTGATCAGCCAGGGTATCCACACTTTCAGGCAACACTGCACCCGGTGGGATTCCTCCGGTGGCAAGGACTGCGCAGTTTTCTGGGCCAAGGCGATCTCCAGCTGCCGGGTGGGACCGGCGCGCAGCGTGGCGGTCACGGTGAGCCGGTGGCGATTGTCGTCTTCCGCCCTCAGATTCATCGAGAGCGGTTGCTTACTGGGTAAGGCTGACGCGATCAGATCGTGCCACCGGGGATCGAGATTCGAGGCGGAGGTCATTCCCTGGATGTGGTTCGAGATGTCAGTGAAAGGAGGCTCTTCAGGGCCTTGTGATAGCGCTTTCCTGTGGACGAGATGGCAAGTTGGTGGAGTGTCGAATTGGTACCTGTCGCGTAGGTTGCTTCGCCAACTACTTGTCGTAACTGTTCTGCGGCCATTTGAAGGTCTGGTTCTCCCCAGATGTGCCCCTCTGCCTGGGCATAGGCTCCAGGTCGGATTGGTGTTGCTGTGCAAGGTACGAGGTGAAAGCATTCTCCCTCACAGAAATCCACATTCCCGCCCCAGGCGCTGGTTATTACCTGTAGGCCGAGGATGCCCGCCTCGGCGATGCCTCGGCCGAAGCCCTCGCTACGGTGCAACGACAGAAACACATCGCAGCTGCCCATCAGAGCCAGCAGATCGGCCCGCTTCAGATCGGCTTCGATCACCTTCAGGCGCGGGTCTTTCGCTGCTTGCTGCTGCAACTCCTCCCAGGTCTGATTGGCAGAGCCAGGCCGCAGAGCCTTGATGACCAGTTGGACGTTTGTTGAACTGTCGCGTGGGAAGGCTTGCTGGAACGCCTGAATCGCTCCCCAGGGGTTCTTGCGTGCCAGTGACGACTTCACATCGAACACGAACAGCACCAGTGCTGCATCCCGATCCAGGCCCCAGCGCTCGCGTGTGCTCTGGCGCCGCTCGGGGGTGCGGTATTGCTTCGGCTGCTCGATATGCACCGCCATTGGCATCACCTGGAGGGGCTTTTGCAGGGGATCAAAGAACGGTTTCAATGCCTTGGCCGTGAAGGTGCTGGAGGGCCAGAACACATCGGACAGTGGAATCATGCACTCCCAGGCTTTCGGCCAGGTCTGGGTTTCCCAGGGCCAGGCCACGATGGTGGTGCGGCCCCATTGCTGCTCCAGGCCTTCACGGGCGATCCAGGCGCCATGGCTGGAGGCCGCCAGGCACACCAGATTGAAGCGGTAGGGGCCTAGCTCACCCGCAGGCAAGGTGCGGGCTTCCAGGCTGTGATCACTTGCAGCCGCCCCGTTGTTGGCCGGCACATTCACCACGCAGAAGGGCACTTTGGCGCTTTCGAGCGCCAGGGCAGCCATGCGCACGTCTTCACCGATTCCGAACACTTCGAAGGCATGGCCGATCAGGTTCACTCCGAACTGGCGTTGGTGGGGGCTGAGAAGGGGATCTTCCCTGAACGGCTCGGGCTCGATCTGCCCAATGTTGTTGAAGCGCACGTGTGGGAGGGCTTGGCTGGCATTCCTGCGCCACCACTGGCTGTAGGGCTCGTGGGCTTCTCTAAGCGGAAATTGGCCTTGAAGATCGGGTGTGCGTTGCCAGAGCAGTAGCCCCACCAGTGGGATGCCCTCCAGTAGTTGATTCAGCGTCGCCAGCAGTTCTGCGTCCTGCCGTAGCAAGCTGTATTGGCACCAGAGCTCCGCGCTGAGCAGCCGTTCCGCTAGGCGCAGGTTTGGCCCCCACGGCGATCCCAGCTGTAGGGCGCCCAGCTCGGGATGCAACAGATTCCTCAGCAGGGTCACGCACCACAGCTGCTGCATGCCGGCTTCCTGCAGGTGCTCTTCCAGCTGCTGCTGCCAGGGGGTGGCTTGGGGATCTAGTCCCCAGCCCAGCTGCAGCCTCTGCCAGGTGACGGCATCCAGCCAGGGGCGCGCCTCTTGCAGGGCTGTCGCCAGTTCTCCCAGGGCTGTAGAACCTTCCGGCACCGTCGCTTCTCCCTGCTGCAGTTGCAGCCCGTAGCGATGGAGCAGGCCCCCGGGTGCCGTGCCCCAGCGTTGGCTCAGGTGTTGGCTGAGCCCCAGCGCCCGTTGGCGGCAGCGGCCGGGTGTGTGTCCGTCGCAGAGTTGATGGGTCTGCACCCACAGCTCAGGCATCACCGCCACTCGATCGCGGCATTGCTCCAGCACCGCCAGCAGCCAGGCTTCTTGGTGGCTCCAGCGCAGAGATGGGGCAGGGGGAATCGGCACCATGGCCAGCAGCCGTCGATTCACACAGACCCCCCCAGGGCAATAGAGCTGCTCTTGCACCAGCTGCCGGAGGCGCGTGGTGGGCGCGGGCGCCCCGTGGCGGCGAAGCACGGCGCCGTTGTCGTTCAGCTGTTCGCCGTCGCCGGCGAGTAGCAAGGCATCGGGATGCCGTTGGCAGGCCATGCGCCACTGCTGCAGTGCCTCGGGCCGCAGACGGTCGCCGGCCTCAAGCCACCAGAGCCAGGCTGTGTTGGCTTCCTGGCAGGCTCGGGCCAGGGCCTCCGCTGGGCTGGCGCAGGGTTCGGGCGGTGCCCACCAGCGCAGCGTGGCATCCCCGGCGCAGGCTGCCGTGAGGGCTTCGGTGCCCTGCGCGTTCAGCTGCCAGGGGAGAAGCAGCACCGCTGGCTGCAGCTCGGCGTTGGCAGCGCTGACGCGCAGGCTCTCGAGCGTGTCGAGCAGGCCCCAGGCGCTGCCGCTGCATTGGATCAGCAGCGTGAGCGTTGGCGGGGCCGGCTGGGGCTGCACGGAGAGGGCCATTAGGAGTGGAGGTTAAGACGGTTCCATCACGCCTCGGCCAGCCAGCGGAGGCTGCCGGCCAGGTCGCTCTGCGGGAGCAGCAGCAGGCGATGGGGATTGGCGGCTACTACTTCCATCTGGGCCAACGTGGCTTTCTGATGGCGGCTGGGACACAGCAGCACCAGCGTGCCGCGCGCCCCGGGCAAGGCCTCCACCGCGTGCACCAGCTGCAGGCTCGGTTGGTAGGGCCCCACCACCCAGCGGCTGCCGCGAAACACCAGCAGCTGCTCCAGCGGGCTGAGCTGCCACAGCTTCACCAGGGGCAGTTGGAGCTCGAGGCTCACTTGGTGCAGTTGGCGGTTCAGGCGCCGCTCCCAGCGGCTGCGGCCCTTGCTGGGGGCCAGCACGATCGGTGCCGTGCGCGTGGCCTGCTGCCAGGCCCGTTGCACCTGGCGGTTCGCCGCCAGCCGCTGGGCCAGGGTTTGCCAGGCGTCGCAGGCTTGAGCGTGGCTCAAGCTGAGTGTGCCCGCGGCGTTCCACACCACGGGATGGGGGTTGCCGAGCAACGCCAGCCACTGCTGCAGGGCTTGCTGCACCTGCGGTTTGCTGCCCTGCATCTCCAGCTGTAGGGGCAGCCGCCGATCCAGGGGCAGGCTCAGGATTGTGGCCAGCTGCGGCAGGAGTTGCACCAGCTGCTCGCGTTGGCGTGGCACCAAGCCGCCATCGATGGCCAGAGCTCTGTCGCCGGCTGCTGGTGCGTTGAGCTGCCAGCTGCCCTCGATCGCTGGCGGTGGCTGGCCTGGCTTGTGATGCAGGCAGGGGGCGGTGTGCAGCAGCCGAAACACTGGTGCCCGCGGGCCGGGTGGCGCCGCTGGCCGCTCGGCTGCAAACCAGCTCGGCATTGGTTCGGCTGGGGCCCAGGCGGCGCTGAGCTGGTGGAGTTCGTCGTCGCGTAGCTCGTTGTGATCGAAGCGCGCGAAATAGGCGTCGTCGCGCACGTTGTCTCGGCTAGACACGTCTCCGCGGGTGGCCTTCACCCGCTGGAAGAACTCCCGCGAGCGCACGGCGTAGTGGTTGAGGTGCAGGGCTTCGCGCTGCAGGCTCTCCTCAGTGCTGGCCAACCATCCCGCCGCCGCCTGCCGGGCCTCGCTGCCATCGGGGCGGATGCAGTGCCCGTGGCTGAGGCGGCTGTGGTGGGTCCAGAGGTGCTGCAGGGCCGCGGTGCGGCTGATGGTTTTGATCAGCACCGCTTCGCCCGCCCACTTGCGCTGCAGGAAGTTGTCGATCGTGCGGCCGTCCGGATGGCGGATGTGCCCCGATGAGCCATACAGCTTCCAGGGAATGGCCACGCTGGTGATCTCCGGCGTGAGCTGGGCCAGATAGGCCGTAATGCTGGCAAAGGGTGGCCTGGCATAGACAAATTCGTCCAGGTCGCACACCAGCAGCCAGTCGCCGCTGATCAGGCCGCTGCGGCGCACGTCGTTGTAGATGCGCTCCTGGGCCTGCAGGCGCGGATCCGCCAGGCAGACAACGCGCTGGTCGGCTCCCAGCTCCCCCAGGGCGCCGCGCCAGTCGTCGCTGCTGTTGTTGTTGATGAGGATGATCTGGCTGGCCCCTTGATGGAGGTAGTGGCGGGTCCACTCCCAGAGGATGTCGCCCTCGTTCTTGAACAGGGCCAGCACCGAGAGGCTGGTGCCCTGCGCCCAATCGCCGGGTCTGGTCGGTTGCTGCACCCAAGGGCATGCCGTTGGCCCCACTCTGGCTGCCTCTGCGACAGTGAGGCCAGTTGGAAGCCCCGTTGCCGTGCAGATCCAGATCTGGGCCCCAGGGCTGGATGCGGCCTGGTTGGCGGAGGGCTTTGAGCGGGCCCGTCTGCAGGTGCTGCCGCTGGCTGGTCCTGGCGAGGCCTCGTCCGAGCTGCCGCTGCTGATCGTCTACGCCGACCCTTTGGGGCGGCTGGCGGCCCCAGCTCGCCAGGCCGCTGGCAACCACGATGCGGCGCTGCTGAATGCGCTGCCCCAGCTGGAACGGTCGGTTGCTCGCAGCCGGCTGGTGAATCTGAGCTGCGTGGCGTTGTCCGCCCTGGTGGCCTGGGGGGTGGAGGCGGGCTCTCCAGTGCCGGTGGAGGCTCCACCGCGTTTCGCCGTGCCCGATCCATTCGAGGCGTTGCTGGCCATGGCCTGGCTGCAGGAGCATCCAGAGCATTTGCAGGCCTACCAGGCGCTGGAATCCCATCCCCTCGCCGCTGCCTTCGATGGGCGGCCACCGGATCTGGATTGCCTGGGGCGCTACCAGCAGGCCGCCAACCTGGACGCCCTGCTCGCGGCTCGGCAAGAGCGGGCTGCCCTGGAGGCCGATCTGGTGGAGCTGGCCAGGCAGCTGCAGCCCTTGCAGCAGCAGCAGCTGGAGGCCCTGGCCCTGCGCGAGCAGCTGGCGCTGCTGCAGGCGCGGCTCCTGCAGGCCGATGTCCTGCAGGAGCGCTGCAGCGAACTGCAGCTCAGCCTGCAGGCCCAGCAGCTCGATCTCGAGCAGCTCGCCCGCCGCCTGGCCCTGCTCGAGCAGCTGGTGAGCTCAGGCAGTGAGGCGAGCCTGCGCCTGCAGAGCCGCCTGGCCCAGGCCCTGGCCTGATGCTGCGCGTTGGCGTGCTGGCCCAGGCGCCCGGCGGGCCGCTCACCAGCTCCGCCTGGATCCGGCTGCTGCTGCCCTTGCGGCGCCTGGAGCAGCAGGGGGCCTGCGCCGTGGTGCCACTGGAGCCCGCTGCACCTGGCGACGCCGCGGCCTTGGCGCTTGACGGCCTGGATCGCCTGATCGTGCAGCGCGCGGCCTGCCCCACCCTGGCCCAGGCCGAGACGCTGGTGCAGGCCTGCCGCCAGCGCTCCCTGCCGCTGATCCTCGATCTCGACGACGCCCTCTTCGCCCTGCCGGCCGACCACCCCGAGCGTGAGCGCTATGCCCCGGCCCTCCCGGCCCTGGAGCACCTGCTGGCGGCGGCTGATCAGCGCGTGTTCTCCACGGCCACTCTGGCGGCCCAGTGCCAGCCGTTCGGCCCGCAGACGGTGCTGGCCAATGGCCTCGACGCCGAAACCTGGGCGGGGCCAGCCCGCTTCCCCCGCGCTGAGGCCGAGGGCCCCCTGCAGCTGCTCTACATGGGCAGCCGCACCCACGACGCCGACCTTGCTATGATCCTGCCGGAGCTGGATGCTCTGGCGGCCCGCGATCCCCAGGCCTTTCGCCTCACCCTGGTGGGCGGCGTCAGCCAGCCTCTGCAGCGGCCCTGGCTCCATACCCTTGAGGTGCCGCTGGAAGCCCGCCGCCATCCCCGCTTCGTGCGCTGGCTGCGCCGCCTGCCCCGCCACGATCTCGGCCTGGCCCCCCTGGTGGCCAATCCCTTTAATGCCGCCAAGAGCGACGTAAAGCTGCTCG
>Ga0194129_10008303_pt1 | contig 12056 bp, 14 predicted proteins | sample TA2KigCa35mmetaG_FD_150862 | JGI IMG/M metagenome (GOLD analysis project Ga0194129, IMG submission 150862) | Freshwater microbial communities from Lake Tanganyika, Tanzania - TA2015038 Kigoma Deep Cast 35m | ecosystem: Environmental > Aquatic > Freshwater > Lake | place: Tanzania: Lake... | reverse complement strand
AGAAGATTGGGGGTGGTTTGTTTCGTAAAATTGAATATGATAAGTTTGATGATTCTCTTCCAGAAGATGTTTATCAAGAACAGCAGATTGAACTGCTGAATGTTCTGTTTGATAAGACTAAAGAAGGTGGTTCACTGTTCTACAATCATAAGGTCAGGTATCTGAATGGTAATGCAACTTCTCCTTGGGAGTGGTTGCCTAAAACCAAATGGCACATTAGAGAAGAAATCATTTGGAATAGAGGTAGTGGTCCAGAGATTTCTGGATACAGATTTACACAGATTGATGAAAGAATCTATTGGTTGTGTAAGGGAGCAAAACGTCCCAAACTTCCTAGAAGATCTGTAAACTATGGATCAGTATGGAAGTTTGGTCCTGAGATGAAGAATCCTCATCCTGCTCCATTTCCTATTGTCCTTCCACTTCGCTGCATCCAAGCAGTAATGGAAACTCCTGGTGTTGTTCTTGATCCTTACAGTGGTTCAGGAACTACTGGTCTTGCAGCAACTCTTCTTGGTCATGACTATATTGGATTTGATTTGTCTGATGATTATCATGATATGGCAAGAGAAAGAATCAACAATCCATCTAGAAGAGATCTTGAGAAGTTTACAGAAGAGTGTGGTATTGAGGTAAATACAGAAAGAGATATCTTTAGTTTGCTTTCCTGATGGAAGAATTTTTTAAGGAATTAATTCCAGTTTATAAAAGACATATAAAAGTTAAACAGTTAAAAAGAAAGACTATAGAAAATTTTTCTAGGTTCTATTCTTCTTTTATGGATCAATATAAAGATCCAAAAGATAAGAAGGATAAATATTTACATGCTAAACGCATAGGGTTGCAGTATATTCTTGACAATCAGGACTTGATATATTCAGAAATTAATAAATGAAAAGATTCCTAGAATTTCTATCAGAAGCAAGAACATCCCAAGCTGCTCAGCAAGCAAAAAAGCTTGGGTTGGTTGGTGATGGACATGGGTATTGGGTTAATAAAGAAGGTAAGAGACAAGCCCAAACCGTAAAGGGTAAGTTAGAATTCATTCAACAAAAGAAAAAAAGTAAGTCTGGTGGAGATGAGGGGCAGAAACAAGCACCAGCAGATGTCAAACCTAAAAAGTTAGCAAAAGCAGTTCCTGGCAAAAAAAGATTAGGTGTTAAACCAAAGGTAACAACTACTCAAAAACCAAAGTCAAAAACAAAAACAGGATCTCAAAGATCATCTACTGGTCAACAACCAAGACAAGATTCTAGAGGAGATGTAGTTACTGTTGCATTTGGTAAGTTTAATCCTCCAACAAAAGCACATAAGAATCTTTTAAATGCATTGAAGCAAGCTTCTTCTGGTGGGAACTTCTATGTCTTTCCAAGTAGAACACAAGATAAAAAACAGAATCCATTGTCACCAGATTCTAAAGTTCAGTATATGAAGGAGATGTTTCCTGAATATGCTGATAGAATTATTGATAGTGATGATTTTAAAACTATTTTTGATGTCCTTACATTTTTAAATCAAGAAGGATATACTGCAGTTAATATTGTCTGTGGTGCAGAAAGAGTATCTGAAATTGATAGTCTTGCTAAGAAACAAAATGGACAAACCTATAGGTATCAATCAATTAATGTAACTTCATCTGGTCCAAAAGATTTGGATGGTGAAGGATCCACTTCTGATGCTGCAAGGAAAGCAGCTGCTGCTGGAGACTTTGAATCATTTAAAAAAGCAATGCCACCAGCATTCAAAGGAGCAAAGAAACTCTTTGATGAACTTGGTGGATCAGTAAAAGAGAATGCACAAGTTTGGGAGATTGCTCCTTCTTTAGATTGGAAAGGGTTAAGAGAAAACTATATCTTTGGAAATTTGTTTAAAGTTGGATCCATTGTTGAAAGTGCACATACTGGATTAAGAGGCGAAGTTATTAGATCTGGTGCAAATCACTTGATTTGTGTAACAGAAAATGGATTCATGTTTAAGTCTTGGATCAAGGATGTATTTGAAGTTCATGAAGTTGGAACAGATGAATATAGGGAATATTTGCAGGGCATTACTCCAGGACAACCTATTGAAAACTATGGTAAAGGTAAAACACAAATAAATAGAAAAAGAAAATTAATTAGTAGAGTTAAATGACTAACATTTGGGCGGGCATCTACAAAGAAATTAGGGATCCATTCTTTGACATGAATGACCCTTATGTAATGTCAGAAGAAAAGAAAGAAAAAGAAGAATCTAAAGAAAAGAAAAGTGAAAAAGAAGATGACGACAAACCAAAGCGTTGGTGGGATGATGATGGTGATGGGGTTGGATATGAAAAAGGAGAAGTGTCTGGTAAGTTTAGTAAGAAAAAAGTAAAGAAAGAAGAAGTAGAACAAGTTGATGAAGCACAAGTTGCCAATAGAGACCCAGACAAATATGAAAGAGAGCAGGAGAATAAATATGCTCCTGTTCGTGGAGAAAGAACTCCTATGCCCCCAAGAGGTAATAAGCGTAGAGAGGACTTTGAAAAATGGTATCGTGCTAATGTAAAAGAAGAAAGGGAACTTCATAGCAGGAATAATAAGAATGAAAGACTTGATGTAAGAAAGGGGATTAAAAATAAAATTGATGTAAATCCTAAAGAAGAACTGGAAGCATGGATCCAAGAACTACTTGCTGAAGGATTTGATCTTTCCAAGTTTACTCTTGATGAAGTTGCTGAGATTTATGAATCTGCTGAAGTTGAAGATCTTGATGAAGCAGGATCTTATGATATGCCTGCAAAAGGCGATGCTGAAACAGTGAGACCAGATCCTCTGGAATCTGCAAAAAGAAGAGCAGCACAAGCACAAGTAAGAAAAGAACTTTCTGATCTTCAGGTTGCTAAAGCAAGAGCAACTGCAAAACTAACTCCAGCATCTGAAGCAGTCATTAATTATGTTGGAACTAGAAAAGATCTTTTTGAAGCAAGGTTTGATCCAAAAAAGTCTAGATTAAGACCTGCATCAGAAAGAACAAAAAATGCAATGACTGATGCTCAAAGAGCAGCAGCAAAGAAAGAAGCACAAAGAACTGCTGAAATTCATAGCAAAGGTGAAACAGTTCTTGCAGGTCTCAGACCACAAGGTAAGAAAGGAAAGGTTCAGACAACTCCTGCACCAAAACCAAAAGCACCAGAAGCAAATAGAACTGTAAGAGGTAGAGAGGATAAACTTGCTTCTGCTGCAGACAAAGTTCTAAAGAGTCTAAAAAATAAATAATTTAGAACCTAAAGGAGGTTATTATGTCCGCAGTAATCGCATGGTGTGTTGCTAATCAAGCTCTGATTGCAACCGTTCTGTTTGCAGCATCAGAAGCACTGGGAGCAAACCCAAAGTTCAAATCAAATGGTATCCTTTCACTTGTACTTCTTCAGGCACAATCAGTTCTGAAGAAGAGAGGTGCAAAAGACTTAACACCATAATTTAGATTAAAAAATAATGTAATGGGAGAACTCTTCATGGGTCTCCCATTTTTATAAATAACTTAAGAAGAAAAACATTTTTAGGTACAAGACATGGCTCTTTGGGGAAAAGCAGATAGTGTTTATTCTATTGGTACAGTAACTGTTGACTACACCAACAAGGTAATTACTGGGTCTGGAACATCATTTACTGCAGCAAGCGTTGGTGATGTTATCACTGTTGGTACTGGTGCCACTTATGGAAGTGCAATTATTTCTGGCATTACTTCAAATACCTATATCACCATTGCATCTACTCAATTTTTAAGTGGTGTTGCTGCTGCTGGTGTTGCATACACCATGTCCCAGAGACCAAAGTATGTTCTCCATGATTCCAACTGGGATGATGATGAGATCTATGGTATTGATCCTACTGAGGCAGGAATTGCACAAACAACCAAGTATGCAGTTGCACATCCAGGATGGGTTGGTATCCACACCTATGTTGACATGCATGGAAATCTAAGAGTTAAGTCAGAAACCTTAGTTGCATTCTCTGGTATTAGTTCTGGAACACCATCTTATACTTCATATGGTGATGCTAATGATGATAATGTCAATCCTGGAATTGGGGCAACAGTATTTGTTCCATAATAACTCATGAAATTTGATGAATTGAATGAAGATAATTATATTTTATTTGCTATAAAATATTATGATAATCCTCAGGCAGTAACAAGAGAAGATTTTTATGAGGACCTAGCAAGGTTCAAATATATTAAAAAACTTCTTAGGAAATATGTAAAATCAGGAGATTTAAAAATCAATCTCCTGATTAATCACTTCATTATAGTATTCAATGTCTTTAATGATGCTGCACTTCCTCTTCTGTTTTTTAAGATAGAAAAGGAATTGTGGTCCCCATTAAAGACATTCTTATTATTCTTAAATAGGATACCAGAATATCCTAAAACTTTTTTGGATGAAATTCCTGTAGATGAAAACTGTTTAACTATTCTCAATTCAATCTGATGGAAGATTCTAAATTAGACAGAATAATAAATATTGTTAGAGAAGAAATGACTGCTACTGGTGGAAACCTAGCAGGACTACCACCTGATCTACCACCTGTTGACTTGAGAAAAAAACAATATAAAAGAATTCCTTACTTCTATAGAGAACTTTTAAGGAAGAAAGGCAATGTTCGGTCAAGATAACAAAATACAATTAGCTGTACTAGAAGAAAAATTTAAGTCTCATGAGCAGATCATTGAGAAAGTAGATTCTGCTATTCAAACATTAAGTGAGACTAATCAGAACATTTGCAAAATGCTTGCTGTTCATGATGAGAAGTTGGAACAGTGTAGTAAAGAAGATGCTGATATTTCTAAGAAAGTAGAAGATATAGAAGTAAAAATAGATAATCTTTATAAGTTTCGCTGGCAAATTGGTGGTGTAATTGCTGTTGCAGCTGTGGTTATTGGTTTGCTTCCAACCTTTATTCCAACCTTGACAGTAGTGCCAATGTCAGATAGGATAGAAAGATCTAAGTAGTATCTTTATTTGTAATGAGTTTTGTTGATACCAAATATATTGGACTTGTTTCATCTAGGTTACAAAAATTTAAGCAAGTAAAGAAGAATCTCTACAATTTTAGATGTCCTTATTGTGGTGATTCTCAGAGATATAAGAACAAGGCAAGGGGATATATCTATCAATTAAAGAATGACTACAATTATAAGTGCCATAATTGTGGTGTCTCTAGATCCTTTACTAACTTTCTTAAGGATTTAGATGCATCACTTTATGATCAATATGTGATGGAACGATATAAGAATGGTTTGACTGGTAAAGGATCCAACACTCCAGAACCTGACTTCAATTTTCAGAAACCTAACTTTTTCAAGGATTGTGAAAATTCTCAAACCATGAAAAACATGGACCTACCCACGCTGGCAGAACTAAATAAAGAACATCCAGCAAGAAAATATGTAGAAGGGAGAAAAATTAACAATTTAGAATACTTCTATTACTGTCCAAACTTTAAAGAATGGACTAATACAAAAGTCAAGACTTTTAATAATCTGGAGAAAGATACTCCTAGAATTATCATTCCTCTCAAGGATAAAGAAGGAAACATTTTTGGTTATCAGGGTAGAACATTAGATCCTAAAGATAAACTTAGATACATCACAATTATGATTGATGAATCTAAACCTAAAATTTTTGGATTAGATAAAATAGATGAAACAAAACCAGTCTATGTCACAGAAGGTCCATTTGACTCAACATTCATTTCAAATGCTATTGCTCTTTGTGGAGCTGATGGTAATCTCAATCAGTGGGGTATTAACAATACTGTTTGGGTATATGATAACGAACCACGTAATAGAGAAATCCTATCAAGAATTTCCCGTGTTATCGAAATGGGACAAAGAGTTGTCATCTGGCCTTCTACAATTAAAGAAAAAGATATAAATGATATGGTGTTGGCTGGACTTGATGTTCAGTCCATGATAGAATCAAATACTTATTCAGGATTAGAAGCAAAACTTAAATTCACTACTTGGAAGAAAATATGAGCAACGGAACTAAAGTTATCAAGAGGAATGGATCTGTTGAGAGTCTTGATCTAAACAAACTTCACCTCATGGTAGAAGAAGCATGTAGAGACCTTGCAGGGGTTTCTGCATCTCAGGTTGAAATGCAATCTGGAATTCAATTCTATGATGGTATTACAACTGCAGAAATTCAAGAGATTCTGATTCGTTCTGCATCAGATCTAATTGATTTGGATAATCCTAACTATCAGTTTGTTGCTGCTAGACTTCTTCTGTTTGCAGTTAGAAAGTCTTTGTATGGAAGAGTTCAGGATCATCCTTCTTTTTTGGATCACATTAAAAATTGTGTTAGTGTAGGTGTCTATGATCCAGAAATATTAAATAACTATAGTGAGGATGAACTGAACAAGCTTGATCATTACATCAATCATAATCGTGATTATTTGTTTACCTATGCTGGTCTAAGACAAGTTGTAGACAAGTATCTTGTTCAGGACAGAAGTTCTGGCAAGGTATATGAAACTCCCCAGTTCATGTACATGATGATTGCTGCAACTATCTTTGCTAAGTATCCAAAGGAAACAAGACTCTCCTATGTAAAGAGATACTATGATGCAATCTCAAAACATAAAATCAACATTCCTACACCAATCATGGCAGGTGTTAGAACCCCACTTCGCCAATTTGCAAGTTGTGTTCTTGTTGATGTTGATGACTCCCTTGATAGTATCTTCAGCTCTGATATGGCAATTGGTAGGTATGTTGCACAAAGAGCAGGAATTGGTATCAACGCAGGCAAGATCCGTGCAATCAATTCTAAAATTAGAGGGGGAGAAGTTGCTCATACAGGGGTTGTCCCATTCCTCAAAAAGTTTGAAGCAACTGTCAGATGCTGTACACAAAACGGGATTCGTGGTGGAAGTGCTACTGTCCACTTTCCAATCTGGCACAAAGAAATAGAAGATATTATTGTTCTTAAGAACAACAAAGGAACTGAAGATAATAGAGTTAGAAAACTAGATTACTCAATTCAAATCAGCAAATTGTTTTATGAAAGATTCATTAACAACCAAGGCATTTCTCTCTTTAGTCCCCACGACGTTCCTGAGCTTAGTGCTAATTTTGGGCTTGATGGATTTGACAGTCTTTATGTGGATGCAGAACGAAATGAATCTATTCCAAGAAAAACTGTTAATGCTCAAGAACTCATTCTGGACCTCTTGAAAGAGCGAGCAGAAACTGGTAGAATCTACATCATGAATATTGATCATTGCAATTCTCACTCTTCCTTTAAGGATAAGATTGAGATGAGCAATCTATGTCAGGAGATTACTCTTCCAACAAAACCACTTCAACACATTGATGATCCTGAAGGGGAGATTGCTCTGTGTATCCTTTCAGCAATTAATGTTGGTAAGGTTAAGGATGATGAAGAGTTCGAAGAACTTTGTGATCTTTCTGTTCGTGGTCTGGAAGAACTGATTGATTATCAGGATTATCCAGTAACTGCTGCAGAGAAGTCAACCAAAGCAAGAAGATCTCTTGGCATTGGTTATATTGGTCTTGCACATTATCTTGCCAAACTAGGATTCAGGTATGATTCTCAGGAGGCATGGGATGCAGTTCATGGATTGTCAGAATCATTCCAGTACTATCTTCTCAAAGCATCCAATGAGGTTGCTAAAGAAAAGGGTGTATGTGAATACTTTAACAGAACCAAGTATGCTGATGGAATTCTTCCAATAGATACTTACAAAAAAGATGTAGACGAAATTTCTTCTATCCCCTACCAGCATGATTGGGAAAGTTTACGTGCCAGTATTCAGGCACATGGTCTTAGACATTCAACACTGTCCGCACAGATGCCATCGGAGAGCAGTTCCGTTGTGTCAAATGCAACCAATGGAATCGAACCACCTAGAGGGTTCCTGTCCGTTAAGAAAAGCAAGAAGGGTCCACTTAAACAGATTGTTCCCCAGTATCAGCATCTTAAGAACAACTACACGCTCCTTTGGGATATGCCTAGCAATACTGGGTATATTAATATTGTTGCAGTTATGCAGAAGTTCTTTGATCAAGCGATTTCTGGAAACTGGTCCTACAATCCAGAGAATTATGAAGATAATGAAGTACCTACTTCAGTAATGGCACAAGACTTCTTGACAACATACAAGTATGGATGGAAGACATCTTATTACCAGAATACATATGATAATAAGACTGATGAAATTAAAGAACCATCCCAAAACATTAATAATTTAATTGAAGAAATTCTAAGTTCAAAAGGAGAGGAAGATTGTGACAGTTGCAAAATTTAGAGTCAGTTCAGATAGCAAACCACAAGGAATGACAGTATTTAATACATCTCATGTTGATTCCAAAAAACAACCAATGTTTTTTGGCAATCCTTTAGGAGTTCAAAGATATGATCAATACAAGTATCCTATCTTTGATAAACTGACTCAACAGCAACTAGGATATTTCTGGAGACCAGAAGAGATTTCTCTTCAAAAAGATCGTGCAGATTATCATACTCTACGTCCAGAACAAAAACATATCTTTACATCAAATCTCAAGTATCAAATTCTTCTTGATTCTGTTCAAGGAAGAGGTCCTGGTATGGCATTTATTCCATATTGTTCTCTTCCTGAACTGGAAGCATGTATGACTGTATGGGAATTTATGGAGATGATTCATTCTAGATCCTATACATATATCATTAAGAATGTTTACTCTGATCCTACAGAAGTCTTTGATACTATCTTAAATAACGAAAGGATCCTGGAGAGAGCATCTTCTGTCACAGGAGCTTATGATGATTTCATTAATTCTGCTCAGAAATATGGTACTTCAAATGATTGGATCTTTGCCCAAGAGGGTGCAGGATATGCTAAAGAAGAAAGAATTGAATTAAAGAGAAAACTTTACAGAGCAATTGCAAATGTCAACATTCTCGAAGGTATCAGGTTTTATGTCTCGTTCGCTTGCAGCTTTGCGTTTGGTGAACTCAAACTTATGGAAGGATCCGCTAAAATTATCTCTCTCATCGCCAGAGACGAAAATCAGCACCTTGTCATTACTCAAAACATCCTCAATAAGTGGAATGAAGGTGATGATCCAGAGATGCAACAAATTGCTAAAGAAGAACAAGATTGGGTAATTTCTGCATTTAAGAATTGTGTTGATCAAGAAAAAGCATGGGCACAATATCTGTTTAAGGATGGATCCATGATTGGTCTGAATGACAAATTACTTAACAGTTATGTTGAGTGGATTGCCAATAGGAGAATGCGTGCAATTGGATTGAAACCAGCATATGATATTCCTGCAAAGAATAATCCCCTTCCTTGGACTGAGCATTGGATTAGTTCTAAGGGTCTTCAAGTGGCACCTCAAGAAACAGAAGTTGAGTCTTATGTGGTGGGTGGAATCAAACAAGATCTTAAAAAAGATTCATTTAGTGGATTTAAACTATGATCAGAGGGGCAAGTGCCCCTCTTTTTTTTATAAATAAGTATAAAGATCTTTTTGTGTCATGGCAGGTTTAAATAACATTAGAGAAGCATATCAGCAAGTTTATGCTCAACTGGATGAAAGAATGGATCCAGAAGAAAGAGCATTGAGAAGAGCAGAGGTTGCTGATAAGAAAGCAAGTAGAATGAAACCTGAGGTTGCTGCTAAGTATGCAGGATCAGAAGCAAGGTCTGCAGAAAGAGAGGATAAGAAATCAAAGGGTAAGCACATTCATGGAATGGCAGACTCTGTTGAATTAGATGGTGATCTAGTAGATGAAGGTAAAGTAGAATTAAAGCAAAGAAACAAAAATGAAATGCAACGCAAGGCAGGCAACCTTGGTCGTGAAGTAGTTTCAACTCCCAATACCAAAAAACATGCAGCAAAGAGAGGTGCTGCTATGGATAGAATGAAAAAACTTGTAAGTGTGATTGCTCGTGATGATGAGGAAAAGAGATTTAAAACAATTGGACAATCACCTTTACACAACTCTTACGAAATGGAAGAAGGACTTGATATGAAGACCTTCAAATCAAATCGTGCAAAGGCACAGAAAGCTGCTACACGTGCTGATTCTGAGAGGAGAAGTCTTGTAGGTCACGAATGGCACAATACTGGTAGAAAATACACTCCAGATGAAGCAAAGTCTCGTCGTGCAAATATGTCCGATGATGATAGAGCAGCAAGACACCGTGTTGCTGTAGATCCTGATGATGATCGTGATGAGAATACATACTCAGCAGATAAGACTAAGAATCCTAAGAAGCAACGTAAGCAGGCTGCTATGGGTGAAGAATTTCAGATTTGGGTAGAATCTCTTATCGAAGAAGGTTATGACCTCTCTGACTACACTTTGGATGAGATGTATGAGTTTTACATTGATGAGGAAAAAAGATTCAAGACAATCAACAGAGAAGAAGTAGATTTAGAAGAAAAGAGAGGTCTTTGGGATAACATTCATGCTAAGAGAAAGCGTGGAGAAAGACCTGCTAAACCAGGAGAGAAGGGATATCCTAAGACTCTTAATGTAGAAGAACTAGATCAAATCATTGAAGGTATCAGACAAGCAAGAAAGAATGTTGGTGCTTCAAAGTGTTGGACTGGTAAGAAACTTGGCAATCCTCCAACCAAAATAAAAGGTGGAAAGGAAGTTCCTAACTGTGAAGAAACTCAGTATGAAGCAGTTTATGGTGGTGAGAAGAAAGAACCAGAAGATAAGAGAATGGTTGTGACTAATGCTGATAAAAAAGCAAAAACCAAAGCATGGTTAAATTATAAGGCAGGTCATAAAGGATATAGGGCTGCAGATCACCTAGATGAAAGAGCACTTGATCCTACTGAAACTGCAGAAAAGGAAAGAATTGTAAAGGGTATGAAGAAGTCTGCTGCTGGATTCAAAAAAAGATATGGCAAGAGAGCAAAGCAAGTGATGTTTGCTACTGCAACTGCAAGAGCAAAGGAAAGAATGGATACCTCCAAGTCTGACAGAAGGTATGGGGTTGAGAGATGAATGAGGAGTTAACCCCACCAGAGGGTCCTAGGAAGGGCAGGAAACCCTCTCAGATTGCCAAGAGGGATAAGCTCAATGCTCTGATTGCCAAGATCAGAGACAGTAAAAATAAGGTTGACAATAATTCCAAAGATCATTAGAATCACTCTGTTAGGTATGAAGGATAAATAATAGCTCATAAGATGTTTAAGTATGAGCTATGATAACCCTTGGAAGTATAGGGGTAAATCCTTTGAGTCAGAAGACATTGAGGATAACTTTGGGTTTGTTTATTTGATCACTAACAAGATAAACTCAAAGCAATACATTGGTAGGAAGTATTTCTGGCAGTTTAGAACGCCAAAAGGTAAGAAAAGAAAAGTAAAGACAGAATCTGACTGGAAAAAATATTATGGGTCTTGTCCAGAACTTAAAAAAGACATTGTTAACTATGGCAGAGAAAACTTTATTAGAGTTATCTTGTCGTTACATCAAACAAAGGGCAAAACTAACTATGAGGAAACAAGACAATTGTTCCTCAACAACGTCCTTACAGAATCACTTGACAATGGAGATCCAGCATTTTACAATAGCAACATCCTATCAAGGTATTTCAGAAAAGATTATTATGAATCAAGCTCAAATGAAAAAACTGTGTCAGAATGAAGTGAACATGGTGATTGATAGGATGCATTTTCTCTGTGATCAAGGAAGATCAGATGATGCTGCTTCCCTGTATGCAGAGATCAGAGACTGGGTGATTGATAATCCTGAGATTGATGTTATGTCGTTAGACTACATTAATGGTCAATTAGAGGATTCCTAAATAATCAATCATCATGATTATAGTATGAGACTTTGAGAATGAAATTAGAGCCCAGGAGATTGCCCTCTGAGAAGAGGGAAGTGCGCTTTCTCTATTGGGATGTAGAGTTCAATTAAAACTAGTGCAAAATTTCTTTACTGTAGCCATGCCCCTTTTGGCAACGGTTACAACCAGTACGGCAACACTGCCATTTCAGAATTATAAGATGCAGGGACCTCCCCCTCCTTTTTCAATTATTAAGGAGTT
>Ga0194129_10008299_pt1 | contig 12062 bp, 10 predicted proteins | sample TA2KigCa35mmetaG_FD_150862 | JGI IMG/M metagenome (GOLD analysis project Ga0194129, IMG submission 150862) | Freshwater microbial communities from Lake Tanganyika, Tanzania - TA2015038 Kigoma Deep Cast 35m | ecosystem: Environmental > Aquatic > Freshwater > Lake | place: Tanzania: Lake... | reverse complement strand
TTCTCTCGACATCGAACATCTCCTTTCGAACATTTTCTCTATGAAATGTCCCAGGGAGCTGTCCATCAAAATCGCGGAGCGGGAGACTAAGAACGGCAAGAATCCCGAACTTCAGAAGCTCGCACTCCACAATCTTGGGATTGGGGGCAAACAGAACGCTTCGCTGCTGGAAGACGTTTACAAATCCGCAAGCAATCTTGAGGTTAAGAAGCAGATTCTTCATAGCTACATGCTGATGGGCGAGAAGGATCGTTTGTTTACTTTGGCCAAGGGCGAGTCGAATGCTGATCTCCGCTCTGCGGCGATTCACTGGCTCGGCATCTCCCAGGGCGCTGAACAACTGGGGCAACTGTATGCCTCAGAGACCAACGCAAAAGTGAAAAGCGGAATCCTCAACGGACTCTTCATCGGTGGAGGTGCCCGCCAGTTGATAGCTGCGGCTCGGTCGGAGAAGGACATCCAGTTGAAGAAGGAAGCCGTCCGCTATCTCTCGATGATGAACACCAAGGAGTCGGCGGACTTCCTCGCCGAGCTACTCAAATGATCGGGATTTTGCTGACACTTCTGATGGGTCAGGATCTGGAGGCGGCACTTGTAGCCGCCTGTTCGAATCGGGATGGCTACGTTGGCTACGAAGTCCCTATGAATCCAGGGCAGGGAACAATTTGCGGCTGGAATTCAGGCCGTCAAAACCGCCTGCTGCTGGAAGGCCCGCGACGATTGCGAATCCTGTTTTAGGTCAACGGCGGCAAAATCGGCAAGATGGAATTGGCCAGCGAAGACTGCAACATCGAGCCAGGCAGTCAGCCCCTCAAGATGCTGAACGGCATCAGTATTGCCTCAAGTATCAAGTTCCTGTCTGCCAGATCGGATGATCAAAGCCTGCTTGCCATCTCTTTCCATAATGATCCCAAGGCCACAGAAGCTTTGATTTCCATGGCCCGGGACTCAAGCAACGCAAAGCGCCAGAAGAAAGCATTCTTCTGGCTAGCTCGATCCAAAGATCCAGCCGCTGAACGCTTTATCCAACGCATCCTTCGCTAGGTGGTCGACTGAACCGAGGCAAATGGCTTCGGTTCTCGGCAATTCAGGTTGTAAAGATTGAAGTGGTCAAAGGCCCATAAGTTGATCACAGGAATACCCTGTCCCTTCGCCTCAAGATACTCCTTTTCCCACGCCGCACCTCCCCGAAACACGGGCACCAGATAGCGAACCGAATCCTTCGGCCAGCCAAGAACGAGAGGGAACTCGATGGCAGTCCTGCTCAAGTCGAGTGACCGAGTCCAGGCACCAAAATCGAGTGCTTCCATCTTCAACGTGTCTAGTCCACTGCCCGGCTTCAGCTCATACTCCACCGGGAAGTTGATGAAGTTGTTCAGTGCTCCTCCCAGTTGATGCACTCCCGCGGGCGTAGGATGATTTACGTCATAGGGGTACAGAAGTTCAAACTTCGCAGTGGGGTGTGACGCCAGGATGTGCGTCCGCAAGGCCGCAATGTGATCCCTCAATCGGTTTCGTAGGAAGATTGCATCCGCCCCTCCATTCACGGTCGGCGCATCCGTCGGTCTTTGAAATACGTGCAACGGTCTGCCCAACTCCGCCAGCGCAAGGCTCTGCGTTTCCGCGTCATAGAGCGCCATGCCTCCCGCCGGATTTGTGGACGCGTTGTAGTTCGTAAAGAACCACCAGAGGAATTCGCCAAACTGGATGTAGGGAGTCAGCCCGGCCGCTGCTTGTATATTCGCGATCTCAAGGTACACACTCTTCTGGAAGTCCCGCATGGCCGTATTGAAGGTGCAATGCGTCGACTTCAAGCTCGCAAATCCTACGTCGGTCACCACCTCAGCTCCGTTCGGATAAACCGCCGCAAAGCCAGCCGGCGGATATACGAGTTCCATGGAGCAGGCAATGATGAGCTGTCTGCTGCGTGCCGCTGCCTCGCTGCAGAAATCGGCATGCCAGTCCCGCGCAGCGCGATTCAGCGGCGGGGATTGTGCCAGATCGATCTCCCACTTGCCGGGCACCCCATTGTTGAGCGAACCGCTGATCGTTACTGTCCCCGATGCAGACTCCACCGTGCTCGCAAGCGAAAAGGCATAGGCTGGCATCGGTGACCGATTCACCAGGGTCAACACGTTCCCGGCCACTGTCGCATATACGCCAACGAGGTTTTCGTTCACAAAGTTGGCAAGGTGCATTGCGATCAACGCGTTCGATTCTCCGGCGAAGACGGATTTGCCGATCGGGCTTCCCCTGATCCCCGGCGACAAACGTACCGCCGATCGTCACGGTGGCGGAAGGAATCGTTGCCCCGACTCTCTTTCTTTGGTTCCACCAGAACACTCCAATGTACTCGTTCATTGGTCCCGCGAACCCAAGTTGGTCGAGGATCCAATGCGTGCGCGCCGCAGGCAGTTTGTAGGTGTGATCGGTCGAGTAGTCGAATGCTGGCGAGGCATGCGCACGCGCTGGCAGTGCTTCGGGAACATCTCCCTTAACGGCGGCTTCGAGAAAATCGAAATCGAAGTTGCCACTGTTTTTTAGCGTGATCACTGCAGTGTGCCGGCCAGCCGGTACGCCGGCTCGCAACAATCGGCGCGTGTAGATGGGAGCTTCCGCCGACACCGCAAAGTTATGCAGGGTTTCCGCATCGCCATCGAGCTTCACCCCAATCTCTCCGCGGTCGGCAAACAGAGTGGTGCCAATGTAGAGATCGTGCGAAGAATTACACGAATAGAACACTTCGATCTTTGCGCCGGTATCCGCCGTTCTCTTGGCGAACGCACCAGAATAAAACCCAACTTGAGGGACCCACAGCCCCGTGTACTTGCACCATTTTGAATCCTCCTCGACACGAACCGAATCCGGTCCTGCGATCTTCAATTCGCGCTTCGAGGCCAGCCCCGTCACAGTCCAATTCGTATAAGTGGCCTCCCATTCTGTGTCGGTGAGCGCTGCTCCATCGGGGATCGGCGGCGCATAGGTGAACCACATCTGTCGGATGCTCGGCACACCCAGCGCGGCAAAATCGAGCGTGATGCGCCAGGTGCAATCTGACGATCCACCCGCAAAGCCCGCCAGATACTGACCGGTTGCGAAAAGGCTTCCCGTCACCGCCATCAGCCTCGCGCTACTGGCCACCGAGTACATCGTGATCGCATTTCCATCCACGCCTGGCTTCGTGCACTCGATAGAAATAACCCCATTCGATGCCGTTGCCTGAATCGGCAAAGAGATCTGCAGGCCGCTCCAGTCCACTCCATTGATTTGCGCCGCTAGATTCGCCGCAACGGTTTGCTTGCCGATGGTCCGCAGTGTGAACGTCGTCGCTGATGCCGAGCTTGAAATGTTGAGGACCTGATTGGTATCCGACTTCACTCTGAAGTTCACCTGAAACGCCGGTCCTGTCGCCGCCGACAGATCCGGCGACGCATTCACAGCATCGGCAATTCTGGCATTCACGGTGTATAGCGTGTCTCCCGCCTGCTCCACATACGTGTAGTTCGTTCCATTCACAGTTAGCCTGTGTACCGTCCCGTCACCAAGCGCATCATACGCATAGGCGCATTCGACGGCATCCGCTACCTGATAGCTAAACGCAAAATTCATGTACCAAAGCGTCACTGTGTCGTACTGCTTTAGGCCGTTGTCTTCAATCGTGAAGCTTGCTCCTGCCTTCGCATGAGTGCCGCTCTGCAGCGTGGCCAGATCGCTCAATCGGATCCTCGAGGTGGTGTTATCGGCCTTGATGACATCCAGATAGGGCCAGTCGATCGTCGGGAACCGCGGCGAATGCAGCGGCATCAGCCCCTGGTAGTTCACGTCAAATTGAAGCGTCAATCCTGAAAAATCGAAATCCGGCAGGTACTTGATGCTCGAGTGTTCATAAAAGTTATCGGCGTCGTACAAGACAAGTACGGCAAAGTCGGCTGCGTCGCGAAACACGCCGCTGACCTTGAATGAATTGGCGGTGGCGGAATGCATGGCGGCAGCGGCACCAAAGGCATCGAAACCGCGCAACTGCATCGTGCGGTTCGGCTGGAGTTTGTGAATGATTTCAGGCATGGCTGCCTCCCAAAAGAAATTGCGGGCCCGCACACTTCAAATTAAGAAGTGCCAAGCCCGCCTACAGGAGATACACTACCAAGCCCAGTTCGTCCTTCAGCTTCATGAAAATTGCAGAAGGCCCATAAACAAAGGGCGAAACGCATCAAAAAAACTTCAAATGTCTGTGAACGACTTGCAAAATGTTTTTGATTTGCGGTTGACTTTCCCCGCTGCGGCAAGTAGGCAGCCTGCGCCTTCGATTGAGCTTGGCTTGGCGAGAGGTTTTCTGTTTTTTGCCCGTTTCGTGGCACAGAAGAGCGGTTTCTGCCCTTGTTTGGCCATGTCTGGGCGCAGCCCTGCCTTGGGGTGCCTTGTTTTGTGTGTTTTTTCTGTCTTACTGTATTACGTAATCAGCTTAAGAATTTGGTCTACTGTTAGCGCAATAATGCCGAACATCAGGTGCGCCATGACCTTGGCTGCTCCCCGCACACGCACTGTACGCCCACCAAACTCGTCCTTCAGCCGCGCGTTGACCCGCTCCACCATGGTCCTGTTCCGATAGCGTTCCGACTTGGCTGGACATAACTCCGGCTTGGGCCGAATTGGTTTGCCCTTGTGCGGCTTCAGTCTGCCCCGCCTGCCGTTGGGTTCCACCACCGGCACATGGCCGAGTTCCCGGGAGTGTTCGAGGATCGCGTTTGCGTCATAGGCTGAGTCCATCAAATCGTACAGGTAGCAGACGCGCTGGCTGGTGATTGTCATCAGCGGAATCGCCGCCTTGGAGTCGTGAACCTGAGCGCTGGTCAGCATTGCCGTGATCGGGATCTGGCCGTCGGCAACGTCCAGGTGCAGCTTAGATCCTTTCCAGTAATATTGATGACCTTTGCTGCTGGTCTTGGTGCCAATGCCACAATCACGCGAAAGGCCCCTTAGCATCTCGCTCAACTTCATGGTGCGTTGTTTGGCTGTAATGCCGTAGTGTTTGCCCCAACGCCTTTCAGCCGGAGGTTTACCGGCCTTCTCGTGCTTGCGTTGCTGTTTCTGTCGGCGGGTTTCAGGAAACGTTTCCCGTGCCTCAATCGCAGTCGAGTCTCGGGCAATGTGCCCAATGATTCGGCCTTGCTGAGTGAGCCGAACCAAACTCTCGTGGATCTGTTCGGGCAGCTTGCGTCTGGCAAAATCAGCAAAGCTGCGTGAAAAGGTGCTCTCGCTCGGCAGCGCAGCCGCGTTGGTCCATCCACACAATGAGCGCAACTGGGCGTCGACCTTCAAGCGGCTGATCAACTGCCGGGTCGTCGCCAAATTGTAGATGGACTTGGCGAGAAAGGCCGCAATCAAAGCTCGCCGATCATCCTGGGGACGACCACGCCATTGCTTGTGCACAAAGCGATGCAGTTGTGTCAGCGTCATCGCTTCGGCAAGCAGCTTTGCCTGGCCGCTCAACTCACCCGTCGTCTGCTCCAAGGCCGGGAACAACTCAGCTTGAAATAGCTGCGCGAATTGCATAAGCACTGCTCGCGGAGTATGCTGCATCTGAGGTCACCTCGCGTCTGCTGGTTTGGTTTGGCGACTTAATCTTAGACCCTGTTGGCCTCTTTCTCAATCACTTTGTTCGCTATCTGCCTTGTTCCCTGACACTTGCGCTCAGTCGATTTTTGCAAGTGGCTCCTGTGAACGCCTCAATGCGTGAACGCATAGAGAATGTAGTTGATCCCAAAACGATAACTCAGGCTCGTCATCTGTTCGGGATATTCGGGCATATCGGCGTGCTCCCAGGCATCCCCGATATCCATATTGAAGTTAATCGCCACAACCATCCGACCCTGATCGTCGTACATGGCCCGCCAGCGCGGCGGAATCGCTGTTGGTTGCACTGTTGTAGCACCACTCGGCCCACGGCGCAAATGCCGCAACCCCGGGATAAACGTGCGTTCCTTGATATCGAACACCACGTTCATCACAGCATCCCCATCCTCGATATCGACAATCGGCTTACCCGGTAAAACTTGCTGCATTGAGGCCGCAAATAACTCCCAATCCCGATCCCCGTGAAAGTCATCCACAACCAGAAAGCCGCCACGCTCGAGATAGCTCCGCAGCCGCTTCACTTCAGGCTCAGAAAGATCCCACCAGGCTACCTGCGTCGCGTAGATCCAGGGGTAGTCATAGATTCGATCGTCGGTTAGCCCCGTATGCCGAATCTCGCCAATATCGATGCGAGTCAGCCGCTGGATCCCCTTCGTAAAGTGAATCTCCGCTTCAGGCATATCCTGCATCCACCAGCCCCGGCCCCAGGGGCGACGCACGAACGGCGCATCCGTGTACTCCATCCGCAAGAAGTAAAACTCAGCCTTCTCCGCGAACCCGCCTACGCTCGCCACCAATGGGATGGCAATCAGCGCGGCGAACTGGAGCAAGCGTCTCAACGGTCTCGTTCAGTAATGATATCCGCGATGGTAAGGACCGCTTTGCGATACGGCGAATCCGGGAAAGTCTCGATCACTTCCCTCGATCGGGCTGTGAACTGTTGCGCTCTTTCTTGTGCGCGCTCCACACCTTTGTACTTCTCGATGATTTCAAGAACGGTTGAGAAGGGCACACGCTCATAGCTGCGATCCTTCAGAATCGTTTCGATCATACGTGTCTCTTCGCGGGTGGTTTCAGCCAGTGCGTAGAGAAGCGGAAGCGTTACCTTGCCTTCAGCCAGGTCATTCCCAACCGGCTTACCCAGGATGTTTTCCTTCGATGTAAAATCGAGGACGTCATCGATTAATTGAAACGCCATACCCAGGTTCCAGGCAAACTCACCCAGCCGTGCTGAATCCGAGTCGTCCGCGCCACCGGCCATCGCGCCCAATCGGCAGCAAGCATTAAACAAGCAGGCGGTTTTGCGGTCCACCAGTTCCATGTAATCTGCTTCGGTCAGGTCAATTCTGCCCAGCCGGTCGAGCTGCATCAGCTCGCCTTCCACCATCACCTGCGTCAGTCCGATCAGAATATCCAGCACCGTGAAGTTTCGCTGCCGCATCGCGATCTGAAACGCCTGCATGTACAACCAGTCGCCAGCCAGGATGCTCATCTGGTTGCCCCACAGCGCATTCGCACTGGGCCTCCCGCGGCGGACTTTCGCTTCATCGATCACATCGTCATGCACCAGCGTCGAGGTATGCACCAACTCCACAACGGCAGCCAATTCAATGGCCTCTGAAGTCGTTTCAGTGCTTGAGGAAACTACCCGGCTGGAAAGCAGTAACAGGATTGGCCTTAAACGCTTTCCCCCAGCGGATTGCATATGGTGTGAAATCGTGTTGACCGCCGCCACGGACCCAATCGTTTCCAGTCCAATTACTTTCTCCACACGCGCCAGGTCGTCGCGCACCAGATCCAGGATCTGCTTCATCGAGACAGCCTGATTCACAGACTTTGTCATGCCAATTGCTCCAGTTTAGCCGGGAAGACCCGGCGGAAATTTGCGGTCGTCAGCTCATCGATTTCTTCCAGCGTCACGCCACGCAAGGCCCCAAGCCGCTTGGCGGTTTCGATGACATGGGCGGGTTCGTTGCGCTTGCCTCGAAAAGGTGCGGGCGCAAGGTACGGCGCATCGGTCTCGACGAGAATGCGATCCAGCGGTACAAAACTCGCTGCCTCTCTGAGCCGGTCTGCCTTGGGATAAGTCAAAACACCCGCAAGGCCCAAATGAAAGTTCAACTCGACGGCTTCCTTCGCTTCCTCTAGCCCTTCGCTAAAACAGTGAACAATTCCGCCAAGCGTGAAATCCCAATGCTGCTTCAGAATTTTAATTGTGTCTGCCCATGCCTCGCGCGTATGCAGTACGATCGGCAGCCGCAACTTCTTGGCCAACTCAAGCTGCCGCTGGAATACCTCCTGCTGCACCTCACGAGGGGAGAAGTTGTAGTGATAGTCGAGACCAATTTCACCAATTCCCACACATTTTGGATGAGCGGCAAGTGCTTCTAGCTGCGAATAAGTTTCAGGCTGAACCCGTTCCGCATTGTGCGGATGGACGCCAACGGTTGCCAGAAAGCATGGATGTGCCTCTGCCAACGCAATTCCAGCATCAAGATGAGGCGGCCCCTCTCCCGTGCCGATCGCAAGTATCGTCGTCACCCCAGCTGCAACAGCCCGAGCAATAACGGCTTCGCGATCTGCATCGAACTGATCGCTGTCGACATGACAATGACTATCGATCACTTCAACCGGGCTCCGATGGGCACCTCTTCGAGAAACGCCGCCAGCGCAGGCGATCCACCTTCAAGGCTCGCCGCCACAATCATTCCTTGGCTCTCGATCCCCTTCAGCTTGCGTGGTGCCAGGTTGGCAACGATCACAACCTTGCGATTCACCAATTGCTCCGGTTGATAGGCCTGGGCAATGCCAGCCACAATTGTTCTCGGCCCGGTTGGTTCACCGATGTTCACCTTCAGGTGAAGCAATTTATCGGCTCCCTTCACGGGTTCGGCGCTTAATACCAGGCCCACTCGCAAATCCACCTTCACAAAGTCATCGATCGTGATCGTTTCCGCGATCGGTGTAAAGTTCGAAGGGGCCGGCGCCTCTTCAGCCACCTTGCCGAGCAACGCATTCTGGCGATCCAGTTCGGCGGCTTCAAGCGCCTTCATCTGTTCGATAGCAACCTTCGGATCAAGCCTCGGGTAAATCGGTGAGATCTCGCCAATCGCATGGCCGGCAGGCGTATGACCCCATTCCAGCGGCCCGCCAACATTCAGTTGCTCACGAATCCGCGCCGCCGATTCCGGGATCACCGGCGCGGCCAGCACTGTGATCAGCCGCAAGCTCTCGAAACAACGGTAGAGCACCGCATCGAGCCTCGCCTGAGCTTCGGGCAAAGCGTCCTTCGCCAACTTCCACGGTGCATTCTCAACGATGTACTTATCGAGCTCACCGATCCATCGCCAGATGGCCTCAAGCGCCTTATGAAACTCGAAGTTCTCATAATGCGCCATCGCCACACCAATCGCGCTTGAATCCGCCTCTACCGGCGCCGGCACTTTGCCGCCGCGATACTGCAGAATCATCGACAGCGTCCGGCTCAATAAATTGCCCAGGCCGTTAGCCAGGTCCGAGTTGTATCTCGCCACCAAAGCATCAAAGCTGAAGCTGCCGTCAGACCCGAACGGGATTTCCCGCAGCAGGAAGTAGCGCAAGGCGTCGATACCCATCACTTGTTGAATCGGTGTCGCCCGCACGATATTGCCGCGGCTCTTCGACATCTTGTTGTCTTCAAACAGCAGCCATCCGTGCGAATAAATCCTCTTGGGCAATGGCCAGCCCGCTGCCATCAAAAACGACGGCCAGTAGATCGCATGAAAACGCACGATCTCTTTCGACATCAAATGCAGATCCGCCGGCCAGAGATCTTTACCCTCAACCGCCGACCAGTACGTCATCAGCGCGTCAAACCACACGTAGAACACATGCCCCGGATGATTCGGCACCGGAATGCCCCACTGGATCGTCGTCCGGCTAATCGACAGGTCTTGCAACTTCTCGCTCTTCAGGAAGCTCAAAACTTCATTGCGCCGCGCATCCGGTTGCAAAAACTCCGGGTTCGTCTCATGCAACTCAATCAGCTTGTCCTGAAACGCCGACAACTTGAAGAACAGATTCTCTTCTGTCACCAACTCGAGTGGCTGTCCGCTATCGGGATCGACATCGCCCTCTTTGGCATCTGCGACAAAGGCTTCGCTCGTCACCGAGTAATAGCCTGTGTAGCTCCCCTTATAGATGTAGCCGTTCTTCTCGCAATCAGAAAACAGCTTCGCCACCGCAGCGGCGTGTTGCGGAGAAGTCGTCCGTTGAAATTTATCGATTCCAAGTCCTAACTGCTTCCAGGTATTTTCAAACTCGGCCGAAATCAGATCGGTGTACTCCTGCGGAGTCTTGCCGATCTTGGTGGCAGCGCGCTCGATCTTCTGCCCATGCTCGTCTGAGCCGGTCACGAGATACGCTTCGGTTCCCTGCATCGCCTTCAGGCGTTTGATGGTGTCGGCGACCAGCGTCGTGTAGGTATGCCCAATATGCGGCGCGGCATTGACGTAATAAATGGGCGTGGTGAGGTAGTACTTGTTCATTTAAGCTTTTGTTTTGAGATACGCGAAATTGGCGGCGGCGAGCACTTCTTTGAGCGGCACTTTCTTGTCTCGCGCCAGAGCCTGGCAATCATCGAATTCAGGAGCGAATCCATTCCCGGTTACTTTAATGCGCACCGGGCCATAGGTTGTCTTCACTTCAACAAATTCACGCGGCAGCGTGCAACGCTCAGCACTCGAGATCCGCAAACCCAGCGTAGTTGTCTCGCGCAGGATCAGGCTCGTCAGAGCATCTTTGTCTTCCGGCTTGGCCACAACGGTCAATACATGACCCGAACGGTTCTTCTTCATCAACACTGGCGTCAGAGTCACATCCAGTGCTCCGGCCAGAAACAGTTGATCCATCGTGTAACCCAAAACCTGCGGTGTGGAATCGTCAATGTTCGCCTCGATCAACAGCACCGTTTGAGCCTCGGTCGACTCAAGCTGGTCTCCGATCGTGATGCGCAACACATTCGCTCGCGAGGGAAAATCCTTGGTCCCCGCTCCGTACCCCAGCGATTGAATACTCAATGAGGGCATCGGGCCGAAGCCCTTGGCCAGCGCGGAAACAATCGCCGCCCCGGTCGGCGTAGTCAGTTCGAATGCGGGCCCATCCACGTACACCGGCTTGTTCTTTAGTAGCAACGCGGTTGCTGGTGCCGGCACAGGCAGTACGCCGTGAGCCATCTTCGCAGTTCCAGACCCCACGTTAATCGGTGAGCTGTAAACAGCATCTACTTTCAACAGGTGCAGGCCATAGCAGGCGCCGACAATATCGGCGATCGCATCTACCGCGCCCACTTCATGAAAGTGAACCTGTTCGAGTGGGATGCCGTGCACCGCCGCCTCCGCCTCACCCAGCAAGGTAAACACGCGGCTTGAGGAAGCCTTCACTGGCGCGGGAATCTTGGCCTTATCGATCAACTCAAGAATCTGTGTCAAGCCCCGATGGCTGTGGTCGTGCGTTTGCTCATGCGTGTGCCCATGATCGTGGTCGTGATCATGGTCGTGGTGATGGCCGTGATGATGATGGTGGTGGTGATCGGCCGGTTGATCGCCGATCATCACATGGAACTTCGTAGCAGTGATCCCATAGCGAACCGTTTTTTCGGCCCGGTACTTCGCACCCAGGCCCAAATGTTCAAGGCCGTGAATTAGTTTGTGGGCGTCCGCTCCAGCGTCGATCAGGGCGCCAACAGTCATGTCTCCGCTTACGCCGGAGAAGGCGTCAAAATATGCAACTCGCATCAATAGATCTCTACTTCTATTGAACCAGTTTTGGAAGGATTTCTCCGCTCGCGCCTTGAATTACGATGTCGGCTGCGCCACCCAACTCAATTTCTTCCAGATTCACCAGAATCACTTTCGCCCCTGCCTCTTTCGCAATCGGAACCAACTGCGCCGCTGGATAAACTTGCCCGCTGGTCCCAATCACCAGCAGTACGTCGGTGCTCGATACAGCCTCAACACTCGCCTCCCAGGCCATGGGTGGCAAGTTCTCCCCAAACCAGACCACGCCCGGCCTCAGCATCTGCCCGCATTCTTCGCACAGCGGCGGTAAAGTTCGCAGGTGTGCTCTCAGATCGCTATGCAGCCTCTGGCAACCCATGCAGCGGAGTTTCCAGATCGACCCATGCAGCTCGATCACATGGCTTGAGCCACCGCGCTGATGCAGGCCATCCACATTCTGGGTCACCACTGTGACGAAAGGCCCCTTCTCTTCCAGTTGGGCCAGCGCGAAATGCCCCGCGTTCGGTTGTGCTTGCGCGATCAGTCCCCGCCGCCAGTCGTACCACTCCCACACCAGGGTTGGGTTCGCCGCAAACGCTTCCGGCGTAGCCAATTCCTGCGGGTTGTAATTACGCCACAGCCCGTCTAATCCCCGAAACGTCGGCACGCCTG
>Ga0194129_10008297_pt1 | contig 12062 bp, 11 predicted proteins | sample TA2KigCa35mmetaG_FD_150862 | JGI IMG/M metagenome (GOLD analysis project Ga0194129, IMG submission 150862) | Freshwater microbial communities from Lake Tanganyika, Tanzania - TA2015038 Kigoma Deep Cast 35m | ecosystem: Environmental > Aquatic > Freshwater > Lake | place: Tanzania: Lake... | reverse complement strand
ACGAAAGTAGAATAGAATTTAAGTTACAAAAAAAATTTAGGAATAATTTTAAGAGATTAATCAAAATTAATAATTTACAACACTTTCATGGAAAAATTAGAGGGAGTGTTGGAATATATTTTTTAAAGAGAAATCTGCATTTATTAAAGTGAAATTTTTTTATTATAAATGCTTTGAAGAGTATCTATTGCATATTAATCATAAGGTATAAATTTGGATAATTTATTAATCTGTGTGTAAAAAAAATATAGTAAGATTTTTTATTGAATAAATTATTTAATTTTTTTAAAAAAAAGTTATTGCTGAAAGAAATATAAATTTAGTATATTATAAGTTGTATTAAATAAATTAAATAACTTACTTAAATCGAATAAAAATATTTACAAATTAAGAAATTTTTTAATTTTATTAATTAATAAGAATTGAATGGAACAACTATGTGATCAAAACCTAATCTTGACATTCTGCCCATCAACACTCTAGCATAATCTGGACCAGTCATGACACCAACTTTACCAACATATGATCCATCAGGACCTGGGGCCTTGATTCTATATGGTAGGTTAGGATAAAATTGCGATTGTCTTTGAGGATTATCATCTAAAATAAAATCAAATGGCATTTTTTCTTTATAAAAAGAGGCAAATACTGGAAAATTTTGAGCTGCTCCAAAACCAAACTTTTCTTTCTTCTTCAAACTTTTGAATCGATTTTTTAGAGACTCAATTTGAATGCCAAAATTATTATAAGAGTCAAAAATATACTCAGGGTATATTTCCATTTTAGTATTGTATGTTTTAAAATTTTTTGTTTTTTTTTTGAAAGCAATAGCTATCTGACCCCAATTTGGAAAATTAGTATCTATTTTTATTACCTCTCCTCCAGCCCTCTCCACACACAATCTCAACGAGTGCTTTGTAAACTGTTGATAATGTTGATGGGACAGCTGATCAAATCTACTGTTTTCGTACAAAAATTCTGAGCCAGGCACACCAATCACAATAATAGCATCATCTTTGCAAGAGCCTAAAATATTCTTAATAACATCTTTTGGTTGTTTGATATGTTCAAAAACAAAATTTGACATGTATAAATCTGGTTTTTGATCCAAGTAGTCTAAAAAATTTACATTTTCTATAAAGTCTCCAATAACAATAAATTTTTCCTTTAACCCTGCAGGAACGTTATCTATAAGTCTAGACTCATTATTTTTTAATATAGGATCTACACCAATCACTTTTTTTGATTTTTCTGCAAATTTTTGTAAAAAATATGAGTCATTGATACCTATTTCAGCAACAACATCAAAATCTTTCTTAACAGACGAGATTATAAAATGATATAGCCAGTCGTTTGCTTGTTTGGCGGACATACTACATGAAGTACAATGTTGAAAGTTTGTATTATATAAAAAGTTTGGATCCAAAGCATATGATAATTGCGCATGACCACAATCCATACATACGTTTAGGCTATTATCCACAAATGGATAATTTGACTCCTCATCAATATTTTTAACATATACACCTACATGAGGTAAATTATCCATTCTTACAGCTTGCTTTAAGTTAATCGAACCACACGCTGAGCAGTTTTCAATACTTGTTTTATGAATATTCATAATATTATTACATTTATTTATTCAATTATAATTGTCAATAAATTTAGTCTTAACCAATTAATTTCTTTTTTAATAACTTGCTTAACCTGTATTCTTTATCAGAATAAAATGAATTAGTAGTTAAACCTAAAATAAATTCTATATTTTTTATTTTTTTTAAAAAAAAATGCTTATCATTTAAATCTATTATTTTTGATAAGTTAATTTGCTGCTTCATTAAAGGAGTAGTAAAAATCGTCACTAAAGATCTTCTCGTGCCAGAATTGTTTTCTGATGCTGAATGAAAAAGCGCAGAATCAAATATAAGTAAAGATCCTTTTTTTATTTCAGGAATTTCTTGATTTCTATTAACAAAGTCCAAACTTGGAAAATATGGCCATTTATGACTAGCCTTTAAAATTTTTAAACCCCCATTTTTATGACTGTTTTTATCTAAAATATGTACAAAAGTTAATGCAACAGGTTCATTGGTTGTAAAGTTTTGATATGGCGGCTCTCTATGCCATGTGGCGGCAGGATGCGAAAATTTTTTTGAGTTAATAATTCCTCTGTTAACATGAAGAATAAATTGATCATCAAAGAATGCTTTGTTAATATTAAATACAGTCTTTGAAAAAATAATATCTGATATTTTTTTACTAGATAAATATGGTGATCTCAAAACACCAAGATCGTTAATTTTTTTTAAATTACTAATACCTTCATTTTCAATTTCTTGACCATACAATCTATCAACTTCATTTATGGCATCATTTAATTTTTTTTGATCTAAAATGTTTTCTATAATTGCAAATCCATTCAACCTAATCTGTTCAACAATTAAAGATATGTGAGGCCATTTATTTTTATTTGGATTTCTATTAAGTTTCGAAAAAACTTTCTGCATAATAATAAACCTATGATTTTAACTTGTAGTATCTAATACTCTGCCTTGTCCACCGTCAACTAAAAAGCTAGATCCAGCTGAAAATGAAGTTGCTTCAGAAGTCATGAATATTATTATTTTTGAAATCTCATCTACATTTCCTAACCTTTGAATAGAAAGTTTCTTAATAAAGTTTGTATAATGTTTTTTTTTTATTTTCTTAACTTTTTCCCAATAACCACCATTAGTTAAAAATGCTCCTGGTAAAACATTTGTAACAACAACATTATCCTTTATTAAAAATCTACCTATAGATCTAACATAGCTGTTTATCGCTGCCTTTGCGGCACAATATGCAGGCGTCCCATGATTTTCTAGTCCGGAAATAGATGACACAAAACATATTCTACCATAATTATTTTTTATCATATATTTTGAAAAAATATTAGTTAACTCAACTCCAATACCAAAATTAAGTCTTAAAACTTTTTCAAATTTTGAATAATCCATTAAGGGATTTTTCATGTTTAGGTCACCACCTAAATTATTTATTAATATGTCAGGTGTTAATTTTTTATCTTTTAATTTTTTTTCCAACTTTCTTACTGAATTTTTATTTAAAAGATTAAGCTTAATAAAATATAAATTTTTATTTTTAATTGAATTTTTTGATCTACTAACCGAAATTACTTTAGCTCCATAGTTTAGATATTTCTTTACTAAATCTTCTCCTAAACCTCTACTTGATCCAGTAATTAAAATTTTTTTACTTTTAAAATCAAAGTTCATTAAAAAGGTAAATAATGCATTTTATTTGTAAGACTTATATGATCAACTTTATACTTAATATTTATATTAATTATTAAACAATCCAATTCAGAATTAATAAAATTACTTATATCTGAATTTGATAAATTCTCGTTTAAAGTTTTTGATTTTAAACCAAAAGATTTAATTATTTCACTAATATTATATGGTGGTATATTATTTTTAAAACCTATTTTAGTGCCAATATAATTTGATTTAAAAAAATCATCTTGTGTTTGCCTTATTATACCATAACCTTTATTGTCAAATACTAATATCTTCAAATTTTTTTTTACTCTGCAATAATTAATTAATTCTTGAGAATTCATAAGCACGCTTCCATCGCCAATTATACTTAAGACTTTTGTGTTTGATTTAATTGCAGCACCTATGCCAGCACAAATTGAATAGCCCATTGTATGTATATTGAAAGATGTAATTAAATTTTTTTGCTTTAAAATATTTGCTGCTTGGTAAGACCAGCTCAAAGTTGCTCCAGCGTCTGAAAAAATTATATTTTGTTTATTTTTTTTATTAAATTTTTCTAAAATATTTTTAATTATTTCTACTGGTTTAGATCTATTTTTAAAATTATAATTTTTTTTATTTTCTATAACATTGAATTTGTTTAATTTTTTTTTGATTTTAAAAATATTAATATTCTTTAGAAAATTTACTGTATCAAAATTAAAATTTTTAACACGATTATTAAAATCATACTTAATTCTTTTATTATTATTCAAGCAATTGTTCACATATAATATCTTTGCGGATGGTGAAAAAAAAAGTTTATTTTTTCCTGCTTGATGTTGGAGTAAACTTATTCCAAAACAAATTAGTAAGTCTGAGTCTTGTATCATTAAATTAGCAACGCCAGGACTATGTAAACCAAAGTATCCTTTATTAAATTCATTTTTATTGTCCATTATAGTTGATCCACCCCAAGAAAAGGCTATTGGTATTTTCATTTTTTTTGAAAATTTATTAATTAACAATTTTCCACTTTTAATATCTGAAAATCCATTTCCAGCCAAGATTAAGGGTTTTTTTGAACTTAAAATTTCTTTATAAAATTTTTGTATTTGATTTTTTTTTATTTTTTGATTTTTAATTTTATGTTTCTTTAATTTTTTAAATTTAATAAATGATCTACTAAACTCATCTTGAATTTCAATAAAAATAGTTTTTTTAATTGTTAAATTATTTTTTTCTAAAAAACTAATAAATTTTAGTAAACTTTTATCTGAGTCAATTTTAAAATAATTATCTGAAATATTTTTTCCAATATCCATGTGCTGTACCTCTTGAAAGCCGTACATTTTTATTCCAAATTTTTTAGCTAAATTTAGATTTTTTGATACTTGCCCTGTAATAAAAACACTTGGAACATTATCATAATAGCAAGCACCCATACCCGTTATACTATTTAAAAAACCTGGGCCAGTTGTTGTTAAAACTGCAGCAGCTTTTTTATGATTATAATAATACCCGTGAGCATATAAACCAGCAGCTTGTTCATTCAAAACTGGGAAATAATCGCAATATTTTGCTGATGACTCAATAACATGGGCTATGGCTCCTCCCTGGACTCCAAAATATGTATCTATACCACATTTTTTTAGGCTACTGACTAAATAATCTGAAACTTTAATTATTTTCATTTATTTAATAATTCTTGAATTTTTTTTATTATTTTCTTTTCCGAAATATAAAATTTACTTTCTAATTTAGGAGACATAGGAGTGTGACTATCAGGATATGAAATTCTTTCTATAAAATATTTTTTTTTATTCTTTATACTTTTTTGAAGTATTGCAACAATTTCAGCTGAAGCACCATAAGATTTCCATGAAGGATCTAATACAATTACTTTTTTTATTTTTAAAAAAGATTTAATTAAAGTTTTTTTATCAATTGGTGATAAAGTTCTTACATCAATAACTTCTAAAGTTATATTAAAATTTTTTTTATAATAATCAGAAATATTTATTGCAAATTTAGTTAAATATCCTATTGAGATTATACATAAATCATTTCCTTTTCTAACAACATTAGCTTTACCAAATTCTAATCTATAAGGATTTATAGGCACCAATTGTTTATCCTCAAACAAAGATCTATGCTCAATTATAATAGTTGGTATTTTAGAAAAAATACTCTCAATTAAGAAACCTTTTGCGTCGTAAGGACATGAAGGAATAGCGACTCTTATGCCTGGTAAATTTGCAAACCAGGAATGAAAAGACTTTGAGTGTTGAGGTCCTTGACCCCATCCCTTGCCAACAATAGCTCTAATAGTAATTGACAAAGATGTATCTTTGTATGATTTAAATTTCCATAATGAAATCCAATTTACAATCGCATCCATTGAATAAAGCATAAAGTCAATTCTATGATGCACAAGGACAATTTTGTTTATTTGATTTAAACACATTCCAATAGACATGGACGTCATTAAACTTTCGGCAACAGGAAAATCTTGAACTCTTTTTTCTCCATATTTTTTTACTAGGTCAGAGGTGGTACCAAAAACCCCTGGTTTATAATCAACTAATTGTCCAATTACGTAAACGTTTCGATCAATTTTCATAGACTGGTCTAAAGCCTCATTTATTGCTCTAGAGTAAGAAATTAGATGTTTTTTCATTTTATTTAGTAGCCCACTATCTTATCTTTATTTACTGACAAATTATAATTAGGTATTGTAATTTTTTTAATTTTTTTTTTTTTAAAAATATCAAAATCATAATTAAATTTTTTTCATTTTATTTAGTAGCCCACTATCTTATCTTTATTTACTGACAAATTATAATTAGGTATTGTAATTTTTTTAATTTTTTTTTTTTTAAAAATATCAAAATCATAATTAAATTTTTCTAAATTTTTTACTAATAAAAATTTATCTTTTTTTGCATTATCTATAAAAGATTTAATTTCACGAGAATATTTATTTTGTATATTTGCAATTTTTTCATGACTTAAATATTTTTTATTTATTAAAAAATTCTCTAAATTTTTTATAGGACATTTCTTTATCCACTTATTAAGTTCGCTTTCACTTCTATAGCCAACATCTAAATCACTATTTGGACCATAATGAGAAGATATTCTATAGGTAATGGTTTCTAAAAAAAATGGACCTTTTTTTTTTTTAATAAGTTTTATTAATTTTTTTATTGTTCTATAAACTAAATCTATATTGTTACCATCAATCTGAAATGAATTTGACCTTAAGCTAAATTTTTGTACTTTTTGAAAAATATCATAACCAGATTGTCGTTTATTCTGAGGAGAAAATACCGAATAATTATTATTCTCACATATAAAAAGTATTGGCAATTTCCTCAAATTTGAAAAATTAATAGCTTCCCAGAATAAACCCACGTCACAGGCCGACTCTCCAAAACCAGCTATTACTACATTATTTTTACTATTTAATTTCATATCTAACGCTTTTCCTACCGCCACACCTATTGCTCCGCTTAAAATAGCCCCAGAAAAAAAATTTCCTTTTGGATAAGAAATATCCTGCGAACCTGCAAAACCTGAATTTGCACCCCCTTTTTTTCCGTACAATTCCGAAACTAGTTTCTGCAATGGTAAAGATTTTGAATAAAAATAACCATGTGATCTATGATGAGAAAAAACGTAATCTTTTTTTTTTAGGAGTAATTTAAGTGCACTTGGAACAGCTTCTTGTCCGATACAAAAATGAACCGGGCATTGCATTTGATTTGCTGGATGATACTCTTTAGATAATTTCTCCTCAAATAGTCTAAGATAAATAGCTGCTTTATACAGCCTGAAAAGTGTTCTTAATTGACTTAAAAATTTTTCCTTTTTCAATTTAAAAATATTTGAATAATTTAAGATTTGATTAACCTCGTAAAATATAATCTGTTGAGTAATTTTTTAAATAATTAATATTTTTTTTTGCCCAATCAATAACTTCTTTTAGTCCTTCCTCCCAAAAAATTTCTTGCTTCCATCCTGTGTCTTGAAAGATGGAACTCGAATCAAGCCAATATTTTGAGTCTTGCCCCAAACGATCTGGAGCAATATCGCAAATTTCTTCAAAATTTTTACCTAACGCATTTGCACATAATTCAACAACACTTTTAATAGGTGTAGGCAATTTTGGCCCAACATTATAAATTTTACCAAGAATAGCTTTTTTAGAGATTAGATAAATTGCTTTTCCTAAATCTCGAGCATGTATAAATGATTTTTCAGCAATTCCTCCTCCATGTAATGGAATTTTTTTACCAATTAGTCCAGAAACAATTGTTTTAGGAATAATTCTATGAAGTAACTGTCCTGAACAATAAGCATTTGAGGGTCTAACAATGTTCATTGGAAAATTCAAAAACTTGGAAATTGATAGCAAATAAAGATCAAAAGCAACTTTTGATGCGGCATAGGGACTTGAAGGCTGTATTGGATCACTTTCTTTCGATGGCTTAACTACTGAACCATACATTTCTGATGTTCCAATATGAATAAATCTTTTTAACCATTTTTTTTTTGATAATTCTTCACAAAGCTTACTTAGGGCGACACTATTCGTTTCAAAAAAACGCCAAGAATGCTTCCAGGATACGGCTCCCTCTCCTTGTGCTGCAAAATTAATTATAACTTCTGGCTTTTCCTTTTCTAGAATTTCAAGCAAAAGATCTTGCTCATAATAGATGTGATAAGAATAATATTTATAATTTTTATAACTTTCAATTCCTAAGTTGAAAGGTTTTTCTCTTAAAAAATTTCTACCAATTCCTATAACTGTACTCAAAGGATCATTATCTAAAAGATATAAAGACGTATGTAAACCAAATGAACCCCCTCCACCTAAAATACAGTATTTCATAAAACTATTAGTCGCATTCTTTAAACAAATGTCCAGTAATAATCACCTTTGTAATTATTCTTAATAAAAAATTTTTTCCACTGATCAGGGTGTAAGTAAAACTTAGCCGTTAAAACCCAATCTTTAAAAATTTTTTTTTCTTTTTTTGTTCTGTAAGCATCTACTTGTACAAAATTATATTTATAACTTACTCTAGAAATCTCTCTTAATGCTTTTCCGCAATCAATACTATTAAGATTATGTATAACATTAATTGCTAAAACTAATTTAAATGATTTATCGGTAAAATTTAATTTTTTTGCATTTCCTATACCAATTCTACCTTTTACATCTTTATGGCAGTTCTTGACTGCATATTTCGAGATATCTATTCCATAAGCATCAATGCCTTTGTCTAAAAGATCTTTAACCAAAAAACCTTTAGCACATCCAACATCTAAAACTTTATCTCCTTTTTTTAAACTATAGAATTTTATTATATCTTTAGCTACCGCCTGCCATCTGCCGTCATAAGAATATCCTCCATAACCAAATTTGCGATTACCATCAAAATATTCTTTTCCAAATTTTCTAGAAATATTTACTACATAGGTAGTTTTGTTGTTTTTTCTTTCTTTAATATTTCTTTTTATTTTTTTTATACTTTTTAATAAATTAATCTCTGACATTACGGCTTTTTATCATTTCATGTATATTTTTTTTTATGCTTTTCATTTTGTATTTAGGAAAATACTTCATAAATTTAGAATTATTAAATAATCTATAACCACCATGAGGTTTTTTGGACGTTCTTTTAATTTTTTTAATGACCATAGATTTGTCAATTTTTTGGAAAATTCTAGCTATCTGATAAAATGTAATACCAACACCAGAAACAAGATTTAAGGGACTATTAATATTTTTATAAATAATTTTTGAAATTATCGTTACAACATCATTAATAAAAATGTGATCTCTTATTTCCTCCCCATTCCCAAAAATTGAGATATCCTTTTTACCTATAAAATTTTTTAAAAATAAATTCGGTCCGTAGCCTGCGTGCGGATCATTAACCCCATAAATTAAAGTTGGTCTAATATGAATAATTTTTGTGGTTTTTCCTAAACTAGTATTAATAATAATCTCACGATTATAATGCATCAACCCATGAAGAGTAGTGGGTAACGGAATATCTTGTTCTGATATTCTAGTTTTTTTATCACTATAAACTGCGTCTGAACTAATATTTATGTATTTTTTAATTTTTGCACCAGTGAGTCCATTTTGAATATTATCGATTATCGATAGATTTTTTAAAAAATCAGAAAATATTTTACATGGTGCTATAGCAATTGCATTTACAATTATGTCATTTTTTTTTATAAGGTTTTTAAGTAATTTAGAAGAATTATTTTTTAAAAAATCAATTTTATTTCTTTTAATTGGAATTACAAAAAATTTTTTTTTTTTTAAAAAATTATAAATACTTCCTCCAACAAAACCACCAGCCCCTAGTACTATAATTCTATTCTTAAAATTCATTCAATTTACCTAAGCTAAAAACTTTATTATTCTTTTTTAAATTTATGCTACTCAAAATGTTATAAGGATCAATAATAATTTTATTATTAATTTTTTTTTTGTTTTTAATAAATAAATATAAAAACTTTTTAGAGCTATTGGTAATAATAATTATTTTTGAAAATAAAAATAAATCTCTACTTTCTATAAAATGAAAATTTTTTATATAAATATTTTTGACTATTGGATCGTAACCATAAAAATTTAAATCTTTAAATTTGTTAATTAAATATATTGAATTAGCGTTTTTAATAGAGCTGGTATTTTCTTTATATGCTAAGCCTAAAATAAAAATTTTTTTTTGATTGGTTCGTTTTAGTAATTTATTTAGAATATTTTCTATCCATTTCTTTCTTAAATTAGAAATTTTATACCAACTTCGAATTAGTGAATTATCGACTGAATATTTACGAGATAAAAAATCTAAATTATTTAAATCCCTTTCTAAATTTCCACCTGCTAAACCAAGTGATGGCCTTAAGTATGCATATTTTCCAATTCTTTTATCTGATCTTAATGCATCTGATATTGTTTCCCAATCAAAACCTATTTTTTCCCCTAACATTGTAAGATAATTTGTGGTCGAGATAGTTGATATAAGATAAATATTAATAGCAATCTTTGTTAATTCTGCACTTAGATAATTCATGTTAATAATAGGACATCGAAACTTTTTAAGTAAATTTATATAATTTTTGCTATAAATTTTTTTATTTTTAGAACCAACTATAATTCTTTCGGGAAATTTTGCCCTTTGTATTGCATTACCAAAAACAAGAGTTTCAACTTGGTAATAAATATGATTTTTAATATTTTTCGAAATATTTTCACAAAATCCAAGAGGTAGCTGGGATAAGAAAATTATCGGTATATGATTTGAAATATTTAACTTAAGAATTTTTTTAAAAATTTTTTTAATATTTGATAAATCAACCTGATTTCGCTTATTAGTTTTTGCATCTAGAGAAATAAAAATAAGATCAGATTTTTCACAATCTTTGCAATTATTAGTAAAAAGAAATTTTTTTTTATTCTTTTTTAGTTCTTCTGCTAAATATGGTTCATAAATTTCAACCTTAGATCTCCTTAGTTTTGCAATTAATTCTGCATCTTCGTCATAACAAACAATTTTTTTTGCATATTGAGAAAATACAGATGAATAAACAAGGCCCAAATGGCTCATTCCTAAACAAGAGATTTTTTTAATCATTTATTTTTAGTTGAAAATAAAAATAACCATAACGCAAATGCATCGTAAGGAACTAAAATCAATTTAGTGATAGTATCAAAAAATTTAGTCCATAATAGATACTTTCCTTCAAATAATTTTATTCTAGGAATTTCTTCTTTTCTTAACTCTAAAGTATAAATTGTTCTAATATATTTCTTGTGTCCTATTTTTTTGAGATTTAGAACAATATTACTGAAATACTTAAATCGTCTTTTATGAACTAAAAGATTTAGTTCTTCTTTTACTTCCCTCTGTATAGCGTTAATATTAGACTCGAATTTATTTACTGCTCCACCGAATAATCCTAAATGGTTAGGAAAAAAGATATCTTTTTTATTATCTCTTTTTTGCAACAAGATTTTTTTTTTAAAAAAAATAATTACACAAACAGCATTACTGGGACTCAATTTTCCAGAATATAAATATTTTGTATCCAATGATTTATTTAATTTTTTAAAAGTCTTTTTATTTGACTACTAATATAAAGATCTTTTTCTAAACCTTTAATTGATGCGTTTATATTTTTTTTTTTAATCAAATTCTGAAAAAAAAAATGTTCTTTTCTCCATGTTGGATCTTTAGTTTTTAATCTCAAAATTTTTTCATCAGGTATACCACTAGGGTATTTTCTTTTTCTTAAAGTTAAAGTTGAAGGACCCCATTTACACAAGCCATTTAAGTGCGCACTTCCATCTTTTCCTATAACATCAATTGTAAATGTGTTCTTCCACATTAAAAGAGTAATTTCGCAAACAATTTTAATTTTATTATTTTTAGAATAAAATATTGCATGATCACTTGTTTTGTTTTCAAAATTATTTTTTTCTAACAAATTAAAAACAAATTTATTTTCTTTAAACAAAAATAAAATTATATCAATTATATGAGAACCTAGATCGCTTAATACACCTTTCGACTTATCTTTCCACATAGAATTTCTAACTAGCAAGGCTGTACCATTGCCGTAAAAAATTCTAACAAAATAAATTTTACCCAATTCATGTTTATCAATAATATTTTTTAACTTTACTATATGTGGCTCAAATCTGTGATTATAAGCTGTATAAAAAATTATTTTTTTTTTTTTTATTTTTCTTCTTATAAAATTAAAATC
>Ga0194129_10008293_pt1 | contig 12064 bp, 5 predicted proteins | sample TA2KigCa35mmetaG_FD_150862 | JGI IMG/M metagenome (GOLD analysis project Ga0194129, IMG submission 150862) | Freshwater microbial communities from Lake Tanganyika, Tanzania - TA2015038 Kigoma Deep Cast 35m | ecosystem: Environmental > Aquatic > Freshwater > Lake | place: Tanzania: Lake... | reverse complement strand
ATCGTCCCTGCGGCCATCAACCCCTTGTATTTCGTCGCTGCCGCGCCCCCTGAGCAGCCATCCACTGGCGGCTGCGGCCCGGGCGGCGGCTGAGGTTGAAGGTGTCCCAGCACACCACCTTCTGCTGGGGATCACGGTCCAGCAGCTCCGCTTCAAACTCGGCCAGCACTCCCCGATCCAGCCCCCAGCGCCACAGCGGGTGGCGCACGATCACCCAGGGTTTGCTGATCGGATTGCTCGTGCTCAGGCGGAAGGCCACCAGGTTGTTGCGGCTGCTGGATTGCACCAGATCCTCTCGGGGATCGCCGCCCCAGAGGCGGAGGTTGAGCCGCGCTACCTGCTGGGCCTGCTCCGGCCAGTCGCGCAGTGGCGCCCAGCTGAAATCGCCATCAAGGCCGCAGTTCCACTGCGGTTGCACGAAGGCCCGTAGGTAACAGAGTGCTAGCCGCCAATCAAGCAGCCCATGGACGGTCTGGTTCTCATAGGTCTTCAGGCAGCTGTAGCAGCTGTCCTGGCACTCCTGGCGGTGTTGGTCATCGCTCCAGGCCAGGGCTTCAGGGGTGTCTTCGTGCCTGCCCGAATCGCTGCCTGCCGTGCCGAGGCACTGGCGGATGTGCTCCAGGATCGGCGGCACTCCCTGACGGTCATCGCCCAACCAGGCACTGAAGCCCGCTCCATTCACATGGGCATCGACGATCTGGATCAGGGGCAGCCGCTGACCATCCATCGCAAACGGCCGTGGCTCCACCGCTTCCAGCGAACGGTGGTCCACGTCGAGCTCTCGCGTGGAGCGTCCAATCAGCAGCTGAGCTGCAGAGATTGCCGCTGCCCGCACGCCCTGCCAGTAGTTGGTGCCATCTGGGCCCGTACGGGCCCCCGCGCGCAGGGCAGGCCTTGGAATCTCCAGGCTGCTGCCCAGTTCATTGATCGCCAGCAGCGGATTCACCGCGTCCGGTAGCAGATAGAGGCCGTCCGTGACGCGGGGAGCCACCAGGAACACAGGATCAATGCTGGCGGCAGGGCTGGGCTCCACCACCGGTTCAACGAGGACCGACTGGATCGCAGCTCCACTGGAGAGGCGATGGTCGATCGCCTGGGCCCGCAGGCTGAGATTATCGTTCTGGCGGAGCCTGGGCCTCTGGCTATCGGCCCGAAGCATCTTGCCTTCGCGCCAGAGCAATCGGAAGCCCTCCCCATGCGGCCCACGATTCAGGCGGTACACGGTGGTGCCGGGTCGGGCTACCAGTTGCAAGTGCAGCATGCCGTCCTCGGATGAGACCTGCCGGCTCAGCCAGTCGGCGCGGGGTGGTGGATCGGCATCCGCGCTCAACCCATGGCTGTAGGTGCCGGGGAGGGCTTCGAGGTTGCTCGAGGGACGGAAATCGGTACGAAAACAAGCGGGTTCCACACAGCTGCGGGAATTCCATGCCTTCAAGGGCGAACTGGCCTGACAGCTGGGGCAGGCCAACTCCTCCTCTGGATCTTCCGCAGTGGGCACACCCTGCCAGGCGGCGCAGACGGGGCAGCAACCCAACTGGATTTGGCGATCCCAGGGTTCGTCCTGGATCGTCCTGAACCCGCCACCCAATTTCGCGATCCCGCCCACCCAGTCGATGCGTGGCGTGATGCCGACGCAGAGATGCTCCAACTTGTCATGCACCAGCACATTGCCAGGGGCGAACTCATAGATCGCCACCTCCAGATCGCGATCGAGGCTCACCACCTCCCGCTTGGTGGTGTCACCGCGGATCACCAGGTCGCGCACACGGGTGGGTAGCCCGTACATCGGCAGCAGGCCCTCATTGGCCAGATGGGCTGCCAGCCCTGCGGTATTCGCTCCCACCCGCTGGCTGCCCGTGGCAATGGCCTCCAGGAGAGCAGCGGCGGATTCCAATTCCAGTGGATCACAGCGCTCATCATCGAGTGGCCGCTGGCGATTAAGGGCCAGGCGTGTGCGTTCGGCCGCGCTGGCAGTGGCCTCCAGGGCCTCAGCCAACCAGTGCTGCCATTGCTGCAGCGCGCTGGCTTCCTTCAAGACGTTGGCAGGGATGAAATCACCATGCACATCCACTGGCCGCACCAGATCGCCCGCCCAGATCCCGCCACTGGCTGCTCTCTGCCGGCGCTCCAGCCAACGAAATGCCTGAATCAGCCGGTCTTTGCGAAGCAGTCGCTCCGCGATGCGGGCCAGCCGCTTCACCAGAAAGGGCGGTGGTGGCGGATCGCCGGTGATCCGCTCGGGATGGCGGAAGTAGTGGAGATCGTGGCTGCGGCTTCGGCAGAGGGTGAGAACAAAGGAGAAGGCCTGCCCACGGCGACCAGCACGGCCTACCCGTTGCTGGTAGTTGAAGCGCTGCGGCGGCATGTTGGCCTGGAGGACCGCCTCCAACGGGCCAATGTCGATGCCCACCTCCATGGTGGTTGTCACCGCCAGCATCTCGATGCCGTGGGGCTCAAGCACGTGGTCTCGTTCCTGCTCCAGGCGGATGCCCCGGAATTCCCGCTGGCGGCTGGCGGGATCCACCGTCTGTCCGGTGAGTTCCTCACAGCGCAACCGGAACAACTCAGGCGGTTGCTGGCTGCCGGCTGCATGGTTGTCGAGTGTGCGGCGCAGCCTGCGACCGAAGACGTGCTCGCGAATCAAGGCACCGCGTTCACCACTCGGATCCTGCGGTAGGGGTGTGCCGCAGCGTGTGCAGCCGCCAATACCTCGGTGTAGGTGCACACGCCGGCAATTGCTGCACCGCCAAAACGGCGCTGAGTCCGCTGGGACCTGGAAGCCGATCTGGGCCAACTCCACGTAATCGCGCGTAGGGCTGGAGTGACCACCAAAGCGGCGCAGCAGGCGTTGCCCCTGCATCAAGTAGTCAACCGGCTCTCCGCCCTGCTGGTCAGCGAAGCGCTTGAGCACCCGGGCGATGTTGGCAGCACCGCGATCCAGTTGCTCGGGTGTGATCGGGGTGGTTTTCGGATCCCATGGGCTGGGGGCATAGCGGTAGTCGTCGGCGTAGATGCGCAGCCAGGCGGCTGCCTGCAGAAGCTCATCGGGGTTGAACGCCTCAGCCGTCAGCTGCTCGGGAGAGGGCAACGGCACAGGGATGGCCAGGCCGGTGGACTCAATGGCGAAGTAGCTCTTGTGAAACACCACATCAGCGAGGGCCCTGAGGATGCGCTCGCCCACCATCTCGCCGGCGGCCCGGCTAAATTCCCAGGCCGTTAGGTCCCTGGCCGGCGGATTGTGCCAGAGATAACGCTCATTGTTGTTTGGATCCGTGGCAAACAGCTCCCACCAGTGGAGCCAGGTGTTACGGCCTGCTTTCACCTTCTGCAGGCCTCGATCGTCGAAAGGATGCACCCCCAGACGGATCAGGTGACTGAGCAGGGGGCCAACCTCCTGGCCATCCTCTGGATCGTCGATCTCCAAGATGGCGGAGAAGGGAATCACGCCCAGCTGCTCCTGCCGCAAGGGGACAAGCAGCCCCTCGCGTTGCTTCTCAAGCGCCTGCATGGCGGGGTTCTGCTCGTCCAGGCCGCTCTGGCGCAGAGCAGCCAGACCTTGCTCGACCCCCTCCAGCTGCACTGCAAGGGGATGGTTTCCATCGTCTCCTTTCGCCGCACGCTGTCTTCTCGCATCCACATCCATGAGAGCCACCATCAGCACCTCGCGCAGCAGATCGCGGTGGTGCAGATTCTCCACATCCAGGGCGGCGCGGGCCGCGCCCTGGCGACTGTCGGCAAAGCTCACCAGGCGCGGTGGATCCTGCCCCTCGTGCCGGCCGCGCGCCAGGGCATCGAACACCTCGGTCGCCAGCAATTGGGTGGTACGGCCATAGCCAGGCCTCAGGCTTTGCAGCGGTGAATAGGTGAGCGGGCTGGAACGTCCCCAGGCACGGCGTTGGCTGTAATCGCTTTTGCAGCGCGGGCAACGGCACGGGCGGTGGCTGCTGGCGCTGGAGCTGGTGAGCCCATGCACGCTGGCTTCGCCGTCACGCTGGAAGAGGTAGGCCGGCTGCCAATCACCTTGGTCGTTGTCCTGTTCGCGCAGCACACCGCTCACCGGGTCCAGCCACACCGGCTTCCAACGTTCCTTGTTGTCCAGGTCGAGCTGCTGTTCACTGTTGGTGTCCACCGGCCACACAACGGCGTAGTCCTCGTAGGTGAGCTGCTCGAAGCGGCTGGCCAGCGGTTGATCCGGCAGCCGCTCGGTATCGGCTTCATGGGGCAGCAGTTCCTGGGGCCCTGCGGGAAGGCTGGGATTCGCCTGGCGGGCCCTGACACCGCCGAGAAAGGTTTCACCGCAGCATTCGCAGTGGAGCAGCTCGAACTGTCGACGAAACTCCGTGCTGCCGTCTGCTGCCTCCCGCTGCAAGCGGCCGCTGAGGTTGAGCGAGAGGGGCCCCTGCCAGCGCTCGGGTGCGGAGGCCGTGCGTTCCGCTGGCGGCACCACGGTGGTGAACAGACCCTCCGGATTTTTGAAAAAGGTGTGCAGGCGGAAGCGCGGTAACGCCGCCCGAGCAGCGTGCTGACCTTCACCCACTGAACCGACGATGGCGGTCAGAAGCCGCAGCACCCTCTCCAGCTCTGAATGCCCCCAGGCGTGATCGCTCCAGATCGAAGCGGCGATCGCACCGAGGCCGGCGGCCCGGCCATTGCAGGCACGCTCCAGATCAAAGCCAATGGCACGGGCCAGGACGAACCAACGCTCCAGAAGATCAACGTCATCCGGCACCGCCAGCCCATCGAGCAGGGCCTGATGGTCAGACCCGAGGGCCGAGCCATCCAGGTGCTGCATGGCCAGCAAGGCATCATCGTCGTCTGGCGCTTGGTCAGATCCCCAGAAGGCCTCACAGGCCTTCTGTACCAGGGCCGGATCACGGGGCAGCCGCCATGCAGCTGGCATCAGTTCTCGCTCCTCCTGGTCTCCTGGCACGATTGCCTCTCGCCAAGCGCCTCGTTCGGAACCAGCAGGAAGCCCGAAATCAGCGAAGGCATCCCGCAGGAAATTGAGGCTGTGCTCGGCTTCCGGGCCAGTTGCCGGCAGCGAGGCACTGGAGGCCAGCAACCGCAGCTGGTGATGGTGCTCGGGTTGGTCCAGGCCCAACCGCACCAGCAGCAACCGCAGCAGGTACATGAACTCGGTGCCTTCGCTGCCGCGCTGCAGGTGCAGCTCGTCAATCACCAGCGTGAATCGGTTGCGCGAGTCACTCGCCAGCCACTCGCGCGTGCGCTCGAGCATCTGCTGCTCGCTGGAGCGGCTCAGCATGGCGTTGAGCATGCTGATGTTGGTGATCAGGATGTCGGGCGGGGTGAGCTGCATGTCCCAGCGGGACACCAGCTCGCCGCCATCGATGGAGGGGAAGGAGAAGGCCGTCTCGCGCTGGGCAGCGGTTTGGCTCCAGCCGGCCTGCTGGTGTAGCGGCAGCTCCAGTTGCTGGCGAACCGCTCTTTGAAGGTCCTCCATGCGGGCATAGGCCTGGAGCATTGCTTCAATGCGCCGCTGCCGAGACCCACCCACCTGCTGCCTCCATTTGGTGAGCGTGAAGGGAGGCCTCGTCCCGTCTTCTGCGGGTAGACCAGGGATCAAGTCACACAACGGAGTGGAGCCGCCGTTGCTCAGGCCTTGGCTGAGTGCCTTTTCGTGATGGCGCCAATGGCTTGGACCGCCCGGTGTCTGGCCTGTGTAGCGCCCGAAAAAGATGCGATTGCCGTTGAGTTCGCGATCAAGCAGGTCACGGGCATCCTGGGAGTCGATCGCCGCCCGCAGTCGCGCCATCTGGTCTTCCACCAGGGCATTCATCGGGTAGAGGATCAGCGCCCGCACGGCAGCAGGGCGGGCCTCTCCGCTGCGGTGATGGCGATCCCTGTAGCCATCCCACTCCAGGCCCTTGATCTTCACGCCATCGCGCAGCACATAGGCACCGCTGCTATCGCGCTCAGCAAGGGCATGGCCGCTGGCATCACACCACCAGCGCTGGCTCATGAAGCCCTGCCCAGGAGCAGCCCAGCCGCCGCGTTCACGAGTGGCTTCCTCGATGATCGTGGCCAGTACCGGCAGAAGGAAAGCTTCCGTTTTGCCCGATCCCGTGCCGGAGGTGACGATGCCGGCGTGGCTATCGCGTACACCACGCTGCAGCATCTGCAACTGATGGCGGTAGGGCCGGAACAGAGGGCCGCTGCCTTCACCATCGCGGCCGATCAGGCCACAGCCGATCAGCTGGAGGAAGACCGAACGGGCACGGGAGGGGAGACCAGCCAGCACGGCCGCGTCGCCCGACTCCTGGAGGAGATCCTCGAAGCGGCGGCCATCCAAGGCCCACTGTGGCTGGGGCTCTAGCAGGGGATCGGTGCACAGCCGCCCTGCTTCCCGCAGCAGCTCACGCCGTTCCTGGGCGAGCACCGGATCTTCGATGCGGAAGGCCGTATCGAGATAGCTGAGATAGAGCTCTCGGATGCGGCTAAAGGCGCCGATGGGATCGTGCATGGCGGCGGCCTCAGGGGCTGGTCAGCGGCAGGTTGAGGGTGTCTCGCTGGACGCGGAGAAACTCCTCATCGACGTGATAGGCATAGGTGTGCTCCTGGGGCTGCTGCCGGGTGGGGCCTGGCATCCGCCGCCCCATCAGGGCGGCATAACGGCCGATGGGAAGGGGCAGATAGGCCTCCGCGTCGTAGAGGCGCTCGATGCGGCCTGCCCTCGACTCAGAAATCCAGAAGGGCCAGAGGCCATTGGTGGCTTCCAGCAAAGCGTGCAGAGCAGCGCGGTTGCGGTGGCAGCTGGTGAAGGGCGCGCCGCCGCGGGGGGAGTGGCTGTGCCAGCGACGCCTGCCGTAGCGGCTGCGCTCCCGATCGATGCTGAGGCTCACCGGCGCCCGCAGGTCTGGTTCCAGGAAGCGGGAAACGTGATAGCCGGAGCCCCGGCGGCCACAGATGCGATCAGTGGCCATCTGAAAGCCGAGGCCTGACGGCCACCGATACCCATCGCAATCCTCGCATTGCTCGAATAACCATGCTCGGGAATGGGGTGGCTCCACCCAGTCGTGCAACTCCACGATCAGCAGCCCCATACGCTGGGCCAACTCGTCGCAACGCCCGGTGAAGCGCCAGCCGCGAGGCAGGTGCGGGCAGCTGGGCGGCACATCCTCTACATCCATGTTGAGGCTGTGGGCATGGGCGAGCAGCTCGACGAGACCTCGAGAGGAGAGCAGCCCCACCAGCTGGGCACGCCCACCCTCCAGCCGCACCAGTCGAGGATCGATGGGCTGGATGCACCACAGGCCCCGACGCGGCTCTAGTCCCTCCTCAATCCAGCCCCCTTCACACCAGCTTCGCAGGACAGCCTCAGAGAAGCGAGGCCACTGCTCGGGTTGCCCGAGCAGGGTGTCACGCAGCTGCCGAAAATCCGTGCGTGAGATGGCAGCACGCCGTTGGAACAGGGCGGAGAGGCTGTCGAGCATTTGCTGCTCGAACAACTGATTCACTCCTTGGATGCGGGCATTGAGACGATCCCTCGACCAGCTCAGCGCTGCATCCGGTGGCGGCTGCGCGGCAGCTGGCAGCTCATCGGCGAGGAGCATGGGGCCGAGATGACGCCCCCAGTGTTCGCGGCAGATCAACGGCTCGGTGCGCCGAAATGGCACACGAGAGGGGAGGGCGGAGAGCGACAGGGTGCGCTCGATGGTTGGCGCGGTTGTGAAAAACGCCAGCACCCGCCCCGCCCCCGGGCTGATGTCGGTTCGTTTGCGCTCAGCAGCGACTGGCTGCCAGAGCTGGGGCTGACCAGCGGTGAGCTGGGGGTCGGCAGGCAGGTAGTCGATCAGCTCACCAGAGGGGGAGAGCACTGCCACCTTCAATGCCGGCGACGGACCATGCACCCGCACGCAGGGAAGTCCGAGGCCACTGGCCAGGAAGCCCTGGCCCTGCTGAAGCGGCACTCCGTTGCAGATACTGAGGCGGGGGGCTTCCTGCCGCTGATTCTGGAGAGAGGGTTCGGGGAACTGCCAGACATCCAACGCTTCTGCCGCACTGGGCGCAAAGCACTGCCAGTGCTCCTCGTTGGTGTCGATGGGGTCGGCACTGAACTGACTGAGGAACGTGGGTACGAGGTCGTGCCGCACCAGCAGATGCGTGAGTGGTCCACAGCTGTTGTCGAAGACAAGCCGGTGCAGCTTGAGCTGGGGGTCGAGGGCAAAGGGCAGCAAGCCACGGTTGAGGAGGGGCTGCAGCGACGGCAGTATTTCGGCAGTTGGATCAATCACCAGGCTGCCGGCATCGAAGGGAGCGAAATCGGGATCGACGGGGTCGGTGGGTACCAGCAGTGCTTCACCAGGCAACCAGGGGCTTTGCTGGGTTTCTCCAAGGCCCGCCGGAGCGGGCTGTTCTGGCTGCGACAGCAGCAGCACACCCATGGCGTCGTCAGTCCACATGAGCAGCAGAGGGCCATAGCCCCGCGGTCGGGATAGGGCAGAGGGCTGCCGTCGGGTGGGTTCGGTGGTGGCCGCACCGGGCCGCGGCTGACACTGGAGCTCTCGTTCGAGCAGCTCTACCGTGCGGGCTGCAGGGGGCTGTCCAGTAGCGAGGTGCTGCTGAAGGCTGGTGAGCCGGGCGGTGAGTGCTGGAGAGAACTGTTGTTGCTGCAGAAGCGCTTCCACCAGGGAGAGGTTGGTGGCCTGCCAAGGCCTGATCTGGCCCTGTAAGGGGCTTAGCGCCCGTTGAAGCTGCTGCCGATCCCGGAGAGAAGGAAAGGCAAGGTTCCAGGAATGGGTGATATGGGGCTGCCAGGTGTCGACCGGTGGAAGCTCAAGCTTTGTGTAAGCGAAGCTGTTGAAATCATGCTCTAGCTCCAGCCAGTCACTAAGCAGCTCCCATGCTTCATCAATGGCAGCACGATGAGCGGGATTAGCTCGAGGGAAGACATTGAAAAAGCGATCCCAGAAGCGCCCTTGAGCACTTGCATCTGGGTACCCGTGAGCAATCAGGCAAGTGACCCAGAGAAATGCGAAGAACGTTGGCTCGCGCTTTGGATGCAGTCGTTGGCCCCTACAGGCAAAGGCAAGCTAGGAGAGGAGGTCCCGATCGTTCTGGCGGGCCTGCCAGCGCAGCTTTTGCACCAGAGTCTGCGCGATGGCCTCGGAATCGGCGCGTTGATCCTTGACCAGCAACGGCAAATCGCTGAGGGTGGCGCGGAGGGGATCGCTTGGGCGGCGATCTTGATCCCGTACGAAGCAATACAAAAGGAGTTGCTCATTCCAATCAGGGGCTGCCCAGTTACGCCATTCTCCTGGCTCAAAGGCGAAAGCCTCCAGTTCTTCAATATCTGGGCGAAAGGAATTCATGGTGCCAGCAATTTAGAGAGTCAAATTGAAGTATTTTTATTGAGGCTAAATTGCACTTTTCAGATATTAGCACGATCTCGCAGGCTTCGCATCTCAACGGCAGCCATGCCGATTGGTTCGCATAGTTTCCAGTTATCAGATAGCCGGTCATTAGTGGTAAATACATTTCCTCAAAGCGTGCCAAGTGTGGCGCTCAGGCCCTCCACTACCCCGCAAAAGAACGGCAGATCCAGGGTCTCCACCGTGTCGCTCATCTCGTGGTAATGCGGATTCCGCATAAACGAGGTGTCCGTCACCATCAGCGCGTTGTAGCCCTGATCCCAGAACGGGCTGTGGTCGCTGAGGCGTACCCCTTGGATGCCGCGGCCGCCATTGGGTACTGGCAACACCTCGGTGGGCACATGCCGCCCCATCGCTCGCGCCAGCCCCGGCAGCAACAGCCCAGCGCCAGCGTTTGCCACCAGGGCGATGAAGTCGCCCCGATCGCCGTACACCGCCCGCATCGCCGGATGGGGATAGTCCTGGCTTGGGCTGGTGTACGCCAGCATCTCCAGGCTCACCATCAGCTTCAGGGGTTGGCCCGCCCGCTTCAGCTGGGCTGCGAGCGCGGCGCTACCCACCATGCCCCACTCCTCTTGATCAAAGGCCACCAGCCACACCGGCCGCCGTGGCGGATCGGCCGCCCAGTGGCGGGCCAGCTCCAGCAGGGCCACCAAGCCACTGGCGTTGTCGTCGGCACCGGGCGAGTTCAGCGGCCCGTCGTAGTGGGCGCCCACCAGAAGCGGCCGCCGCTGTGGCTCACGGCCGGGCAGCCGCAGGATCAGGTTGGTGCCGACATCGCTGCCGCTGCCGAAGTGGTGCTCCTCCAGCGGGCCCAGCGCGCCCAGCCGTTCGCGCAAGGCATTGCGCACGCCCATTAGCCCCAGCGGATCCCAGCGGGCATGGCGTGGAACCGCGAACTGATGCAGGTCAGCCAGGAGACGTTGCTGAAGTTCAGAGCTCATCGATGCCCTCCTGATTACGCAGCTTGCGGCTGCGGGCACGGTTGAAGGCCTGGCTGCCCATCACCTTGCGTGCCAGCGACACCTTGTTGGTGGAGATCAGATCGAGCAGCTCATGCAACAGCCGGCGCTCTTTCTCGACCTCCGGGCTGCCATCCGCCATCTCCAGGCTGCACAGTGCTGCTTCCACCGAGCCCCGCGTGGAGAACAGATCTCCTTGATCAATTCCCTCCATCGCCCGTTGGCGTTGGCGTCCGGCCTCCTGGAGGAGCACCTCGCGCTGCACCTCGGGATCGATGGCGAGCTGCTCCCAGGTCAAGGGATCCACCACCGGAAGCCGTAGCAACGCTTCCAGTTGTTCGCGCTCGCCGTCGGGTGTGATCCACCGGGCTTCCACCTGCAACAGCTCGCTGACAGCCCCCGCCGCTGATGCAACGGCAGGAGCAATCAGGAGTTGCAGCGCCAGCGTGGGTGTTGTGCCGGCCTGGAGTGAACCCAGGGGAATCCAACCATCGGTGGTGGGTTCGATCGGGTTGTAGAGCCGCTCGAGAGCAACACCCTCTGCCAGGCCCACTCGCAGGCGCAGGTCACGGCCGAGGGTGAGGTTGAGGCCCTCTAGCTCTGCCTGGAAGATCGCCTCCAGCTGCTGCGGGGCGGTGAGGTGCACCAGGTTGCCGCCACCGGCTTCCGCCATGGCGATGAGCAACCGCTCCTCGTAGTCCTCTCCAATGCCGATGCAGCTGGTGCTGATAGCGCTCTCTTGGGCTGTTCCCACCCAGGGAACCACCTCAGAACGGCGGCATAAGCCCACATTCGCCTGGCCATCGGTGAGCAACAGCACCCGTTTCTGGTGGTGTTGGAGCTCTTCTGCCTGGAGGAGTGACTCCATGCCAGCGCGCCAGCCGTCAAACAGAGCGGTCTGCCCGCCGGAGCGGATGCGCCCGATGCGGGTGATGGCCTCCTCACTCGGTGGGCTGAGGGGCACCACGGTGCGCACCTCGGAGTCAAAGCTGATCACGCAGATGCGATCGGCCGGGGTGAGTTGGCGCACGAGCTGCTGCGCCGCAGCGCAGGCGGCCTGAAGCTTGGCGCCGGCCATGGATCCGGAGCGATCGATCACTACCGCCAGGGCAACCGGCTGGCGTTCGCTGCGCGCGCGGGCAAGGGGCGGCGCATTGAGCCGCAGCAACACATTCAGGCGGCATCCCCCTTGGCTGATGGCCGGGCGCTCGGAATGGGTGCTTAGAACGGTGATCGATTGGCTGGTTTCCATGGCTCAACTCCTCAGGTGGTTGCAGCCACTGTTTCCTGCGCGGAAGGTGTTCGGAGCTGTTCTCCTGCGAAGAACGAGGGAGGCATCTGACCTGAGCCGCAACAGACTGAGGGCTCGCTGCACCTCGCCGCTGTGTTGCTGAATTTCTTTGATGTCGACACAGCGACCGGTGAGCGCAGCGTTGAACTGCAGGTGGGCGACTATCCCCAGCTGGGACTACAGACCGACTTGCTAGTGGTGTCAGCCTTTTCTGGGCATTACGCCCCAGTCAGGAGCACCCTTCTGGGCCGCTTGCATGAGGCTTACGGCCTGAGGCTCTCCGATCTTGAGATTGCGCTTGATCTGCGCTCCAGTCCACTCAAGGCCTGGGTGAGTGCACCGGTGTCTTGGGAGGCGAATGCACCCCCGAGCCGTTTTACGCGCATCGCTGTGGTGGAGGGAGCGATTGAGTGGCAACAGGG
>Ga0194129_10008292_pt1 | contig 12065 bp, 11 predicted proteins | sample TA2KigCa35mmetaG_FD_150862 | JGI IMG/M metagenome (GOLD analysis project Ga0194129, IMG submission 150862) | Freshwater microbial communities from Lake Tanganyika, Tanzania - TA2015038 Kigoma Deep Cast 35m | ecosystem: Environmental > Aquatic > Freshwater > Lake | place: Tanzania: Lake... | reverse complement strand
AGGCGAAGGTCAAGGTGAAGGCAGCAGGGGCGGCGCGGCTGAGCCGTTGCCTCCATCATGAAACCGTGCACTCCCCACTGCCGTGAGCGCCCCTGAGCTTCTGCCTGGCGACCTGAGCTGGCCACCGCGGGATGCCGATCACCTGCTGGTCAGCGGCACCCAGATGGCGGCGCTCGAACAACAGCTGTTTAGCGCCGGCATGCCGGTTGCAGCCTTGATGGAAAAGACCGCACTGGCGGTGTTTGCGGCGCTGATGCACGACTGGCGCGCCTGGTTGCGCTGCCATGGGGCCCTGGTGCTGGTGGGACCCGGTCACAACGGCGGCGACGGCCTGGTGATTGCCCGCGAATTGCACCTGGCCGGCATCGAGACCGCGATCTGGAGTCCGTTCGAGCGCCACAAACCCCTGACCGCCGAGCATCGGCGCCTGGCCCTGTGGCTGGGGGTGATGCAGCTGCAGAGCACGCCGGATGCGGCAGGCCCTGCCCTGTGGGTCGATGCCCTGTTCGGCATCGGCCAGCAAAGGCCGCCCGATGAGGCGATCGCGGCGCTGCTGGCCGCTCGGCAACGGCTGCGGCCCGGGGCCCTGGTGGCGATCGATGTGCCCACCGGCCTTGACGACAGCAGCGGCCAACGCCTGGGGCCAACCGCTGCAGTTGCGGCGGCAACTTACACAATCGGCCTGCGCAAACAGGGACTGGTGCAGGATGCGGCCCTGGCGGCGGTGGGCCGCCTGCAGCGCATCGACCTGGGGCTGCCAGCGGCGCTGCTGCAGACCCTGGCGGCCACCACCCCCCTGGGGCTGCAAGCCAACGACGCGGGCCCAGCCCAGTCGGCCTGGCCGCCCTTGCCCCCCGCAGCCGCCAAGTACCAGCGCGGCCGCGTGCTGGTGATCGCTGGCAGCGAGGCCTACCGGGGCGCCGGCCAGCTGGCCCTGCTGGGGGCCAGCGCCAGCGGCGTCGGCAGCCTGCGCGCCGCCGTGCCGGGGCGATTGGCAGCAGCGCTGTGGCAGCTGCTGCCCCATGTGGTGCTGCAGAGCGAGCTGGACTGCAGTCCAGCAGGATCGCTGCTGCTAGGCACCCTGCCGGACGGGGCCCTGAGCCGGCTGGATGCGGTGCTGGTGGGACCGGGCATCGGCCTGCTCGAGCAGCAGGAGCTCTCGCCGGGGCAGCAGGCGGCCGAACAGCAGAGCTGGCAGCGCCTGCAGCAATTCGCAGGCCTGCTCGTGCTCGATGCCGACGGCCTCAATCGCTGCTCAGCCGCCTGGCTGCGCGATCGCCGCGGCCCCACCTGGATCACGCCGCACCGCGGCGAACTGGATCGACTTTGGCCTGCGCTACAGGACCTGCCCCCCCTGGAGGCGGCCTGTCGGGCTGCCGCTGACTGTGGCGCAGTGGTGCTGCTCAAAGGGGCCCGCAGCGTCATCGCCGCCCCCGATGGCCGCCGCTGGCAACTGCTGGAGGCCTCGGCGGCAGCGGCCCGGGCCGGACTGGGAGACGTGCTGGCCGGCTATGCCGCCGGCCGGGGAGCCATGGCCTTGGCCCATCGCTCGTGCTGCGAGCCCTGCTGGCTGGCGGCGGCGGCTCTCGACCATGCCCTGGCGGGGCTACGGGCCAGCGCAGGGTCCGCCACTCCGGCGGATGTGGCCCATTGGCTGGGGCAACGCCCTTGGGACTTCGCCGCGCCAGACAACGGCACCGACGTCGAGCAGGCAGCTAGGCAATGCTGACAATGTTGCACGTTGTGCGTTCACACCGACAAACAACAAAAACGCAGGAAATCGCAGCGAGACTCGTTGCAAGGCAACGGATTGACAACCATGAATCAGATTGTGAAACCAACATTTTTGTGTTGTTTTGCAAGCCAAACCTAAAGCGTTGCTGAAGTCACTGCCCATCCAGTAATTTCAACGGGATAGTCATAGACCGCAGTGTGGCCGTGGCGATGCAAACCTCGACCTTGGAAGGCAGCGACAGCGTCCGGCGTCGTGGCAACGATCCGGTCAGTTGGTACCTGGGCACGATTGGTCGCGAACCGCTGTTGACCGCAGCCGAAGAGATCGAGCTTGGCAATCAGGTCCAGGCCATGATGCGCTTGGTCGAATCGGGCGAGCGCGAGTGGTCTGAACAGGAGCGCAAGACGATCCGCATCGGCCGCCGCTCCAAGGCGCGCATGATGAAGGCCAATCTGCGCCTGGTGGTCAGCGTCGCCAAGAAGTACCAAGGCAAAGGCCTGGAATTGCTCGATCTGATTCAGGAAGGGTCCCTTGGCCTTGAGCGCGCCGTCGAGAAATTCGACCCGACTCGGGGCTACAAATTTTCGACCTATGCCTTCTGGTGGATTCGCCAGAGCATGACCCGGGCGATTGCCTGCCAGTCGCGCACCATCCGTCTGCCGGTGCACCTGGGCGAGCGCCTGAGCACAATTCGCAAGGTCAGCCTTGATCTGGCCCACAAGCTGGGGGCCATGCCGAGCCGGCGCGAAATCGCCGAAGCGATGAACATTCCCTTGGAGGAGCTCGACGGCCTGCTGCGTCAAGCCCTGACCATCTCAAGCCTGGACGCGCCGGTCAACGGTGATGAGGGGCGGAGTTTTCTGGGTGACCTGATCGCCGACAACCCCGACGAAGAGCCACTCGACCGGGTCGAGCGCGGCATTCACCAGGAGCAGCTGGGCCGCTGGCTCAGCCACCTGAGCGATCAGGAGCGCCAAGTGCTGCAGTTGCGTTTCGGCCTGGACGGGGAGGAGCGCCACACCCTGGCTGAAATCGGACGCCAACTCGAGGTGTCGCGCGAACGGGTACGCCAAGTCGAAATGAAGGCCCTGCGCAAACTGCGCAACCTGACCCGCCGCATGCCCAGCAGCCTGTAATCCACCCCAACCGGGCTGAAGCTCAGTCTTCAGCCCAGATGTAACGGGTCAACTCTTCGGGCTTCGGCTCAGGGGCCGCCAGGGCGAACTCGACACAATCCGTGATTTCGGCGTCGATCTGCTTGTCGATGGCCTGCAGCTCTTCGCTGGTCGCCAGCTTGTGCTCGATCAAGTGGGCTGCCAGGCCCTTGATCGGATCGCGCTTGGCCCAGAATTCTTTCTCGGCCTCGGCCCGCAGCTCATCGGGATCGGCCAGAGAATGGCCGCGATAGCGATAGGTCAGGCACTCGAGCAGGGTCGGTCCCTCGCCGGCGCGGGCACGCTCGATCGCCCGTTGGGCAGCGGCGCGCACCGCCAGCACGTCCATGCCATCGACTTCTTCGCCGGCCATGCCAAAGGCCGCAGCCTTGCGCCAGATCTCAGGATCACTGGTGGCCCTGTTGTGGTCCATGCCGATGGCCCACTTGTTGTTCTCGACGACGAACAGGATCGGCAGTCTCCACAGTGCCGCCATGTTGAGGCACTCATAGAACTGCCCGATGTTGCAGGTGCCATCGCCAAAGAAGGCGGCTGTCACCGCGTCGCTGCTGGCATCACCCAGGGCGTCACGCATGTAGCGGCTGGTGAAGGCCGCACCAAGGGCCACCGGGATGCCTTCACCGATGAAGGCGTAGCCACCCAGCAGGTGGTGCTCCTTCGAAAACAGGTGCATCGAGCCGCCGCGGCCCTTGCTGCAGCCGGTCTCCTTGCCGAACAGCTCGCTCATCACCTCGCGGGCCGGAACGCCGGCACTGAGGGCATGCACGTGGTCGCGGTAGGTGCTGCAAAACCAGTCATGCTGGGCCTTCATCGCCTTGATGACACCCGTGCTGACGGCCTCCTGCCCGTTGTAGAGGTGCACGAAACCGAACATCTTGCCGCGGTAGTACATCTCGGCGCACTTGTCCTCGAAGCGCCGGCCCAGCACCATGTCGCGGTAGAGCATTAGCCCCTCGTCGTGGCTGACCGTCGCCGGTGTGGCCGGATAAAGGTTCTCAAGCCGCTCGGCGTGGGGACCAGCCACATGGGTGGACTCGGCCGAGCAGGCAGGGGCTCCTGAGGCGGCGGCAAGATCTGGACTCATGTCTGCCTTGGTCATGGCTGAAATTCTACGAGGTCCATTCACAACGTCTGGCATCAATTGAGCCAGAACCGCAGACACTGCCTACAGTCGACCAGCAGTCAACGTCCGCATTGGAACTGCCGATCGATCATTTCCGGCTGCTCGGCGTCAGCGCGGCCAGCGATGCCCAGGCGGCCCTGCGGATGCTGCAGCAGCGGCTGGACCGCATCCCCGAGACCGGTTACAGCGAGGAAACCCTCGATGCGCGGGCCCAACTGCTGCGCAGCAGCGCTGATCTGCTCAGCGACACTGCGCGCCGTGCACGCTACGAAGCCGACCTGACCGCCCTAAGCAGCGGCGGCGGCACCGTCATCGCCGCCCTCGATGTACCGGGCAGCCTCGAGGTCGGCGGCCTGGTGCTGCTGCTCGAAGCCGGACTGCCCTTGGAGGTCTACGAGCTCGCCAGCCGCAGCCTGCAGCCACCGCGCGCCCCCGCGCTGGGCAGCAGTCGGGAAGCCGACCTCGCCCTGGTCGCGGCCCACGCTGCCTTGGCGGGTGCCGCCGAATTGCAGGAGCTGCGCCGCTATGAGGCGGCGGCCCAGTTGCTGCTGCAGGCCCAGCAGCTGCTGCAGCGCATGGGGCAATTGCCCAGCCAGCGCCAGCAACTGGGCGAATCCCTGGAAAGCCTGACCCCCTACCGGGTGCTCGACCTGCTCAGCCGCCCGCTCACCGCCACGGGCGAACGGGCCGAAGGCCTGCGCCTGCTGGCCGACCTGGTCGCACGCCGCGGCGGCTTGGAAGGCACGGCCGATCTGCGGCTCGACCGCGACGCCTTCCAGAGCTTCTTCAAACAGATCCGCTCGTTCCTGACCGTGCAGGAGCAGGTCGACCTGTTCAGCGCATGGGCTGAGCAATCAAAGGCGGCCGATTTTCTGGCCACCACCGCCCTGACCGCCTCAGGGTTCGCCCAGCGCAAACCCGAACGGATCGCCGCCGCCCTGACACGGCTCGAGGCGATTGCGCAGGACGGCACCGAAACACTGCAGGCCTGCCTGCTGCTGCTGCTGGGCAAGGTGGAGCAGGCCCAGGACTGCTTCCAGCGCGGGGCCAGTCCTGAACTGCTGGCCTGGGCCACGCAGCAGAGCCCTGACCCGTTGGCCCAGCTGTGCGCCTACTGCCGCGATTGGCTGCAACGTGATGTGCTGCCCGGCTACCGGGATCTGGAGGCCGACCCCGATCTGGATGCCTATTTTGCTGACCGCGATGTCCAGCTGTACATCGAACAGGCGGAACCCAGGTCCGCGGCCCCAGAAGCTGCGACAGCCGCTGCAGGAACGCCAAACAATCCCTTTGCTGCCCTGGCCAGCGGACTTGGCCTGCAAACAGCGGCCCCGCTGGGGCTTGAGACCGGCGTCAGCCAGCCGCCATCGCTGCAGCAGCCGTCCGCTGCTCTCGACGACGGGGAGCCAGAGGACGACGCGGAGCCGCTGGCCTGGCCGGCACTGCGCTGGCCGACACTCCCAACCGCTGGACTGCCAACTCGGACCATCGGGCTCGCCGCCCTGGCACTGGGGGTGGTGGTCGGCGTTGCGGCGCTGCTGACCCGTCAGCCCTGGCGCAGCCCCGAACCCCTGCCGGTCAAGCCGGTGCTGAGCCGACCAGAGCCGACCAAACCAAAACCGACGCCGGCCCCCCGCCCTGCCGTGCCCCTGACCGAGGCCCAACCCAGCGACAGCCAGCTGAGGGGCCTGCTCGACAGCTGGCTGACCGCCAAGGCTGCTGTGCTGGCAGGCCGCCCGAGCAGCCTGCCCCTGGCGCAGATGGCGCGCGACACCCAGGTGCAGCGCCTGCAGGCCGAGCGCAGCAGCGATGCCGGCCGGGGCGAAACCCAGGCGATCGAGGCCCGCATCGACAGCTTGCAGGTGATGGAACGCACACCCAACCGGATCGTGGTGGAGGTCCAGCTCAACTACAGCGACAGCCGCCTGGCCAGGGATGGCAGCACCATTGCCCGCACAGGGGCCACGTCCCTGCGCAACCGCTACGTGTTTGCTCGAGACCGGGACACCTGGCGACTGGTGGCGTTCGGACGCAGCGCCTGAAGCAGCTCCGCTGCGTCCACGGCGTCAGTTTTTACGATCAGGCCATTCAACGGCCCTGATTCGGTGTTCGACGAGCTTTCGCAGCGGTTTGAAGAAGCGGTCAAAAGCCTGCGCGGCCAGGCCACGATCAGCGACACCAACGTCGAAGGGGCCCTCAAGGAGGTGCGCCGGGCACTGCTCGAGGCCGACGTCAGCCTGCCGGTGGTGCGCGACTTCGTCGACGAGGTGCGCCGCAAGGCGGTCGGCACCGAAGTGGTGCGCGGCATCAGCCCCGATCAGAAGTTCATCCAGGTCGTGCATGAGCAGCTGGTCGACACCATGGGCGGCGAGAACGCCCCCCTGGCCGCCGGTGGCCAGGCCGGTGATCCCTCAGTGGTGCTGATGGCGGGCCTGCAGGGGGCCGGCAAGACCACCGCCACTGCCAAGCTGGGCCTGCACCTCAAAGATCAGGGCCGCAAAACCCTGCTGGTGGCGGCCGACGTCTACCGGCCGGCCGCCATCGACCAGCTGCAGACCCTGGGCGCTCAGATCGGCGTCGAGGTGTTCAGCCTGGGGGCAGAGGCCAAACCCGAGGACATCGCCGCCGCCGGCATCGCCAAAGCCAAAGACGAGGGCTTTGACACGGTGTTGATCGACACCGCCGGCCGCCTGCAGATCGACACCGCGATGATGGAGGAGATGGTGCGCATCCGCACCGTCGCCCAGCCCGACGAGGTGCTGCTGGTCGTCGATTCGATGATCGGCCAAGAAGCGGCCGAACTGACCCGTGCCTTTCACGAGCAGGTCGGCATCACCGGCGCCGTGCTCACCAAACTCGACGGCGACTCGCGCGGTGGCGCGGCCTTGTCGATCCGCAAGGTGAGCGGCGCGCCGATCAAGTTCATCGGCACCGGCGAAAAGGTCGAGGCGCTGCAGCCGTTTCACCCCGAGCGCATGGCCAGCCGCATCCTCGGCATGGGCGATGTGCTCACCCTGGTGGAGAAGGCCACCAAGGAGGTCGAACTGGCCGATGTCGAGCGCATGCAGCGCAAGCTGCAGGAGGCGACGTTCGACTTCTCCGACTTTGTGCAGCAGATGCGCCTGATCAAGCGCATGGGCTCGCTGGGCGGACTGATGAAAATGATCCCGGGCATGAACAAGATCGATGACGGCATGCTCAAGCAGGGCGAGCAGCAGCTCAAGAGAATCGAAGCGATGATCGGCTCGATGACCGAGGCCGAACGCCAGGATCCGGACCTGCTGGCCGCCAGTCCCTCACGCCGGCGTCGCATCGCCAGCGGCAGCGGCCATACCCCGGCCGATGTGGACAAGGTGCTTCAGAACTTTCAGCAGATGCGCGGCTTCATGCAGCAGATGTCGCGCGGCGGCGGCATGCCCGGTATCCCAGGCATGGGCGGCGGTTTTCCCGGCATGCCCGGCATGGGCGGTGGCTTCCCCGGCATGGGCGGCGGCGTCCCCCGGGGTGGTGGCCCCGGCAAGGCGCCCAAACCGGCCAAGAAAAAGAAGGGATTCGGGGAGCTCTGACCCCGAGCGGTACACTTCTCGATTGGACATCCATCGGCAAGGCCACAATGATTAAGCTCCGCCTGAAGCGGTTTGGAAAGAAGCGGGAAGCGAGTTTCCGCCTCGTGGCCACCAACAGCACGTCGCGCCGCGATGGTCGTCCCCTGCAGGAGCTGGGCTTCTATAACCCCCGCACCAAGGAAGCCCGACTCGATGCCGAAGCCATTCGCCATCGGCTCGGCCAGGGGGCCCAACCCACCGACAGTGTTCGCTCGCTGCTTGAAAAAGGCGGTCTGCTTGAGAAAACCGCACGTCCCTCGGTGCTGATCGGCCAGAAGAAGCAAGCCGAAGCCCGCGAAGCTGCGGCCAAACAGGCCGCCAAGGAGGCAGCCGAAGCCAAAGCTGCTGCCGAGGCCGCTGCTGCTGCTGAAGCAGCAGCTGACGCCGACGCTTCGGCCGAAGCCTGACCGCTCCCCCCATGGCTGGGGGCGCTCAGTTCGTCTTCAATCTGCCGGATACCGAGGCGGCATTGGCCCTGGCTGGAGAGGCCGAAGCCACCCTCAGACGCATTGAGGCACTCACGGGTGCCGCTTTGGTGCTGAGGGGGCTCGACCTCGAGCTGCGGGGCACCGCCACCCAGCTCGAGCGCTCTGCAGCCCTGGTGGAATTGCTGCGTCCACTGTGGAGCGAGGGACAGGCCGTGGGCTCGGTCGACCTGCAGACCGCTCTGACGGCCCTCGACACCGGCCGCGGCCAGGAGCATCAGCAGCTGGGCCAACAGGTGCTGGCCCGCAGCCAGAGCGGCCGATTGCTGCGACCTCGCACCCTGCGGCAACGGGCCTATGTCGAGGCGATGGAACGGCACGACCTGACCGTGGCCCTGGGTCCGGCGGGTACCGGCAAGACTTTTCTGGCGACGGTCCTGGCCGTGCGCATGCTGCAGGAGCGCAAGGTTGAGAAACTGATCCTCACCCGTCCAGCCGTCGAGGCTGGCGAGCGCCTGGGCTTTCTACCCGGCGACCTGCAACAGAAGGTCGACCCCTACCTGCGCCCCCTCTATGACGCCCTGCACACCCTGCTGGGGTCCGACAAGGTTGCGGCCCTGCTCGAAAAAGGCGTGATTGAGATCGCGCCGCTGGCCTACATGCGGGGACGCACACTGGCCGATGCCTTTGTGATCCTTGACGAAGCTCAGAACACCACCACGGCCCAAATGCGGATGGTGTTGACGCGCCTGGGCGAGCACTCGCGCATGGTGATCACCGGCGATCCCACCCAGATTGATCTGCCACCAGGTGTCACCAGCGGCCTGCATGAAGCGGCCGAGGTCCTTGAAGGCATCGAAGGGGTCGCGATCTGCAGGCTCACCGCCGCCGATGTGGTGCGCCACCCATTGGTGCAGCGACTGGTGACGGCCTATGCCGCCCGCGATGCTCGCGCCATGCCAAGGCCGCGCGGACTGCGGCACTAGGGGGAGATCCACACCTTCGCTGCGCGCAACACTGCAGCACAGCCTGGCCAACGCTGGCAGGATGGATTGAGTTCGCCCTTCTGGACCGTCATGCCGGCCAGCAGCAATTTCCAACAAGCCATCCGCGAGGCACAGAGCAGTGCCCTCGTGGGACCCAACGTCGTCAACAAAGCCCTGCCCTACGTCGGCGGCGGCATGGTGCTCACCGCCGGTGGTGTTCTCGGCGGCCTGTCGTTGATGGCCACCAATGCGGCTCTATTCATGCCGCTGTTCTGGGTGGCGCTGATCGGCAATTTCATCCTGTTCTTTGTGGCCCAGAACGCGGCCACCAAGGGAAACAACAGCACCGCCCTGCCGCTGTTGGCTGCTTACAGCCTGATCACCGGCTTCACCCTCAGCGGCATCGTTAGCTACGCAGTGGCCAGCGCAGGCATCGGTGCCGTCGGCACCGCGGCCCTGGCGACGGGCATCACCTTCGTGGTGGCCTCGGTGATGGGCCGCCGCATGAGCGACAACGTCGGTCAGGCCCTGAGTGGGGTTGTAGGCCTGGGGATCCTGGGCCTGGTGATCGCCATGTTTGTCCAGATCATTGGCAGCTTCTTTGCCCCCGGCCTGTTCACAACAGGTGGCTTTGAGCTAGCCATCGCCGGCTTCGGCACGGTGCTGTTTGTGGGAGCGGCCTTCGTCGACTTCTACACCATGCCCCGCATGTACAGCGACGACCAGTATCTGGCCGGCGCGCTGGGCATGTACCTTACTTACATCAACCTGTTCATTTTTATCCTGCGTCTGGTCATCGCCCTGCAGGGCGGCAGCCGCCGCGATTGATCCTGGATCACTCCAGCAAAGGGTCAGTCCAGCAAACCCTTGTTCTGAGGCGGTGCAGCAGCACCGCCTTTTTGATGACAAGGCCCTGCTGGCGAGGCCGGCTTCACTCCAGTGAACCCCTGGACATGCAAAACCTGCATTGGCCATCCCAGAAGCAGCAGGGCTTCTCAGGGATGTAGAGTACTTATACCTACCAAGAGTCCATGTCGTTCAAGGCTGAAGGAGTCGTGATTCAAGGCGGGATCCAGGTGACAGGGGCCAGCGCCCAAGTCGCTCCCCAGGGGACTGTCTCGGCCAGTTACGACGCTCGGACCAATCGACTCAGCCTTGCCAACTCGATCAGCGACGGCAACGGCATCGTGCCGACCCCCAACTAAAAGGGTGTCCTCAAACAAGTGCACTATCTGGCCGAGTATGCGCTGACGAATCCCTACAACCGGCAGTAGATCGTCGGCTGGAGGGCCCTGGGCCAACTGGATGAAGATCTTAACACCGTGCCCCAGGACTGGGCCGGCCAGCAGATTCGCATCAACGCGCTCTTTCGCGATGGCCTGGGCAAAAACGAGACCGTCTTTGGTTCACCGCTCAAACTGCCCGCTGCGCTGGTCAGCCAGGCCAACACTGGCGGCACAACCACAACAGCGGCCACCGGGAGCGCAACAACAGCTGCAACCACAACCAACACCACCGCAACGACCCCAATCCAGCCGCAGGCGACCCCGCAAGGATCGCGCTTTTCAGTCACACGGCTGGCCGATGCCTCCGAGGGGCAGGCGGTCATCTTTCAGGTCGAACGCACAGGCCTGATCAACCAGATCGCCACGGTTCAGGTTGAGACGATGAACGACTCGGCGCGGATGGGTGCCGATTACATCGGCAAAGTTGAAAACGTATGGTTCGACGCCGGCGAAACCAAAAAGCTCGTTCATATTTCGACGCTCACCGACTCCCAGAAGGAACAGACTGAGCGGTTCAGTCTCAGTCTGCGCATTTTTAATTCCAACCATAGCCTGGTCCCCGGCCGGGGCATTGCACAGGCATCGATCTTCAATGTCGACCCCGTCACGGGTCAGCAGGGCAGCCCAACCATTGTTGCTGCCACCTCTGGCAGCGACCGTTTGTCAGGCAGCAGCGGCAGGGATTGGTTCCAGATGGCTGCCAGTCCGAACGTCGTCGCCACAAGCTTCAGGCCTGATCTCATTGTGGCTTTTGACCCTCAACAAGGGGACAAAATTCAATTGAGCCGCAGTGCTTATCGGTTCAAGGCGGGCAACGTCAACTTTGCCCAGGTTCGCAATGCCTCTGAGCAGCAGACCGCTTTCAACACGGGGACCAGTGTGGTCTATGACCAATCCTCAGGCTTGCTGAGCGTCAACGCCAAGGCCACGATTGACGGCAGTGAAGGGCCGATCCTCCAGCTGTTGAACAAACCGTTCATCAACTCCCTGAGCAGCGCCATCGAGACCATCTAAGTCGCGACGATTGACCCCAGGACCAGGCGTGGCGACCTATTGGGCCACGGCTTCGACAGCAGCCGCAATCGCCGCTGTCTGCTCGGCGTCGTAGCCCCAGCGCTGCAGAAAGGCCACATCGTCTCCTGAGCCAGTGGCCGCCGCTGCCAGTAGCGTTTCGAGACGGCTCTTGACCGCGGCCGGCTCAAGCTGACGCAGCAATTCGGTGCAGCGCGCCGAGACCCTTTCGGACGCACCCTGCTGATCGCCATCGCCACTGCGCTGATGGTGCACGGCCATCGCCGTGCTCATCGCCAGGTTGCGGGCACTGAGATCCACCACCTCGGCGCCGGCAGCCCGCAGCTGCAGCACCAGCGGCTCGGGCAGGCGGTCCATCAGCGGGCTGTCACCGGCCAGGCTGACCACAAAGAACCCGCGGGCGCCGTCACGGCTGCCCACCAGCTCGGCGACCCGATCGGCCAGAACCTCGTCACTGAGTTCACCGTTCTCCCAAAGGCTCAGCCACTGGGCGGTGATGTCCATCGCCTGCTGAAAACTAGGCTGCAGCAAGGTCGTGGGGACAGAAGCGGCGTCGGTCATGCAAACGAACGGTGAACTGCCATGGTGAGGTTATGGAGCCATCACCCGCAAGCGAGTCACTGCCCCCGTTTCCAGACCTCAGCGCGCTGCCGGCCAGCGCCATGGCTGGTGGTATGGCCCTGGGTCCGAGCTCACCG
>Ga0194129_10008289_pt1 | contig 12070 bp, 9 predicted proteins | sample TA2KigCa35mmetaG_FD_150862 | JGI IMG/M metagenome (GOLD analysis project Ga0194129, IMG submission 150862) | Freshwater microbial communities from Lake Tanganyika, Tanzania - TA2015038 Kigoma Deep Cast 35m | ecosystem: Environmental > Aquatic > Freshwater > Lake | place: Tanzania: Lake... | reverse complement strand
CTGGTACAAGGCTAGATGGTGCAAATCTAGTTAACACTGATCTAGCTGGTGCAATAGTAACAATACGACAATTAACAAAAGCTAACTGGACTGAGGCCTATGGATATGATTTAAATCAATTCAGCAATGAAGATTTGCAAAGTGGCATCAATTCTCTGATGTTGAATAGACAGTACAGCAGAGCCGAAACTTTTTTTAAGGTATTAACTCTTAAAATGCCGAGCAATCCGGAAATTTTGGTTAGCCGTTCTATAAACCTCCTCCAGCTCGGCCAAGATGGTCAAGGTATCAAATATCTCAATACTGCGCGAGCACTATACAAGGAGCAAGGCGACAAGGCCTCCATGGATATGATCGATAAATTTATATCAAGACACGAAGAAGCTTCAGCAAGTGCTAGGCCGAGTTCAGAGGGAAGCGGAGCTGGCATAAGTGCAATTAATAATATAAAAAGTTTAATACCCATAATATTGCCATTGGCAAGGAAGGCCTTTCTTACTTTTTAGCCGCTTAGGTTAATCTGATGAGATATGCCTATGGCAGCAGATATGGGTATTTGGTTGCCAACAATATTGCATCCCCCCGGGTTTGTGGTAAAATAAGTGTATTAGACTAAGTGGTATGCCCAGTGTCGTCAAAGCAACTTTCGCAAACGCTCTGCTGGCAAGTATAGCATTTTTGGGCGTCTCTGATTGCAGAGCAGATGTTCTCATAAATACCAATCTGGAGCAGCAATTTCAGTCAAATCTTGCAAAATACGTTCAAAAAAGCACTATGCAGAACACCTTGGAAAGTATCCTTGGGCTTACGTTTAATCAAGATCAGAAATCTGTTGGCCTAGGATTCATGGATCAATTAATTATTAGAGATTCTCAAGCTCTGAGTACTACCTTTTTAGAACTATTGAGAGAGCAATAAAATACCCCCGACAGAACTCATGGTGAGTCCAAAAGTTTTATGTGATAAAGAGTCGTGTTATACTGATAATGTGCCAGGCTTAATACTTACTAGTCTATGATTTACTTATCACCAATTACTTTTCGTGCGTCGCGAGAATATGGAGTATAATAATCGTAGAGGTCTGAATTATCATCCTTTAAAATCCTGGGTGTTATGGTAATGACAAGCTCACTCTTCTTACGGGTCGACGATGTAGATCTAAAAAGAGAACCCACAATAGGTATGTCGCCCAATAATGGTACCTTAAGAGCTGTGATTGTATCCCTTTCATTTAAGACACCCGTAAGAATAAGGGTCTGACCATCCTTAATACGGTTAACACCTGAATTAAAGAGTCGTTCCGAAGTGAGGTCGATAGTCTGACTACCGCAGCCAGGAATACGTTCCTTTCTGATGACATATGAAAGATCTTGATTAATTTGGAACGAAACATAACCGTTATCATCTATTTGTGTTAAAATTGCCTTTAAATTCAGCCCCGATGTACCAAATGCTTGGCTACACCCTGTAGCCCCCTCTACAGGCTGTAACGCTTCGATTATTTTGTCGCCGACCGAGATAGTTGCTTCATTGGGTAGTGGTTGGCTTGAAGGCTGCCCTGGAACCCCAAAAGGTGGATAATTTTCCTGCAGTATTACAGTAGGGCTAGCTAGCAACTTACTGGACTGTGAGCTTTCGAGAGCCTTGAAAACATCGTAAATAACTCCACGATTGGAACCTTCTCGGAAGATACCAGACGGCTGAAATTCTTCATCAGTGCTACCAAATATCTTCACGGTCTCTCCCGTTGTGAACGGTGTACCTGGTGCTTCTCGTCTTCTCTGTGAACCATCAATGACAACGCCGACAGCACTATTCTCTGGATCACTTGTAAGAATAGCCTTACCGTCAGCGAAGGACAGTTTATTACTCAACTCCAAATTATTAGTAAGATCAACATCGTATACTTTAATTGTAAGTGCAACTTGCCTAGTCCTTAGATCTAATCGGCGGAGATAATCACCAGCTAGTTGAACAAGCGCTGGTTCACCTATCACTGTAAGTTGCTTAAGCCGGGGATCAGTTGTGCCACTTAAGCCTAGAAGAGGACCCACGTTGGCGCCATATGTAAGAAGCTGAGATGTTGTCTGCGAGACGGTAGATGTTGACGATGAAGAACCAGCAGGAGAAGCTGAGGGAGAGACTCCAGAAGATGTACTAGTTGTCAACGTTACCGTGCTTGTCATTGATGCGCCAAGATTCCCCAAAAATTGTGCGGCTGAATCAACATTAACCTGATTAAGTCTGAACGTTTTAGAAATACGCTCTCCTACATTTTTAAGAACAAGATCCGGCCCAACATAAATAACACCTTCTCGGACGGTCGCCTGTAAACCTGCAGCTAACAGTACTGCATTAAAAGCCTTAGAATATTGCTTAGAAGTTAATGTAAGACTAATTAAACGCGGATTATCTATGCCAGATCCACCGCCTACTCCAGAGGAAGGGGTACTTTGTGTCAAAGGGACTTGTGCACTACTGGCCATGGTGCCCTGAGGAGACGTAACTGTGGACACGCCTGAGGATGATGGCAAAGCCGGGGGGACTGGTTGGATGGTTGACTGAAGAGATTGCGAACCTGATGATGTTGGATTACTTTTAACAAATACAATATCATATCCACCACGTGCAGCTATATATTGGAGGACTATTTCTGCGTTGAGGCCATTTGCGTTCAGAGTTATGCGTGGCCCAGATAGATTAATAATGCCTGGATTAGGTATTGGTAAGACACCTGAAACAATTGAACCAACAGCTGGGGTCAACGGGCGACTTGAGGGTTGCGTAATTGATTGGGGTCGGGGAGTATTCAAGAAAGTTGTGCTTTGAAGACTTTTTGAAAGGGAAGGATTAGTCTGTGAAAATGAGATAACTAATTCAGATCCTGTACTTCTTATTGAGGGTGGTTGAGGAGAAGCACTAATTAATACAAGCTTTGCCATATTTCCATTGACGTTGAGCGCAGCGCTACTTATCACTTCGCTATTGACTAACAACTCATAATCTTTCTTGAGTGCAAAAGGTGTAGAAGGACTCTCAAGAGTGATCTCATAGCCAATAGTTATTCGTCGAGTGTAAAGACGTATATTAGCAGGTAAACCAGAAACTAAGACGTCAATACCAGTACTAGTTGCCTTATATGATAGAGGGGAACTTCTATCTTCTCGCTTAAAACCAAGAGGAAAATCTGACGACACTGGTCGGGCAGCAGATACGTAAGAGACCTCAGTAAACACCAGGAAAGTTGTAGCAGAAAATAGACAAAATAGGTTGGACGACTTCATCATGGAAAGAATAATAGGAATTGTAGCTTGGTAAGGGCGTAAAGCTACACTAATTGTTCATCTGAGGACTTGCTGGTGTAGATGTATCATCGGAACCTGTAAAAGCCTGGGTTGGCACTGCAAAGGTCAACTCTAAGACTACCTCACCATTAGAATTAGGTAAGACTGGGGATACTGAAGAAGAAGCCAAGCTAGTTGCAGTAAACTTTGAAGACTTGAAAATCAAGTAAGAATTGAAATTTTGCAGCTCACTAAGAAAACTTATAATCCTTAGATAATCACCTCGAACTTGTATATAATAGGTAGTTGAAGAAAACAAATTTGATGATCTTTGACCCGCAGCCGCGGTTTCAGGTGCCGAGTTCGGGATGTCTTGATTCTGGCCTTGTGGCGATGAGCTGGACTCAGACGAATACGGCTTAAAAGATAGGAGATCTAATTGATGACTGGATGCCGCAGAGCGGATGACCTCTGGTAAAAAAAGAATCCTAGCAGAATTATTAAGGTATTGATTGGATAACTCTTGCTTAAGCTCTAATTGGCGATATCTAGAAATCTGTCGATTAGCAGCTACTCTCAGCGTTGGTAGCTGTGCCTCTTCAGATTTATATTGTGACAACAATATTTGGGATGCTTGATAGGTTTTATATTGACCAGGTACAAATATGACAAACAAGGTAAATGAAGCAAAAGTAATAATTGTCCAACGGCCTGAGCGAGTATTAGAAAAAGAATTGATACTTTTATTTAATTTAGAAAATATTTCGGGGTCATTAAGAGTTTGACGAAAAACAGCTATAGACTGGGAATTAATTTGGATCTTAGATAGGCGATCATTAGCTTTTTGGAGCTTCTCGCGAAATGCATTAAATTTATTCATTATTCCTCCTGCACAGAAATCTGTTGTAGTTTAGTAAATAGACCATAATTAGAACTCTCAATTAAAAGATCCTTAAGTTTGCCTGGATCGGAATTACGGTATGACGCCGAAACTTTTAGATTGTATATGTTCGCAGATTTTGCAGTAGAATTACTCTGACCTGGTTGTGAACCGGCTGCGAATGAGGAAGATATTAACTCAGTTATAGTTACAGACTTTTCTGAAACAAGAGGGTGAGTAGAGAAAAATATAATAAAGTCGTTAATTGCCTGTAGGTTGTAGGAGGATGCGCTTATCACTATTCCAGAATCAGATATATTATACTCAGTCAATTGAACATCAGCCGGAACTAATTCTTGAAGAGCCCTCGCAAATACTGGTATGTGAATAGAATTTAGCAGAAAGCTTTCAGTATTCCTTAGTACAGAAACTAGCTTAGATTTCTTGGAGTTGATAGATGAAAGTCGGGCTTGTAAAGCCGTAAACTCTTCATGACTTGTTGATAAAGAATTCACAGAATTCGTAACTAGAAGATTAACAATCGAAAGTGTGGTAACAGAAAATATAGTTATTACGGGTGGAATGAGAAATAAAGGTGTATGCTTGATATCATCGCTAAGAAGGCCTAGAATGGTATTTGTTGGATCCTTTTGGACGGTCTTTTGCCAAATTATGGATGGATCCAGGTTGTTAAAATTAGGTAATAACATAGTTAAAGTATGGTAGAAATTAAAAAAGCCGTATTTGCAATATCAAGAGCAATAGGGTCTGAATGCAGAGGATCGCGGGATAGATTCTCAAACCTATAACCTTGCTTATCTAATATAAAATTGGTTGTAGGTGAATGGCAATTTTTAGGTAAAATTTTTCTTTCAAACGTGAAAGGTAAGCCGTTAAAGTAAATGGGCGCTGAAGCAATATCCTCAGGCAGGGACTCCTGAACTAAAGCTTTTCGTATCCTAAGCGATAGAAGATCAAGATTAAATGTATTGCCACTTAAGTCGAGAAATTGGCTATAGCCATATGGAAATGGATACCCAGTAAGATTATTGTTAGGACTAAGAACAGAAATCCGTGATGAAAGTCTTTGTACATCAACATGTAATGTATATAGATGATTTAGGTTATTTAAATACATTAGTTGAGGGGTGGAAGGTGGGCCTATGTACGCAAGTGGTAGGGATAACATCCTAATTGTGTTGATCCATGATTCAATGTAGGTCTTTCGACTAAATAATACATTTGTCTGTAGTGGAGCATCAGGTTGCCTTCCCTCTAAGTTGCACAGAGAAAAGAGTCTAAAGATAGAGTCTGTAGCAATATATGGACTAGTGTCACTAATACACCTCTCCTCAGCATGCGTAAGGCTCCGCTCTCCACAGAGAACAGAGTAACTGTCCTCGAATGAAAAGCTGGATATCATAAACTGTGACCCCTCCAAAATTAAGATAATGGGAATATCTTTGATCAAACTATTACTATTCTCGTGTGAGAACACTTCGACAATATCCTTAATTTGCTCGCTCAGAGCTGTTGGTGAGAGCACACCCTCCTTGCCAACAGTCATTACTGGGATTTGAAGTGTTATATGATTAAGTACACTAAGCTTTGTAGGAGTACATTGTATTAGTAAAGTGTAGAGAGTCTGATCGCTAAATGCAATGACAAAAAACGGTTGGAAATCATTATCCAAGAAACTATTAGATGGTAAAAGCGCTTTAGACCTGCGGAGCAGCCTTGAGAAATTCAGCTCAGGGACCAACATTATTTAGAAATCCCTGAGTTGATATTTAAACCTGGACTTACCATTGGATACAACAATATTTCTTGTAGTAGTGTTAATAGCAACTATACGAAAGCCATTGCCAATTTCCTGACCAACGCGAAATTGGTAAGTCTGGGCACCATCAATGCTCAGGAACACATGCTGCGACGATCCAGCCAAGCCAGCGAAACCTTTTAAAGAGATGTTGGGAGCAGGCGTTGATGCATCAGTTGTTACACTAGATGGGGAAGTAAACGGATTTCTGACAATTGAAACCTCAGGTGCAAGCTTTATGTTCATCTCCGGATATGAATTTAAACCTTTCAAATTTGTTGCTGCTACCAGGTCACTGCCCTGACCTCCAGGATTCTTAGGTGCTGAAACTTTCACCTTGGCTGTGAATGAAAAGGCATAGGATGCAAGAGTTATTAGAGCAACAATGGTTGCGTAAGGAACAAAGTTACAAAATCTAGAAAATAGTTGCACATTGGGGTAGAGCTTTATAGATAGTAATTTTTGAAGAACTCGCATCATAAATTAATGCCTCTATTAATTATAAAACCCTGGAAGGCGTAGCCACAAAACCATGTGCAAGATGAATCATTGTCCTATGGAATAGGTGTGGGCGGTCGAGAGGAGCTAGAATTAAATTACTAATCCGATCAACCAATGGCGCAGTCGGACTCATTGGCGATAGTAAATTCTCTTTTATCAGCTAAAACATGCGAAGATTATGGTTTATTACCATTAGTTTTGTCAAGTGACCTAGTAGTTTTGGGAGCTATGAATCCTGAAATGCGTGAAGTCACAAAGATATGTGATGCACTTAAAAATACCGTAAAAAAGGTTGAAACTAAACAGATCACAACCGAAGAATGGGAAAAATGGTTCAACATTGAATCTAATAGGTCCTCGATTCCAATAGATATCAGTGAATATGGACAAGAATCAAAGATTTTGGAAGATCATGACACAACCATAAACAATCAAAGTTTAACATCAAATTCTGAATATAATTCAGCAAATATTAGTTTGTTGGCCAATGAGCATAACAGTGTCGCAGATGGTACCGTTTTATTGGTTAAAGACGAAGAAATAGTAAGTCAAGATTCAACTAATTCCGCGATTCATGCAAGTGAAGAACTAGTTGATAGTTTAGATGCTGATTTAACAGCTTCCGATGAGGTCGTTAGAAGTGTTGCTGAGATTCTAAGAATGAGCGAAAGTGTTGCTTCATCAGATATACATATTGAGCCCCAAGAAGAAGGACTAAGAGTGCGTTACAGGATCGACGGTATTTTGCAGGAGAAGTTCAAATTTCCAAAGCGTATGATAAGTGGAATAATTGCCAGGACAAAGATTCTTTCCAAACTTGATGTAGCAGAAAAACGGATCCCTCAAGATGGTCGCCTGCGAATAGCATTTAAAGGGATCAATTACGACTTTAGGGTAAGTACGCTGCCCGGCAATCATGGAGAGAAGATTGTACTTAGGGCACTAAGATCAGATAACACTATATTAAACTTGGATAAACTTATAACGGAGAAGTCTGAGCTAGCCTTAATAAGGGAGTTGAGTGAAAATCCCTATGGAATATTTATTGTTGTGGGTCCAACAGGAAGTGGAAAGTCAACAACACTTTACTCTATCCTCTCAGAGCATAATGATACTGAAATAAATATAAGCACTGTTGAGGATCCAATTGAATACACTTTGCCAGGGCTTCACCAATGCCAAGTAGTCCGGGAAAAGGGACTAGATTTTGCGAGAGCACTGAGAGCTCTCATGCGTCAGGATCCTGATGTTATACTAGTTGGAGAAACACGTGATAAAGAAACAGCGCAAGTGGCTATGGAAGCTGCGCTAACTGGTCACATGGTCTTCACTACATTGCATGCAAATGACTCTGCAACTGCTGTGACTCGCCTCGCAGAAATGGGCGTCCCACCATACCTCGTCGGAGCTTCCGTTGTTGGAGTTTTGGCTCAACGACTGATGAGAAAAGTTTGCACACAATGCAGTATAGAAGTTTTAGCTGACCCAGAAGATAATTTCTTGCAAAAATACAATATCACCAAACACAAAAGAGCAGTCGTGAAGGTTGGTGGATCACATCACAATGAGACAACTGTATGCTCTGTGTGTAAGGGTACAGGGTATAAAGGTAGGATTGGTGTGTATGAGGTTCTCAAGGTAGATGACGACATACGTCATTGTATATTGAAAGGCAATACTTCAGATGAAATTAGAGAGGCCAGCCGATCTAAAGGCATGAGGACCTTGCTTGAATATGGTATGGAACTCGTAAAAAAAGGGCTTTCCACAGTAGAAGAGGTAGAAAGAGTTTGCGTACTGGAGAACGATGAAGAAAGTACTAATAGTCTAAAACCAAACCACGACGAAGTCCGCGATAATTAACGGCTACCTGTTTATCGTGTCTTGTTATTATTGTTACTATTGCCTATTTCTCAAATATTTTTAAATGTAGGTTAGCTGCGCCAAGCTGACATGTCGACCTCGTATAATCACCAAAGTTCCTCAAGACCCATGCTGTACGTCGAAGGACTGATGAAGGAAATGGTAGACAAGGGGGGCTCTGATCTCCATTTAACTTCAGATACTCAGCCTTATTTCCGGATACAGGGCAATCTTGTTCCATTTAGAGAAGAACTGCTAGAGCAGGATCAGATGGTTAAGGATTTCAGGCAGATGCTAGGTGAGCAGAAAATAGAATCATTCATTGCAAGTCACGAGTTAGATTGCAGTTACAGCCTGGAAGGTGTTGCTAGATTTAGGGTCAATTTATTCATGGAGCGAGGTCGTATATCTTGTGTAATGCGAGCACTAAGTACAAAGATTCCAAAGTTTTCTGATATTGGTCTCCCCAATTCTGTTCAACAGATGCTCAATAGACCTAGAGGCCTTATGCTTGTGACAGGCCCTACAGGTTCCGGAAAGACGACAACTTTAGCTAGTTCCATTGATTGGATTAACTCGAACCATTCTCATCATATTTTGACCATAGAGGATCCAATAGAATTTGTCTATGAAAACAAGGGTTGTCTGGTGCGGCAAAGAGAAGTAGGTCAGGACACTGACTCCTTCACCAAGGCTTTAAGATCAGCATTACGGGAAGATCCAGATATAATTTTGGTCGGGGAGATGCGTGATCTGGAAACTATTAGTCTTGCTATAACAGCATCAGAAACTGGGCATCTTGTTATGGGAACACTGCATACATCCTCTGCGTCCCAAACTATTGATCGTATTGTAGACGTATTCCCTACCGATGCTCAACAGCAAATAAGAATACAGCTAGGAAACTCGTTGATTGGGGTTATCTCGCAAACCTTGTGCAAGACAATAGAAGGGAAGAGGGCGTTGGCAGCAGAAATACTTGTTAATAACAATGCCGTTGGCAATCTTGTTAGAGAAGGAAAAACACCTCAGATTTATTCACAAATGCAGGTTGGGAGTAAATTCGGTATGCAGACATTAGAACAGTCTCTTGCGACACTTATTCGGGATGATATCATTTCAAAGGATGAGGGGTTCTATAAATGCAATAGGCCTGCTGTTTTAAAGGACTTGTTGGAAAACGAATAATATGAACAGTTCGAATAAACAAAGAACAAGTGAGCGTCTTAAAAATGCCAATTCAAGAAGGCAAATAAAAGAATTAAATTTGCAAAATAATGCAAATCTCCCGATTGAGTCAAACAGCACTAAAAAAGCATTAGCCCTTGAGCCTTATACCGAGAAGCCAAGATCACAACAACGAAAAAAAAATCTCAAATCACCCTCAACAAAATCGCTAGCGATAGCGACTAAGCAATTAGCCTCTATGGTTAGAACCGGGCTACCAATTGTTGAAGCTTTAAATCTTGTCGCAGAGACAAGTGACAGCCGCCAAATTTCGGTCGCTTTTAGAGACGTAGCGATCGGAATTGGAAAAGGGAAAACTATTGTAGAGATGATGGAGGAACATCCGCATGTGTTTGATGAGATGTATCTTGCACTTGCAGATGCCGGGGAGCAAGCTGGTTTACTTGCTGAAGTTCTAGAGAGAGAAGCAAGCTTGCTCGAAACTTTATCTAAATTAAAAGGCCAAATACAATCTGCACTGACATATCCAATTGCTATCACAGTACTGGTAGCCGTTGTTGTAGTAATCATGCTTGTATTTGTCATTCCAATATTTGCTGACATGTATAAGGACTCTGGATCTAAATTACCGGCACTTACTCAAATCTTTATCGATGCCTCAAATTGGATCAAAAATATGAATAATATTATAACTGCAATTCTTTTCTTTTATGGTTTATATTGGGCTTTCTGTAGAGCTAGAAAGCAGAAATCCTTTATAAAATCAGTTGACAAACTGCTTATTCGTATTCCTGTAGTCGGTGATCTTATAACTAAATCAAATCTAGCTAATTTTTCGCGCACTCTAGCTTCTCTTAGCACAGCAGGAGTTCCTCTTCTGGAATCACTAGTAATTTCCAAGAGAACTCTAAGTAATGTTGTATACAAAGAAGTAATGGAAGATATGTATCAAAGTATTCGTGTTGGAAATCCAATTTATATGACTCTTAATCAAAATCCTAATATTCCAAAAATGTTTAGTTCTATGTTTCGCATAGGTGAACAAACTGGGGAATTAGGTTCGATGGTTGATAAATTAGCAGAATTTTATGAAGAAGAAGTTTCTACAGCGGTAAAGTCACTTACATCGATACTCGAACCTTTAATGATCGTTATTGTTGCTGGTGTTGTAGCCGTTATTTTAGTTGCAATGTACCTGCCCATGTTTAATATGATGAACACCATTAAATAAGTTTCTAGATACTATTTTGCGTCCTAGTCGCTTTTCTATTGGGTTTTTATGGTTATGGAGAGCGTATGCATCATTATAGTTATTACTCAAATTTCATTTTTAGCTTTTAATTATTTCTGTTTTTCTCTTCTAGCCTCGTTGAATTATATAATTTTTTTTGGCCTTTGCATACGCGACCCTGGTGCTAATTTTCCATCTAGATCATTATAATATTTATGTATTACCCCATATGTTGTAAGTATTTACTAATTACAGACTATGCAATACTTTATTAGAATTGAATTTGCATGTAAATTGCTACATGCGTAAAGCTTCCATTGACATCTTGTATTCTTATGACTTTAATTCTCTAGTGCAACTATTATAGAGCAACTTACCTTATCGTTCCTATTAGAATAAGATGTTAAATATAGTTTGCTTTATTTGTTGATTTTTTATATTATTTGGCAGTAGTCTTGGCCTATCTTTGTATTACAGATGTCTGGCCTAGTAGGTCCCTGGGAGGCTAAGTATGATAAGTTCAATAAGCAAGCTCCACCGCTTTATTGGGGTTTTACGTTATCATCAAAGCGACTATTGCGGAGGCATTTCCAGCAACCAATTACGACATCAAGAGTATTTCCTCATATTGTTGTCGTGTATTTTCCGCTTTGACGTATTTCTTAATTCTCGAACGCATTTCTTTATCCCAAAAAGGGTTTTAGTGGGGCTGTGCAGCTGATCCTTAGATGCAAAGCGCCAACGGCTATAAAGCCTCGCTAGTTCGCACAAGTCACCTGCAAGGCGTGGATCAGATCTGCCTACTCGGCGGAAGAAGCACTCAAGAGTTTCACCAGGATCAGGACTGTATCCGCATTTTTTTAATTGACGTAACACAGTCTCGAGGCATTGTCTTGCCGCATCTCCTGTTGTTTGCCATGGCTTGCAAAATGCCATCAGTCCTGCAAGGAGAGCGACGCCCATTGCCACAAGAGCTGCTAGTCCTTGCCAGCGACTCTGACCAAGCAACGCCACCTGGCGTTGACGGTCAAAGCCCATCACTGTTAGCTGCCAGTGGTAGTCAAGCCCGTCCCACTGAGTGAGAACACCCCTTAACCAGCTGGGCGTGGATTTTATGAGCTGATCTTGTTCTTCTTTACTCAAGCTTTCAGCCAGTGAGCGACGGATGCGCTCGGGCGTCACCCAGGCGGTGGGATCAATCCTGATCCAGCCTTGATCCGGAAGCCACACCTCACTCCAAGCATGGGCATCGCTGTTTTTAAGCTGCAGGAATCCGCTGCCACCGAGCGGTTGTTGCCAATCGC
>Ga0194129_10008288_pt1 | contig 12072 bp, 4 predicted proteins | sample TA2KigCa35mmetaG_FD_150862 | JGI IMG/M metagenome (GOLD analysis project Ga0194129, IMG submission 150862) | Freshwater microbial communities from Lake Tanganyika, Tanzania - TA2015038 Kigoma Deep Cast 35m | ecosystem: Environmental > Aquatic > Freshwater > Lake | place: Tanzania: Lake... | reverse complement strand
CGAGCTTACTTGCCAGCACTCGATTTGAGGTGGTGGCCAAGCTTGGAACCGGGGCATTCGAAACAATTACTGGTGAGGTTGTTAATACCTGCTTGACCATCATCTCGCGAGATGTATGCAGCGATTCTTCCTTCACGTCAATCGATGTCGGGAGTGCTAAAGGACCAGCTGCTAAAGCAAGTGCACTTCGAATTTTCGAATTCGACACGCTTCCTCAGAAAGACCAGGCGGAGAATCCGGATGCGGTCATTGGCTATAAATCGGATCACAGCAAAAAGCTACTGCTTGAATACTGCTACTGTTACCAAGGGCTAGCCACCAGCGACAACTCGCAGTTCATCTGTCAGTTTTGGGAACACCCTGCAATTGCAAATGGCTGGGAGACGTTCCAAATGGCTCCAGGAGATTCGAATGCGCCCGTTGGCGGACTGTCTTGGGTGATTCTATGGGAGGATGGCGACGGCAAATATGCTCGTCACGCAGCTGACTTAAAGGCGGAAGGCCGACTTGGCGGCTGGAAATCCGGTCACGAGGCATGGGGCAAACAGGGGGTCGCTATCAATCGCATGAGCAATCTGCCAGTCGCGTTGTACGGCGGCTCCATGTTCGATTGCAACGTCGCGGTGTTGATTCCTCACGACAAGCAGGACCTTCCATGGATATGGTCGTTTCTTCGCTCGGACGAATATAGAAAAGAAGTCAGGCGGCTAACACAAAAGACAAGTGTAACAAACCTGACCTTGATCAAGATTCCTGTCGACAAAGAGGAGCAGGTTCGACTTGAAGCTAGCAACACGGTTAAACCGATACATCACACCAGCGACCCGACGCAATGGCTTTTCAATGGCCACCCAAACGGTTCAGACAATCCTCTGCAAGTTGCAGTAGTTAGGCTCGTTGGCTATCAGTGGCCGCGCCAGACCGGCTTAAGTTTTCCCGATTGCCCGACGCTCGCCCCGGATGGTCTCGAAGTTTTGGCGGACAAGGATGGCATCGTCTGTATACCGCCAGTGCGGGGCGAGTCCAGTGCGGCTGACCGATTGCTCAACCTGCTGGCGAAAGCTTATGGCCAATCTTGGTCAAGCGATGTACTGCCGGGCTTGCTCAAGGGCGCCGGCTTCGCCGGCAAGAGTCTGGAAACCTGGCTCCGTGATGGATTCTTCCAGCACCACTGTGAGCTGTTCCACCAGCGACCATTTATCTGGCAGATCTGGGATGGGCTCCGTGACGGGTTCTCAGCGCTGGTGAATTACCACAGGCTGGATCGCAAGAACCTCGAGACGCTGATCTATACCTACCTCGGCGATTGGATGACCCGGCAATCACAAGACCTGGCTAACGGCGTCGATGGTGCACAAGAAAAGCTTTCGGCTGCCGAGCAATTGAAGAAGCGATTGGAGCTGATCCTGGCAGGCGAAGCTCCGCACGACATCTTCGTTCGCTGGAAGCCGCTGCACGAGCAACCGATCGGCTGGGAGCCGGACCTCAACGACGGCGTCCGGATGAATATACGTCCGTTCCTGAGCGTCCCGGACGTCAAGAAGAAAGGTTCCGGCATTCTCCGAGAAAAGCCCAAGATCAAATGGGAAAAAGATCGCGGCAAGGAGGCATATCGGTCCAGAGAGGAGTTCCCCTGGTTTTGGGGGTGGGATCAAAAGTCGAGTGATTTCTGCGGTGTCGGCGACGAACCAACAGGTGAACGTTTCAACGAGTGCCATTACTCGCTTAAACATAAACGCCATGTTCGAGAGGGGCACCTTACAATGGAAGGTGCCCGCAAATGAACACGTTGGACAAGTCTTTACGCAACCAACTGGAACGCACCGTCAAAGATGCTCGTGATGCAGCGGAAGCTGCAGCGAGGTCAGCTCTCGAGCAATTGGGCGTCGGCGACGCAAGTCCGCCGCCTCATTTGGACGAGAAAGGACGCGATCTGAGGCGTAGATTGCGGATTCACGGTCGGCAATTAGGTGACCGCACAGATGATAAGAAGAAGACTCAGGAAATCGATCGACTGATCGAAGAAGTTGCTTACGAGCATTGGCATCGGATGCTCTTCGCTCGTTTCCTTGCCGAGAACAATTTGTTGATGTACCCCGATCCGCATCAGCCAGTTGCGATCTCGCTGGAGGAATGCGACGACCTGGCTGCTGATGAAGGTGCTCGCAACGGCTGGGAATTGGCGGCTCGCTTCGCAGCAAACATGTTGCCGCAAATTTTCCGTGTCGAATCGCCTGTCTTTGAGATTCAATTGCCGCCGGAGCACCAGCAGCAACTAGAAAAATTCGTCAGCGGTTTGCCAACTGAAGTCTTCACTGCTTCCGACTCGCTGGGCTGGGTGTATCAGTTTTGGCAAGCCAGGCGCAAAGAACAGGTCAATGCCTCGGAAGTGAAGATTGGTGCTCGCGAACTGCCAGCAGTGACCCAGTTGTTTACCGAAGATTACATGGTGGACTTTCTGCTCGATAACACGCTGGGGGCGTGGCATGCAGGTAAAGTTCTTGCTTCGAAGCCTGAATTGGCGGAAACAGCAAAGAGTGAAGACGAGCTACGCAATGCCGTTGCTCTCCCCGGATGTCCGTGGGCATATTTGCGATTCATCAAGGTTGATAGTAGCAACTGGACTCCAGCCGCTGGCACTTTTAATGGCTGGCCAAAGGCTGCCAAAGAACTCAAGTGCCTCGACCCGTGCATGGGAAGCGGTCATTTCGTGGTGGCGATGTTCGAGCGGCTGGTTGCCTTGCGCATGGCAGAGGAGAAGCTGGACGAAGCTGAAACCGTAGCAGTGGTCATTCGCGAGAACCTGTTCGGCTTAGAGATCGATCCACGCTGCACACAGATTGCCGCGTTTAATCTAGCGCTGGCGGCGTGGCGGCGAGTCGGCTATTGCACCTTGCCACCTATGAACCTGGCCTGCTCTGGCTTGGCCCCAAACACAAGCGAGGAAGAATGGTTGAAGCTGGCTGGAGGGGACGAGAAGCTCGAAAACGGCATGGTGAGTCTTTACAAGTTGTTCGAGAACGCCCCCGTGCTGGGCAGTCTCATCAACCCGCGTGCTGGCCAGTCCGATTTGCTGGAGGCCGGGTTTCATGAACTCCAGCCGTTGTTGGAAAGAGCGTTGGTGGCTGAGACTAAGGACGACACCGCACATGAAATGGCCGTGACCGCGCGCGGCCTTGCCAAGGCAGCGGAAATTCTCGCTGGGCAGTTTACGCTCGTAGCGACAAACGTACCTTACCTCGGAAGAAACAAACAAGATGATACGCTTGCTTCTTATTGCGAACGCGTGCATCAAAAAGGCAAAGCGGATTTAGCGACATGTTTCCTGGAACGTGGACTTGAATTTTGTGCGAGGAATGGCGTTGTCGCACTCGTCACACCACAAAATTGGCTGTTCCTCGGGAAATACAAAGAGCTGCGAAAACACCTGCTTACATACTCCTGCTGGCATGGAGTAGTGCGACTTGGCGAACATGGTTTCGATAGCCCCCAAGCTGCAGGCGCATTTGCGGCGTTCATTTTAATTGAAAACGCCAATCCCGAGTCCAACAGCGGCTTTATGGGGATTGATGTTGCGGGATTAGATACGCCAGAAAAGAAGTCATCTGCACTCAGCTTTGAATCGTCAGTATTAGTTGTACAACTCCACCAGCTACTACATCCAGACTCGCGGATTGGATTCGAGTTAGCTTCATCATTGCCACTCCTGAACGCGTTTGCGAGAATATATCAAGGAATTGGTACGTCCGATGGATCGCGGTTTATTCAAGAATTTTGGGAAGATTCGCAAGTAAATAATGGGTGGGTATTATATCAAACAGCTCCAGAACGCGACGGAGGCTTTTCCGGCTTTCACTCAAAGTTGCTTTGGTCTGATGGTGGTGCGCCTTTGACAGAGGTCTGCCAGAAGGACGCGCAATTTCGTGGAAAAAACGCATGGGGAAAACGTGGAGTGGCACTTGCAGTCACACGTAATGTAAATCGTAGTGAGTATTTGGGCGGGCACTTTGACTGCACATTTGGCGCACTCGTCGCGACAACGGACCATGATTTGGTGGCTTTACGTGCGTTTGTAATGAGCGATGATTTCATTCCAAACGTTCGCGCGGTTGATCAAGCACTTTCAATCACAGAGACTTCCTTTGGCAAAGTACCGTTCGACCTCGATCACTGGAGGAGAGTAGCGGCAGAAAAGTATCCGCATGGTCTACCTAGGCCTTATTCTAGCGACCCAACACAATGGCTGTTCAACAGTCACCCGAAGGACTCGGACAACCCACTTCAGGTTGCACTAGCGAGGCTCTGCGGTTACGAATGGCCGCGCCAGACTGGTTCAAGCTTTCCCGATTGCCCAGCTCTCGGCCCGGATGGTATCGCGTCTTTGACTGATAAGGACGGAATCGTCTGCATTCCCCCGGTACGAGGCGAGGCCAGCGCGGCTGAGCGATTGCTCGACCTACTGGCCAAGGCTTATGGTCAATCCTGGTCGAGTGATGTGCTACCTCGCTTGCTTAACGATGCAGGCTACGCAGGCAAGAGCCTCGAAACGTGGCTCCGCGATGGATTCTTTCAGCAGCATTGTGAGCTGTTCCACCAGCGACCTTTCATTTGGCACATCTGGGATGGACTCCGTGACGGGTTCTCGGCGCTAGTCAACTACCACAAGCTCGATCGCAAGAATCTTGAGACGCTGATCTACACGTATCTCGGTGATTGGATTGCCCGCTGTGAATCAGCGGACAAAGACACCGGCCTGTCGGAAGACGGTGAAAAGACAACAGCGGCAAAAAACCTGAAACGCAAACTGGAGTTAATCCTCGAAGGCGAAGCCCCTTACGACATCTTCGTTCGCTGGAAGCCGCTGCATGAGCAACCGATCGGCTGGGAGCCTGACCTCAACGACGGCGTGCGGATGAACATCCGCCCGTTCCTATCCGTCCCAGACGTTAAAGCTAAAGGCGCTGGAATCTTGCGAGTGAAACCCAAGATCAAATGGGAAAAGGACCGCGGCAAGGAACCGAAGCGACCAAAAGAAGATTACCCGTGGTTCTGGGGCTGGGATGAAAAGACCACTGACTTCACCGGTGGCCCAGAATTCAAAGGGGAACGATTCAACGACTGTCACTACACGATCGCCGCCAAGCAGAAAGCGAGGGATGGCCAATGACCGTTTACATGGGAATTGATTTCGCGAATAAAGATACGAATATCGGTAGATGCAGGCTAACGGCTGATTTCGTAAGTAAGAAACTCACTCCGTCGATAACCACAAAAGAACCTGGTGAATCCGAATATGTTGCCGTCGATTGCCCTTTCGGGACTTCTGAAGGATTCTTCAAGCTGCTCAACGGAAAGATCCCGAATGATTGCGAATGGGACCCTGGGCTAAAGACTCGCCACACAGAGAACTGGCTGCGCAAGGAGCTGTGGGACTATTCGACGAATTCCTATTGGCGACATTTGGACGTGCGAGAACCACAGCAATACGTTAACCAAACTGCACATGTGCAGCCATCGGTAGGGCTGGTCATTGTCCCAGCGTTCTTGCGCTGGGTGCTGTGCAGCCAGAAGTTAACGCCAGCTCAATTGGTGGATGCAAGGTCCGGCCATGGACGAATGGTCGAAGCTCATCCAAGGGCATTCCTCTACTCGATTGTCGAACGAATCTACCGAATTGTGAGCCAAGAGTCGAATGATATCGATTGGAAAGACGAATTGAGCAACGTCGTTCGCTACAAGGACAAGAAAAGTGTATCTCATCTGGCAGAGCGTACTCGAGTCTATGGCTTTCTTCAGAAGTACTCCTCGGCATGGCTGTGGGATGGATTTACTCTCGCCGACGCGGAAGATCGCCTATTGCAAAAAGATCATGCTTTCGACGCATTTCTTGCTGCAATGACCGCCTTCGCTTTCGCGAGCAAGCAAGTCATCAGCTTCACTGAAGCTGAGATTGACGTTGATACAGTTTCGGTCGAAGGTCACATATCGATTCTAAGTCAGCCCAGATCAAGATAGTTGGTTCAAGGAAAACGTTAGTTTATGAAAGTCATCGATTCCATCAAAACCACTGTTCGAGGGGCGGCTAAGCATAACTCGGACGTACAGGAGAAGCCGTCGTGCATACTCTGGCCAGACGGTGAGCGGCATTGGGAATCGGTGATTCCGCGACTCCAAAGCGAAATGCCGGAGCTATTTCAACTTGGAGACTATCTGCCCGGAAAGAGAATTGGTCCGGCAATCTGGCTGCGATGCGTTATCGCGGGAAAGATTGAAGGTACTATCATTCAGGCTGATAGCACACCAATCCTGTACTTGCCTGGCGTCACTCGACAAGACCTTCGCGCAGTTGAATCCTGTCCCGATCAACTAAAGCCGCTGGCTGAACTTCAGTTCCGAGGTGTGATTTGGTCACAAGTCAACGCGAAGGACTGGACGACTTTGGCGTTCTTGAAATCAAACCAAGGTGGTTTAGGGCTCGATGTCGCTCAGGACTCGGACGCAAAACAGGCAATGCAATTGGCCCTGTATCGGTTGCTCGATGAAGATCTATCAATGCTCCGGGGTAAGCACCTTGATAAGGACTATTTCAATACATTGCTCTCGGGTGGCGACCCCATCCGCGACCTGCTCCAGTGGCTCGATCAAGGCGATGCGTTTCGTGCTGCGCGCGATGACAACCAGTGGTGTGGCTTTGTAGAAATCTGCAAGTCGCAGTTGAACTTTGATCCGGAGAACGACGGTCCGCTTAAAGCCGCGACCTTATTGGCTAACCGAAAAGGGAATTGGGACAACGTCTGGGGGCGATTCTGCGAAGCTCCAGCCCGCTATTCTCATCTGCCCAGCTTATTGCGGAAATCGCCGCTTCCATCGGGGTTGTTCGATGACAAGTCAGCCTGGCCTCAATGGAATGAAACCGAGGAGAAAAACCTTCGGCAGATGCTTCTGAGGACAGCGCAGCTGCCGCCCCACGAAGCTCGCAAATTGATTATCGATGCTGAGGAGAAGCATGGAGCTCGGCGTGAGCTCGTCTGGGCAGAGCTGGGCGAGGCTCCCTTGGCCAATGCGCTCAAGAGCCTGGCGACCATGGCTGAGGTGACAAAGCAAAGCCTGGCGGCTGGTGGTCCACAGGACATGGCAGCCGTTTATCAAACCATCGGTTGGAATGCAGATGCCTCGGTGATGGAAGCGTTGGCCTGCGTTCAATCACCGGAAGATCTAGCGGCGATTCAAGCCGTGGTGCAAACCATCTACCTGCCTTGGGTTGACGAAGCCGCTCGCCATCTGCAGTCGCAAGTGGACGCCGCAGCCTACCCAGGTGGGTTGGCTGCCAATCAACCTCGGATGGAAACACATCCCGGCGAGTGCATCGTCTTTGTTGACGGACTCCGTTTCGACTTAGCAAAGAGCCTTGAAGCATTGCTTCGGCAGAAGGGATTCAATGTCGAGTTGGAATCGGCCTGGGCCGCGCTCCCCAGCGTGACCGCTACGGCAAAACCAGCCGTCACTCCCGTGCGACATTTGATTCGCGGGCAGGATGTGAACGCCGATTTTGAGCCTTCCGTTGCAGCCACGGGCCAATCGTTGAAGGGGGGCTACCATCTTCGCAAACTGCTGACCGACAACGGCTGGCAGATTCTAGATCGGTCCGAAACGGGCGATCCAAAGGGTTCTGCCTGGACCGAAGTTGGCGACCTCGATCACGAAGGCCACGAACGTGGCGCACAGCTTGCCCGACACATCGGAACGATCCTGGCCGATATCCGCGATCGGATCGTTCAGCTCTTGGCTGGCGGATGGAAAACGGTTCGGATTGTGACAGACCACGGGTGGCTACTTGCACCGGGCGGTTTGCCGAAGACTGAGCTGCCGTCCGCACTGTCCGACAACACCTGGGGACGTTGCGCAGCAATCAAGCCAGGTGCTGCGTGCAGCGAAACGCTTTATCACTGGTACTGGAATGTCGATTTAAGCTTCGCCTTGGCACCCGGTGTGAGTTGCTATCGCGCTGGGATCGAGTACACCCACGGGGGCTTGAGTCTTCAAGAATGCGTAGTCGCCTATCTGACGGTGACCACTCAATCCTCAGTTGGCCGGACGGGTTCGATTGAAATCCAGGATGTCACGTGGAAGGGCATGCGATGCAAAGTAGCCATTGAGGGCTTCGTATCTGGGCTCCGGCTTGACATCCGCACCCATGCTGGTAACCCATCGTCCGCTGTGACGATGAGCGATCGCCCCTTCAAAGAAGATGGTACTGCCTCGGTCGTCGTCGAGGACGAGAATTTAACTGACCACGAGGCGACAATCGTGATCGTTGACGCACAAGGCCAACTTGTTGCTCAGCGAGCTACGATCATCGGAAAGGAAGAGACCTAAATGGAACTCGACGCAATTGATCGAAAGGCGGCAGCAACACTGGAGGGCTACCTGGTCCGGAAGGACCTTGTTCGGACATTCAGCCGTCAGTTTCCCGTGCCGACCTACGTGGTCGAGTTCTTGCTCGGGAGATACTGCGCGAGTACCGACTCGGAAGAGATCGAGGAAGGAATCAAAATAGTCCAGCGGCAACTGGCGGATCGGACGGTACGGGCAGGAGAAGAGGAACTGTTCAAATCTCGTGCTCGAGAGCAGGGCGAAATCCGAGTGATCGATTTGATCAGCGCTCGCCTCGATGCTCGAACGGATTCGTACCTTGCGACGCTGCCCAGCCTACGCCTGAACGATGTTCGCATCAATTCAGAGATGGTAAGTCAGGCAGAAAGAATTCTGACCGGCGGCTTCTATGCCGAGGTGGGATTGGGCTACGACGCTGCGATTGCGCAGGAGAAGAATGGCCGCCCATTTGGAGTCGAGTTTCTCAGAGCCATCCAGCTCTCTAAGCGAGACGTTCTCGAAACCTTGGCAGCGGCACGTGCTCAATTCAGTACCCCTGACTGGAAGACGTTCTTATTACGAAGCATCGGACTAGATGCGGAGAAACTTAGCCAACGAGCCGTTGACGCCTATCTGCTCCGAATGGTTCCCTTTGTCGAACGAAATTACAACATGGTCGAGCTCGGGCCTAGAGGCACGGGCAAGAGCCATCTCTTCCAGCAGGTCTCGCCCTACGCTCATTTGATTTCTGGTGGCAAGGCGACTGTTGCTCGGATGTTCGTCAATATGTCCTCGGGACAGCGCGGTCTGGTTTGTCAGTACGATGTGGTCTGTTTCGACGAGGTGTCAGGCGTCTCCTTCGATCAGAAGGATGGCGTGAACATCATGAAAGGCTACATGGAGTCTGGCGAATTCAGCCGAGGTAAAGAAAGCATCCGCGCCGATGGCAGCCTTGTCTTGGTTGGCAATTTCGACGTGGACGTCGAGCACCAGCAACGGGTAGGTCACTTGCTTGGTCCTCTGCCACCCGAAATGCGAGATGACACGGCCTTTATGGATCGTATTCACGCCTACCTTCCGGGCTGGGACATTCCGAAAGTCAACAAGGACCTTTTGACTGGCCATTTTGGGCTTGTGAGCGATTTCCTGTCCGAATGCTGGCGTCGGCTACGCGACCAAAGCCGGGTTCATTTGCTGCCTGGGCGTGTCTACTACGGCGGAGCACTAAGTGGTCGCGATACGAATGCTGTGAACAAAACCGTAAGTGGTCTGTTGAAGCTGCTCTATCCGGGTGGCAGCGAAGAGATTCCCGATGAGGATCTTGAATGGGCGGTCCGCATCGCTTTGGAATGCCGGCGACGCGTCAAGGAGCAGCAGAAACGCATCGGCGCGGCAGAGTTTCGCAATACGCATTTCAGTTATGTACTCGGCAATGATGGAGTGGAGAAGTTTGTCTCGACGCCGGAGCTGCAGAGTGAAGGAGGCATTGGTGCCGATCCTTTGGAACCAGGTCAGGTCTGGACGATTTCTCCAGGAGGCATGGACGAGAATGCTGGACTTTATCGGATCGAGGTAAACGAAGGCCCAGGCTCGGGAGTCAAGGTTCTCAACAAGCCTGTTCCGCCATCCTTTCGCGAGTCGGTTGGCTACGCGGAGCAGAACTTGTACGCGAGGGCTGCGCAGCTCGTCGGAGACAAAGATCCTCGCCAGCACGAGTTCACTGTTCAGCTCCGAGCCTTTGATGCCGCCAAGTCAGGCTCGAGGCTCGGAGTAGCGATTCTGGTATCGCTTTGCACGGCGCTCCTCAAGAAGCCCCTCCGCGGCGGACTGATCATTGTCGGAGAGATCAACCTCGGCGGATCGATGGAACCGATTCACAACCCCGTCTCTATCGCAGAGATCGCGGTTGAAAAAGGAGCGACAGCCCTGCTGATGCCCGTTTCCTGCCGTCGCCAGCTGTTCGACCTGTCCGACGACATGGCAACCAGGATTGACATCCAATTCTATTCCGACGCCCGCGACGCGCTGCTGAAAGCGATCCAGGAGTAGCGTTGCCCCGTTTCAACTGTACCAAGCAAGACTATTGAGAATCTCCAATGAGCGAACAGGCCGAACTGACTTTCAAGGATCTGCAGTCCGAAATCCGTGAGATTGGACAACGGTTTAATCGTTTCAAGGACGACGATCTGTTTGTGCTCTGGTTCCTTCGTGCTTACATCACCGAAACGGAGGAAGACGCAGCAAACTCGATTACTGGCGGGTCGAATGATAAGGGTGTGGATGCTCTCTTGGTTGACCACAGTTCCCATTGTGTTTTTGTCGTCCAGGGCAAGTATCGACAATCACTTGGAACCAAAAGCGAATCGCGTAGTGATGTGATGGCATTCGCGGACCTGGCAGCCTTTTTGAATTCATGGTCAGACCATGATTGTAAAGAGTACTTAAAGACAACGGATGAAGCCGTCGCTGAGCGGCTTCGCGAAGCTCGCAAAGCTGTGCAAAAGCAGGGTTACGACACAAGACTGTATTACGTCACCACTGGAAAGGTCAGCACCACAGTCCGCGACGACGCTATGACACAAGTCAGGCAGGTCTCAAAAAAGGCGAGAATGGAGGTAATCGACGGTCATCGCGCCATGTTGTTGTTTCGCGACTATCTCGATGGCGTTGCACCACCGATTCCGTCTGCCGACCTTGAGATGGAAGCTGGAGCAGGCATACAGGTCAATGGAATATCCCAGCGGTTTGACCACAATTTAGGCGTTGAATCTTGGGTGTTTTCCATGCGTGGAGCCGCAGTAGCTGAGATTTTCGAGAGATCAGGACTGCGGCTATTTGCACGGAACATTCGTGGTTACATGGGCGAAAAGACCTCTGTCAATCAAGGCATGGTTGCAACTCTTGAGTCCGAGCCGGAAAAATTCTTTTTCTACAACAACGGCATCACGATTGTCTGTGACGCTGCAGAAAGAAAAGGGGCACAAGGCCGAGATTTTCTAAGGGTAGACAATCCGCAGATTATCAATGGACAGCAGACGACGAGGACTCTTGCGGCACACGCAAAGCTTGCTGAGAAGGCCAGCGTCTTGGTAAAGGTCATTGTTGTACCTCGTGACACTGGCCAAGCGGATGGTTTCGACGGACTGATTTCCGCAATCGTTGCGGGTACCAATTGGCAAAATGCGATCAAGCAGTCCGACCTCATGTCCAACGACAGAAGGCAGATTGAGATTGAGCGAGCTTTCCGTAAGGTTGGATACATGTATCTGCGAAAACGGCAATCCAAAGGTGAAACAAAGAGAGCAATTGGCAGAGGCCAGTATCGAGTCATCACCAAGGAGGAGGTTGCCCAGGCAGTAGCTGGGTGTGAATTGGACCCAACGATAATTCGGTCTGGCCGTGAAAGACTCTTCTCGGAACAGTACTACAATACGGTTTTCCCTAACGCTGACGCGGATTTTTATCTTCCAAAATACTGGTTGATGAGAGAAGTTTCGTGGTCGTCAAAAGGCAAACCAGAACGAGCCTACGCGAAGTGGTTGGTACTAAACGCAGTCTGGTCGCGTGTTGAGCCTTTACTTCGAGGGGCTCCCCGCCGGAGAGCGTTTCGGAAAATATGCGAGAAGCAACACATCGACGGCATCGCTCCACTTAGTAAGGCGATAGACCTGTGCTTCATGGAGGCGTTGCGATTTTTTC
>Ga0194129_10008286_pt1 | contig 12074 bp, 9 predicted proteins | sample TA2KigCa35mmetaG_FD_150862 | JGI IMG/M metagenome (GOLD analysis project Ga0194129, IMG submission 150862) | Freshwater microbial communities from Lake Tanganyika, Tanzania - TA2015038 Kigoma Deep Cast 35m | ecosystem: Environmental > Aquatic > Freshwater > Lake | place: Tanzania: Lake... | reverse complement strand
ACCGAGGAGCTTCGCGACGTAGTACCGCATGGTCTCGGTGGTGCCGCCGCCGATGCGGAAGAGCCTCGAGTCGCGCCACGCGCGGGCGATCGGATACTCCTCGATGTAGCCCCACCCGCCGTGGAACTGGAGGCAGGTGTCCATCACCTCGGACACGACGTCGCCGACGAGCACCTTCGACATGCTGATGAGCTTCACCGTCTCGACGCTGATCGGGCCCTTGTTCACGTAGCGATCTTCGTTGAACGCGTCGACACACTTGTAGAGGAAGGCATGCGCCGCCTCGACCTTGATGTGCAGGTCCACGAACTTGTGCTTCCAGAGCTCGCGCGACAAGATCGGCTTGCCGAACGCCTTGCGCTCGCGGCCGTACTGCTCCGAGAACTCGATGGCGTAGCGCGCCCCGGCGAGCGCCCCGACCCCGCCGATCAGCCGCTCGGACTGGAAGTTCTGCATGAGGTACATGAAGCCCTGGTTCTCCTCGCCGAGCCGGTAGCGAGCCGGGATGCGCATGTCCTCGAAGAAGAGCTCCGCCGTGTCCGACGAGCGATTGCCGATCTTGTCGAGCGCGCGCGACACCTGAAACCCCTTGGTGTTCGTCGGGACGAGGAAGAACGTGCAGCCGTAGGCGCCTCGATCGGGATCGGTCTTCGCGAGGAGGGTCACGAAGTCCGCGCGCGTGCCGTTCGTGATGAAGGTCTTCTGGCCGTTGATGACGTAGTCGTCGCCGTCGCGCTTCGCGGTGGTGAGGATCCCCGCGACGTCGCTGCCTGCGGCCGGTTCGCTGATGCCGAGCGCCGCGACCTTGTCCCCCGTCAGCGAGGGCTTCAAGAACTCCTCGATCTGTTCCGGGGTTCCCAGCTCGCTGATGGCGGGGGTGGCCATGTCGCTCTGCACGAGCAGCCCCATCGAGACGCCCGCCGACTTGCAGCGCGACAGCTCTTCGGCCTTGGCGACGCTGTACCAGTAGTCGCCGCCGGAGCCCCCGTGCTCCTCGGGGTAGTGAGCCCCCAGGATCCCGAGCTCGCCCGCGCGCTTGAAGACCGAGCTCGGAAAGCAACCCGATTCCTCCCATTCGGGTGCGTTCGGGGCGAGGTCCTTCTCGACGAAGTCACGGACGAGCTTGCGGAACTGCTGGTGTTCTTCGGTGAATGGCTTCCACATGGTGAGAACTCGCGAGGTTTTGAGTGCGAAAGGTTCGTACACGAAAGACTTCGCCTCGTCCAGGCAACCCGGCACCACCGGCGCGGTGTAGGCTGCGGCCGATGCGGCTCCTCGTGCTGTCGCGCAACGCGTCCCTTTACTCGACCGGCAGGCTCGTCCGGGCAGCGCGCGCGCGCGGACACGAGGTCGACGTCATCGACCCGGCGCGTCTGCAGTTCGCCGCGGTTCCCGGGTGCTGTGCGGTGCTGCTCGGCGGACACCCGATGCCGCCTTACGACGCGGTGCTGCCGCGGATCGGCGCGAGCATGACGAGCTTCGGCGCGGCCGCGGTCGCTGAGCTCGAGGCGGCGGGTCTGTGCGTGATCGGTAGCTCGAGCGCGATCCTGCTCGCGCGCGACAAGGTGCGGTCGTTGCAGCTGCTCGCGCGTTCGGGCGTCATGGTCCCGCGCACCGTGGGGCTTCGAGCGCTCCACGGCCTCGACGAGGCGCTCGCCCTCGTCGGTGGTTGTCCGGTCGTGGTGAAGCTCCAGCACGGGACGCAGGGGGTCGGGACGATGATCGCCGAGAGCGAGGTGTCGTTGCGTTCGTTCTGCGAGGCACTCGCCGCGATGGGTCAGCACCTCGTGCTCCAGGAGTTCGTGCGGGAGGCGGGCGGCCGCGACGTTCGCGCGTTCGTCGTCGGCGGGAAGGTGGTCGCGGCGATGCGGCGCGCGGCGGCCCCCGGCGAATTTCGCTCGAACCTGCACCGCGGTGGCACCGGCGAAGCCATCGCGCTCGCGCCGGCGTTCAAGCGCGCCGCGGTGCGCGCCGCCGAGGTCCTCGGTCTCGAGGTCGCAGGCGTGGACCTCCTCGACGTGCCCGGCAGACCGCTCGTGATCGAAGTCAATTGTTCCCCGGGGCTCGAGGGGATCGAGCAGGCGACGACCGTCGACGTGGCGGACGCCGTCGTTGCGCACGTCGAGCGTCGGGTCGCGCGGGCGAGGCGGAGAGGCTCGTCGCGCATGCCGACCCGGTCGCGCAGGTGAGTGATGCCCTCCGACCGCGGAGGGAGGTCTCGGGTCGAGGTCGGCCTGGTGAATCGGCGCGCGGTCCGTTCGCCCGCGTGATGCGTTTGTGGGGCTCGTCCCGTCGAGCTATCCCTCCCGCATGAGCCTCAAGCTCCGCGTGGTCATGGTCGGCGCCGGTACGAACGTCGGCAAGACGCACGTGGCCTGCGCGCTCGCGGTCGAGCTGGTCCGACGTGGCCTTCCGCTCGTGGCGCGCAAGCCCGTCGAGTCCGGTTACGTCGAGCCAGCGAGCGATGCGGCCGCCCTGGCGAGGGCGGCGGGGCATCCCATCTTGCGGCCGTTCCGCGCCCTCGACGAACCCGTCTCGCCGCATCGCGCGGCGCGTCGTGCCGGGGTTACGCTCGAGCTTTCGGACCTCCTCGCCTGGTGCGGAGACGAGCCCTGCTCGCTCATCGAGACCGCCGGCGGGCTGCTCTCGCCGCTCGGCCCCTCGCTGACGAACCTCGAGCTCACGGTGGCGCTCGCGCCGACCGCGGTCGTCCTCGTCGTCGCGAATCGTCTCGGCACGTTGCACGAGGTCCGCGCGTGCCAGCTCGCACTCGCGGCCCACGGACTCGTGCCCCACGTCGTACTCTCCGGTGCGCCGTTGGCCGACGAAGCCTCGACGCACAACGCGGAAGAGCTCGTGACCCTCGGCTGGGCCTCCAGGGTGGTCGAGTTTCCGCGCGCCGCGCTCGATGCGGAGGCGACCCGGCGCGCGGCCACGAGGCTCGCGGACGCCATCGCCCCCTGACCTGCGCCTCACGGCGCCGCGCTCACTTCGGGGTCGGTGGGATGATGACTTCGTTGATCGGCTGCACGCTCATGCCGGCGGGGAAGCCGTAGCTGACGAACGGACCCCAGCCCCACACCGTGAGGCCGAAGGGGATCGTGCTCGTCGCGGTGTGGGCGCCGTTCGCGCAGGCACCGTTGGGGCTGCCCGCGGTGACGATCGGCACGCGCGTGAACTCGAAATTGCCGGCCGCATCGACCGGTTGCCAGTCGCCGATCGGCCCCATGCACTCCAGCGTCACGTCGGCGAAGCCGTCCTTTCCTTTCTGGCGCGTGAAGACGAGCTCGGTGTTTCCGTACGTCGGGTCAGTGAGAAAGAGGTAGGAGGGTAGCCACTGCGCAGGCGGGATGATGTTGACGTATTCGGGGTCGCCGTCACCGGTCCCGACGGCCTGGCCGCCGGTCATGTGGCCCGCCATGTAAAACGGATGGGCGGCGTCCTGACTACGTACGACGAAGGGCGTGGCGGACTGCACGACGACGACTTGCCCGCGGTTGAGGGAGGGCGGGGCACCTCCGGGCGGGGCCGGCTCGTAGGTGAGGAGCGTTCCATCGACCGCGACCAACCATCGTGTAGGGGACGGTCTCCGGTGCGCCGCGATCGCGGTAGCGCACCGCCACGTACTCGTTGCCGAGCGCTTTCACAGGCGCGAGCAGCTGGTGCCCGGCGTCGCACGCCGCAACGCCGACGGGGATGTTCATGCAGCCGGTGCCACCCCAGACTCCGATGGGCTTGTCGCTCTGGAGAATGCTTCCGGCGAGCCGCTGCTCTTGCATGAACTGGAGAAACTGTCCCTTCTGAAGCGTGTACGTCGTCGGTTGGTTCGCTGCCGCTCCCGCGACACCGGCGCCCGGCACGATGGCGGTTGTGGGGCTGATCGTGACGGTGGTCGCGTCTTCGGTGCCGACCAGCTGAAGGTGTGGCACTCCGCCGAACGGCACCAGGTACGGCGTGGTCTCGAACGCATCCGCCGCGACGTAGTTCGTGTCCCAAGCTGGCGTCGGGATGAGCAGGGTCGCGCTCGACACCAAGCTGTCCTTCCCGCCGTAGGGGTAGATGTCGTACGCGACAATGGGCGCGCTCGTCGCGATCCGGAAGGCCTTTCCGTAGCCCGTCCCCGCGAGCTGGAACGGCACGTTCACGCCGGCCTGGGTCCCGGGTGGGCAGTCGACGAAGTAGACGTCCCCGGACGGCGCGCGCGCGAGGAACACGATCGCAATCTTGCCTGGCGGTAGCTGGCCGTTGGGCAGCGGCTGGTAGTCGATGCTGCCGCCGTTCGAGACCGGGATCCGGGCGATGGCGGCCGTGTCGAGGGGGTCGGTTCCATGAAAGGCCGAGATCGCGATGGGCGAGGTCCAGGTGTTGGCCACGAGCGCAGCGAAGCAGCTCCCGCGCGTCTCGACCTGGGCGCCGGGCATCACGCTGTGAATTCGCAACCGAGCGTGCTCTTGTTCGCCTGCGCGGCTTCACAAGGGGTCGTGCACACGCCACCCGGCGCGCACCCCTGATCGGGAGGGCACTCTTTGAGCAGGTTGCCGTCGCAATCGACGATCGAGTGAAGGTCGGCCGAGCACTTGAAGCAGGACGGGTCACCACCGCCCGCACCGTTCGAGCCGATGCTGAGCAGAACGCCCCCTGCGCCTGCGTTGACGCCGTTCCCGTTCGACGCGCTGCCGGACATCCTGATCGATTTCGTGGCGCTGCAGGCTCCCGCGAGCGCGGCCGCGAGCGTGAGGCTCAACATCCAGGCCTGAAGGCGCTCGATCGTCCACATCACGCCGCGGCGTATCAGGCATCGCGGCGGAGTGGGGCGCGACCGTCGTCAGCGCGCGACCGGGCTCGACAACGAGGGCGCGTCCGGGTTCGACTCGAGGTCGCGGAGCTTCGCGATCCTCGCTTGCTTCTGCGGGCTGTCCCAGGCCGCATCCGCGAACAGCTCCAGGGGGTAGCTCTTCGTTCGGAAGTGGCCATCGAAGGGCGGGATCTGCGCGAGGTTGGGGTCGGTTCCGGGGCGGTACCGCGCGCCGCGCAGCTGCCCGATCTCGAACGGCGCACGGGCCCCCAGGTCGCGCAGGACCTTGCCGAAGAACCGGAGCGGCACGGACGTGGACCCGACGCCGAGCTCACCCTTGAAGCGGGTCCACGCGAGCGGTCGCCCCTCCACTTCGTGAAGGTTGATGTCGATCAAGTACCAGCCCGGCTCTCGAACCTCGAGCCCGGCGTGCACGACGAGCGAGCCGTCCTCGATCGACTCCTCGAAGCGCCCGGTGAACCGGGCCGGCACCGCCGCCTCGGGCGTGTAGGGTACGAGCAGATGACGCTGCACCGTGCGGCCGCCGAGCGTGACCTCCGCGTCGAGGCGGAGCGTCGTCGGAGTCGTGAGTCCGAGTTCGGCGGGGGTGACGATGGCCGCCAGCACCGGGCCGGTTCGCTGGTGGCGTGCAAGCAGCGCCTCGACCTCGAGCCGCGTCGTCGTCGGCAACGTCGTGTCGGCACCGAGCGCGACCTCCCGTGCGCTCGCACCATTCGCCGACAGCGTCACGCGGACGCCTGCCGGTGCCGTCGCGGCCCGTCCCGACCAAGCGGCGAGCACGACGAGGAGGCGCGTACCGTCGCCGACCAGCCAAGCGCGGTCGGCCGTGAAGAGGAGCTCGAACTCGCGTGCCCCTTCGACCGGGCGGGGGCGCTCGTGGCGCGCGGCGAAGTCGACGAGGCTGCGATCACCCTCGGCGATCGGGCGACTCGTGGGTGGATACACCGATGCGGCGAGGTAGCCCTCGAGCGGGCTCACCTGCGTGGACGTCGGCGCCGGCGCAGACTCCCCCGGCTCGGGTCGAGCGCGGGCTTCGCGGGTGTCGGTCGGCACCGAGCGGGCGCCGCCGGGCGCGCGGACCGTGACCTTCGCGGCGCCCTCCATCGCGGCGCTCGGCGACCGGGCCTCGCCCACGGGGCCAGGCGCACGGACCCCCGCGAACCACAGGCCCGCGACGAGCGTGACGACAGCGAGCGCGAGCGTTCGCCGGGTCACGAGCGGTCAGAGGCCTCCCATCTTCTCGATGCCGAGCATCTTCATGTCGCTGTGGTTCGCGTCGAAGCCGTGGCAGTCGAAGGCCGGCCGGTGGTTCGCGTAGTAGCTCTCCTCGGCCCAGCACATCCACGGCTCGTCGTCCGGGATGTGGTACGCCTGCGCGAGTCCCGCCGACGAGTGCATGGCGATGATCCCGTCGTTCGCGCCGTCCCCGAAGAAGTCGGGGAAGCTCCCGGTGTACCAGTACTCCTGGTAGCCCCCCATGCCGTAGAAGAGCGCACCGCCCGTGTCGTGGTGGTTCCACGCGGAGCGGTGGTCGCTCGGGCCGACCGTGCCGGCGAGCCCGCACGACATCCCGACCATCTCGCCGATCCCCGACACCCCCGACTCCGAAAGCTCACTGCCGCCTTCGTTGCCCGCGGTCGTCAACACCCACACCACGTTCCAGCGCTCCTGGTCGTGGATGCTGAGGGTCTCGGAGATCACCGCCGCGCCGTTGCTGTAGCCGAAGAGGTGGCAGAAGCTCTCGCCGGTGCAGAAGGCATCGAGCACCTGGGTGAGGTCCTCGACCGCCGTCGCCATGCTGTCGAGCTGATTCACCGGCGCGTCGATGCTGACGAAGCCCGGCCACTTGCCTGGATGACCGATGAACGACTTGCCGCCGCCACCGGTCGTGAAGCTGGTGCTGCAAACGCCGCCGACGTGAATCACGTAATCGAGCGCGTCGGGGCGTGCCTCCAGCGCCGGTCCGCCGAGCGCGCTCTCGTCCTTCGCGCAGCCGAGCGGGCTCTCCTCGCACGCGTCAGAGTTGGCCGCCGGGTCGGTTGGCGGCACCTCGTCGGTGCGCACCGCACACGCGCCGTTCAGCAGCATCAAAGCAGAGACTACGACTTTTATGGAGCGCTTCAGCGTCGACGTTGCCATGGTGCCTCTCCTCGTAGAACCGGCCCGCCGGCCTAATTCAACGATACGGATCGGCGCCCCGCCTGTCAAAGAACAGATCGCGGGTGGGGTCGGTTCTCCCCTCAGGCGCGTGGCGCGGAGGTCTCACCGGCCTCGCCGCGTGGCGACCGGAGGTACAGCGCTGCCGGCAGGAGGAGCAGCGCCGTCGCGAGACAGGCGATCTCCCCGGCCGCCGCGGCGACTCCGAAGCTGCGGATCGCGAGGTTCACCGAGAGCGTGAGCGCGAGGTAGCCGAGCATCGTGGTGAGCGAGCAGAGCACGACCGCACCTCCGGTCTCGCGCACCGCCGTGACGATGTCGCGGTCCTCTTCGAAGCGCTTCATTACGTTGACGGCGTAGTCGGAGCCGACACCGAGGGTGATCGGCAGCGCGATGAAATTGAGGAAGTTCAGCTTCGACGGGACGAGGGCGAAACCGCCGGGTTGCCAGGGCCAGGTCGACCGAGCGATGGCGAGCGCCGCGACGGTCCACATGAACCCGAGCACGACGGAGCCGACGACCCAGGCTGCCGCTCTGCGTCCGCGGAACGCTGCGGCGACGAGCAGGATCGTGAACCCGAGCGAGGCGACGATCGCGCGCGGGGCGTCCTCGACGATCGCGAGGATCATGTCGGCGAAGATCACGCTGCGCCCGCTGCCCTCGATGCGCGATCCGTCGGGGAGCTCGGTCGAGCGAAAGCTGTCTGCCCACTCGATCAGGTAGTGCGCGTCCCACACGCTGCGCCCCTTCGCAGGCTCGAGGTAGACGAGCTTCCCGCGGGAGCCATCGGCCTCCGTGAACGGACGCGCGACCGACTCGGGCAAGTCGGCGATGTCGAGCGGCCGCAGCAGACGCTCCGGCACCAGGCGATCGATGCGCTCCCAGTCGCGCTCTGTGATGAAGCCCTTGCCGTGTGCCCGGACGAGCAGGGCCCGGGTCGCTCGGAGCTTCGCGAGCTTCGCCTCCTGATCGGTGGGTAACAAGGAGTAGATGGTGACGACCGAGCCAAACGGGGGCCTCGCGCTTGCGTCACGGCGCTGCTCGAGGGCGGCGGCGAGCGGGCGCACCTGCTCGAGTCGGTCGACGGCGAGGGCGATCCCGTCGAGACCGAGGCTCGGCATCAAGGGACCGGCGAGCTGCATCAGCCGTCGCGCCTCGGACGGTCGATCGTTCGGAGCATTGCCGACGTTGTTCATGTCGTACTCCATCGGATCGTTCGCGACGTAGCGGTACGCGAGCCCCACAGCGCCCACGGTGACGACGAAGCCGGTCGCGAGCACGACCCGCGGGAAGCGGGTGACGAGCCACGCGAACGGGCGGCCGTAGAGCGCGTTGCCCTTGGCCGCGAGCCCCTTCCAGGCGTCGATGGGCACGACGCGCTCCGACAGGACGAGCAGGCAGGGCAGCGCGAGGAAGGTTGCGAGCCAGCACGCGAGCATGCCGAGCCCGCCGATCATGCCGAAGTGCTTGAAGCCCCGGAAATCGGTGATCCCGAGTGAGCCGTAAGCTGCGGTCGCTGCCGCGGCCGCCGTGAGGGTGCCTTCCCAGGTGCCCTGGTGCGCGGCGCGGAGGCTCGCCGCCATGCCGTGCGAGCGCCGCTCCTCGAGGTAGCGCGCGAGGTAGATGATCCCGAAGTTGATGCCGTTGCCGATGACGATGCTGAACGAAAAACCGGTCGATTGATCGAGGTAACCGATGACGAGGTACGCGAGCCCGAACGTCCAGGCTGCGCCGACCCCGACGGTGAGGCCCATCACGACGAGCGCACGCAGGCGCAGGAAGTAGAGCAACACGACGCCGAGGACGAGCGCCGCCCCCCATAGACCGACGTGCTTCGAGTCGGCGACGATCTGCTCGTGGATCTCGGCCGACGTGATCAGATCGCCGGTGAAGCCGACCCGGACCGTGGGGTCGAAGGTCGTCGGACGGATCCGCTCGACGGCCTCGCGCGCCAGCGCCTGAAGCCTCGTCGAACACTCGAGATCGCCCGAGGCGACGGGCACGAGCACCCGGATTGCGACGACGTGCCGAGACGGGTCGAGGTAATACCCGCCGGGGTACTTCTGCAGCGCGCCATCCGCCTTTCCGACGCGCGCTTCGATGCGTTTCCTCAGCGATTCCTCGGTGATCGGCTCCGGGGCGTCCTCCTCGTCCTCGTCGAGCGAGGTGCCCGCTTCCTTGCCGATCTCGTCCGCGTAGCGCTCCTCGATCTCGCGGCTCGCGTCCGCCACGAGGTCGAGCGGTGCGTAGAGCAAGCGATTTTCTTCGAAGAACGCCTGAGTTGCGTGAACGCCGGAGTCGACCGAGGTGACGAGTTCCTTCGGGAGCTTCTGGAGCTCCGGTGTGACGGCATCGACGAAGCGCTTGAGTCCCTCGTCGCTCGAGCCCTCCGCGACCACGACGAGCGAGGACGTCGAGGGCAGCCGTTTTTTGACCTCCTCCGCGACGATGACGCTCCGCTTGCCGCTCGGCAGCAGGTCACCCAGGCCGGATTTCAGCGTCAGCTTCGTCGCGAGGCCGAGGCTCACCAGCGTGACGAGGAGCACGCCCACGAGGAAGCGTGCGGGCCGAGCGAGCTGCAGCTCAGCGAGCCGCCCGAGGCCCCGGACGAGCGCGTCGTGAGGACCAGCCATCGAGGGTCACCAGACCGAGCACGTGCTCTTCGGGTGCATCGGGGTCCCCTCGGCGCAGTGGAAGGCCGCCGCGAACGCCGGGAGATTTCGCACCGAGCCGTTCACGCGCCATTTCGCGTGGGAGTGGGGGTCGGTCGCGGCGCGTAGCTTGGTGAGCTCGTCGGTGGCCTTGCTGCACCAGACCTGGCCGAGCGAGAGGAAGAGCTGCTGCGCTTCGTCGAAGCCTTCGGCGACGAGGCGCTCCCCGCCGTCGGCTCGCAGCGCGGCGAGCGCGTGGTAGGCGAGCATCAGGCCGGCGTTGTCGGCGATGTTCTCACCGAGTGTGAGCTTCCCGTTTTGCTTCACGCCCGGCAGCACCTCGTACTCGCCGTACTGCGACTCGATGCAGGCGGCCCGCTCCTCGAACTTCTTGCGAACGTCCGGCTGCCACCAGCTCTTCAGGTTGCCGTCGCCGTCGTACTGCGACCCCTGGTCGTCGAAGCCGTGCGTGAGCTCGTGTCCGACCACCATCCCCATCGCGCCCATGTTCACGGCGAGCGAGGCCTTCGGCGAGTAGAACGGCGGCTGCAAGATACCCGCGGGGAAGACCATCTGGTTCTTGTTCGGGTCGTAGTAGGCGTTGACGACCTGCGGCGGCATGTACCACTCACCCCGATCGACCGGCTTCTCGACCTTGGAGAGGCGCCGCTCGAAATCGTGGCCGTGCGCGCGCATCACGTTGGCGGCATAGCTCGCGCGCTCGACCGCGAACGGGTACTCGCGGAAGACGTCGGGATAGCCGACGAGCTCCTCCATCTTGGCGAGCTTGCTCTTCGCCTGCGCCCGCGTCGCGTCGTCCATCCAGGCGAGGTCGGGCAGACGGCGATCGAGCGCCTCGCGGATCCCCTTCAGCATCGAGCGGACGTCGGTCTTGCTCTCGGGCAGGAACCGCTTCGCGACGTACGCCTTGCCGAGGAGCTCGCCGAGCGACTCGTCGATCGACGCGATGCAGCGCTTCCAGCGCGGCTTTTGTTCCTTCTGCCCCGTGATCTTCTGGACGAACTTGAAGTGCTCGCTGTCGAACGCCTTCGGCAGCGCCGAAGCCATCTCGTGGAGTACCGTCCAGCGCAGGTAGCTTCGGAGCTCCTCCTGGCCAAGCCCCGCGACGACCTCGTTGAGCTTCTCGAAGAACGACACGCTCGTGACGTTGATCTTCGAGAACGGGGTGAGCTTGAGTGACGGATTCTGCGGCTTGCCGACGAGCGCGTCGAGGTACGCGCCGTAGCTGAACCGCGTGCCGCGCTCGACGAGTCCCGGTCGGTCGATTCGGTTGTACATGCCCTGCGGGTCGCGTCGCTCGACGACGGTCTTCGAGATCGCCGCGAGCTTGGTCTCGAGCGCGAGGACCTGCTCGGCCGCGCGCTTCGCGCCCGCGTCGTCGGCGCCGCCGAGTTTCATCATCGCCTCGACGTGACTGCGGTAAAAGGCGAGGACGTCGGCGAATTTCGCGTCGAGGTAGTAGTCGCGATCGGGCAGCCCGAGCCCGCCTTGATCGACGTGCGCGATCGTGGTCGTGGCGTCCTTGTCGTCCGGTCCGCTCGTGATGACGAAGAACGGATGGACGCCGGCGCGGTGCAGGTCGGCGACGAGCGCCTCGAGGCGATCGGTCGGCAGGGGAGCGCTCGCCGCGGGCGGTCGGGTCAGCGAGTCGATCCGGTCGAGGTAGGGTTGGACCGGCCCGAGACCGGCGCTCTCGAGCGCCGCCTCGTCGACGCACGACGCGTAAAAGTCCCCGAGCTTCTGCTCGTCGGCGTTCTTCGCCCCGCCCGGTGCCGCGACGCCCTCGAGGATGGCGCGGAGGTCTTCCTCGTTGCGCTTCTGGATCTCGCTGAAGCTCCGGTTCCAGCGAGGCTGGTCTCCCGGGATCGGCGTGTTCTTGATCCAGGTCCCGCAGGCGAATTGATAGAAATCATGACATGGGTCGACCGTTCGATCGAGCGCGGTCGCGTCGAGCCCGACCTCGGCGAGCGTGACGTTCTTGACGGCCGCGGGAGGGGTCGAGGGAGCCTGCGCCGGGGCGCAGCCGGCGAAGAGCGTGAGCCCGAGCGAGCCGAGTACCAGGGATGGGAATGCGGGGGCGACCTGCATGACGCGCGCAGGCGTAGCAGATCCGGGAGCCACGAGGAACGGCGCGGGGCGACCCAAGGGGCTTGCCATCGTCGGCGGACGGAGCAAAAACCACCGGGCCATGCTGGTGATGAAGTTCGGCGGGAGCTCGGTCGCGAACCGGGCGCAGATCGAGAAGGTTCGCGAGGTCGTCCGGGGGCGTGGCGTTCGACGCCCGCTCGTCGTGTGCTCGGCGCACAAGGGTATCACCGATGCGCTCGTCGCCGCGGCTCGTGCGGCGGCCGCGGGGACCTACGATCCCGACGTGGTGATCGAGCGGCAGCGCGCCATCGCCCGTGAGCTCGCTTGCCGGGACGACCTGC
>Ga0194129_10008284_pt1 | contig 12078 bp, 11 predicted proteins | sample TA2KigCa35mmetaG_FD_150862 | JGI IMG/M metagenome (GOLD analysis project Ga0194129, IMG submission 150862) | Freshwater microbial communities from Lake Tanganyika, Tanzania - TA2015038 Kigoma Deep Cast 35m | ecosystem: Environmental > Aquatic > Freshwater > Lake | place: Tanzania: Lake... | reverse complement strand
GCCATCGAGGAGCATCGTCGCGTCCTGCGCGCGGGCCACGTGCGGACGTCGTCGCTGAGGGCGCTGTACCGCGGGTGGACCCAGCAGCGCGCGCTGGATCGCTGCTACTGCGCCGTCGAGGCGCTGTCGTACCTGTCGGCGGCCGACGAGGCCGAAGAGTCCCTCTTCGTCGAGCACAAGAAGCGCCTGAAGAAGGACACCCGCGAGCAGCTGCAGCCGGGCGAGCTCACTTCGTGGGTCGCGCACCCCGCGCAGCGCAACGCGGCCCGTGACGTGCTGGCCGCGTGCGCCGCCGACCTCGGCCGTGTCTTCGCGGTCGAGCCCCCCGAAGTCATCGACACGCGCTTCGTGCTGAAGGCGAAGGCCGACGACCCGCTGCGCACGCTCGCCGACAACGTCGCCCACACCCTCGGCGTTGGTGGGTTCGAGGTCTGGCGCAGCCAGACGCGGCGCTCTGGCGTCGAGGTCTTCCCCGGTGCGACGCCCGTCATGCTCGTCGGCCTCGACGTCACGCGCACGCACCAGACCCGCGAGCAGCGGTTCCTGCTCGGGCGACGACTGATGGCGCTGCAGTCGGGGCAGTTGCTGCTGCGGCGGGGCTCTGGCTGGCTCGAGCCACGCGGGTTGGCCGTGCTCCTGTCGGCCATCGGGCGCTCGCAGGACAAGGCGTTCCCGCTGCTTGGCGACGTCGACGGCGCCGAGGTCGAGGCCTCGGCGAAGAAGGTCGGCGGCGCGCTGTCGCGGCGCACGCGGGCGCAGCTCGAGCAGCCGCTGCGGCAGCTGGCGACCACCGCGGCGGCCATCGACCTCGACGGCTACGTGCGGGCCGCGCCGCTGTCGGAGAACCGAGCGGGGCTGCTCCTGTGCGGGGCGCTCGACGTCGCCGTGCGTCTCGTCGCCCGCGACCACGGCGTCTCGCTGTCGGGCAGCGCCACGTCCCTGCTGCAGACCATCGAGGCGACGCCGGCGCTGCGCGACCTGTTCGCGTTCTCGCTGTCCGACGAGTTCTTCCAGGCGCGGCAGCACCTGAAGATCGCCATCGACAGCGAGCGGGTGGGTTGAAGACGAGCCGCCGACCTTCCCCGACCGGGATCCCGCGGAGCGGGCAGTGACGGCGCCGGAGCGCCGTATCCGGCACAGGCGACGCCGCGCCCTTTGCGGTCTGGCTCGTTCCGTCAGCTGACGACGCGTCCCTGGTGCTGTCCTGAAGGATCCCCTCAGAATTTTGCATCCCACAGGGGCGTCTGAGGTGCATGCCTAAACCCTGTCGACTCCCGTCTCGCCGCCGTCGCCCGTCACTGGTGGAAATCCGCCGCGCTCGTCGCAGCGCGCAGAGGATGCGACGGATGGTGGATTCGATCTTTGAGGACGAACACAGTCAGCGACTCGACGCGCTGGCGAACTACTCCGCGGCGACGATGCGCGCGATGCGGGTGGGTGTGGCCGCGATCGGCGCCGCCCACGCCGAAACCGCCGAGATCAAGCCGAAGCACGGGCTCAAGCAGTTCCACCGCTTTCTGAGCAACAAGGGTCTCGACGTCGAGTAACTGCGACCTGCGTGGGTGCGTTTCGTTCTCGGGGGACGGCCCGAGGTGCTGCTCGCGCTCGACTGGACGGAGTTCGACGCCGACGACCATGCGACGCTGTGCATGTACGTGGTGACGACGCATGGGCGTGCGACGCCGCTGGCGTGGAAGACGTACAAGAAGTCAGAGCTTCGCGATCATCGGACCGCAGCGGAGTACGCGCTCATCGAAGCGGTCCATGCCGCGAGCCCCGAGCACATCAACGTGACCGTGCTCGCCGACCGCGGCTTCGGAAATCAGGTTCTCTACGACGTGCTCGACGTGCTCGGATGGAAATACGTCATCCGCTTTCGCGGCGGCGTGCTCGTCGAACACGACGGCGAGCAGAAACCGGCGGCGGCGTGGCTCGGTGCCGGCGGTCGTGCGCGCAAACTCATCGGTGCCCGCGTCACGGCGGATCGCACTTCCGTCGGCGCCGTCGTGGCGGTGAAGGGCAAGGCGATGAAGGACGCCTGGTTCCTCGCGACGAATCGCGAGGACATGACCGCGAGCGAGCTGGTGAAGCTGTACGGTCGACGCTTCACGATCGAGGAGACCCTCCGTGATGAGGCGGATCTGCGTTTCGGCATGGGTCTGCATGCGACGCGCATCCGCGACGCCGACCGCCGTGATCGATTGCTGATGCTGCTGGCAATCGCGATCGCATTCCTGACGCTGATCGGCGCGGCGTCGGAGCGCTCCGGAACGGATGCGTGGCTTCGTGCCAATACGGTCAAGCGCCGAACACATCCGCTCTTTCGACAGGGCTCATATTGGTACGGTTGCCTGCCCACGATGCGCGCCGATTGGTTCCGAAAGCTGATGTCGGCGCGCGTCGCCGAGCGCGACGACCACAGGGAGCTGACGGAGATGCTCGGGAAAATCTGAGGGGATTCGTCAGGGTGCTGTCTGGATCGGCTGTCAGCCAACGACGCGGCCTTTGCCGTCGGCCTTGGCCTGGGCGAGCCGCTGGCGTCCGAGCCCGAGCAATGACTCGGCGGCCGAGTGGAAGCGATCGGCGACCTCACCCGAACGTGAAGACTCGACCAGCGAAAACTCGCTCGTCGTGTGGGACGCGAACGGTTGCTGTAACGAGTGCTGGAACGTGTTCGAGGCGGCGCTGTCGGCGGCGGCGTCGGCGAGGGGGCGCAGGCCCGGTGAGGTCTCGCTCTCGGGGTCGGCCACGGGCACCTCGTCCATCGACGCGACGCCGACGCTCAGGGTCACGGGGATCTGGACGTCGTCGAAGCCGAACGCGGTCTCGCCGATGATCCGCAGCATCCGCTGCGCGAACTGCACGGCGCCGTCCTTGGCGATCTCGGGAGTCAGCAGCGCAAACTCGCCGCCGCCGGTGCGGGCGAGGATGTCCTCGCGTCGCACCCGCCGACCCAGACGCTTGCCGAGCTGCGCGAGGATCGCGTCGCCGGCCAGGTGACCGTACTCTTCGTTGATGCGCGAGAAGCCGTCGATATCGAACATCAGCACCGACAGCGGTCGACGGTAGCGCGCCGACCGGCTCACCTCGCGCACCATCGACTCGCGCAGCGCGCGCGCGTTGAAGCACCGTGTGAGGCCATCGATGGTCGTCAGCCGGTGGATCTCTTCGTGGTAGGCGACCTCGATGTTGTCGGTGGAAAGGTACTTCAAGATCGAGCGCCCGACCTTGATGAGATCACCGTGGGCGAGCGCGCGCTCCTGCACCGGCTCGTCGTTGACGTAGGTGCCGTTGGTGCTGCTCAGATCGTTCAGCAGCACGCCCGTGTCGGTGAGCACGACCCGTGCGTGCCGGCGCGACACGCTCTCGTGGTCAATCTGCAGCGTGGCCTGTGACGATCGGCCGATGATGACCTCGCCCGGTTTCAGCACGAACTTGCTACCGAGGTCCTGGCCGTAGATGACGACGAGACAAGCGTCGGCCTTCGGGCGCCGGTCGCCGATCTTGCTGATTACGGTGACGACGGTCTTGCGACGAACGTTCACCAGCGTCTCCTCGATTCCGACCAGCGGCCGACCCCCGAGTGGAGGCCCACGCTAGCAGCGGTTGACGCCGTGATGCAATGAACCTTCCAGCCGGATGGCAGGAGAGGACGATCGCGCCATCGGTCGACGACGACGAGCACGACGATCGGGCGCGGAGCGCGGGTCAGCCGTTCAGGCCCGGGGGCACCGGCAGGGCCACCGGGTGGCACTCGCCGCGCGACGCCAGCGCGAAGCCAATCATCTTGTAGAGCAGGCGGGCGCCGACGTTGGCGTCCCAGCTGTCGCCGAGGGCGTCGCCGTCGCTGTCGGCGGGCGGCGCCACCTCGACCAGATCGAGGCCTACGACCCGCTTGCCCGCGGCGACGACTGCGGCCAGCACGGCGACGATCTCATCCCACGAGAGCCCGCCAGGCACCGGCGTGCCCGTCGACGGACACAGCGCCGGCTCGAGGCCGTCGATGTCGAACGACAGGTAGACGTCGTCCGGGAGCGCGGCGGCGATGGCCTGCGCCTGACGCAGGAACCCGCCCGACAGGCGCGCCCGGCGCAGCTGCACGTCGAACCACGTCGTCACCCGCCCTTCGCTCCCGCGGACGGCGTCGAGCTCGCCGTCGGAGAAGTCGCGGATCCCCACCTGCACGAGGCGCACGCCGGGAACGCGGTCGAGGACGTTCTTCATGATGCTGGCGTGCGACCAGCGGAAGCCCTCGTAGGCGTCGCGCAGATCGCAATGGGCGTCGAGGTGCAGCACGCCCAGCGGTCGCCCCTGCAGGTGGGCGGCGCACGCGGCGATGGCGCCGAACGGCACCGAGTGGTCGCCTCCGACGACGACGGGCAGCTTGCCGGCGGCGAGCAGCGCGCCGACCCGCTGCTGCACGTGGGCGTTGACGCGCTCGCCGGCGGCTTCGACGACGGCAAGGTCGGCGTCGCTCGGGGCGCGCCCCTCGACCTGGGCGTCGATGGCCGCCGACGCCGACGCGCGCGCGCTGTCCGCCAGCGGCGGAAGCCACGCCGGGACGTCCTCCATCGCGATGCCGCGCTCGTAGGGGCGGCCGACGTCGCCGTCGAAGAGATCGACCTGCCGGCTCGCCTGCAGGATGGCCTCGGGGCCGCGCGCGGTCCCGGTTCGGAAGCTCACCGTGGCCTCGAACGGCACGGGGACGACGACGACGTGCGCGTCTTCGGCGGTGTGGGGCAGGCCGTACAGGCCGGCGTCGGCGGCAGCGGGGGCGTCGGGATCGAAGGTCATGCCGCTGCATGCCCGGCGCGTTCGTCGACGACAAGCCGGACCGGCGCACCTTGCGGGCGCGCGGCCGGCGCGCCGTGCCGCCTTGGATCGTCGGGGGCGAAAACGCGCCGAGCCTGCTAAGCCCGTCGTCGCGATGACGCAGACGGCGGAAGAGATCCCGGTCGGCATGGCCGGCTTCTGGCATGACGACGACCTCTGGCAGGTGATCTGGCCGGCGGCGGTCTTCCTTGCTGTCGTCGTTCACGTCGGCGCGTTCTTCGCGGCCTCCGCCCAGCCGGCGAAGGAGCGGCCGCCGCCGATCACGATGGCGATCTCGCTGCCGCCGCCGCCGCCCCCGAGAAGAAGAGGGTCGAGCAGAAGCCGCCCGCCGAGGCGCCCCCCGCGCCGGCGGCGCCGCCGTCGCCGGAGCCGACGCCTCCCGATGCGCCCCCGCCGCTCGCCACCGCCGAGCCCATCAACCTCGGACCCTCGACAGGCCAAGGCGTCGCCGTCGCCGTCGGCACCCCCGACGGCGTCGCCGGCGCGCCGCCGGTGTCGTCATCGGGCCCCCCCGCCGAGACGAACCGCGGCATGGCCGGCCCGCCCACCGAGGCCTGGGATCCCAACGGCTACAGGAACGGGGCCTGGGACCAGATGAACAAGGCGAAGCGCTACCCGCGCAAGGCGCAGGTCCTCGGCCTCGAAGGCAAGTGCGTCGTCAAGGTGATGCTGAACCACGACGGCACGCTGGCCGCCAAGCCGACGGTCGTCGGCAAGGGCACCGGCCACCCACCGCTCGACGAGGAGTGCGTCGCGATGGCGGAGCGCGTGACGTTCCCGCGGATCCCCGTGCATGTCGAGGCGCCGGTGACCTTCCGCTTCCCCATCGAGTTTCATCTCGAGAACCGCTGAACGCTGTCGACGCTGGCCGCCGTCGTCCGTCTCACGGGGCAGGAAGCAACAGGACCGCCGGGCTCTCGCCGGCGAGCACCCCGGCGAGGAGCTGGTCGACCGACACTCCGCAGCCGAGGAGCGCCATGGCCTGCAGCCCGGCCAGCCGAGCATCGTTCACCACGACCGGGACGCTGATCCCGGCCTCCACGTGCGCGACCCGCCCCAACGGCCACCGCAGAGAGAGCCCGCCCGACGCCCCCGCCACCACCGCCGCAGCGTCGCCGCCGAGCACCACGCCGATGAGGCCGCCGACGTGGGCGGTCGCGCGGACTGCGGCGTCGTCGAACGCGTACGACAGTGCCGGGCCGCCGCCGACGAACGCCAGCGGCGCGGTCAGTACGTCACCCCCCCCGAAGCCCAGCGCCAGGCCCTGCAACCGGGCGCCGAAGCCGAGCCAGCGCGTCGCTGGCTCGACGGCGAGCAGCGCCGCACCGCCGTGGGCGCGGTCGTCGACGGCGACGTCGACGACGCGAAAGGCGTAGCCGGCGGCCAGGGTGACATCGAGGAGGCCGGGGACGTCGGCGCGGGGCGCCGCGGTGTCCGGCGGAGTCGACCGTCCGGGGGCGGCGGGGCACAGGGCGAGCCCAGCGACCAGCCCCGGGGCGACCAGCGCGCGTTGACGCATCGTCGACCGCGCCCTATGCGCGGCCGGTCTGAAAGTGTGTGCGTCGCGGCGTGACCCGACGCGTGGAGCGACTGCGATGGCCAAGAAGATCAAACCCCCGCGTGACCCCAGGGCCGAGAAGGCCGAGCGCAAGGCCGAGAAGGCCGCCGCGCAGAAGGAGGCGCAGGACCAGCGGGCCGAAGCCGAGAACGAGGCGAAGACCGCCGAAGAAGAGGCCGCCGCCGCCGCCGCCGCGCGGGACGAGTTCCAGGCCCGCGGCGTCGAGCTCGCCGACCACGTGCACGACCACCCTGGCAAGGTGCTTGCCATCCTCGGCTCCGTGGTGCTCGGTGGACTCCTGTTCGGCGTCTACACCGTCGTCGACAAGAGCGACAACACCAAGGCCAGCGCCGCCTACGCCGCCGCGATCCAAGTATGGGAGGCCCCCGTCGGCGACGGCGCAGCCGAGAAGGCGAAGGACGGTAAACCGTCGTTCAAGGACGCCGACGAGCGCGCCCGGGCCGCGAAGGACCAGTTCGTGGCCGTTGCGCAGGAGCACCGTGGCACCGGCGCCGGCGCGCTGGCCTGGCTGTCGGCGGGCCACGCGGCGCTGAAGGACAACGACTTCGACACGGCGCTGCGCGCCTTCGACTCCTTCCTGTTCGCCGCCAAGGACGACGATCCGTTGCGCTTCGCCGGCTACGCCGGGCTCGCGGCCGGCCGCGAAGGGAAGGGCGACGACAAGGGCGCCATCGAGGCGTTCGAGAAGCTCATCCTCCTCGTCGACAAGGTGGGCGAGGATGACGCGCTGCTGCAGCTCGGCCGCCTGTACGACAAGACCGGCGACGTCGAGACCGCGCGCAAGCGCCTGGAGCGCCTGAAGTCCGACCACGCCGACAGCGCGCTGGTCGGTCGCGCCGACGAGCTCCTTGGCACCCTCGGCACGCGGGCCGCGGCGCCCGCTCCGGCGGCGCCCGGCGCGCCGGCCGCCCCGGCTGCGTCGGCAGGCCCGGCAGGCAGCGAAGGGAAGTGATGCTCGGCGCCGCGCTTGCCGTCGTCGTCGGGGCGGCGCCGTTCGTCGGTGCGACGCCCGAGGCTCGGCAGGTCTTTGGCCTCGTGTGGTCGACGCCCATCGTCGAGTCGTCGCCGTGCATCCTGTCCGTCGTGTTGCCGCCGTCGGAGCAGGAGCATTGCGCCGGCTGGACCCGCCGCGAGACGGCGGGGCCGGCGTTCCACGCGCGGCTCGGCGTCGTCGTGGTGGGCGGCGGCGACCGTAAGCTGCGCGGGCTCGATGGTCACGACGGGCACGCGCTGTGGGAGCGCCCGACGCCTGGCGCCGTCGTGTCGCGCCCGGTGCTCGTCGACGCCGCCGCCTACGTCGCCACCGACGACGGCCGGGTCTTGAAGGTCGACGTGTCCTCGGGGCGCGTGCGTTGGGAGACCCCGGTGGACGCCGAGATCACCGAGCCCGTCGTCGTCCAAGACGGTGCGGTCTTCGTCGTCACCGGCGGCGACTCGACCTTCGCGCTGTCGGCTGTGACCGGTGAAGCGCTGTGGGTCCACAAGCACGCGCTGCCGCGTGGCATCACCCTGCGCGGGCGCGCGCTGCCACTGCCAGTCGACGTCGCGCTCGGTGACACCGTCAGTCGGCGGCTCTATGTCGGCCACGCCGACGGGCGCATTTCGGTGCTCGACCGCGAGACCGGCGCGCGCCTCGAAGAGCTCGATCTTTCACGCGGCGACGCCTTCGGTGACATCGACGCCGATCCGCTGTGGCATCGTGTCGACGGCGCCAGCCGCGTGATCGTCGCGTCGCACACCCGCGGCCTCTTTGCCCTCGACCCGCGCACCCACGCCGAGACCTGGCGCAACGCCGAGCCGGGAATCGTGCGGCTGGCCAACGGCGGCGCACCGATGATCGTTGCCGCCGGCGCCGGCAAGGTGCTCGGCCTCGATGCGCGCACCGGCCAGACGCGGTGGCGCTTCACGTTCAAGAAGGGCGCGCCGACGCGGTTGGTGGTGCAGGGCGGGCGCGTGCACGTCGGCTCCGACCGCGGCGCGCTGTACGTGCTCGACCTTTTCTCGGGGCGGCCTCTGCAGTACGCCGGCAGCGGCCTCGGCGTCGCCGCTGACGTCGAGGTCGAGGGTGACATGTTGTTCTACACGTCGACCAGCGGCGCGGTGACGGCGCTGTCGAGCGCGTGGCGCGGCCCCGCGCACGCGGTCCGCACGCGGGCTGACCGCGCCCGGCGCTGAGGTCGCGCCGCCCTCTTTCTGCCTTCCTTCCTGTTCCTTGTCGTGTGGCACCCGCGGACGACCCGATGACGAAGCCGAAGAACATCCGCGTCGTCGCCGCGCTGATCCGCAAGGGTGGGCAGGTGCTGCTGACCCAGCGCAAGCCGGGTCGGCATCTGGGTCTGTCGTGGGAGTTCCCCGGCGGCAAGGTCGAGGCCGGCGAGACCGACGAGGTTGCGCTGGAGCGTGAGCTGCGCGAGGAGCTGGGCGTCGACGTCGTCGTTGGCACGCGCTGCTTCGAGACGCGCCACAACTACGGCACGCGCGAGATGCACCTGCTGGTGTACCGCTGCCGCATCGTCGCCGGAGAGCCGCGCGCCCTCGATGTCAACGCCGTCGAGTGGGTGGCCGAGCACAAGATCACCGACCGGCAGTTCCTGCCGGCCGACCTGCCGCTGGTGCACGGCATCGCCCACGGCCTCGTCTCGGAAGACTGACACGGTGCAGTACGCCCGCGACGTCGATGGCGGCGCGCGTCTGCCCGTCCACCGCGAAGTCGAAGTCGTCGCCGCAGGGCGTCTCGGTCAAGGACGGCGTCGTCGTCGTGCGGGTGTCGGCGCCGCTTGAGGACAGGAAGGCCAACGCCCGCGTCGTCAAGGTCGTCGCTGCCCACCTGTCGGTGGCACGGTCGCGCGTGTCGCTCGTGCGTGGCGAGGTGGCCCGGCACAAGGAGCTGTTCGTGGCTGGCCTGAGCGCCGCCGCCGTCGACGAAGCCCTCGCGAAGGGGTAGCTGCGCGGGCATGTCCAAGCCCGCCCGCGTCCTCGTCACCCCCGCGCTGCCCTACGCCAACGGCGCCATCCACCTCGGCCATCTCGTCGAGCACATCCAGGTGAATACCTACGTGCGCGCCCTGCGCATGGCCGGTGACGACGTGCTCTACGTCTGCGGCGCCGACAGCCACGGCGCGCCCATCGAGATCGCGGCGAAGAAGCAGCAGGTGGCGCCCGAGGTCTACGTCGAGCAGGTGCGGGCGCAGCAGGAGGCGACGTTCGCCCGCTTCCACGTCGCCTTCGACGGCGGCTACGGCAGCACCCATACGCCCGAGAACGAGCGCCACGCCGGCCGCTTCTACGCCGCGCTGAAGGCCGCCGGCCACGTGGTGACGAAGGAGGTCGAACAGCTGCAGGACCCCACCGACGGGCGCTTCCTTGCCGACCGCTTCGTCAAGGGAACGTGCCCCAGGTGCGGCGCCGCCGACCAGTACGGCGACGCCTGCGAGAACTGCAACACGACCTACCGCCCCACCGACCTGGTCAAGCCGTACTCGGTGATCACCGGGGCCACGCCGGTGCTCGGCAAGAGCACCCACTACATGCTTACGCTGGGTGCCTACGGTGAGCGGCTGCAAAGCTATCTGGGCGATGCGACGGTGCTGCACCCATCGCTTCGAAACTTCCTCGACAAGTGGTTCGCCGACGGGCTGAAGGATTGGGACATCTCGCGCGATGGCCCCTACTTCGGGTTCAAGATCCCCGGCGAAGACAACAAGTATTTCTATGTCTGGCTGGACGCGCCCATCGGCTACGTCTCGCTGTCGGAGCGCGCGCTGGCGACGCGTGGCGATGCCTCGTCGTCGTGGGAGTCGTGGTGGCGTGACCCGTCGGTGCGCGTCGAGCACTTCATCGGCAAGGACATCCTGTACTTCCACACGCTGTTCTGGCCGGCGATGTTGATGGCGACGGGAGACACCCTGCCGCGCGCCATCCACGTGCACGGAATGCTCACTGTCGACGGCGTGAAGATGTCGAAGTCACGCGGCACGTTCCTGAACGCCGACGACTTTGCCGCCGTCTGCGAGCCGCAGGCGCTGCGCTACTACTTCGCCGCCAAGATGTCGGCGGAGCCGCAGGACATCGACCTGTCCTTCGTCGACTTCACGAACCGTGTGAACGCCGACCTCGTGAACAACGTCGTCAACCTCGTCTCGCGCACCGTGCCGATGCTGCACCGCAGCTTCGACAGCAAGCCTGTCACGATGCCCGACGACCTGACGGGGCTGGTCACCGAGGCACAGGATCTCGCGCCGCGCGTGCTGGCGCACTACCGCGCGCTCGACACTGCCGCCGTCATCCGCGAGGTCACGGCGCTCGGCAGCAAGGCCAACAAGCTCTTGCAGGACACGGCGCCGTGGGACCTCTTGAGGACCGACGCGCCGCGCGCCCACGCGGTGCTGACGACGGCGCTGTTCGTCGGCAAGACGTGTCTGGCGTTGTTGAAGCCAGTGCTGCCCGACGTGGCGGCGAAGCTGGCGGGCATCCTCGGCGTCGCGCCCTTCACGTTCGAGAACGCCGCTGATCCGCTGGTCGTCGGCCGCGCGATCAACCCCTACGAGCGGCTGTTCGAGCGCCTTGACCTGAAGGCCCTGCAGGGGCTCATCAAGCCCGTCGACGCGCCGGCGCCCACGACGAATGCGGTGACGAGCGCGGCGCCGAAGGCCGACAAGAGCGACGCGAAGAAGGCTGAGGCGAAGAAGAAGGTCGAGCCACTGCCGCCGCCGGCCGAGATCACGTTCGATGACTTCGCCAAGGTCGACCTGCGCGCGGCGAAGATCATGCAGGCGAACGCTGTCGAAGGCAGCGACAAGCTCATCCACGTCAAGGCCGACGTCGGCGCGCTGGGTGTCCGCGAGATCTTCACCGGCCTGCGGCCGCACGTGCAGCCAGAGCAGCTGCAGGGGCGAATCGTCGTCGTCTGCGCCAACCTCGCGCCGCGCAAGATGGCGAAGTTCGGCACGAGCCACGGCATGATCCTCGCCGCCGGCGAGCCGCCGTGCCCGCTGTTCGTCGACGCCGCGAAGCCCGGCGACCGCGTCAGCTGACGAACTGGCTCGACCCGCGCGCCGCGCGCTCGTGAGCGCCCTCATCCGCGCGCCTTCGGCGCGCCCTCTCCCGCGCCCGCGGCGCGCCCTCTCCCGCGCCCGCGGCGCGCCCTCTCCCAATTCTGCAATTCTGGGAGAGGGCTGCACGGAGCCGCTCGCTCGCGCGCCGGGTCGGGCGTCGTCGAGGTCGTCAGCGTCCTTAGTCCTCGCCGCGCGCGGCCGCGGCGTCGCCGTGCGGGCGCAGCAGCGCGAGCGCCTTGTCGCCATGGCCAGCGTCGAGCGCCGCGAGGGCGTCGACCAGCGGCTTGCGCGCCGCCGGCGGTCCCCCGGCGAGCGCCGCCCCCTCGATGAGCAGCCGCAGTTCGTCGGCGACGTCGTCGAGAGGTTCGCCGGCGACCAGGCGCTCGATCAGCGCGGCGATCCGCGCCGCGAAGAATGCGAGCCCCGACGATCCGGGCGACGACGGCGTCGAAGCCTCCTTCTTCGGTGACGGCCGATCCGAAGGCGATGCATCGGCTTCGTCACGCGCCGGCCCGTCGCCGAAGACCTGGCCGACGACGCGCGCGAGCCCGCCGAGGATGCCGCTCGTCGATGACGGCGGCGGCGCGGACGGCGGCGCCAGCGCCGCGCTGC
>Ga0194129_10008282_pt1 | contig 12078 bp, 16 predicted proteins | sample TA2KigCa35mmetaG_FD_150862 | JGI IMG/M metagenome (GOLD analysis project Ga0194129, IMG submission 150862) | Freshwater microbial communities from Lake Tanganyika, Tanzania - TA2015038 Kigoma Deep Cast 35m | ecosystem: Environmental > Aquatic > Freshwater > Lake | place: Tanzania: Lake... | reverse complement strand
GAGCTTTTAAAGATAAAAATATCTTAAGATTTCATACGGATTATCGATCACCAAAAATTGAATATTTAAAAAAAAATAAAAAAATTTATTTTGTATTTTATAGTAAGAAAAGAAAAATACAGGTTCGTGCTGAAGGAACTGCTACCATTCATAAAGATAATGAAATTACAAAACAAGCATGGACTAAAACGCAAATGATGAGCAGAAAATGTTATCTATCACCACAAGCTCCTGGAGATTTAATTAGTGAATCTGCCTCTGATTTATCAAAAGATATGGGTGGCAATCTTCCAACCTTAGAACAAAGCGAAGCTGGCTATAAAAATTTTTGTGTAGTTGAGAGTAAAATAAAAATTTTTGAATGGCTATATTTAGCCTCACAAGGTCATCGACGAGCTAAATTTTTAATTGATGAAAATAAAAGTACTTGGCTAGTTCCTTAAATTTTTTTTAAATCTTTTACGTATCTCTTCCAATTGTCTATATAATGCTGAGCATTTTCAAAAATCGCTTTTTTTTCCTCCTCTGTGACTTGTCTAATTACTTTTCCGGGACTACCCATAACTAAAGAATTATCCGGAATTTTTTTTCCCTCAGTAATTAAGCTATTAGCGCCAATAATACAGTTATTCCCAATGACACTATTATTTAAAATTTTTGAACCAATGCCAATCAAACTATTATCCATAATAGTACAGCCATGTAGCATCACCAAGTGACCAACTGTTACCATCTTACCGATTTTTAAAGGGAAACCTTTATCAGTATGCAGGACACAATTGTCTTGAATATTACTGCCTTCACCTACAGTAATATTTTCAATGTCTCCTCTGAGAACAGCATTAAACCAAACACTTGAGTCATTTTTTAAAGTTACGTCACCAATTACATTTGCACTTGGCGAAACCCAATATTTTCCATCACCTTTTAATCTTTTATTACCCAGTTCAAAAATCATGTTATATTCATAACAAATATTCCAAATAGTAAAATAAAATTATGTCCCTTACAGAAACGCCGGTGTGTAATTTTGGAGAAAAAATAAAAGATTTTAAATTAATATCGACTGAATACGTATTTGTTTCACTTAAGGATATTAAAGGTCAAAATGGGACCTTAATTATGTTTATTTGTAACCACTGTCCTTATGTAAAAGCGATAATAAGAGAATTGGTCGACATAACTAATAAACTAGCGAAAATTGATATTAATTCAGTGGCAATAATGTCCAATGATGTAAATAATTATCCTGAGGATAGTTTTGAGAATATGAAAAAATTTGCAAAAATAAATAATTTTAAATTTCCATATTTATATGATGAAACTCAAAACATTGCTCGAAATTTTGGAGCGGTATGTACTCCAGATTTTTTTGGATATAATAAAAGTAATGAGCTGCAATATCGCGGCAGATTTACAGAAATGAAAAATCTCAAACCAGTATCAGATGAAAAAAATGATCTTTTAAATGCAATGGAACTAATTGCTAAAACTTCAAATGGTCCTAAGCAACAATTTCCTAGTATGGGCTGCAATATAAAATGGAAAAGATAATTAAATGATTGTTATTACAACAAGAAGTTATCCTCCAGAACTTGGTGGCATGCAAAGTTTAATGGGAGGTCTTGCAATACATTTAAATAACCTTCATCCAATTAAAGTTTTAGCAGACTCATTCCCGGGCGATCAAGAGTATGACAAAAAAAATAATTTTGAAACCAACAGAATGGGGGGTCTTAAAATATTAAAAAAATATAGAAAATTTAATCTTTTAAAAGAAATTATTAAAAATAATCCAGTTAAAGCTATAATTGCTGATCATTGGAAGAGTATTGAATTAATTGATGAAGATTTATCAGATAAAGTTCCAATTTTATGTCTTATCCACGGGAAGGAAATTAATCATCCAACTAACTCATCTATAAACAGAAGGTCCATAAATGCCCTAGCAAAAACGAAACATATTATTGCAAATTCAGAATTTACAAAAATTTTAGCAACTGAAAAAGGTTCTGATGGTAGTAAAATCCATGTTATAAATCCTGGTATTAATGAGCCGCAAACCATTAGCTCAGAAGTAAATCAACAAGCTGAGACAATATTTAAAAATTCGGATATTAAAATCATCACTGTCTCTAGATTTGATAAAAGAAAAGGAATTGATTTTTCCCTGTTAGCTCTAAAAAATATTCAATCAATCTATCCAAATTTTAAATATGTAATCGTTGGTAGTGGAGATGAGGAGGAAAATTTAAAGAAAACAACTGAAAATTTAAACTTAGAAAAGAACGTCATTTTTCTTAAAAATATTAGCTTAGAATTAAAGAATGCTCTAATTAAAAATTCTAATATTTTTTTAATGCCTGCAAGAATTGAAGGAACCTCGGTTGAGGGTTTTGGGATTAGTTATATTGAAGCTGCAAGTTATGGAATTCCATCCATTGCTGGAAAAGATGGTGGAGCCCCTGATGCAGTCAAACATAATCAAACTGGTTTATTATGCAATGGATATGACCACTCTGAAATTTATGATGCATTAAAAAATATAATTCAAAATAAGAAATATTTAGAACTAGGAAAAAATGCAAAAGAATTTGCTAAGCAATTTTACTGGAAAGAAATAATTAAAAAATACGCAGATCTTCTTAATTTGTAATAGAACTTTTAATTAAAGCATACACTCTATCAGCAAAAAGAGATTTTAAATCCAAAGTCTGAAGCGCAATAAACTTTTCTCTCTCAATTGAAACTTTTTCAGGGGTTGTGTGAGGACCAAACAATGCAAAGCCTCTAGCACCAAGATGAGCTGTCATATGAGCTGGTCCTGTATCGTTTGCAATAACAAGATGTGATTTTTTTATTAATGACGCAAGTTCAAAAAAATTTAACGCTGAATTATTATTCAAAGCTATTTTAATATTAAAACTTTTAGCCTCAACTATTTCATCTGGTCCAGGTGCAACAACCAATTCAAATTCTGAGTGATTTTTTTTTATTAAATTTATTAGCTCAGAAAAATACGGCCATCGTTTATGAACTAAATCTTTAGAGCAGAAAGGAAAAAATAAAATATATTTTTTATCAGTATCAAGATTATAATTATTAGCCTTCTCCACCGCCCAGCTAAAATCTGGCTTTAAAGTATAACGAGTTTGAATATTTGATTTTCTTAACTGTTCATCAAACCTTTGTAATACTGAACTATTATATTTACTTTCTGGAATATCTTTAGAAGAAGACCAATCACCAATATTAAAAATAAATTTTCTATAAAAATTTGTTCTATTTGAATTTTGTAAATCGTAAACTTTTGTAAAATTTAAAGAGTTTATAATTTTTCTTAATTTTAAAAGATAAAATATATTATATCTAGGAAGTCTTTCATCTTCTAAACAAGAATCAACATAGGGACAATTTTTAAATAAATTTAAATATTTAGAAGTGGTTAAAATTGTAATTTTTTCATTCTTATGATGCTCTCTTATGTCTTTTAGAGCTCCAGAAATTTGAACAACATCTCCAAGAGAGCCAAGTTTTATAATTAAAATATTTGACATATATTATAAAAGAACATTATTGATTAATTATGAAAATTACAAAAAAAATTTACTCTGAAATATCCGCTGGTGAGTTATTCGATAAAATCTCAATTCTTGAGATAAAAAAAAATAAAATCAAAGATAAAAACAAAAGGAATATTATCTTAAAAGAACTTAGTTCCTTGCAAGAAACTGCATCTGAAAATATTGAAAAATCAAAATCAATTATAAAATTATATAAAAAACTTAAATCTATTAACCTTAAATTGTGGAAAATTGAGGACGATATTAGAGATTGTGAAAGAAAAAGTAATTTTGAGAGTAAATTTATAAAACTTGCAAGAGCAGTATATTTTACTAACGATGAAAGATCACGTGTTAAAAATAAGATTAATAGCCTAACAAAATCTAATATTTCTGAAGTAAAAAGCTACAAAAAATATTAATTTAATTTTAGACTTGGAATTTTAGCTCTTAATTTATTTGGAAGATTCTCATCTATTCTTGCAATAATAAAACCCTCTCCTTTTTCTTTTTCTTTTAATATTTTACCATCTGGAGAAATAATTAAAGAATGACCATAAGTTAGTCTATCGTTGTAATGTCTTCCTGTTTGCGCTGCTGCAAATACATAGGAAAAATTTTCAATAGCTCTAGCTTTTAATAAAGTATGCCAATGTTTCTCTCCTGTTATTTTTGTAAAAGCTGAAGGAACCGTTATAAAAATTGCACCTTTTTTTGCAAGCTCTCTATATAAATTTGGAAAGCGAACATCATAACAAATACTAAAACCTAACAAACCCCAAGGTAATTTTGCTATTACCTTTTTTTTACCAGCTAAAAATTTTTTTGATTCTTCATATTTTTCTTTATTTGAAAGTTTAACATCAAACATATGAATTTTATCATAGTAATTTGCAATTTTTCCATTTGGATTAAAAAGTACAGATCTATTGGCTAGTAATTTTTTAGATAATTTTATTGGCAACGATCCAATTAAAATCCATTTTTTATAACTTTTTGAAATTCTACTTATAGATTCTAAAAAAAAATTATTGTTCATCTGTTCTGCCTTTTCTAAAAGCTCACTGTGATCTAATGTAAATAATGAAGTGTTTTCTGGAGTAATAATTAAATCAGCTTTCTTCTTAATAGAATTAATTATTAAATCTGTTGTTTTTTCTAAATTAGAAAAAACATTATTATCTGATGTGAGTTGGATACATGAAACCTTAAACATAAATTTAGTATTTGGTAGCGGGAGCCAGAATTGAACTGGCGACCTCAGGCTTATGAGTCCTGCGCTCTAACCAACTGAGCTACCCCGCCATACCTGGTCTTCTACCAATAAACATTTCATCCAGCAAGTTTACAATCTACTTTTCGCCAATAATATGCAAAAAAACTTTTCTTATTTGCTGTTCAATTCTGTGCTCAAATAAATATATCCCCTGCCAAGTTCCAAGAACTAATTTATTATTTTTTATACTCAAAGTTAAATTACTATTAGTCAATGTAGACTTGATATGTGCGGGCATATCATCTTTTCCTTCTGTATTATGGATATACAAATCCTCATCCATTAGCACTAATTTGTTATAAAAATTTAAAATATCTTTTTGAACATCATCATCTACATTCTCTTGAATAATTAATGAAGCACTTGTATGTAAAATTGATATATTTAAAATTCCATTTGTGATCCTAGAACGATCTATAAAATTTAATATTTTTTCTGTAATTTTTATTAATTTAATACCGTTTGTTTTAATACCTAATTCCTCAAAGGATTGAGTAAACATTTAATGTTTATTAGAATTTAGGATTATTTTATTAATGTTAAAGCTAATCCAACAACAAGACAAAAAATTAAAGCTACAATAATTCTATTGTGAATCTTTTTATTGTGCTTGTCTCTTGCATTTTTTTCTAGAACTAAAGTTCTAATATCAGCTTTATTCTTTTTATCAAAATCGGATCGGTAAAAAACTTCTGAATTATCTTTAAAAATCCCCATGACCGCTGTTAAATCATAAATATGGAAAAAATCAAATTTTATCTAAAAACTCTCTTGTCTTTGCTTTTGGTTTTGGTAATTAATTTGGATACAAACTTTAAATAAAAACATGGGTTACCCAAAAAAACATAGAGGCCGAAGAAAAGTTGGCTCAAAAATAAGAAGAAATAGAAGAAGAAATAAAAAGAAATAGCTTCTTTTACTCTGTAGCTCTTATCCAGCCACCTCCAAGAACTCTTACGCCTAATTGGTCAGGTTTATAAAAAACACATGCCTGACCAGGGGATACTCCATACTCACTCTTTTCAAAAGAGATCATGCCAGTATTAACATCAAGCTTTGACTCTATAAGTTTTCCAGTGGATCTAACTTTAACAAATATTTTTTCATTAAAATCACTATTCTTATCTGAGAGATAATTAATATCTTCAACTTTTAATCTTTTTATTTCTAATTCTTCTTTCTTTCCAATGATCACTTCTTTTGTTTTGGGATTAATTTTAATTACATAGTAAGGAATTTCTCCAGAAATTTTTATTCCTTTTCTTTGTCCTATAGTAAAATTAATAATTCCCTCATGTTTTCCCAAAACATTTCCCTTAGTGTCAATAATATTTCCAGGTTCATGAGCCTCTGGTCTTAAACGTTCGATAACAGAGACATAATTACCATTAGGCACAAAGCAAATGTCTTGGCTATCAGGTTTATGAGCAACTTCTAAATTTAGTTTTTTTGCAATATTCCGTGTCTCTTCTTTTGGCAGATCACCAAGGGGAAAATGTAAGTAATTAAGTTGTTCCTGCGTTGTTGCGAATAAGAAATAGGTTTGATCGCGGTTTAAATCCTTTGGTCTGTACATTTTAGATATTTTATTATCTATAATTTTTTTTACATAATGACCGGTAATTAATGCATCAGCTTTCAAATTCTTAGCTGATTCAAATAAATCTCGAAACTTAACGGTTTGATTACAATTTACACAAGGAATAGGCGTTTCACCTCTCAAATAAGAATCTGCAAATTTTTCTATTACTTCGTTTTTAAATTTACTTTCGTAATTTAAAACATAATGATCAATATCTAATTTTTCTGAAACTCTTTTTGCATCGTAAATATCTTGACCAGCACAACAAGTTCCTGGCTTTTTATTAATTTGCGCATAGTCATAAAGTTGCAAAGTCATACCAATTACCTGATAACCATTCATTTTCATCAAACCAGCAACAACGGAAGAGTCAACACCACCAGACATAGCAACTACAACCTTTGTTTCGCTTGGTGGTTTGTCCAATCCTAATAAATTATTATAAGATTTTGTTTTAAGTAAAGTTGTCATAGTAATATTTAGAAACTATTACATTATAGAAATAAATAAGTATAAATAAAAAATGATCTTTGATTATGAACCAGGAGACTATGTTATCAATCCTAAAAATAAAGAATGGGGAACTGGCCAAATCCAATCTATTATTAAAAACGTTGTCACAGTAAACTTTGAAAATGCTGGGAAAAAAACAATTATTGCAGACAAAGTTTTGTTAGAAAAAATAAATGTTAAGAATTAATTTAAAAAAAATAACAGAAGATCTAATTCCAAGTTTTTATTTAGCTGGAAAAGAAAGTATTAAACTTTCAGGAAAAAATCTAAAAATTACAATAAAAAAAGACAATACACCTGTTACAAATGGTGACTTAGCAGTAGATAAAATATTACAAGATAACATATCTAAACTAACCCCTAATATTCAAATAGTTTCTGAGGAAAATGTTAATGAAATTAAAAAATTTGATAATAACAATTTCTGGCTGATCGACCCTATTGATGGAACTCGTGAATATATTAAAAATAAAAATGAATACACTTTAAATGCTGCATTAATTTTAAATAAAAAACCTGTAATTGGAATAATTTATGCTCCAAAACTTAAAAGATTATTTTATTCATATGGAAAAAATTATGCTTTTGAAATTAATAAAGATTTAAAAAAAAAATTAAATTGTAAAAAATTATCTAAAAAAAATGAAATTTTAGCCTTATCTAACAGTCTAACGCCCTCTGATATTATTTTAAATATTCACCAAAAATATAATGTTACAAAATTTGTAAAATGCTCAAGTTCATTAAAGTTTTGTCTTATAGCTGCTGGCGAGTTTGATATTTACGCAGCTAGAGCTAGGGCAAAAGAATGGGATATAGCTGCAGGACATGCAATTGCCGAACATGCTGGAGCTATACTGACTACCTTTTCTGGAAAAAAAATTATTTATGGAAAAAAAGATTTTGCAAATCCAGCATTACTATTGAAAAGATCAAATAATCTGCTGAAATAATTATTCCCTTTTTAAGTGAATTTACGTAAAATAATATTTAGGCATGAAAAAATTATTTCTACTACTTTCGCTGTTAATGTTGAATTCATGTGGGAGTTTAATTTCTGCAAGCTTAACTGAAACATTATTTAATCCAACTTCAATTGCATCTAGTCTTATTGACTATGGAATAAAAAAACATACTGGAAAGAAAATGTCAGAACATGCGCTTTCAAAAATAACTGACAAAGATTGTGAATTAAGCATTGAAAATCTGAGTAATCCTCAATCATTCTGCAAAGATAAAGAGTTTGTAGAAAATAATAATATTTTAGTAAAATCTAAAGTTGCCTCACAAAGACAAAGCAATAAATCTTCCTTAGTTTCAATTACACCAAAATTAAAAACTATACCTGCTGAAAAACCTTCAACTTCAAATGAAGTCTACTTACTCACTTTAAATCAAGTATTAAATAAAGACTTTAATTCTTTAGGACTTAGAAGAATTAATTAATTACATTTTAAATGAAAACTGATGTAGCGCTAATAATTATTAGTTTTACATCTTTATTTGGAGTTATTATCTTTTTTCTTGTTTCAAATATTCTTAAAAAAAAGATTAATGAATTAGTTTTTAGTGAAAAATTGAAAAAAAAATCTAAATCTTCTTCTCGAAAATCTTAAGTTCCTTTTTATCTAAACCCAAGACATTCTTAGAAGTGGCATAACTAAATCCAGCTCTAGCAAGGACACCTGTATCTTTAGTATAAAAAATCTCTCTATTTGCATCTGGACGATAGGGTCCTATTCTTCGTCTTCGACAAACTCTTATTGCTGCATAAAAATCAGGATCAATATTATCTTTTTGAATATCATTCATTGTTTTCTTCAATAAATCTCCATCAATTCCCTTTTGGGCTAAATTCATTCTAATTTTGTTTAATGAATATCCTTTTTTCAAATAATTTTTTGATTTAATCTCGGAATAAATTGTATCATTTATGACGCCCATACTTTCAAGATTGGCGATGACCATATCAATTTCCTGTAGAATACTTTCTTTGTCTTTATTTAAATAATCTGTATCTAGGACTTTTCTATACAAATAAAACCTAAGATCTTTTTTTGAAGGCTGGTATTTATCAAGATATTTTAAGGACAACTCTTTAATATCTTCTTTACTATTTATTGATTGTTTTGCAGATTTATTAAATCTCATATAATAATCGTTACTAACACATGCTTAACACTTTAAAAGATTTTTTTACCCTTGAAATGATTTACCATTTCACAAATATCGGTGTCATTCCAATGTGGATTCTTTTAGCATTTTTACCAGGCTGGAATGGAACTAAAGTTTTAATAAATAGTATATTAGTTCCATTAATACTGGGACTTACCTATTTTTATGTTTTGTATATTTATATAAATACATCGGAGGGAATTTTTTCTAACATTCTTGATAAAGGAAAAATATTTGAGCTTTATATGGGAATTGATCAGCTTAAAAAAATCTTTAGTGATAAAAACGTCTTGTTATTATTCTGGATCCATTTCTTAACTGCAAATCTTATACTGGGCGCTTGGATTGCAACGGATGCAGCTAAGAATAAGGCCCTACAATTCATTGTCTTAGTCCCGTTAGTCCTTACTTATTTTGCAGGACCCCTTGGCCTTGGAGTTTATTTAATTTTAAGACTTCTCGCTGCGCAAAAATTTAAATTATTTGATTAAGTCTTTATAGCTTATAATTTATTTCAGAGTTATAAATACTCATGAAAAAAATAGATTTCTATTTTGATTTTGGAAGTCCTTATTCATATCTGGCTCATACACAAATAAAAAAATTTGAAAAAGAAACTGGCGAAAAAGTAAGTTACATGCCTGTTTTGGTTGGAGGTCTTCATAAATTAGCCGGAATTACAGCTCCAGCATTTATTCCACTAAAAGCTAAATACTTAATCAAAGACTGCAAACTTTGGGCTGATAAATATAAGGTCAAATATCAATTCAACCGATATTTTCCAATAAAAACAGTGAACTTAATGCGATCTGCTCTGGTTGCTGAGAAAGATAATTTTTTAAGATCTTTTGTTGATAAAGCTTTTAATGCCATTTGGGTTGACTCATTAAATATGAATGATGATGAAGTCTTTTTAAAATTTGTTAAAGAACAAGATATAAATTCTGATTTATTTTCACTTAAATATAATGATCCTGTTATTAAAAATGAACTTGTCAAAAGAACGGATGAATCATTTGCAAAAGGAGTTTTCGGCGTACCAACGTTTATCGTAAATGGAAAACTATTTTGGGGGCAGGATCGATTAGAGTTTGTATTAAGCGAGGCTAAAAAATAATTATTTTTTTTTAACTTCAACTACTTTAAAGCCTTTTTCCTTTAAGGCTCCAAATCCACCTCTTACGTGGGATACTTTTGGAAATCCCATTTCTTTTAAAGATCTTGTTGCAAGCGCTGATCTCATTCCTTGAGCACAAAATAAAATTAAATTTTTATCAACTGAAATTTCTTTCTTTGAATAAGGGCTTTCAGGATCAACCCAAAACTCAAGCATGCCCCGTGGGATATGCTTACTATTTTCTATAGTTCCATCCCTCCATAACTCTCTTACATCTCTAATATCTATCAAAATTGCATTTTCTTTTTCAATTCTAGTCTTTGCTTCCTCTGGGGTTAATGTTTCAATGTCTTTAAGAACTTTATCAACAAGGTCTTTTGCTGAAGTAATTTTCATAGAACTTAATATATAAATAAATAAAGTAATTTTATCTTATATGAAAATACAAAAAAGTAATAAAAAAAATTTTCTTAAAAAAATTTTTATAAAAATTTGTAGACTTTTAAATTTTGAAATTATTGATCAATCAGACTTTACGGTTCCAACACTTAAAAAGAAGATAAATGAAAATCTTAGTACTTCAGGAAGAAAATCTATAACCTTGCCCATGGGAGAAATAAAAATAACAAGGCAAATTAACTCTCTAAATATCATCTTTAGATTTTGTACTAAAGTAAAGATGTTAACGCAGAGTAAGCAAAGACTTTTTGAAGAAGAAAAAAACCAATACACATTAAGATCATTAAATTCTATTTTAAGATCCATTGAACCTTTAAAGAATAACTTTAAATATCTAGATATAAAAATTACAGCAATCGATTCTGGCTCAGATGACGCGGATATTCAAAAAATTAAAAAAATAGTTGAAGAAAAAAATATTAATTTTGAATACTTGAAACTAGAAGTTAAGAATCTAGTAGATTTTATCGACCCAAATGCATCAGTTAATCAAAAATCTAATATGGCAAATATTTATAAATCTTTTGAAATAGCAAGAGATGGAAAATATGATTTATTATATTTTCTTGAAGATGATTATATACATGAAAAAAACTCTCTTAGTGAAATGCTTTTTTCTTATGAAAAATTTGCAAGTTTAATTAAAGATGAACTAATTCTCTGCCCAACTGATTTCCCATACCTCTATAATAAATTTGAACCGACACAAATTATTTTAGGCAATCAAAGGCATTGGCGTGTTATTGAGGAAACGTTATGTACTTTTTTAACAAGTAAAAGACTATTATTAAAACACTGGGACACTTTTGTTTCAATGACAAAGACTGAACATTTGCCGTTTGAAAAACCATTGCATGAAATATATTCAAAACAATATTGTCTATCTCCTATCCCATCTCTTGCAATGCACTGCACAAATATAAATTCTATTTATGGTCTCTCCCCTGCTATGGAGTGGAAAAGACTTTGGAATGAAAATAAAATGAATGATTAAGATAAATTCTAGAGCACCTATTTTTAAATTACCCTCAAGCAGTAATCAAAATTTTGAAATAGACAAAAATCTTAATCAATATTTAGTTATATACTTTTATCCTCGAGATAATACTCCTGGCTGCACAAATGAAGCTAAAGATTTTACAAAATTATATAAAGAATTTAAAAAATTAAACTGTGAGATTGCAGGGATCTCAAAAGACGATATTGAAAGTCATAAAAAATTTATCAATAAATTTAAAATCCCATTTCAACTGTTATCAGATGAAAAAATCATAGTTCTTAAGAAATATGGAGCTTGGGGAGAAAAGAGTATGTATGGAAAAAAGTTTATGGGAATTAAAAGAACAACTGTTTTAATTAATCCTAAGGGCAATATAATAAAAATATGGAATAA
>Ga0194129_10008277_pt1 | contig 12089 bp, 10 predicted proteins | sample TA2KigCa35mmetaG_FD_150862 | JGI IMG/M metagenome (GOLD analysis project Ga0194129, IMG submission 150862) | Freshwater microbial communities from Lake Tanganyika, Tanzania - TA2015038 Kigoma Deep Cast 35m | ecosystem: Environmental > Aquatic > Freshwater > Lake | place: Tanzania: Lake... | reverse complement strand
AGCGCAATAAAAGTAATGGTGAAATTGTCCCACCATAGTAGTGCCTGGCCGATGAAGCGAAGACCATTGTCACCACAGAGGAAAGCTATAGCAACATACATGCTGGTAAAACCCTCCAGCACCACCACCAAGAATTAAAAGAAACTATTTAATGCAACCAAACAGAAAATATGAAGCCATTTAGGCTTATACCATAATCATACAAAAAGAATACACATTGACCTCAACAACAAGCATTTGAAAGGTCAAAGGGTTGGATTTATGCAACAAAAAGAGAACGGTTAATACATTAGCAAAATCATTAGGAGGGGAGATGGAAGTATATCATCATAAACAAGCACTTAATACGGCCCATGTAGCATGCCAAAGGCGCTTATAATTTATGGGCTGATAAATAATTACAACACAAGGAATTAGTTCTATATAATGATTAAATAAAATAATTTATTTGTTATACTAAATAATTTAGTGCCAATATAGGAATAATAATAGAATATAAAGAGAATATGGAAAAGTGAATTTCAAATATTAGAGAGCTTTTCTTGGAACTCAGAGGGCTTAAGCTACAGTCTTGATGTTGTCAAGAAAAAATAAAAATACCTGAAGTACCAACGATAAAATCTTTTTACTTGAAAAACTTACGATACAACATGGCCAAAGATTCAATGAACAAAAAGCGAAATGCAGAAAATGAATTTTTCGAATACAATAAAGACATGAATATCTCATGCAATGAGCCATTTGTGCTAACACCACCACCCAGGTAAGAAGCCAACGGATACTGATAGTGTTGAAGTGTACAACCTCGGCATACTGCTCGCAGGATAAGATCAAAATCGGCAGCAATCCTAAATCTTAAATTAAAACCACCTAAACACTTTGCCAATCTAAGCTTGAATAGGACACCTTGGTGACAGGGCATAAAACCAGCCTGGATATCCTTTGAAGATAGCCTAGTTGCAGGAAAAATATGATTATTATGCATAATAACATTAAAAATTGCTATATCGGGAATTGATTGCCAGGAATAACTGCCTAAACGTGAAATGCAGGATTGAAGCGATGTGTCACATAGGAAGCGATCACCAGCACCCAAAAAATATACATAATCGCCGGTAGCAAAAAAAAGGCCTGTATTCATCGCATGATAAACACCTAAGCCATCATCATAAATGATATGTATAACCGAGCTCTGAAGAAAACCTGAGGGTATACAATGATCTGTAGTACTATCAAGTACTAAAATTACTTCATACGGCAGCGGTACTTGATTAAGAACTGAAGTTAATGTTGCAGCAAGCAATTGAGAAGAGTTGCGCGAAGGAATTATGACCGAGACATTAAGATTCTGCATAATATTAACTAAGATTTTTTTCCTTTGGCACTAAAATTCCTAATCCATTATAAAGTGGATAGTTGTAAAACTTCAGACGAAACTTCGAGGCTAAATCCCTAACCGCACATTTTACCTCTTTAAAAGATTGGGTATCATGGAATAGCACAATATCTGAATGATTTAATGCCCAAAAACCACATGCAAATGTATCTTCGTATGTATGAACAATATCAACATGTGCTAAGTTAAATCGCTCAAAATCAACGTCGGGTCTTGATTGATAATCCTGATAGGAAGATTTAATAAGATATACATTGGCAAAGGGATTAAGATTCTCCTTGGCTTGTCGATATAAATCATTATTGAAACCAGCATGAACATCACCGATGAACAAATCTATTCCATATACTTTATCAAAATAATTTGCAAACACGGAAGTTGAATATCCATACTCAACACCAAACTCAATAGCGCAACGTGTATCAATGTCAAAATAATCAATAATGGGCTGGATTACGCTTTCCAAACCAACCCAAGCCCGTGAGACTGGTTTAATTGTAATTGGAACTTTACTAGCAGCTGTTGTTGGTATGAACATGTGCTCGCCATAAAGTACGCGATTTTTAATGCTTTTTAGCCTTTGGAGGTCCATAACTTAAAAGGAGGTAATTCGGAAACGGATTGTCCTGATTAGATTGTCAAGAAGGCCAGCTCTATTCCAGCCTAAAAGGTATTGAATTTGATTAAAAGGAAGCATCCGAGATGTTCCAATTTGGTAGTGACCCCAGAGAGTTAAATCATCAGAAAACTTATCAAGGGTAAATAAGCCAAAGAATTTATCCATGAAGTACTCATATGTATTGTAGAAGACAAATCGGTCGATTGAAGGCTTATCGAATAAAATTGACCACTTCTGAGTTGCAAACTCATCTACTGAGCGGTGCCTTTTTTCTGAACTTAACATGATTTTAAGTCCCATAGATGCAGCATATGCAATGTGAGAACCCAAACTATTTGTGACCATATAAGTAAACTGCTTAAGCAGCTGAACTGTTCTGATAAGATCATAATGATAGGTGGAGGAAGAACCAGAAATATAGTCTATATTATAAAAACTAAGAATTTCAAGTAGCTTTGAATTCTGAAGATCATCATTAAAAATAACAAAAAGCGAGCGAGAACGCAAATCATTTGCGTCACATACTTGTGAAATTAATCGTTTTGCTGATGAAACTTCATATGCGCATTTTGGTAAAAAAACACATGTGTCATACATATCAAAATATGAGGGAAGAAGGTTCCCTACCAGATTATTTAAAGTGCTTTCATGTTGCAATGCGTAGGCAAAGGGCAATCCACCACACTTGACATTCTCAAAACCGTGAACATGCTTTAAGTAAATAGAATCAGATAGTTTATTAACAATATGGGTCTTGACTTTGATATTCTCTGTTCCAATAATATGATACCTATAGTCAGTAGGGGGATACCATTTCCAACCATGCTGCCAAGTACACCAACAGCGAGGAGGAGAAGCGATGCGATCACATAACAATAGAGCAAGAACATGTGAGAAACCAAATCGATCTAATTCATTTCTGTTTTTTGATGATTCATGATGTAAAGGGTCATGCAAAAGTGGCATTAGAAATTCCTAGCATAAACAGCATCATACTGCAACATTATGCCGCATTCATTGCGAAATCCTGGTACAAGATCAATCAGTGAATAATTCATACCTCGAAGAAACTCATCAATTTGATAATACAGAGGCTGACCTGTGTAAAGAATTTTTGTACTTAATTCTAATTTAATAAGAGTGCATCTAGTAAGAAGTGCTAATGAGCCCCTTAAAACCTCTAATTCGTAGCCTTGAACGTCTAATTTAAGCATAATAATACTGGCATCGTTTATATAGTGCTGGTATAAATCATCTAGCATAGTTATCTGAACAGTTTCAGTAGCTATAACTTCTGAGCTTTTTTCCGCTGCTGTATGAATCTTAGTGATCTCGAGGAGGGAAGATGAAACAGAATTATCTGAGATATACATATCGCGACACACTTGACTCGATCCTAAGGCTACTGGAGGATGTACACTCCAATTTTCATCAAATTTTGAATTGTGCAAAAGGATTGAATGAACTGAATGCTGCGGCTCGAATGAAATGATCTGACCTTTATACCCGTCATCTCTGATCTCCTTAGCATACTGACCTTGGTTAGCTCCTACATCGAAGATTACATTAATGTTATATATTGACGTGATGTCGGGTAACCTTCCACGTCTTCCAGGAATCTTTTGAACTTTATAACCAACTATAAACAGAAAATATTTAAGGGATTTCTTAAAAATGGTGTTCATAGCATTTTGCGAAAAAGAGATGAAATTTTAAAATCAAACCGGCAAAAAGTTTGTCTTAATTAATATTACTTAAGTAATATATTCGGAATTCGAGAAGAGCATAGTTCGGGAAATGTTGATAAGATGCAGATAATGTAGAAAGTCACAACAATGAATACACTGCTAATTATCTATAGTTTTAGAGTACAGCAAATACCAATTATGGCATTAGGAGCCTGTCGCACATTGCGCTGAGGCCAGGGAGCAGTGATTGAGCTCCTGTGAGTCCGGACTGTCCGTTGACAGCCTTGGTGAAATCAATCCGGCTTCCGGCCATCAGGCCGTTGCCATTGATGCCCTGAACAACTTGAGCAGGTTGTGGGTGGTGGCCATCAGCGCCCACTCACCGTGCACCTGCTCCAGGCCCCGTAATCGGAACCGATCCAGGCCTCTGGCCCCTTTGATCTGCCCAAAGACTGGTTCCACCACGGTTTTACGCACGGCATAGATCGCTTGTCCCGCCTTGGAGCGGAGCTTGCGCTCCATCCGTCCCCTTGCATCGAGGTCTTTGGGTGGACGGCCCCTTGATGGTCTTGGCCTCTGGCCGTGCTGCTGCCGGCTGGTGGAGATGTAGGCATTCAGCCCTTTCTTCTCACAGGCTTCCAGATTGGCGGTGCTGCAGTAGCCCGCATCCGCAATCAAGGCATCCGGCAGCTCCCCAGTGTTGATCTGGATTCGCTCCAACATCGGCAGTAGATGCACCGCGTCACTGGGCTGGTTGCTCACGCCAATCGCCACGATCACCTGATGGTCGCCATCGACCGCGGCCTGGCAGTTGTACCCCTGAATCCAGCCGTCAGCGCCTTTGAGAATGTGGCTGTCGGGGTCAGTGAAGTTCCGCTGGGTCTGCGGTTTGGGCTTGCCACGTGTATCGCTCGGGGGCTGCCGCTGCGGCATGGCCACCGCATCCAGTTCTGCCGTGAACACATGTGATTTCAGTCCCGCTGCTTCTGCTGTCTCGATCGCCAGTTTCTGGGCGTCATCGGCCCGTTTGCGGGCACCACGAGCGCGGCGTGACGCCCGCCTGCTGAGCTGAGCGTCGCCACTCCCCTCGGTTTCCGCAGCCTCCTGCTCAGCTGCTTCTGCTTGCTCTTGCCTCTGACGAGCCTTGGCAGCAGCGGCTTCTGCCTCGAGTTCAGCCTTGGCCCTGCGAATCCACTCCAGTCGGCTGGAGCGCCGCTGCAGTTCTTCCGGGAGTTCATCGCCCCGTTTGCCCTTGCCGTACTGCCCATCCTCCTGGGCGTCGATGATCTCGGCCTTGCGCAGCAGCGCCCGCATTTCAGCCTCCAGCTGCCGCTCGGACTTGAGCATCCGCTCGTGGCTCATGGCCTTGTGCTTGCTGGCATTGGCTTTGACCTTGGTGCCATCCAGCGCCACCTGGCCCAGGCTCACCAGACCTGCTTTCTGGCAAAGCCGCAGCACCTGAACGAACAATCCGGACAGGGCACCCAGGTGACGGCGGCGGAAGTCGCTGATCCGGCTGTGGTCAGGCTGCTGATTGCCGGTCAGCACGCGGAAAGCGGCGTCTTCCCAGCAAGCCTTCTCAATCTTTCTGGAGCTGGGCAGCCCGACGCAGTAGGCGTACAGGAGCAGCACCACCATCATCCGCGGCTCGTAGGCCTTCTCACCGCGAGGATCCTTCTGCCGGTAGACGGCGTGGATCGCCTCAAGATCCAGCTCAGCGGCCAGATCCAGCAAAAAGAACACCAGGTGGTTCTCCGGCAACCAATCCACCGGTGAAGGCGGTAGTAGGAGCGTCTGCTCGGGGTTCCAGGGGCGGAATGATTTGGGCTTGACCATGCCCCATTCTCTCGCTCAAAACCATTGCAGTCACTTGGATCTTGGCAGATTTCAGGGCGTCTGTGGAGGGGCCTTGCCTCGATCTATGTGCGACAGGCTCCTAGCCGTTATGGCTTCTTTCGGTACATCTGCAGCGTGCAGTTGTTGCAACAATCGTCTATTGCTCTGATTGAGACCAGTTTATCGGGTCACGATTGCCAAAACAAGCTGCTCCGCTTCAATCTGGCTTTTTCAGGAGTCCCCAATTAGACATAACATTATTCTAGTGCGCCCTGGACTTAAGATGGTGTGAAGGAAGTAGTGTGGCAATCGGGTGACCAGTCGTTACGAAAACGACGAAGCTTATATGCATCAATGTCATCTTCGAGAAAGCGTGAGAAAGAAAAGGGTTCCGAAGGACAATCATGTCGCCATCGATCGGATCTGATGGAAAAGTTTCGACCGCCTAACACAGATTTTGGGGCTAATAGGGTCCAGTCAAGAAAATCCAGAATGTCTTGAATAGGGGTCACTTTGCCTGTTTCGAGAACTGCTTTTGTCTCGTAGTACTTAGGACCGGCCTTAGGCCCTCTCCGCATGATTTGCTCATGGGTTTTGGTGGCTACCCAACCAGGTCCAACAGAGAACGCGATGACATCATCATTTTCAGCGTCGAGGATCTCAGCAAACTTAATCTGACATATCTTGGCGATACAGAGTGAAGAGACGTCCTTGGGTGCGGAGTTAGTACCAGGCCCCCCCCAGAGCCAGATTCGAGGCTTTGAGTCGAGTCGACGGTATGAAAAAATAGAATGCAAGAATTGTATGATAGAAGAAAAATTGAGGTCAAGATTAGTTTTCCAGTCGTCCCAACTTGTTGATATAAAAGACTGGACGGGTCCAAAAACACTGGGCGAGAGAACAACTAAGTCCCATGGATTGACTGAAAGATAGGACTGTATAACATCAAGGCCGACATGGGGTTGAGATATATCATAGTCGAATATGGCTTGTTGTTTTTGAGAATGCGGTATTGATGATGAGGATCGCGAGGTGCCTGCGACATTCCACCCTTTTTTTCGGAGATGAGAAGCCATCTCGGACGCTATATCACTCGAAATGGAGAGAAAGAAGGCATTCATGCTAATATTCTCTCAAGTAGTCCTAAGTCAAGGACTGAGTCAACAGGCTGGTATAGAGCAAATAGAGAGCTTGATTGAAAGAGTTGGATGTGAGCCGAGCCACGCTCAGCTATGAAACAAGAGACAGAATCTTCAGAGGTCTTATCAAGAAATAATAAATATCTGCGAGTGAGCAGGCTTATGTGAAGAATGGGTAGTACATCCCAGATTTGCACATTCTGACATAATAAAGATTCATAAGATCCGCAAAGCAGCAGCACAGAGGAGTGAGCTAAAGAACCAGTACGATGAAAACCGGTAAAGACGGTGGAAGGGTAATTGAACAAGTGCTGAATATTTTCAATGGTTACGGTGCTTATGCTCGGTCCATATGCGAGAAGCATATTTCGGGTGCCTCGATTTGCAAAAGGCTGAACACGGCGTGAGAACTGAGCAACAGTGCCGTTTTGGGAGAGCGAAGTAAAGATAGAAATACCTAAGGGCAAGGAAGATATGCCGGAAGCGATAGGCACTGAGTCCCGAATGTATGAAACAAGAGTGCCATAACAGCTGATACCAGCACTATAATTGTGACTCCCATCAAGGGGATCTAGTAATATATATTCCGAGCGAGGCGATCTGGGACACTCTGATTCCTCTGATACAAGGTAGATGTTCTCATGGGCTAGGTAGGATTGAACTTCGCTGTGTATAGTTGTATCAAGAGCAGTCACAATATCACGAGCATGCCGTGAATTGAAAAGAAAAGTTGCATCATTATTAGTGTTATCTTTTAGGTGACACTTGGCAGCAATTCCGAGGACTGATGCAACAAGAAGGTGCGGATTATCAGTCATTGGGATGAATGAAGTTAAGATAGGCATTAGACACCAAAGAGTTTAACAAGTCATCTGGATGAATGCCTAAGAAATGATGCAGGAATGAAGCCGGTCCGTAAGAGTTAATAAGGCTGAGATTGTTAAAGTCATCATCAGTAGGTTCTAAATATGACAAAGCGGAAACGATACCCATCAGTATGTTCTGGTAGGGGGTAGAGGATAGTACACACATTTCGAGGGCACCTAATAGACGACCATTCGGTCGACGGCGTAGCTTTCGCAAAGGATGACGTGCAACACGTTTGACTGGATCAAACAGAAGCGGGTCAGAGAAGCGATCAACTTCTTTCTGTGCATACGACTCAAGAAACTTATGATCATATTTATTTGATGCCTTAAGAGAAAGAAGCATCTCCTTAATGACCCCTTCTACTATTTGTCGGACAGAAGTCAAGCGCATAGCTTCGTGGAGATAATTGCACTGGTTTTGGTAGCCCAAATAGGCTGCGACACAGTGGGGCGTATTATGCAGATATAACTTTGCATCCCACTCTTTATCAATGGAAGACTGCGATGCTGAAACAGTCTTATTAAGCTTGTGAATTATCTGGTCGTAACCTTCGCAGTCAAGATAAAGAACACCATCTTCGGTATGAAGGGCCAAAGGATCTTCTGCAAGAGAGGACTGACTAGCTGTGCAGGAGGAGATTACATCAGGAACGCCGAAGTATACATGCTGCAAGCTAAATTTTTCCCGTATGCGATCAACAGTTTTCGAGTCATTTTCTAAAGAGAAAGCTGGACATTCTAGATTGCACAGGCATAAAGGCAGATGCTCAACATTTCTAGGCCCTACCGATATAAAACAAATATCATAAGTATTAATTTTTTCGGAAAGATGTGCGACAGAAGATATGAATTCAGCAAAGACTTTCTTGGAATGCAGAGTAGAGAAGTCAGATAAATGCGTAGTAAAGTAGCTTTTTCGAGCAAGTGATTCTACGAGCTCTATATTTGTGTCGAAATAGGTGAGCTGATACTCGTCAGTAAAGATCCATGGGAGAAAACCGCGCCCTATGGCTCCAGCACCGATAATTAAAGCTTTAGCCATTTTGGACCATCAGTTGTTGGCAGGTCATGGGGGACATCGAGGAATTCACCAGAGAAATAACCCGGCGTAGAAGGAGCAGACACTCTTCCATTTCTTATTTTAGCAGGTAAACTGAGGAGATGAGAGCAAAAGCCAACCTGCTCAATTAGTGAATGTGAGACAGGAAGATCTTTGTCAATACGACAGAGGTTAAACGCCTGAATATGAGGGACGAGTTCATCAAGGCAGGAGCCACCCGCATGAGGAATTAAACGCTTGCAGTACAGCTTGCAGGCAATAAGGATGGGTAGATATTCGCTGAGAGAGAGTACTCTACATGCATCAATTTGAAAGACGTCGCATGCATCAGTGCAGATGAACTCCAGGGCCACATGTGCATTCGGGCAGTTTTCACCAGTTGCAATTGGTAGACGCAAGTCATTGTCGGTGATGTACTGCTTAAGCTTGCGATGCAACGAGGGATTGTCTGGAGCGAAAGGTTCTTCAATCCAGAGATAATTATGCTCGGCGAGTACGTGCGAGATTTCACATGCTTGAGAGAAGTTAAGAATTTGATTAAAATCAGCAGCAACGGATATATGTGATGGCAAGATCTCGGCTAGAGACCGGACCCTATTGATACTCCAAGCAAGATCGGAGGAAAGCTTTATTTTAAAATTGGTAAAGCCTTTTGATTTGTGAACGTGAAGGATATGGTCAGCAAGTGAAGACGTATCACTACCTATCCAAGTTGTGTAATATGCGGGAAGTTCAAAGTCAGAGACACTCTTAATTCGTAGAGGTACAACCTCTGAATTTGATTCCAAGACTGAACGTACGTTATCCTCTGACAAGTAATGAGAATAGTTGCGAGTATCAATCCATTTGCAGAGGGAGTCAGTAGAGGATTGCGACAGTAGCTGCCAAAGCGGCATGCGAGAAGATTTAGCCGCAAAATCTAGTAAGGTATTGAGAATAGCTGATGAAGCCATGTGAACTGGGCCACAGCCCGGCCCGAGCCATCGCAACTGTGAAATATTCGAGAATGTGAATGCTAGCCCTTCATCAGATAAAAGAGCCTGATGAATATTGAGCCCATTAAGCTTAAGTAGAATTTGATTTATACAGTCTCTAACTATGTCGTTACCCTTACCGAGAGTGAAAGAAACACCAGCAGAGGAGATACCATTAATATTGGCGTAGATAAGAGGGTTGCTGTACTGAGTATGGGGATTGATGCTGTCGCTACCGCTTCCAAAAACAGGTATATCTATCCGGACGTCATGAACGTGCCAGTCACTTGAGTTAATGACAACGTCATTAAAGAGATCTGTTAGGCAGATCTTACTCATGGTGGGAAGTGGTGATGAACCGAGAAAAGAGTTGTTCAAGATCAGAAGAGAGTTGTGGATTCATCTGATATAGAGGGGATGCAGAGAATGCACCTTCAGAATTTGCCCTAAAGCCCTGAACAGGTGATATTATCTGCGATGGATCAACTAGGACCTGATTAATAGAAGGCGAGGCTTGTTTAATGATAGTGTGAACAACATTTGAAAGATCTGGTTTAGACTCGTATGAAAGGGAATGATAGCTGAAGCCATATGCGCTGGCTAGACTTTGAACGGAAGGAAGGGGAACGCCAGATGATGGGGAGACACCATAGTGGCGCTTATCAAGAAACTGATCAAGGGTATTGCGTATAGAGGAGTATCCTTCATTGCATATAACAAATATGTGAGCAGGGATGGAATTAGCAATAATTGTGGAAAGTTCTTGAACATTGAATGCAAGGCTACCGTCGCCCACAAGCAATATATACCTATTGTTCATGCGACTATTCTCCAGGTCAGACGACCAAGAGCCAATGAGTTCAGGAAGGCCAGAACCCATTGCACAAACAGCAGAAGACATAACAATTTTTGTCTTACGAAGCGGTGAAAAACAACTAAAGAAGGCGGAATTAATAGTTCCTCCTCCGTCAATAGTCATAATTGTATTAGAGTCAGTGATAGATGAGAAAGTGCTTACGAATTCGTATAAGTCTAAGTACGGTTTTGCTGGTTCTTCTCGCGGCTCACTGAACAAACGCAGGTCACCAAGGTAATCGAACCATATAGGATTAGGAGTGAACGTTAATTCAGATAAGAATGAGACGAAGTATTCGGCTGAGCAGGTGAATGTATTATCAAAAGCCAATCGATGTTGAGATGTTTCCAATGGGTCAATATTGACGAGGCATTTTGACGATTGAGTAGACCAGAGTCTATGGTTTGCTCCAGTAATGGGGACAGGTAGATGAGTGCCAATACAAAGAAGATGTGAACAATTAGAGATAATTGAATTCGCGGCTCTATTTCCTGCAATCCCAGGAATGCCAAAGTTAAACTTATTTTGCAGTGATTGGGTACATGAGATAGAAGTATAGGTTGCGAGATAAGGTACAGACTGTGATTCTAAATGGGATATAAGGGACTGCTTTGTCTCACCTCTAACGCCCCCACCAATGAGAACGGCCGGCCTTGGGGTCTTAGAAAATTCGTCAAGATACGAGGTTATCGCGATAGCTTGGTGAGCTGGAAACGAATATGTTGGCAAGCTAGGAAGCGATTCTGTAAAAGTTTCTGATACCGGTAGATTAGACCACTGGAAGTTGAGTGGTATATCGAACCAGACTGGGCCGGGGCGATCGGATACAGCTCGGAATAGACTTTGAGAGAGAAGATCTAATAGTTTAGAAGTGTCTTCTAGCATAATAGAAGACTTGGTGATTGGTCCTACGAAAGAAGCAATATCAAACTCTTGGGTTCCAAGTTGGCGGACGCCAGTATTCCGCGAGGAATGTTCTAATCGGGATTGACCAGAGAGAAAGAGAACAGGCAAAGAGTCTTGCCAAGCACTCAGAAGAGGGGTTATTGTATTGGTGCCACCAGGTCCTGTGGTAACTAGACAGATTGAGGGTTTGTTAGAGAGTTTGGATTCTGCAACTGCTCCGAAGCCGGCAGACTGTTCATGTTGATAAAAGATGCACTTTAGACCAACCTGATGAAAAGAATCAATGAGGTGAACTACAGCCCCTCCGGTAACGCAATGAACGTTACGAAAGCCACTTTGCTTTAAGTACGAAGCGAGGACTAATGAAAGCTTCATTGTTGGAGCCGATTAGTACAGAGGGCGAAGAGGTAGTGACACATACCACTAAATCCAACGTGCAAAACTTCGTCATTCATTCCAAACATATACACATTGTGAAAGTATCGGTGCATGGTCTTGCGTAACTCATCTTGCGTTTTGCAATTGACATGTTGAACCTTGGATACATCAGATGCATACTGCTGCGATTCTAATGAAGGTATGCCAACTATAAAGGTACCCATGTTATTTAGGGATTTGACAATATTGCCGAGAAATTTATCTTCTTGGCTTGGTTCAATATGTTCTAACACATCAAGCATATATATTGCATCATAAAGTCCGCCTGGGGAATGGCTATTAGGAATATTGGTCATTGCATCAAATGC
>Ga0194129_10008275_pt1 | contig 12090 bp, 13 predicted proteins | sample TA2KigCa35mmetaG_FD_150862 | JGI IMG/M metagenome (GOLD analysis project Ga0194129, IMG submission 150862) | Freshwater microbial communities from Lake Tanganyika, Tanzania - TA2015038 Kigoma Deep Cast 35m | ecosystem: Environmental > Aquatic > Freshwater > Lake | place: Tanzania: Lake... | reverse complement strand
CCAGGGCGTGGCGCTCGAGGCCAAGCCCTTTGCCATTGGGGTGCGCATCGAGCACCCACAGGTCTTGATCGATCGGGCCCGCTTCGGTGCGGCGGCTGGTCATCCCCGTTTGGGAGCCGCCGAGTACAAGCTGGTGCATCACTGCAGCGGACCAGGGCTCGAGGGTCGCTCGGTCTGGAGCTTCTGCATGTGCCCGGGGGGCCTGGTGGTGGGGGCCGCATCCGAACCGGGGCGGGTCGTCACCAACGGCATGAGTCAGCACAGCCGCAATGAGCGCAACGCCAACAGCGGCCTGGTGGTGAACATCAACCTCGAGGACCTGGAGCCCTACGGCAGCCATGCCGGTGATCCGCTGGCGGGGGTGGCGTTTCAGCGCCACTGGGAAGGCCGTGCCTTTGCCCTGGCCGGGAGCTCCTATGCGGCCCCCAGTCAGAGCTTGGCGGCCTTTCTTGGTCGACCCGCCCAGCAGCTGCCGGTTGTCGCCAGCTATCAGCCGGCTGTGGCCGAGTGTGATCTCGCGGCCTGTCTGCCCGACTTTGTGACGGCGGCCCTACGCGAAGCCCTGCCCGCTTTTGGCCAGCGCATCAGCGGTTATGCCGGCGACGGCGCCCGACTGACGGCCGTCGAGACGCGCACCTCGGCGCCCTTGCGGATCCCACGAGACACCACAACCCTGGAGTGCGTCAACACCCCAGGCTTGTACCCGGCAGGCGAGGGTGCCGGCTATGCCGGCGGGATTCTTTCGGCGGCAATCGATGGGATCAAAGTGGCCGAAAAAGTAGCCGTGGCCCAGCAGTTTTGGGTCGGCTGATCACTCTTCGTCGTCTTCGGCGCCCAGGGGAATCAGGCGAATCATTTTGCGACCCAGTTTGATTTCAAACTCGTCGCCTGGCTTGAGGTCAAGCATGGCGGTATAAGCCTTGCCCACCATCAAATTGCCGTTGAACTGGATTTTCGTGTTGAAGCTCAGTTTGCGGCCACCCTTGCGGCCGGCAGGATTGGAGCCCAGGTCGAGACCTTTGGCATTGAGCAGGGCTTCGTAGAAGGCCGTAAAATTTAGTCGCTCGCTGCCGTCTTTCTTTTGGTGGACGTAGCCGCAGGCTCGTACGAGATCAGACTTGCTGACATCGCCCAGTTCTTTGACTTTAGCCAGCAGGTCGGCACCGGTGAGCATGGAATTCGGTATGCGGCTTCTGCATTATCCACCCAGGGCGGGGGGTCGGCAAGCGCCTAATTCACAAAATGTGCGATGGCTTAGGCCTGCGCCACGATACCGCTCCATTGCACGGCTTTGACCTGATCGCGCCGCCACGAATGAAACAACAGTGGCTCGTCAAAGGTGCAGAGCGGGCAAATCGCTTGTTGTATCGATTCGATACCAAGCTGCTGCAGTTGCAGCGCCGCGACCTGGCGGATGTCGAGTCGCCAGCGCTCGGCTTCGGGCTCAGGTCTCACGGCGCGGCTGCTGAGCAGGGCGTCCAGAGCCCGGGCTTCTGATCCCAGGCCAGCCTCTAGCGAGCGGGCCATGGCTGCAACCACCTCGCCATCGACTTGGTACTTGTCCCCTGAGATCGCTGGGCCCAAGGCCACCAGCAGATCCTGCCGTCGGCAACCCCGGGCTTCGAGTTGGCCGATGGCCTGCTGCAGGATTCCGCCGGCAACGCCGCGCCAGCCAGCATGGCAGGCGGCCACCCGGCCGCTGCTGGGATCGGCCACCAACACCGGCGTGCAATCGGCACCGCAGACCCAGAGGCTCTGGCCGCCTGCGTCGCTCACCAGGCCGTCGGCTTCGGGCCAGGGCTCGCCCTGGGCGCAGCTGGCGCTCAGCACTGTGGCGCTGTGCACCTGCTGGGGGCGATGCACGCTGACGCCGGCGCTCACATAGCCCGCCAGCACGTCGGGCCCGCGCCCCTGCCATTGGCGGGTGAAAAAGCCGTGTTCGAACCCAGCCAGCAGCTCGGCATACAGGTAATAGCCGCCGTAACAGCCGATCCAGCTCCAGCCCGCCAGGTCATTGAAGCCCGCATCGGGCCGGTCAAACGGGGCATCAACGGCTTCGGCCACGGGGGTTGGCTCAGCTGTCGGGCAGGTCGCGCAGCATCCAGAAGCCGCTGAATCGCTGGTCCTCGGGGCTGGCCTGAACGGCAATGAATTGCAGCCCTGCAGCCTGCTGGCGCACTTCGACCAGGGCTGCAGCGGCAAGATCGCTGTCGTTGGGCTCGAGATCGCTCAACAACCAGCGGTCTTCGAGCGCGGCTTCGAGCACCAGCTGACGGCCGCTGACCTCGAGCCGCACAGGTTCGAGACCAGCCAGCCAGCCCGCGATCGCCAGGGCCCTGGCCCCGCCGAACAGACGGATGCCAGGCACCGTCGCGGTCGGATCGAGTCCCTCGGGCAGGGGGATCAGACCGGAAAAATCCACATCCCAGTCGCGGGCGCCGGCCAGATCGCCCGCCTGCAGGCGGGCCCAGGCCCAGCTCTGGCCCCGGGCGGTCTCCGGCAGCGGCAGCGCCACCGTTTTGATCGCTTCAGGCGGCGGAGCCAGGGGACCGGCCAGATAGCCCGGCTCCTGGGGATAGACCTCGCGCTCGCGCTGCGCCAGCCAGCTCACCAGGCTGTAGCAGCGGCGGCTGGGGACCAGTTCCATCCCCAGCCCTTCTGCGGCCCGTTGGACCATTGTGCGCATGGCGGCGCGCCAGCAGCGCAGGCGTCGCGGTCGGCCCAGTCCCAGGGTTTCGGCCTCGGCCATGGCGGCTTCAAGGGCTTCGCGCAACCAGATCGAGTTGACGCGGCTGGCGGGACAGCTGCGCACCCAGCGAAACCGCGATTGCGGATCGCCGGGGGCCGGGGTGCTGCAGATCAGCACTTCCCAGCGCTTCTTGCCATCGGCCTCGAGGATCGGCCGCGAGTAATAGTCGAGTTCCCAGTCGGGAGCATCGGCCGCCACAGAGGCAGGGCCGGTGAGCGAGGTCTGGCGGCTCATCCCGCGGCCTGTTCCTGTTGGCGCAGCAGCGAGCGAGCCTTGTTGGCTCGATCTTCGGCTTCGGCCTGCAGCTTCTCTTTGTCAATCAGGATTTCGCCCGGTTGGCCTTCGAGCAGGGCTGTATTGAGGGCGATGCGACCCTGTGCAGGGTCCAGGTCGGTGACCAGGGCACGCACCCGTTCCCCTGGATTGAACACTTCGCGCAGGTCACGCAGCTGTCCACCGCTGACGCTGCTTTGGTGCAACAGGCCGCTGATGCCGCCCAGATCGATGAAATAGCCATAGGGCTTGATCGAGGCCACCGTGCCTTCGACCAGTTGACCCACTTCGAGTTCGGCGAAGCGGGCAGCCGTGGTGGCCTTTTTTTCGGACAGCACCAGCTTGCGGGTCTCCGGGTTGACCTCGATGAAGGTCACCCCCAGGGTTTTGCCCACCAGAGCTTCGTGCTGCTCACCCTCCTGCAGCTGGGAGCGGGGGATGAAGGCGCGCAGTCCCTCGAGGTCGCAGGTGACCCCCCCACGGTTGAAGCCATTGATCTTGACCTGGATGACCTTGCCCTCCTTGGCCAGGGCGACCACCTTGTCCCAGCTCTGGCGCAGGGCCAGGGCGCGGGCGCTGATCGTCACCATGCCGTCGGCGTTCTGCTCGCGGGTGACGAGCACTTCGATCTCGAGGCCCTTGGGGAAGCGTTCCTTGATGTTGGTGATGACCCCCAGACCAGCTTCCTTTTTGGGCATGAAGCCCGGAGCCTTGCCGCCGATGTCGACGTAGACGCCATCGCTTTCGACGCCGATCACCACGCCCTTGACAACCTCGCCGGTCGTTCCCACCGGTTCGTTCTCATCGAGGGCGGCCAGGAACGCCTCCTCGTCAAAATCAAAGTCGTCAACGCTGCGCTTGACCACCTGGGCGGCCGGGCTGCCGGCGCTGCCACGGGTCAACTGGGGCGGGCGGTTGCCGGCGCCCTGGCGCCGTGGGTTGCGGTCTTCAGGACCCAGCAGGTCGGCCATGGTCAGGCCGGCCATCGCTCCCATGTCAAACAGGTCGTCGTCGCTGCGGGCAGGGGCCTGCTGCGATGGCGGCTGGGCAGGAGCGACCGGGGCTTGTGCCGGGGCTTCTGCAGCAGCCGGAGCCGGTGCATCCTTCTTGATCATCATCACCTGGGGCGGTCGGCGCGGCGCAGGTGCAGACGAAGGGTTGCCGGTTCCGGCCATCGCCACAGATCGAGCTTGGGATCCCACACTGTAGGGATCGATTCCGGAGCTGATGGCCCGTCGTTTCAGCGACTTGCACAGCACCGCGGTCGCGGCAGCGGCGGCCCGACCCGGCAGCACGGTGGTGTGGCCCTGGGGAGCCTGCGAGCAGCACGGGCCCCATCTGCCCCTGGGGACCGATGCTTTCTTTGCTGAGCGCATTCTCGATCGGGTGCTGGCGCGGCTGCCCGAGGCTGCGCCGATTTGGCGCTTGCCGCTGCAGAGCCTTGGTTTTTCGCCCGAACATCAGGGTTTTGCCGGCACCCTCTCGCTGCCGGCCGAGCTGCTGATCGGCCAGGTGGTGGCGGTGGGCTGCCAATTGGCGGCAGCGGGCTTTGAGCGGCTGGTGCTGTTCAACGGCCATGGCGGCCAGATCGCCCTGCTGCAGGTGGCGGCCCGGCAGCTGCGCGCGGCAGCTCCCGAGCTCGCTGTGTTGCCCTGCTTTTTGTGGAGCGGGCCTGCAGGGGTCGCCGATCTGATTCCCGAACCCGAGCGCAGCGACGGCCTGCACGCGGGACTGGCCGAGACCAGCCTGATGCTGCACCTGGCGCCAGACCGGGTGGGTGACATCCCCGCCGCCGATGGCCAGCGGGGTGGTCAGCCGCCAGCGGGCTGGAGTCTCGAAGGGGCGGTTCCCAGCGCCTGGCTCAGCCGCGACCTCAGCGAGTCGGGGGTGATAGGCGATCCGGCAGCAGCCAATGCCGCCCTCGGCTCAGCCCTGGCCGAGCGCCTCACCGACGGCTGGTGTGTGCTGTTCAACAACCTGTTGGCCAGCTACTGGCCCCAGCTCCGCTAGCGGTCGTTACAATCAAGTCTCGTCTTGACCTCGCGTGGTAGCCATGGCGACCCTTGTCTCACCACTGGAAGCTTCTTCGCACGACTCTGCTTTGCCCGACTTTCACAGCGAGACCTACAAGGACGCTTACAGCCGCATCAATGCGATCGTGATCGAGGGCGAGCAGGAAGCTCACGACAACTACATCGCAATCGGCACCTTGATCCCCGATCAGGCCGAGGAGCTCGCCCGCCTGGCGCGCATGGAGCTCAAGCACATGAAAGGGTTCACGGCCTGTGCCAACAACCTGGGGGTCACGGCTGACATGCCGTTTGCCCGCGATTTCTTCGCTCCCCTGCGCAACAACTTCCAAGCCGCCCTAGCCGAAGGCAAGGTGGTGACCTGTCTGCTGATTCAGGCCATCTTGATCGAGGCCTTCGCCATTTCGGCCTACCACATCTATATCCCCGTTGCTGACCCCTTCGCCCGCAAGATCACCGAGGGGGTTGTCAAGGACGAGTACACCCACCTGAATTACGGTCAGGAGTGGCTCAAGGCCAACCGCGACACCATCCGCGACGAATTTGAGCAGGCCAATCGCGACAACCTGCCCCTGGTGCGCACCATGCTGGAACAGGTCGCTGCCGATGCGGCTGTGCTTCAGATGGACAAGGAAGACCTGATGGCCGATTTCCTGAGCTCCTACCAGGAAGCCCTGCTCGAGATCGGCTTCACCGGCCGCGAAATTGCCAAATTCGCGGCGGCAGCCCTGGTGGGTTGAACGCACTCAGGGCGGGTTTCCGGGCAGGCCCTGTGTGCTGGGCTACAGAAAGCCATGACAGGATGATGGCTCGAACGGGTTTTGGTCCCGTCCCCGCCTGACCCAATGTTTGGTCTGATCGGCCACTCCACCAGTTTTGCCGAGGCTCGGGCGAACGCCCGCAACCTCGGCTACGACGACTATGCCGAGGGTGACCTCGACATGTGGTGTGCTGCCCCGCCCCAGTTGCTGGAACTCGTTCAGGTCACCAGCGCCGCTGGCAAGACGATTGAGGGCGCTTACATCGATTCGGTGTTTGTGCCCGAGATGCTGCGGCGGTTCAAGACCGCTAAGCGCAAGGTGCTCAAAGCCATGGAACTGGCCCAGAAAAGCGGCATTGATATCACCGCGCTGGGCGGTTTCACCTCGATCATTTTCGAGGACATGAACCTGCTGAAGGAAGAACGGGTCAGCGCCGTTGAACTCGACTGGCAGCGCTTCACCACCGGCAACACCCACACCGCCTGGGTCATCTGCCAGCAGGTGATCACCAATGCGCCGCGGTTGGGCATCGACCTGGCCAGGGCCAAGGTCGCTGTGGTCGGCGCCAGCGGTGACATCGGCAGCGCCGTTTGCCGTTGGCTGCAGCGCCAGGGCATCGGCGAGCTGTTGCTGGTGGCTCGTCGCCCCCAGCCGCTGATCGATCTGCAGGCCAGCCTTGGCGAGGGCCGCATTCTCGGCATTGACGAGGCCCTGGCCGAAGCGCAGGTGGTGGTCTGGGTGGCAAGCCTGCCCGAGAGTCTGCAGATCGACCTCGAGGCCCTCCCCAAGCCCTGTCTGATGATCGATGGCGGCTACCCCAAGAATCTGGATGCCAAGGCTGCAGCCCCTGGTGTGCACGTGCTCAAGGGCGGCATTGTCGAGTTCTGGCAGGACATCGGTTGGCAGATGATGGAGGTGGCCGAGATGGCCAAGCCCCAACGCCAGATGTTCGCCTGCTTCGCCGAGGCGATGTTGCTCGATTTTGAGGACCGCCACACCAATTTCAGCTGGGGCCGCAACAACATCACCCTTGAAGCGATGGACTGGATTGGTGAAGCCTCCAGGCGCCATGGCTTCAAGGCCCTGGAGCTGGAGACCCTCGAGCTCCAGTCTCCGGCTCTGGCTACGGCCTAACCGTTTTATTGCTCCCCTGCGCCCGCTGAACCGATGGCCCGTCGCGCCCTGCTCGACTTTGAAAAACCTCTGGTGGAGCTGGAGGAACAGATCGAGCAGATCAGGCAGCTGGCGCGTGATTCAGAGGTCGATGTGAGTCAGCAGCTGCTGCAGCTCGAGACCTTGGCCACCCGTCGCCGCAGCGAGATCTTCGCGTCGTTGACCCCGGCCCAGAAAATTCAAGTGGCGCGCCATCCCCAGCGCCCCAGCACCCTGGATTACATCCAGGTGATCACCGACCAGTTTTTTGAACTGCACGGCGATCGACGCGGCAGCGACGACCAGGCACTGGTGGGCGGTGTGGGTCTGATCGGCAGCCAGGGGGTGGTGCTGCTCGGTCACCAGAAAGGTCGTGACACCAAAGAGAACGTTGCCCGCAATTTCGGCATGGCCTCCCCCGGCGGCTACCGCAAGGCGATGCGCTTGATGGAGCATGCCGACCGTTTTGGCTTGCCGATTCTCAGTTTCATCGACACCCCCGGCGCCTATGCCGGCGTGCTGGCCGAAGAACAGGGCCAAGGCGAAGCGATCGCGGTCAACCTGCGCGAGATGTTCCGGTTGCGGGTGCCCATCTTGGCCACCGTCATCGGCGAGGGCGGCTCGGGTGGCGCTCTCGGCATTGGCGTGGCTGACCGCCTGCTGATGTTTGAACACAGCGTTTACACCGTGGCCAGCCCAGAAGCCTGTGCCTCGATCCTGTGGCGGGACGCTGCCAAGGCCCCCGAAGCGGCCCAGGCGTTGCGCATCACCGGTGCCGATCTGCTGCAGCTCGGCCTGGTCGATCGCGTGCTGCCGGAGCCCAATGGCGGCAATCACTGGGCCCCGGTGCAGGCGGCCCAGACCCTCAAAGCTGCCCTGCTCGAGGAACTCAATGCACTGATGACCTTGACCCCTGGCGAGCTGCAGCAGCAGCGCTACGCCAAGTTTCGCTGCATGGGGCGTTTTCTCGAGGGTGGCCAGGGCCCAACCCCCGTCAGCGGTCCTGAACCAAGCCGGAGCCACTGAATCTTGGCCACAGCATTGATCACGGGCGCCTCGCGCGGCATCGGCGCCGCGACGGCGCGTCTGTTTGCTGCCGCTGGCTACGACCTGCTGCTGGTGGCCCGCAGCCAGGACGCGCTTCAGCAGCTTGCGGCCGAGCTCAGGGCCACAGGACGCCGGGTGGAGACTGCTGCCATTGATCTGTCGCAGCCCGACGGCATCGAGGCCCCCCTACTGGCGCTGTGTCAACGGGGCGATCCGCCTGCCGTGGTGATCAACAACGCTGGAGCTGCCTACACCGGCGCTTTGGCATCCATGCCGCTTGAGCGCTGGCAGTGGCTGCTGCAGCTCAATCTCACCAGCGTGTTTCAGGTCTGCCGCGTGGTGGTGCCGCTGCTTCGGGCCCGTGGCGGTGGCCACATCATCAATGTCAGCAGCCACGCGGCCCGCAACGCCTTTCCGGACTGGGGTGCCTACTGCGTCAGCAAGGCGGCTCTGGCCAGCTTGAGCCGCTGCCTGGCCGAAGACGAACGCGCTCACGGAATCGGCGTGACCACCCTGACCTTAGGTGCGGTCAATACGCCACTCTGGGACAGCGAAACGGTCGACAGTTGCTTCGACCGCCGTGCCATGCTTGATCCCCAGCGGGCGGCCGAAACGTTGCTCTACCTGGCCCAACAGCCGGCCACTCAGCTGGTGGAAGATCTCACATTGATGCCCGCCGCCGGCGTGTTCTGACGATCCATGACATCGACTTTGCCCAATAGCCTGCCGTCAGTCCCTGGACTCAGCAGCACCGCACCAGCGACCGCTCCCCTGCCGGTGAGCGTGCGCATCCGTCAGCGCCTTGAGGCTGCTGGGGTGCCCTTTCTGGCCAACGACAACATCGCCGAACTCCTCCACGAAGGCGAGCTTGATCAGCTCGAGATGGAAGTCGCCGGCAAGGTGCGCGAGCTGCTGCAAAGCCTGGTGATCGACATAGACAACGATCACAACACAGAGGAGACCGCTGAGCGCGTGGCGCGCATGTATCTCCACGAGGTGTTCAAGGGCCGTTATCACCAACAGCCCAAGATCGCCAGTTTCCCTAACGTCAAAAAGCTCGACGAGATTTATACCGTTGGCCCCATCTCTGTGCGTTCGGCGTGCTCTCACCATCTGGTGCCGATCCTGGGCAACTGCTGGATTGGCATCAAGCCGGGCTCACGGGTGATCGGCCTGTCGAAGTTTGCGCGCGTGGCTGATTGGGTCTTCTCACGCCCCCACATCCAGGAAGAGGCTGTGATGATCCTGGCCGACGAGATCGAGCGCCTATGCGAGCCACAAGGCCTGGCCATTCTTGTCAAAGCCCAGCACTACTGCATGAAGTGGCGAGGCGTGAAAGAGCCCCAGACCAGCATGGTCAATTCGGTGGTGCGCGGCGATTTTCGCCACGACCCCAGTCTCAAAGCTGAGTTCTTTGAGCTGGTCAAGCAGCAGGAGTCCCTGCTGGGAACCTGAGTGAAGTGACCCTTCCTGGCTGTGCTCAGTCGCTGAACGACAGGGACAGGCACACCCGGACGGGTTAGGACCCGGCAGCGACCGGTCCCACGGGTTGGGAGGCCTGCCGCTGACTACCTCCGCCGGCCTGGGGGACCGCCACCACCACCATCACCTTAGCTTTGATGTCCTGCTCGCCCAGGACGTAGGTGGGTCCATTGGCCTGTTGGATCAACAACCAGCGGCGCCCGCCGGCCGGCAGCCGGTACCAATGAAAGGCGGATGGCGGCAGCCCTGCCATGGCATCGGCGCTGAGGCTGGCCTGCAGCAGCTGGCCCTGGGCGGCCTGGCCTTGCAGCACCAGTTGCTGCAGCCCCGTGATTTGTTGCTCGACAGCGTTCTCCAACTGCTGGTCGGTGGCGATCTGATTGCGCAGATCGCGGATCTGCTGCTGGGGGTCAGCCGTCACCCCCGGCACGCATTGCAGCGTGCCGTCGACCAGCTGGCAGCCGTCGAGCATCTGCTGAGCCTGCAGGGCAGCGGGCCCGCCCAGGGCTCCGGCGAGCAGCAGTGCGGCAAGGCTCAGGGGGCGTGAGGCGCGCATCAGGACCATGGAGGCGTCATCGGGCCATCGGTAGCCCCTGATCTTGGCCTGCCACCCCGATCGCCGCCATCAGTTGGCGCACCAGCTCCAGGTTTTTGTCGCCTGGACTGTCTTCGACCCCGCTCGACACATCGATGCCGCTCGGCTGCAGCTGGCTGAGCACCTCAGCGGCATTGCCGGGCGTCAGCCCACCGGCCAGCCACCAGGGCAGGGGCGGTGACCATCCCCGCAGCCAGGTGCTGGGCAGCCGCTGACCGGTGCCCCCCAGCACCCCGTCGACCCAGGCATCGAGCAGCACCGCGTCGACCACGTCCTGGTACGACTGCACCTGCTCAAGATCGCCTGGACTGCGGATGCGCAACGCCTTCCAGAGCTGCACCCCACCCAGCTGATCGCGCAGGCGCAGGCAGTGCTCGGGCGTCTCGTTGCCATGCAGCTGCAGCACCTGATGCCCCTGACCAGCCGTCAGCAGGGGCAGGTCGTCGTCGGGGGGATCGGCGACCACCACGACGCCGAGGCAGGTGGGTGCCGCCGTGTGCACCGCGTCAAACAGGGCCTGCCGCTGAAAGGCCGGTACAAACCGGGGCGAGCGCTCGACCGCGATCACCCCGATGGCGTTGGCGCCCATGGCGGCGATCGCCGCGGCCTGGGCCGGTTGCTTGAGACCGCAGATCTTCAGCAGCGGAGCGACCACACAGACCCAGGCGGATGGGTCCTTTCTAGGATTGGTACCAAGCGCGGCCAACTGGCCCACCGATCCGCTGCACTCGAGACCGTGGGAGAAGGCTGGCAACTGCTGACGATTCGTGGCATCCCGCTGCGCATCCATCCCAGCTGGTTCGTCATCCTGCTGCTCGCAACCCTGGCTTTTCAGCAGCACTACAGCCAGGCCCTCAATCCCGCCCCTGCCGAAGCCCAGCGTTGGCTGTTGGCCCTCATGACAGCGGTGTTGCTGTTTGTCTCGGTGCTGCTGCACGAGTTGGGCCACTCGCTCGTGGCCCTGGCCCAGGGCGTCAAGGTGCGCAGCATCACGCTGTTTCTGCTCGGCGGTGTCGCCAATGTCGAGCGCGAATGCAGCACGGCCCGCGGGGCCTTGCTGGTGGCGGCCGCCGGGCCGGCGGTCAGCCTGGTGCTCGCCCTGACCCTGCTGGGGGCCACGCCTGTGGCGACGCAACTGTCACCGGCGCTCGGTTCGATGGTCGCTGAGCTGGGAGGGCTCAACCTCGTTCTGGCCCTGTTCAACCTGTTGCCGGGCTTGCCGCTCGACGGGGGATTGATCGTCAAGGCCCTGGTCTGGCAGGCCACCGGCAGCCAGCGCAAGGGCATTGAGGTGGCCAATGCCAGCGGCCGCTTTCTGGCCTATTTCGCCATCGGCATGGGGGTGGTGCTGCTGCTGCGTGGCAGCGGCATCGGTGGGGCCTGGCTGATGTTGCTGGGATGGTTTGGCCTGGGGGCCTCGCGCAACCAGCGCCAGTTGTTGTTGATGCAGCAACTGCTCAAGGAGCTCAAGGTGCGCGATGCGGCCAGCCGACGCTTTCGCGTGCTCGAGGCCCGCACCAGCCTGCGCGAGCTGTCCCAGCTTCGGCTCGAGGGGGGCGGCGAAAGCGCCAGCCCCGATTGGTTGCTGGTTGCCGACCGCGGCCGCTGGCAGGGCCTGATCGATGACCAACCGCTGCAACGCCTGCCGGTGCAGAGCTGGGACCGCGAGCGGGTGGGCGATCACCTCAAGCCGCTCGCCGACCTGACCGCCATTGCTGAAGCGGCCCCGCTTTGGCAGGCGGTTCAGCTGTTTGAAGACAGCGGTGTCTCGCGCCTGCTGGTGCTCAGCCCTGCAGGTCTGCCCAGTGGCACGCTCGAGCGCAGCGAGCTGGGTCTCACCCTGCTCGAGCGTCTGGGTCTACGGCTGCCACCGCCGCTGCTGGCGGCGGCACGCAAACAGCAGGGTTATCCGCTCGGGCTGGCGTTGCCCCAGGTGGTACGCGGCATGGTGGCCAGTGGCGAGGTCACGCTCGAGTCCCCTGCGGGGACGCGGTAACGCTC
>Ga0194129_10008273_pt1 | contig 12090 bp, 4 predicted proteins | sample TA2KigCa35mmetaG_FD_150862 | JGI IMG/M metagenome (GOLD analysis project Ga0194129, IMG submission 150862) | Freshwater microbial communities from Lake Tanganyika, Tanzania - TA2015038 Kigoma Deep Cast 35m | ecosystem: Environmental > Aquatic > Freshwater > Lake | place: Tanzania: Lake... | reverse complement strand
AACCTGAAATTACAGAAGAGCAAAGGGTGCGCATTGAAATGCGTAAACGTCTTTTGTTTACTGTTTGTGAAACAAAAGAAGAGCTTCAACAATTCATTAAGACTTTCCTTAAGTTAGACTTGCCAGAGTGTACAGTAGACGAAATGTCTACTTCTAATCCCATGGAAGCTGTCTGGCAAATTTACCTCACAATGAAGACCAACAAGGGTGCCCACCGTGTAGTCGTGGCTGCCTCTCGTAACTCGATGAAGACGGTTATGTCGGCAGTTATTCATTGGTTGGCAATGATTCACTTCAGAAGGTCATGTCTACAGATTGCCGCCATTAAAGACCAATCCTACAAAGCAATCAAGTACCTCAAGAAGTTCCTTCGTATTCCAGAGCTTCAAGAACACTTTGAAACAAACCGAGCGGGAGAGCTACGACTCTTTAATTTGCCTCCAAATTCGTATACAGCCAAAGACGACGCTGACGTGTTTGTCACGGCAGCTACGCTAGAAGGTGCCAACTCATCTCGTGCCTCTATTATCATCCGAGACGAATGTGACTTGACCCCTAGAGAAATTCTCTCTGAGGTTGCCATGGTTGCCGACCCCACGCAAGACGAGCATGGCTTTGAGCCAATTACTATCTCGTTGTCTTCTCGCAAGACTTCTCAAGGGCCACTCCAAGAACTAATGGAAGAGGCCGAAAAGGGCGACGACCTAGATATTAGGCTAGACAAGTGGTCGGCTGTAGACTTTATGAGAAAGTGCCTTCCAGAAACTCACGGAGAGAAGAGACTCAAGGCGTATCTTCATACTGAAAATCTTAAAGTCAGATGGGATGAAGAGTTATTCCAAGAAGAGCCAGAAGCAATCAAAGTTAAGTATAAAGAAATACTGGCTTACGAAGGATGTATGACATGCCCTGCGTTTATTGCTTGTCAGGCTCGCGCCCCCAAACAAACAGGCAAGTCTAAAACACTCAGAACTATTGCCTTCATTGGTAACTTCATCAAAGAAACTAAAGAAGCTAATAAGATTATTGCCCAGATTCTGAATTGGCGTCCAGAAACAGGGGGACTAGTCTTCCCTACATTTAACAGAATGAATCACGTACGCAGTCCTGCAGAGACTTGGCTTTGGATGACTGGCCAGCAATGGAAGGCCAATAGGAAATGCACTAAACAAGACATCTATGCTTGGGCAGTAACTAATAAATGGGAAGTAAGTTTCGGAGTAGACTGGGGAGTCAGAGATGCCGCCGTGGTGGGAGTTACCCTATACTCTCAGTCACAAGGAAGAGCGATAGTCTTACATGTTAGAACGGCCACGGGCTACCCTAACTCTCAGTGGGCGCAGACTATTAGAGAAAAAGAATGTTTGATGTTTCCTCCAGACATTATCTGCCCCGACATGGCAGACGCGGGCTCTACTCATTACTTTCAGCCATACGGGTTCCCAGTTAAAAACAAGAAGCCAACTAACATCGAAACAGGCGTGGTACAAATTCAGTCTCTTTTGTGGAACGTAGAGAGGCAAGAAGCTGATATGATTTTTTGTAAAGAAGAGAGCGACAGCGGGATGGAATATGCTATTGAGTCTATGACGAACTGGATGCACAAGAAAGACCCTCGCGGGGAATTTGATACGAGTCGATTTGAAGATGATGATAATACTCACTTTTGTGATAACCTACGGTATTCGTTGGACAAATACCGCACCGCAGTCGAAATTAAGATTAGCAGTGCTTCTAAACACATCGGCGCTGCCGCTCCCATGAGTCGCGAACAGCAGTATCAAAAAGAGCTAGAGTCAGCTATGTATGATACCTATAAAGATATGGGCGTACCCATCATGCCATCTCAACTAGCTGATATGACTATGGACGCTTATAAAAGAGCGGGCATGGGACATTTGATTGAGGGTGATTCTAAAGGTTCTGCCCCAGAACCAAAGAAAAAACTTATTAAGTTTAGTATCTGATGTTAAAATAATCTCACTAAATGGCATTTAAAGTCTGCGTTTTATTTGTGGACTATATAAACAAAAAGGTGAGAAAAAATGGCACTAAAGGACAAAACCAAACTACATATCAGGTACAGCCTAGCTAATCAGGACGCGGCTGAAGACTTAATTAATAGCGTCGAGCAAAGATCGGATGCCGATATCGCAGCCGATGCAGAGCTGTTTGCTGCCATTCAGAATGAACAAGCGGCTAGAATTGCTTCGGATTCTACAATTCATAATAAAATCAACGCCGAAGCGGCTGCACGCAATAACTCTCTAGCTTCCGAGTCCGAAGCTCGCCGCGTTGCCGACGAAGAGTTAGAAGAGCGCTTGGATGTGGTACAGGGCTCGGATGCAGTTTCGGGCTCTATAGCAAATTCTCTAAAAAATGCAAAAATTTATACGGACAGTTCTGTTAGCGCGGAAAGCGCAAGGGCAATTAACGCCGAAGCGTCTTTAAGTGCAAAAATTAACAATATGGCGTCAAATGTAGATCCTGCCGCCCTAGACTCTTTGTCTGAGATTGTAAGCGCATTTCAAGACGCTGACTTAAACCTAAACGGCACTATTACTACCTTGGCTAACAATGGTACCGCTAATTTAAATGCAGAAAAAACTGTTCGCATGGCAGCCGATGCTTTGTTGAGCGGTCGTTTGGATGTTTTAGAAGGCTCTGATACTATTACGGGTTCTGTCGCCAAAGCCCTTAAAGACGCCAAGGATTACACGGACTCAGAAAAGGCAGAAAGAATCGCTGCAGATTCTGCTGAAAAAAATAGTCGTGTAGCTGCAGTCGACGCCGAAGCAGCAGCAAGAGAGCTTGCTGATAATATTGAAAAAACAGAAAGAATTGCAGCGGATTTGGCTGAAAAAAACTCTCGCGTTGCAGCTGTCAGCACAGAAGCGCAGTCCCGCAGAGATGCAGATGGTCTGCTGCAAGCCTCGATAGTTAATACCGAATTGTCTCTTACGGAATCATTAAATAATCAAAAAAATACACTTGAAGCACTAATTAATAGTGAGGTTGCGGCTCGCACGCAGGCAGATGCGAATATTTCGTCTTCTCTTTCTATCGAAGTAAATCGTGCTCAGGCTGTCGAATCTAGCTTATCAAATGCTATTTTTGCAGAGGTTGCGCGTGCCCAAACCGTTGAGGCTGCACTTCAATCTTCTTTGGATACGGAGATTTCAGTAAGACAAGCCAACGATATGGACATGTCTGCTCTTCTCAGTGCAGAGCAAACTGCTCGCCAAAATGCAGATGCAATCTTGCAAGCCAATGTTTTGTCTGAGCAGGCGGCTAGGGTAGCGGCTGATAATCAATTGCAAAACGCAATTAATGTTGAATCAACGGCTCGCAAAGCCGAAATTGCTGAAGAGATGTTAGCAAGGGTTATCAATCAAACGAACCTTCAAAACATGATTGCGCTCGAAGGCACCCAGAGAGCGGAAGCTGATTCGGCAATTCAAAATAGCCTTGCTTTGGAGTCGGCTTCTCGACAAAACTCTGAAAATGCTATACAAACTAACCTGAATGCTGAAATTGTTTTAAGGCAAAACGCCCTGGCAACCGAAGCCGCTGCTCGTCAAAGTGCGGACTTGGTTTTGCAAGGAAATATCAATGCTGAAAAAACAGCACGCGAAAATGCTGATAATTCTTTACAAGTAGCTATTAATAATGAAGTTTTAGCTAGACAATCTGCTGTTTCGGCAGAAGCCGCCGCTCGTCAGGCCGCCGATGCTGCCCTTCAGTCAAGTATTAATAATGTTTTGTCTAACTTAGACACAGGCGCTCTCGATTCGTTATCAGAAATAGTTGCGGCATTTCAAGATGCTGACTCTAATCTTCAAGGTGCGATTTCTAGTCTCGCTGTTAATAGTTCATCCAAAGTAGACGACGAGACAACTGCAAGAATTTTTGCAGACAGCTCTCTTGCGGCGGCTATTGAACTAGAAGCCCAAGAAAGAGACGAGGCGTATCAGTCACTTCAAAGTCAGATGGACAGCGAAATTTCAACTCGTCAAGATGAGGTCGATGCAGAAATTACCGCTCGTCAAAACGCAGACTTATCTCTAGAGGCGACTATTACTGCAGAGCAGTCTAGCCGAGTTTCTGGAGATGGCTTTTTGCAAATGCAAGTAGATGAGCTTGAGAACTATTTTAAGACACAACAACAGGCATCCAACGTATCGTCCGCAAATGCTCTTAGTACGGAAGTATCTTTGCGCCAAAGCGGCGACGAGGCTCTTCAGGCAGCGATTAGCTCTGAAGTTGCTCGTGCTCTTGCTGCAGAATCTGCACTCGCAGTAAGAATTGACAATGTTCTTTCAAATATTGATCCAGACGCTCTCGATTCATTGGCAGAGGCTGTAACTGCGTTTCAGGCTGCTGATTCCGAAATTCAGGACGCTATTTTTAATCTTGCCTCATCGAGCGCAGCTGATCTAAGTGACGAACAATTTGCTCGCGCTGCCGGCGATGCTGCTTTGGAAGCAAGCTTGTCTGCTGAGGTTGCAACTCGCGAATTGGAAGACGCTAGCATTCGGTTAGCCTTAAGTGCTGAAAATGCCGCCAGAGAAGCGTCTGATTTTGCCGAAATGTCTAATCGTATTTCTGCAGACAACTCAGAAACTGCGGCTCGTATAGCGGCTGATAGTGATTTGTCAAATCGTATTGACGTTTTAGAAGGTTCAGACACTGTTGTCGGTTCGGTTGCAAAAGCTTTTAAAGACGCCAAGCTGTATGCAGATGCGGAAGTGTCTGCCGAGCAGCAAAGAGCAATAGCTGCGGAATCTGCACTTGCTGCAAGGGTCGACGCGGTTCTTACAAATATTGACCCAGATGCTCTTGATTCCCTGTCTGAAATTGTAACCGCATTTCAGGCAGCCGATGCCAACATTCAGGGAACAATTTCAGAGCTTGCTAATAATAGTTCAAACAATATTCAATCAGAAGCGTTGGCTCGCGAAGCGGCTGACTTTGCTGAAGAGTCTGCACGTATTGCTGGCGACCTAGAAGAAAAAACAGCTCGCATGGCTGCTGTATCTGCCGAAGAAGCTGCACGAGGGGCTGCTGATTTGGCAGAACAATCCGCTCGTATTGTGGGAGATGAGGCGGAAGCTTCTGCTCGCCTTGCTGCCGACGATGCAATCATGGTGGCTCTTGATGCAGAAGTATCCGCTCGTATGGCCGCAGACGCATCTCTTCAGTCTGCATTAGATGCAGAATCTGCCGCTCGTATTGCTGCAGACCTAATTGAGAAGACAGCGCGTATTGCTGCTGACGAAACGCTCAGAATGTTTATTGATGAGATTGAACTTTCCCTTAAAACACAACAACAGGCTGCCAGCACAGACCTTTCTGGCTCGTTGGTGGCTGAAGCTGCTTCTCGCCAAGCTGCTGACCTAGCTGAGCAGTCTGCCCGTATTGCCGCTGATGCTGCTCTTCAGGCTGCGCTTGACGCAGAAGTTACTGCTCGTATGGCTGCTGTATCTGCAGAAGAATCTGCACGTATTGCTGCTGATTTGGCAGAAAAAACTCGCGCAATGGCTGCGGAATCTGCTCTTGGCGTAAGAATTGACAACGTGTTGTCAAACATCGACCCAGAAGCTTTAGATTCATTAACAGAAGTTGTAGCTGCATTCCAGTCTGCCGATGGAAGCATTAATAGCGCAATCAGCACTCTCGCAAGCAATAGTACAGCCAACCTCAATGCAGAGATTACCTCTCGTATGGCTGCAGTATCTGCTGAAGAAGCTGCTCGCATGGCTGCCGACTCCGCAGAAGCCGCTTCTCGCCAAGCTGCGGATTTAGTTGAGCAGTCTGCTCGTATGGCTGCTGATGCGGCTCTACAGGCTGGATTGGATGCAGAAGTATCTGCCCGTATGGCAGACGTAGACGCAGAAGAAGCTGCACGTATTGCTGGCGACAGCGCCCTATCTGAAGCCCTCAGTGCAGAAGCCGCTTCTCGTCAAGCTGCTGACCAATCTGAAATGGCCGCTCGTCAAGCTGGTGACGCTGCTCTTCAATCTGCATTAGATGCAGAAGCTGCTTCTCGCCAAGCTGCTGTATCTGCTGAGGCTGCCGCTCGTGAAGCTGCTGACCTTGTAGAAAAAACTGCTCGCATGGCTGCTGACTCTGCAGAGGCTGCTTCCCGTCAAGCTGCTTTGTCTGCTGAAGAAGCTGCTCGTATTGCCGCTGACTTAGAAGAAAAAACAGCTCGCATGGCTGCCGTATCTGCTGAAGTTGCCGCTCGCGAAGCTGCAGTATCCGCAGAAGCTGCTTCTCGTCAAGCTGCTGACCTAGCTGAGCAGTCTGCTCGTATGGCTGCTGATGCAGCAGAACAAGCTGCCCGTGAAGCTGCTGTATCTGCAGAAGAGGCCGCACGAGTTGCTGGTGACGTTGCAGAAGCTGCTTCTCGTCAAGCTGCTGACCTAGCTGAGCAGTCTGCTCGTATTGCTGCTGACTCAGCAGAACAAGCTGCCCGTGAAGCTGCTGACCTTGTAGAAAAAACTGCTCGCATGGCTGCAGACCTGGCTGAACAGTCTGCACGTATTGCTGCTGATAATGCTTTGCAGGCAGCCGTTGCTTCTCTCGAAGGACAGGTAGGAACCAACCTTCAGTCGGCAATCTCCGACCTACAAAATGCAGACCTAGCTGAGCAGTCTGCTCGTATTGCTGCTGATGCTGCTCTTCAGGCTGCACTTAGTGCAGAAGCATCTAGCCGCCAAGCTGCTGACTCTGCAGAGGCTGCCGCTCGTCAAGCTGGTGACGCTGCTCTTCAGTCTGCATTAGATGCAGAATCTGCTGCTCGTGTTGCCGCTGACTTAGAAGAAAAATCTGCTCGTATGGCTGCTGATGCAGCTCTACAGGCTGCCCTTGACGCTGAAGCCGCTGCTCGCCAAGCTGCTGATTTGGTTGAAAAAACTGAGCGTATGGCTGCTGATGCAGCTCTACAGTCCTCCCTCAGCGCTGAGGCTGCTTCTCGTCAAGCTGCTGACCTAGCTGAGCAGTCTGCTCGTATTGCTAGTGACGATGCTCTCGACGCTCGTCTAGACGTTCTTGAGGGTGACGATTCAACTGTTGGCTCCGTTGCTAAGGCTCTTAAAGATGCTAAGGCTTATGCTGACTCCGAAGTTGAAGCAGAAATGTCACGTGCACTTGCAGCAGAATCTGCTCTTGGCGTAAGAATTGATAACGTACTTTCTAATATTGACCCAACCGCTCTCGACTCACTAACGGAAGTTGTAGCTGCATTCCAGGCTGCCGACGGAAGCCTTAATAGCGCGATTAGCTTGTTGGCTGGCAATAGCTCAACTAATCTAGATGGCGAAATTTCTGCACGTATTGCCGGAGATGAGGCTCTTGACGCTCGTCTTGATATCCTTGAGGGCGCTGATACGGTTGTAGGCTCAGTTGCTAAGGCTCTTAAAGACGCTAAAGACTATACTGACACCGAAGTTACAGACGAAGAAAATGCACGTATTGCTGCTGACCTAGCTGAGCAATCTGCCCGTATTGCTAGTGACGATGCTCTTCAGACCGCCGTTGACGCTGAAGAGTCTGCACGTATTGCTGGCGACCTAACTGAAAAATCTCGCGCAATGGCTGCCGAAGCTACCCTTCAGGTTGCTCTTAATGAAGAGGCTTCTGTTCGCCAAACTGCAGACAATGCACTTGGTAGCGCTCTTGATGTTGAGAAAACTGCTCGTATTGCCGCTGATAACGTACTTCAGGGCAATATTGACACTGAGCAGAATGCGCGTATTGCTGCTGACGCTGCAGAACAATCTGCACGTATTGCTGCCGACTCCGCAGAAGCCGCTTCTCGCCAAGCTGCGGATTTAGTTGAGCAGTCTGCTCGTATGGCTGCTGATGGTGCCCTTGATGCTCGTGTTCTTCCTATTGAAAAGCGGTATCAAGTAAATCATTTTGCTATTTATGAAAACAATGCTCAGGCTTACGCTAACGGACAACCTGGGGTCGAGGACCCTTCTGGTCAGCTTCGCGATGGTTGGTACTACACCAATGCTTCTGCAGGTCAAAAAATCAATTGGTACTACTTTGACGGTATCAACAATGCGACAATTGCTCTAAGCAACCTAAACGCTTATGCTGTAATGACCTTTGATGGTCTTGGTTCTATGCCTATTTTGGGCGTCTACACCAAACCAACTGGCTCAGGCGATATTATGCCTGGATTTGCTCGCTCTAAAGTTGCTTACTCTGGCTCTTCAGCTGGGCTTGCAATTGGCAAGAAATACTTAGTTTATTTTGGAGAAAACCCAACTGTTCATCCAGAGCTCCCTAGAGTTGAACTAGTTAAGTCAGCTAGCTCTTCAGGCGGCCCACAAGTAGCATCTGAAGAAGTATTGACTGTTTCTTTTGGTTCTAACTCAGGAGCCTCAGTTGGTTCAGTTAAGTTTATGACTGAGTCGCTAGGTATTTGGTCTGCAAGCTATAAACATGAAATTGACCTTAGAATTAGCCATGCAAGCCAACTAGCTCTTAATAATGAGATTACAGCTCGTATTGCCGCTGATGCTGCCGAAGCTGCTTTTCGTCAAGCTGCTGTATCTGCTGAGGAATCTGCACGTGTGGCGGCTGATAGTGCAATTACAGCCGCACTCGATGCTGAAATTACCAGCAGAACCGCTGGGGATGCACAGTCTGTACAAACAGCTAAGAGCTACACAGACGCTCAGATTGCAGCACTTAATTACGTTTCGTCAGTAAATGGTCTGGTCGGAGCGGTTAGCTTAGGTTCTGACCAAATTTCTGAAGGTTCGCAAAATCTTTACTTTACTGAAACGCGAGCAAAAAGCGCCGCAGTTATTAATAATATGTCTGGCTTGCAATCAGATGTGGCTCCGTCTGTGTCTGCCGTTAAAGATTACGCTGCGCAATATATGAAAAAAGGCTCTGCAATTTGGTGCCTAGCCGGAGGCGAATACCCAACCTTGCAAGCAGCTATTGACGCGGCATCTCCAGGGCAAGTTATCTTACTCGGCGAAGGCGTTTGGGGAGATGCAACGCTCAAGGGGCGCGTTGATATTATTGGATTGGGTGCGCCAAGAAACATCGGTATTGTTGTTGGCAAGCTTAGCTTTGCTCCAACGAGTGGTTCAGCTGTAGACAACCAAGTGTTTATTTCAAATATACTCATTAGTGCCAGTTCTGCAGCCAGCGGCATTTCACTTGGCGGCACAGCTCCAGTACGCCTTAATCTAAGTGGTTGCTATGTGTACAGAGGATCTGGAACATCGAGCTTGGTAAGTCTAACAAATACAGACACATCTGCTACAAGTGTCAGAATGGACGGATGTATTATTAATTCTGGTGGTGCAAACGGAATGTTGGTCACAACCAGTGTAAGATTTTTAAGAATTACTAATTCTGACCTTTATGGAGCCTCAAAAGCATTGGTTGTAAACGGTGGCCTTGCGCAAGTTGCATTTTCGGGTATTGAAACCAATTCTGCTACTGAAATCATTCAGGTTGCGGCGGGAGCGACATGTGCAATTAGTTCATCCCTTGTTCGTAACCTAACCGCAAACGGAAGCGGAGTTTCTGTTGCTACAAATGGTGCGTTTGTCGCTTCTACTCTTACTATGTTTGATGTGGCAAGTGGCACAGGATACTGCGTAAGAGGTACCGGAACAATGATTTATGATGTTATTTCTTTTAATCATATTACTGGTTTGCAGCCAAGAAATATAAAATTGCAAAATACTCTTGGGATTGTTCAATTGCCTTCTACTCCTACCTTAGTGCCATAATGATTGTTGGCCACTTAAAAGATGTTATTAAAGGAAAAACAAAATTTTTCTCAAAACGCTCTTCTAGGTGGCCATCATTGCGCAAGTCTTATTTAGAAAATCACAGTTCATGTGCAGCCTGTGGTTGTACAGAATTTCTCGAAGTTCATCATATTGAACCATTTCATGAAAATCCTGCTTTAGAGCTGGATATGAATAATCTTATTACGTTGTGTGACAAGCCCGGCAAAGAGAATTGTCATTTAGAAATTGGTCATTTAGGTAGCTTTAAGAAAAAGAATCCAAATGTTCGAGAAGATGCGGCCAAAGCCCTCCAAGAAAAAACTAAAGAATAGCTTCCTTAATCCGATAAATACTTATGGGGGGGGAGCATCTTATGAAACTTATTTTGGGAGCAATTGGTGCGTTTATTAGTTATTTCATAATTAAAATCACAATGTTCTGGATTGGTTTTTGTGTGTGGATTTTTAATTTGCTGTAAAATAAAATTGGCTGCCCATCCAACGAAGGAACAAAATGAAAAATATTTATGTTTGTGCCCCATGGCGTGACCCTAATTCTATTCTTCAGTTTAGGCAAATTTGCAATAAAATCATTCAGATGGGTCATAATCCAATTTGTTGGGCTACAGCATACTATTCTCTTCTTGACTTTTCGGATTACAAAAACAGAGACAAAGCAATTGTCATGGGGCTAATGCTGATGCACGGATGCCATGAAATATGGGTTTTTGGAGCAAAAACACCAATAATGGCTCAGGAGTTAGAAGCAGCCGCCGAAAAAAACATTCAAATTATAGAATATTCTATCCTTGACTTTCTCCACGGTTCGAGGTAAAATGCCAAAGACTATAGGAGTTTTTTCATGTCCTATCTATCTTTGACATTAAATACGGCGGCGTCTTCGGTTGAGAATCCGCTAAAATCCACAACTGCTGCAACCATGAATTTTGATGTTGGCGGCTTAAGGCTAGATATTGCCGAAGGGTTTTCCGTTTCTTTAGACCCTTACGAAGAAAGAATCATTGCCTCCACTCGAAAAATACTAAACCTAGATAGCTCAACTCAGCTTCAAATTACTCAACCGTATAATAATTTAGATCAAGAGTCTCTATGGAGAATCAAATGGATTGGGGGAACGAATCCAAACTTTCGTGTTCGTCGTTCACTAACTGTCAACGATTTGACTACCGTGAGCGTAAACAGACTAAATGATAATGTCACTCGTATTCAGTTTTCTGGGCCAATTGGCTCAAATGTTAAGCTAAATGATATTCTTCTTTTTGAAAAAGACAATGATATTGGCTTGCAATCTCCATTTAATGCCGTAAATACCGGAGTTCCATGTCGAATTGTGGGAGTTGGGTCTAATTATTTAGATGTGGAGGATTCCGGAGTTTTAGTAAATGACCCAAATGTTTTGATGGGTTTTGACTATCTAGATATTTTAAAAGTTTTCTCTTCATTTGGAGCGCAAGTTACAGACACTTTAAATATTGCATCGCCTGCTTTTAATTACGGAAACAGAGGTGCGTTCAAAATCGTTTTTGTTTCTGCAGATTATATTGATATTGAGGCTCCGTCTTTGGTGCCGGAGACGGTAACAAATATTACAGAAGGATTTAGGATTTTTATTAATACCATTTATTACATTGCACTAAAGGCAAAAGGTTCGATTAAGCTAATGATTGATGAAAAAGAACTTGACCTCTCTCCTTTAAATGATACAGCTATATTTGCAAGTTCCGTAACTTGTTCAGAAGTGATTGTTAAAAATCATTCAGATGGTATGATTATGATAGAAGGCTTGTGGTGTGCTTCTGGCTTGAACGGAACTGCTTGTTAACAATAGGGATTTTCAATGTCAGATGATAAGAAAATTACTGTCAAAATAGCTCAAGGCGACGTATCAGAAGATATTAACGTCAACTCTATTGATGATGTTGCGGGAATCATTAAGCAACGCCTTGGTAGAACTATGCTCAGTAAGTCTGATGTTCAAAAGATTGCTGAAGAAGACTTTAAGAAGCGCAAGTACAAACAATCTAAAGTCAAGTTTGGCTCTAGATTTAATACTCGTATGGGGGTCGGCGACTCTCTTTCAAAAGAACCTAAGCGCCTCTCCGACGCAGAGCTTAAAGAACTTTCACTTATTGACCCCTACATCGGGGCAATCATCAATACTCGCGTAGCACAGATTTCTAGCTTTGGTGCTCAGTCTGAGTCTAAGTTTGACAAGGGTGTTCGCGTCCTCGACCTAGACGAAATTCGCCGCGAAGACTTTGAAAACGAAGAAGCTTTTGAACGCGAACTCAAACTCC
>Ga0194129_10008272_pt1 | contig 12093 bp, 10 predicted proteins | sample TA2KigCa35mmetaG_FD_150862 | JGI IMG/M metagenome (GOLD analysis project Ga0194129, IMG submission 150862) | Freshwater microbial communities from Lake Tanganyika, Tanzania - TA2015038 Kigoma Deep Cast 35m | ecosystem: Environmental > Aquatic > Freshwater > Lake | place: Tanzania: Lake... | reverse complement strand
GCCATCGGCGGCATCGGGCGCATCGGAAACGATTATCTTGGCAACGTCCGTGCCGCGTTGGAGCGCGAACTGGGCATCCCACCTGCGAGCGTGCTGGTCAACGCGAGCCATTGCCACAGTATCGTGCGCCGCGACACGGACGCGCTCACGGTGCAGGCGGTGAAGGAGGCGGTGAAAAATCTCGTGCCGGTGCGGGCCGGCGCGGGGCGCGGGCGCGAGGACCGCATCATGGAGAACCGCCGCCTCAAGCTGAAGGACGGCAGCGAGGTGGACCTTCGTCGCGCTTATGCAACGCCGCGCGACGAGGACGTGGCCAGCGTCGGCCCCGTGGATGCGGAAATCGGCCTGCTGCGCCTCGACCGCATGGACGGCCGGCCTTTCGCGCTGGTTTACAACTTCGCCTGCCATCCCATTCACGGCGTGCCCGCGGGCGGGAACACGGCGGATTTTCCCGGCTTCGCATCCAAGGTCATCGAGGAGAATTTCGGCGAGGGCGTGATGGCGTTCTTCGTGCAGGGTTGCGCGGGTGACATCAACCCGTCGCTCTACAAGGCCACGAGCCATCCGCACGACGCGGAGGCTTACGGGAATTTGCTCGGCTTGAGCGCACTGCGGGCGGCGCGTGGCATCAAGACTGCCGAGGCCGCGCCGCTGCGGGTCGTGCGCGAGGCGGTGTCGCTGCCGCGCGCGGCGGATTACGAGAAGCGCATCGCGGCGATTGAGGCGGAGCAGGCGCGGCTGTTGAAGTCGTTTAAGGGCACGAGCCTAAACTTCAAGGCGTTTCTCCCGCTCTTCTTCCAACACAAGCTCTCACCGGATTTCCCCGGCTATCACAACCACGGCTACCTGCACGAGCAGTCGCAGGGCCGCGACGCCTTGGCGAAGCTCGACGCGGAGAACCGCACGAACATTGAGGCCTACCTGCAAAACATCCAGGCGATGGAGCGGCTGCAGCATTTGCAGGTGAACCTCGCGCTGCTCAAGATGCATCAGGCCAGAACCATCGCCGCCGGGAACGCTACGCTCGAGACCGAGATGTCCGGCTTGCGGGTGGGCGACTTCGTGATGGTGACATTCCCCGGCGAACTGACGGTCGAACTGGGTCTCGCCGTGAAGAAGCGCGCGGCGGGCAAGTTCACCTTCGTCGCCGGCTACACCAACGGCTACCTCTTTTACCTGCCGACCGAGGCGCAGCGGAAGAACACCGGCTACGCGCAGGAAGACTGCGACTGCCTTGTGGCCCCCGAGTGGCGTAAGATTTTTGACGAACGGACGGATGCGTTGCTGAAGAAGTTGAACGCGCCGTGAACCAAATTAAGCACAAAATCTTGATCCCATTAAGCAATTAGACGCCATGAACGACGACCTCAACGACCTTTACCAAGAAGTCATCCTGGAGCATGCGAAAAGCCCGCGGAACTTCCGCGAGCTGCCTGGCGCCAACCGCGTCGCCCACGGGCGCAACCCGCTCTGCGGCGACAATTACACCGTTTATCTGCTCATGGAGGGCGACGTGGTGAAGGAGGCGACCTTTCAAGGCTCCGGTTGCGCCATCTCGAAAGCCTCGGCCTCGCTGCTCACTGGCATCATCAAGGGCAAGACGCGCGCCGAAGTGGAGGCGCTCTTTGGCAAGGTGCACACTATGGTTACCACCGGCCACGCGGACGACAGCCTGGGCAAGCTCGCGGCGTTCGCGGGCGTGCACAAGTTCCCGGCGCGCGTGAAGTGCGCCAGCCTTTCGTGGCACGCAGCCAAGGCGGCGGTGGAAGGCGGCGCAGAGACGGTTTCGACTGAAGGCGATGAACCGAAGGCGTAATAATTCCGATCAACTTAGAAAGACCAAATTAAACACTTAAAAAGACTTAAATCGGTCGAGCACCGAGCCGAACTACTCAGCGTTCAATCCCTGATTAAATCAAATTCACCATGCACTCCTACGAAAATGTAACTATGACCCGCGATGTGGATGCCACGCGCATTCCATCTGGCGAGAAGGGTTTTATCCCTAAGGGTACCGAGGTCACCATCACGCAGGTGCTCGGCGGCACTTACACCGTGCAGTTCATCGGCGGCCTCGCCCGCATCGAGGGCAAGGACGCTGACGCGTTGGGCAAGACGCCCGAGGCCGCGCCCGCTCCGACTACCGCTGTCGCACCCGCCGGGCCGGTCACCAAGGAGTCGCTCTCCGCGCAGGTCTGGACGCAGCTCCGCACCTGTTACGACCCAGAAATTCCCGTCAACATCGCCGACCTCGGCCTCATCTATAACTGTGACCTCACCGAGTTGGGCGTGAACAGCTTCAAGGCGGACGTAAAAATGACGCTCACCGCGCCCGGTTGCGGCATGGGACCGGTGCTGGTGCAGGACGTGCAGAACAAGCTCCTCTGCCTCGAAGGCATTGACGACGTGAACGTGGAGCTGGTTTGGGACCCGCCGTGGAACCAGGGCATGATGACTGAGGCCGCGAAGTTGCAACTGGGGCTGATGTGAGACACTGATGTTGCTGTTCGGTATGAATTGACGCTTGCCGTTTTGTCATTCCTAAAAATCTGTGTAACCCGTCTCTAAGAATGAACGTACCGAAGTCGATTGATTGGTCTGCACTGAGAAAGGATTTCCCCATCCTTGACCAACAGGCCCACGGGCATCCGCTCGTGTATTTTGACAACGCTGCCACATCACAGAAGCCGCGCGCAGTGATAGATGCTCTCGTCCACTACTACGAGCGGGATAACGCAAACGTCCACCGCGGCATCCACGAGTTGAGCAACCGTTCGACCAACGCCTTCGAGGCCGCGCGCGAGCGGTTGCGGAAGTTCCTCAATGCCCGCAGCACGGAGGAAATCATCTTCACGCGCGGAACCACCGAGGGCATCAACCTCATCGCCAACGCGTGGGGCGGAAAGTTCATCAAGGCTGGCGACGTCATCCTGCTCACCGAGATGGAGCACCACAGTAATATCGTGCCGTGGCAAATCCTCGCCGAACGCACGGGCGCGAAGCTCCGCTACGTGCCCATCACCGGCGACGAGGGTTTGCTAGACCTCAGCAAGCTCGACTCCTTGCTCACGCCCGAGGTGAAGCTCTTCGCGATGGTCCACATCTCGAACGCGCTGGGCACCATCAACCCCGTCGCCGAACTCTGCGCCCGCGCGCGCCGGCTCGGCATTACGACGCTCGTGGACGGCGCGCAGAGTGCGGGCCACATGCCCGTGGATGTTCAGGCCATCGGGTGCGATTTCTACACGTTTAGTGGCCACAAGATCTGCGGACCCACTGGCATTGGCGCGCTCTACGGACGGAAAGAGGTTTTGGAAAACACGCCGCCGTGGCACGGAGGTGGCGAGATGATTGCCACGGTGGATTACTTCAAGAGCACGTGGAACACACTGCCGCATAAGTTCGAGGCTGGTACGCCAGACATCTCCGGGCCGGTTGGTTTACACGCGGCTATCGATTATCTCGACCCATTAGGTCGTGAAAACATCCTCCGCCATGACCAAGAGCTCGCAACCTACGCGTATCAACTTTTGAGTGATTTGAAAGGCGTCCGCCTCTTCGGTCCCAAGAGCGGACGCGGCGGCCTCGTGAGCTTCTTGCTCGACGACGTGCACGCGCACGATGTGGTGACCATCGCGGATCGCTACGGCGTCGCGTTGCGCGGCGGGCACCATTGCACGCAGCCGTTGATGAAGAAGCTGGGCGTGCCCTCGACGGCGCGCGCAAGCTTCTATTTTTACAACACCCGCGCCGAGGTGGACCGCTTCATCCAAGTAGTGAAGGAAATCCAGAAGTTTTTCGGGGCTTAATCGAGTCCGCCCGTGTGGGTATGTTAGGAGAAAGTTTCGGCGCTGAGTTGATCTCGCTCGTAAAGCGCAGCAAGCGGTTAGTTCAAAGCACAATGGCCCGAAGCTGCCCCGTAAAAGTGACCACTCTACGAATCACGAAAGTGCTGCGATTAAGACTAGGGTAGAGCGAACGTAATCTTGATGAATGCTCAGCTAGGCGGCGTACCTTCGGCTTGCATGCGGAGCACTTGCAGCGGGATGCGAGCAATCATTTTGGCGTCTAACGTGATATCAAACGAGTATTGGCCCGGCTTTTCGAACCGCATCCCTTGTAGGTTGAAAACAAAATTTTGAGTCGCAAAAAATTGGGATTCCGGTAGGCGAATTTCCAGCGACTGTTCTACCTTGGGTAGCAGGCTCTGGCCATCTGCATCAATGAGGTTCACACGCAAGGTGTGCTTGCCCTCGTCCGTATCGCGAAAAATCATACGCAATGCGATGGAGCAAAACGGATGCTGCGCGGGGAACTGCCGGACCAAGATGGTGTCAAATGCGCCGATGAGGCACAGCTTACCGCCGTAATCCTGAGCCGAGTCGCACAAGCTCGCAATTTGGACATCCATGGCCGCACTATCGCCGCGCCGCGCCGCTTGACGAGAAAAAATCCGCTCAGGCCAAGGTGGCACGTACTTGGCAGACGCGAAAGCCAAGCGGTTACGCGCATGCTCGACAGGGCTTCTGCCCGCGCCTAATTTCGAGCGTAAATAAGCTTATGTGGCACGCCCTGCGCAAAACTAGCTTAACCAAGTGGATTATTATTTCCATGTTTGTTGGCATCTTCATCGGTTGGGCATTTCCCGAGGCAGACTACCCGATGGTCGCCCGAAACCTGAAAGTTGTCTCCAAGCTTTTCCTCAACCTCATCAAGTGCATTATCGTCCCCATCCTCGTCGGAACGCTCATCATCGGAATCGCGGGCCACAGCGGCGATCTTAAAGCCGTCGGCCGCCTCGCGTTCAAGTCCTTCATCTACTTCGAGGTCGTCACCACGCTCGCGCTTGCCATCGGGCTGCTGGCGGTCAACCTGACCAAGCCCGGCGTCGGCGTCGTGCTGCCGCCCTCGGCGGACAAGGGCAAGGAATTCGCCGCTAAGACGCAGACCACGCAGGAAATGATCGAGCACATCGCTCCGCGTAGCTTCTTCGAGAGCGCGGCGGCTAATGACGTGCTGCAGGTGGTGGTCTTTACCGTCATCTTTGCTGTCGCGCTTTCGCAGGTGCAGGGCCGGCCCAAAGAGACGATGCTCAACTTCTTCGAGGGCTTAAGCGAAGTCATGTTCAAGTTCACCGGCTTAGTAATGTTGTTCGCACCCTTCGGCATCGGCGCAGCGATGGCCGTGACCGTGAGCCACAGCGGGCTGGGCGTGCTGAAAAACCTCCTGATGCTCGTAGTCACGCTCTATGGGGCGCTCGTTGTCTTCTGCCTCGTGGTGCTCGTGCCGGTCGCCCTTTGGGCACGCATTCCTTTGCGGAAATTCCTCCGCGCCGTAAAAGAGCCGGCGCTCATCGCCTTCTCCACCACCTCCTCCGACGCCGCGCTGCCCGACGCCCTCAAGCGCATGACCGAGTTCGGCGTGCCCAAGCGCATCGTCTCCTTCGTCCTACCCACGGGCTACTCCTTCAACCTCGACGGCAGCACGCTTTACCTCGCCATTGCGTCCGTGTTTGTCGCGCAGGCGGCGGGCGTGGAAATGTCCTTGAGCCAGCAACTCATGATGATGCTTACACTTATGCTCACCACGAAGGGCATCGCGGCCGTGCCGCGCGCGTCGCTCGTCATCCTCTCCGGCACGCTCGCCAGCTTCGGCTTGCCGCTCGAAGGCGTCGCCATCATACTCGGAGTGGATGAGTTTATGGACATGGCCCGCACCACAGTGAACCTCGTCGGCAACTGCCTCGCCTCCGCCGTCATGGCTCGCTGGGAAGGCGAGTTGAAAGATTAGGATAATAAGTTGAATTTGGCCTAGTTCGCTCCGACGACACCCGTTACTGGCTTGCGCGTCAATCCGACTAACTGCAACCTCGTGCTACCATGACCAAAGTCATCATTACCGGTTCAAAAGGCCGCATGGGCCAGACGCTCATCGCCTGCGCCGCTCGCATGTCCGGTCTCAAAGTCGTCGGCCAGATTGATCTTGGCGAGCCGCTCGCCCCGCTGCTGCCGCAGGCGGATGCCGTCATTGATTTTAGCTTTCATGAGGCCACGTTGCCCTTTGCCAAACTTTGCGAGCAGCATGGCAAGGCGCTCATTGTCGGCACCACCGGGCATCTCGAGCAGGAGAAAATCGCTCTGCGAGCCTGTGCCACGAAGATTCCGATGGTCTGGGCTTCGAACTACTCGACTGGCGTGAACACGCTTTTCTGGCTCACGCGCAAGGCGGCAGAAATCCTTGGGCCGAGCTTTGATCTCGAAGTTGTCGAGATGCACCACCGCCTGAAAAAAGACGCACCCAGCGGCACCGCCACCACGTTGCTCGAAATTCTCGGCGATGTGCGCAAGGTGCAACTCGCCGAGGCACTTCGCCACGGGCGCAAGGGCATCACTGGAGAGCGAACCAGTCACGAAATCGGCATCCACGCTTTGCGCGGCGGTGACGTGGTGGGCGACCACACGGTCATCTTCGCTGCCAATGGCGAGCGGGTAGAACTCACGCACAAGGCCAGCAGCCGCGAGACCTTCGCCAACGGCGCACTTCGCGCTGCGCAATGGGTTGTGAAGCAGCCGCCTGGCCTTTACGACATGCAGGATGTGCTGGGACTGAAGTGAGCGTGAAAAGTGTAACGCGGGATCCGAAACGGCTGGCGTTCGTCGCCCTCGGCGGAAATCTTGGCGATACGACAGCCACCGTTTGTGCGGCGATGGGACGACTCGCAGCTTTTTCTGTGACCCCGTTGCATCGTTCCTCCCTCTGGCGCAGCACCCCCGTGGACTGTCCGCCCGGCTCACCGGATTTCATCAATGCCGTCGTAGCCTTCGAGCCGATGACCAGTCTCAAGCCCGAGTCGTTGCTGGCCGAACTGCAGGAGTTGGAGCGTGAGTTTGGTCGCCAACTCAAAACGGTGCTCAACGAAGCCCGACCACTTGACCTTGACATTATCGCTTGGGGCGACGAGGTGCGGAGCACGCCGACGCTTGTCTTACCGCATCCACGGGCGCATCTCCGCCACTTTGTGCTTTGCCCGCTAGGTGAGTTGGCACCCGATTTGGTGCTGCCCGGCCAAACCTGCACGGTGGCGCAATTGCTTGTCGCGCTGGGGCCGGCGACCGGGGTGAAAAGAATGGCTTAACGGGTGCGGGTCAATTCCGCTTCAGCTCCATGTTGGCCAATACAACACTGCGCGCCTTGCCGGTAGTGTCCATGTTGAAGACGAGGTGCTCGTCTGTATAAAGGCCGGGTGGAAAGGCAAAGGTCGTGCGATTCACCGGCCGCAGACGGTAGTCCACCATGTTCTCAGTCATGACATAGAGATGTCCGTGCCGCACGGAGACGATCGCGGGGATGAACTTCGGCCCGTAGCTGCCGAGGAATTTCTGCCACGCGGGCGGAATAAGCGGGGGATTGGATGGGGCAGGGGAAAACCTTTGGCCCAATGCTGTGAAGCTCACTTGACCGGAAGCGTTGCGGCTGAACTCCACTGGGCCGTTGTGTGAGAAACGTCCGTCAGCTCGGAACTTTGTCGGGCTGAGCGGCGTGAAGACCAACTCCTGGCTCGCAATGTTCGCGCGGAGTTTGTCGCCGTCCACTTCCAGCTTTGCCCAGTAGCTTTCAGATTCGTATTCGCCGGCCAACGCCGCGAGCGCTGCGGGATCGAGCTTCACTGGCTCCGGCTTCGCCGTGGGCGTGCGGCCCAGCTTTGCTTGCAGCAGCAGTTCCAATCCAGCCTCGGCGAGCTTGCCCACCGGGCCCATCGCGATGTCCTCGTTGGCTAGGACGATGACGCCGACCTTCGGTCCAGGCAAAGCGATGAACGAGCTGCTAAACCCATAGACCGCGCCACTGTGGCTGACGGTTTTAAAATTGCCAAAGCGTCCGATGCTGAAGCCCAGGCCAAAGCCGTTGGTTGCCGTCGTGAGTTGCGGCGTGCACATCTCGTTGAGCGTGGCGGCGCGGAGGATCTGCCCGCCTTCAGCGGTCTTACCCTCGGCGAACAGGCAAGACATGAAGCGCGCGAGATCCTCGGCGCTGGCGTAAAGATTGCCTGCCGGAATCGTTCCCAGCTCGAACAGTGGTGACGCCTCGTGACGGAAGGTGCCGTCCGCGTTGGCGATCCGCATATAGCTGTTCGAGAGCTTGCGCTGCACGGCCGGGGTGAGCACGAAGGAGGAGTCCTGCATGCCCAGTGGCTTGAGCAGTCTTTCGCGCGCGTAGAAGTCGTAGCCCGTGCCCGTCACGCTTTGCACCGCGTAGCCGGCGACCGTCGCGCCGATGTTCGAGTAGCGCGTTTGCGTGTTCGGCGGGTTGACGAGCGCGCAATCCGCGACGCTCCGCACCGTGGCGAGGATGGTTGGCTGCTGGTCGTCGTAGTAACCGCCCACTGGCGACTCCCGTATCAGGCCCGAACGGTGGCAGAGCAACTGTCGCAGCGTTACGGGGCCGGCATTGGTAAAGCGCGACTCGATGCGAAAGTCTGGCACGAACTTTTGCACCGGCGCGTCGAGGTCGAGTCGGCCAGTCTCGACCTGTTGCATCACCGCGACGGCATTGAACAGCTTAGAGACTGAACCGACGCGATAGACGGTGTCGGGCCGCGCCGGTAGTTTCCGCTTCACGTCCGCCAGGCCAAAGCCGCCGCTCCACACCAGTCGTTGGTCGTCCACGAGCGCTAAGGTGAAGCCGGGGAGAATGCCGCGCTCGACTTCGGCGGCGGCCAGACGCTGGAGCGATTCGATGGCGATCACAAACTCAGGTGAGGGTTGGGCAGCAGCCGCGCTCGAAAGGCAGGCGGCGAGGATGTTGGTGGCAAGGGCAGGGCGCACGTCGGGTAACTACACCTTACCTGCGGTCAGGGCGCAAGACGCAGCATGCTTGTCTTTCGCGTGTACTTTGGCAAAATCAGCTGTGTCGGTTGGGGCGAGTGGCGCAGTGGTTAGCGCAGATGCTTTACACGCATTTGGTCGGGGGTTCGAATCCCTCCTTGCCCACCAATTCTGAATTCCCCTCGCCGCGGCCCGCGTCCATCCTTCGTTCCAACACACCACGCCGGCATGAAAATCACCAACGTCGAAGCCATTTACGTCTCCCAAAAGCTTGTCCGCGCCCAGTGCGACAGCGGGCAGGATGCGCTCATCGTGAAGGTCTCCACCGACGCCGGCATCACCGGCATCGGCGAGGTGGACTCCGCGCCCCTCGCGGCCAAGGCCGTCATCGAAGGGCCGTTCAGCCACACCATCAGCACCGGGCTGAAACATCTGCTCATCGGCGAAGACCCCTTCGAGACGGAGCGGCTGTGGCACACGATGTATCACCGCACCATCTACTCCGGCCGGCGCGGCATCGGCCTGCACGCGATGAGCGGCATTGACCTCGCGCTCTGGGACATCAAGGGCAAGGCGCTCGGTCTGCCCGTGTGGAAACTTCTCGGCGGCGGCTTCCAGAAAAAGATCCGCTGCTACGCGAGTTCGCTTTTTGGCGCGACGCCCAAGGCCACCGGCGAACTCGCCAAGCGCATCCGCGCAAAAGGCTTTTCCGCCGTGAAATTCGGCTGGGCACCGATGGGCACCGATGCGAAGACCGACGTGGACCTCGTGAGTCAGGCGCGCAAGGGATTCGGTGCGGACGCCGACGTGATGATTGACGCCGGCCTCGTGTGGGACGCGCGCACCGCCATCCAGCGCGCGAAGGCCTTCGCCGAGTTCGGCATCTTCTGGCTCGAAGAACCTCTCCCGCCCGACGATTACGAGGGTTACGCGAAGCTCACCGCCGCGAGTCCCGTGCATATCGCCGCCGGCGAGCAGGAGAGCGGGCGGCAATCGTTCCTCGACCTGATGGACAAGGGCCGCGTGGACATCGCGCAGGTGGACCTCACGCGCTGTGGCGGCTTCACCGAGGCGATGAAGATTGCGAGCCTCGCCGCCGACCGCGGCCTCAAGGTGGCCAACCACGGCTTCAGCACCTACATCAACGTCCACGCCGCGCTCCACTGGCTCAACGCGATTCCCAACGCGCTCATCGCCGAGTTTGTCGTGCAGGAGAACACGAGCCTGCGCGAGTTTCTCACCAAAGGCCACGTGCGCATGAAAGACGGCTTCCTCCCCGTGCCCGACGCGCCGGGTTTGGGGCTGGAGTTGAACGAGGGCGAAGTGCGGAAGTTTCGCGTCGCGTGAACCACCTATGCTAAACACCACCCTAGATCTCTCCCGCTCCGGCAAGCAGCAGGGCTTCCTCCAAGTCCCTTGGTCCCACAACCTCGGCGGCTGGGCCAACGTGATGATTCCGTGCACCGTCATCGCGCAGCGCGTGAGCGAGCGCGAAGTAATGAAGGGGTGAATACGTTCTCTAGGTGAATGAACTCCGTCCTTAAAACTCGATACTGCGTCTTCGCCGTTTTATTTGCGCTTCCCTTTATCGGCCTGCTCGCCGCACCGCCGCCAAAGGCCCCCGAAGTTCCTCCCGAGTTGCCGCCACAAATCGAGCTGCTCCAGCCGGGCGTGAAGCTCACGCTGCTCGCCGAGCATCCGGCGCTGGTCACGCCCACGGGCATTGACGTGGACGCACAGGGGCGCATTTGGACTGTGGCATGCCATACGCATTTCCGCCCGGAGGGCTACGCCGGACCAGAGCATGACGAGGTGCTCGTCTTCGACCGCGACGGGCGGAATCGAAGGGTCTTCTACAACCGCACGGTGGCGACCATGAACCTCAAGCTGGGCCGCGACGGCTGGGTTTATCTTGTCGAGCGCAGTCGCGTCCTGCGCGTGAAGGACACCGATGGCGATGGGGTGGGCGACTTGGCGGAGAATGTTGCGATGCTCGACACTGTTGCTGACTATCCACACAACGGCCTCGGTGGCATGACTTGGCTGCCAGACGGCGACCTGCTTTTTTCGCATGGCGAGAACTTTGGAAAAGACTGGACGCTTACGGGCCGGGACGGCGCAAAGGTCACGGGACGCGGCGAGGGCGGCGTGTTCCGCTGCCGCCCGGACGGCTCGGGCCTGCGCCGCATCGCGCGGGGGTTTTGGAATCCCTTCGGCTTGCTTGCGCGCAAGGACGGAGAACTCTTCGCGGTGGACAACGACCCCGGCAGTCGGCCGCCATGTCGGCTGCTGAACATCATCGAAGGCGCTGATTATGGTTACCAATGGGTTTATGGCAGCGCGCCGGTGCATCCGTTCGTGGCTTGGAACGGGGAGTTGCGCGGCACGCTAGGCATGGTGCATCCGTCAGGCGAGGGGCCTTGCAGCATCGTTGAGTTGGGTGGCGGCGTGCTCGTGCCGTCGTGGAGCAACCACCGGCTGGATTATTTTCCGCTCACGCGCAAGGGCGCGGGTTACACGGCCACGCAGATCACGCTGCTGCGCGGCGGTGATTTCTTCCGGCCCACCTGCATGGCGATCGGGCCGGACGGCGCGTTCTACTTCAACGATTGGGTGTTCAGCTCGTATCCCATCCACGGACGCGGCCGGTTGTGGAAGCTCGAAGTGGATAAAATGAAAGCCACTTGGCTCAAGCCCTCGCCCGAGCCGCCGAACACGGAAGCCCAGCTTGCGAAGAATCTCCGCGACGGCAAGACCAAGCCATCCGAGTCGCAGCTCTTCGACCTCGCGCGTGGCACCGACCCGTATCTGGCCGACGCCGCGCTCACCGCGCTGGCCCGCCGAGGGGCGGCGTGGACGCCCGAGCATGTGCGCGGCCTGCCGGCGCGAAATCGCCTGTGGGCGCTGGTGGCTTTGCGCCGCGTGAATTTGAACGAGGAGAAGTGGGTGCGTCTGCTGCTCGACGACCCGGACCCGGAAATCCGCTTCGAGTGCTTGCGTTGGATTGCCGATGCGGTGCTCACTCGCTTCAGCCCCGAGGTCGAGCGAATGCTCACACGCCCCGACCTCGACTACCGGCTGTTCGAGGCCGCGCTCGCCGCTTGGAACACGCTACGCGGCAAGCCCGAAGCCGGTGTCACCGATGCTACCGTGCTTGTGGACCGCGTGACTGACCCCGCCACGCCCGCGCGGCTCCGTGGCTACGCGCTCCGCCTCGCGCCGGCCACGCACGCGAAGCTGACCGTGCCGCTCCTGCGCGAACTGCTCG
>Ga0194129_10008269_pt1 | contig 12098 bp, 12 predicted proteins | sample TA2KigCa35mmetaG_FD_150862 | JGI IMG/M metagenome (GOLD analysis project Ga0194129, IMG submission 150862) | Freshwater microbial communities from Lake Tanganyika, Tanzania - TA2015038 Kigoma Deep Cast 35m | ecosystem: Environmental > Aquatic > Freshwater > Lake | place: Tanzania: Lake... | reverse complement strand
TCTTTGGTATGTGGTGCGGGGGGGGCTGGTCCGCATCGCCCGCATGTGCCCCTCGGTGGCGCTGTGTGGGTTCTATCCGCTGCTGTTCTTCGGCTTCTTTGGCCTGCTGCTGCTGGCGCTGGGGCTGCTGCTGCGCGCCGGTTTGACGGTGCTGATCGGCCCCTGGGCGGCGGCGGCGCTGGCCGTGCTGGCCGTGTTGGCACTGGTGCCGGCCTGCTGGCGCCTGGCCGATCAGCAGGGGGTGGTGTGGCTGTTTCGCTCGATCTTGTTTACCCATCGGCTCGGCCAGGCCCGCGATGGGGCGCTGCGGCCGCGCTTGATCGAGCTGGCCCAGCGCATCCTGGCGATCGAGCAGGCATCACCCGCCTCGCGGGTGCAGCTGGTGGGCCACAGCTCCGGCAGCTTTGTGATGGCGATGCTGGCGGCTGAGCTGCGCCGCCAGCCGGGCTTTGAGGCCGCACTGGCGCCCCGCCTCAGCCTGCTGAGCCTGGGCCAAAACCTGGCCAACCTGGCGGTGCACAAGGGCGCCGCCGCCTTCCACAACGATCTGCGCACCCTGGCCGCCGTGCCGCGCCTGCCCTGGCGCGACATCACCTCAAGCGACGACTACCTGTGCTTTGCGGGGGTCGACCCCTACCGCAGCTGCCGCATCGCGATCGAGCCGCCCGCCTACCCGCAGCTCGAGCGCATTTGGCTGGCCCAGCGCCTGGGCCTGGGCAGCTGGTGGGCCCTGATCACCAACCAGTTCCCTCTGCATTTCGAGTACCTGCACACCGCCCCGCCCGAGCGGCAGGGGGGCTTTGACTATTTCGAAGAGCTGCTGACTGAGAGCCAATGAGCCAGCAGGAACCCCGCTGCCCCTTGGCCGCCGAACCCGTCTACCCCCGGCCGGCTCCCTACAAGAAGCACTTTTTCTGGCGCCTGCTCAAGGGGCTGCACAGCTGGTTCGGCCTGCTGAGTGATGTGGATTTCCAAATCCCCATCGGTTCGGTGCAGTTCCTGGGGCTCAACCTGTTTTTGGTCAACGATCCGGCCACGGTCAAGCGGGTCATGGTCGATCAGGTCGAGGACTTCCCCAAGCACCCCTACACGCTGTGGATCCTCGAGCCGTTGATCGGCCGGGCGATCTTCTCGGTCAACGGCCCCGAATGGGCCCGCCAGCGCCGCCTGGTCGACCAGGCCTTCCAGGTGGCGCAGCTGCGCCGGGTGCTGCCCCAGATGCAGGGCGCCGTTGAGGCCATGGTGGCTCGGCTCGATGCCGCTATCGCCACCGAGCCAGTCACCATCGAGATCGACGAGGAGATGACCCTGGTCACCGCCGATGTGATCGTGCGCACGATCCTCTCGCGCCCGCTCGAGGCGGCCGAGGCGGCGGGCATTTTTGATGCCTTCGCCCGCTACCAGCGCCGCGCCGGCCAGGCGCTGATGCTGCGTTTCCTGCGGCTGCCGCAGGACAAGCTGCAGGCCTACCTGGGCCGCCACGCCCGCACCATTCGTGGCTGGATCCGCGACGCCATCGACGCCCGCCTCGATGGCGCCGCTTCCCCAGAATCGCTCGCTCCCCAGGACCTGTTGCAGGCCCTGATCGACGCCCGCGATCCCGAAACCGGCGAGGCCTTCAGCCGCGAGGAGCTGCTCGATCAGGTCTGCTTTTTGTTTTTGGCGGGTCACGAGACCTCCGCCAGCTCCCTGGGCATGGCGGTGTATTTGCTGAGCTGTTTTCCAGAAGCTCAGGCTCGCCTACGCGCTGAGCTGCAGGAGCTGTTGGGCGCTCAAGCCGGCGCGCCTGAGGGCACCTCTGCAGATGCTCCTGGCTGCTCTGACCGCCCGTTGACCTTTGAAGACCTCCGTCAGCTGCCCTATGCGGCGGCGGTGTTCAACGAGACCCTGCGGCTCTACCCACCGGTGAGCTTTTTCATTCGCGAGTCGCAGCAAGAGGGCGAGCTGGTGGATCGGCGCTGCCCGATGCGCTCGCTGGTCACGATCTCGCCGTGGGTGATCCAGCGCCAAGACGGCCAATGGCCCCAGCCCCACGCCTTTGACCCCGATCGCTTTTTCACCGACCCGAGTGCTCAGAACCGCCAACTCGCGCGCGATGTGTGGCTGCCGTTTGGCCTGGGGCCGCGCAAATGCCCGGGTGCCGCCTTTGCCCTGCAGGAGGCACAGCTGGTGTTGGCAGAGCTCGTGCGCCGCTATGAACTGCTGCCCGCCGACGGACCCGCCCCCGACCTGGTCGGCCGCCTGACCCTGCGCTCGCGCAACGGCATCCGCGTCAGGTTGCGGCGTTTGGCCACCCCAGGCCTTGCCTAGACTGATGACGTCATCTGATGACGTCATCAGTCGTGCGCACCATCATTGACCTGCCTGAGGCCGATCGCGCGGCGCTTGATGCGCAGTGCCAGCAGCGTGGTTTGTCGCGGGCCGAGGCGATGCGTCAGGCCCTGCGGCTTTGGCTGCAGCAGCAAAGCCCAAGCACTGGCAGCGTTTTTGGGCTCTGGGCTGATCGCGACCAGGACGCCGTTGCGATGCAACAGGCCCTGCGCGCTGAGTGGTCAGGCTGTTGATGCTCCTTCTCGACACCAACATCCTCATCGACGTGCTGCGTGGGGAACAAGTGGCCCGCGCTTGGCTTGAACAGCAGCAGCGCCCTGCGATCAGCGTGATCACGTGGATTGAGGTGTTGGTGGGCTGCCGAGCTGAGGAGGCGCTGATTGTCGAGTCGTGGCTTGAGAGTTTTGATCGCCTGCCGATGGATCAGGCGGTGGCTGCACTCACCGTGAGCCTCAGGCAGCTCCATGGCCTCAAGGTTCCTGACGCCATCATCCTGGCCACGGCTCAACACCATGGGCTGCAGCTGGTCACCCGCAATGTGCGCGATTTCCCGATGGCCTTGGGGTCGGTGCTGCACCCGTATTGCCTGTGACACCACAGCGGCAGTCGAGCGTTTTGAACCCGGTTGGTCGCCAGCCGTGGGCGTGGGGGTGGGGGGTTGTTTCCCAGAGCCCTTGCAAGATTGGCCCTTTTTTAGGCCTTGCAGACACCATATCTGGTGTGTGCCAGTGGCACAGGGCGCGTTGAGGTGGCTTGGCTGCCGGTCAAGCCTCGATGAAGTTCACGCAAAACGCTTTTGCGGTCATGTTTTTGCAGTCATAGCTTCCCCGTCGGATCTGGATCCTTAATAGTACTGGTGTATTATTAAGGACTGCTTGGCCGTTCTCGCTACGGTGTTGTTCGGGTTTGACCTTCAAGGCTGGATCACCGTTATCGGCGGCATCTTGCTGGGCCTCATCACCCTGTTCACGGGTTACGACCATGTCGATGTCTTTGGACGCGCCACCCTCAGGATCAATCAGCAAGTCGGACTTCTTGTCCTCGTTGCCTCGTTGGCGACGTTGGTTGTCGAGGCTCAATTGGCATCCCGTCGTCGATATCGAGATCAGATCGATCGCGCGCGAGCAGCGAATGCAACAGCTCGAGAACGAGATCTTGCAGGTCGAGAGCGAGATCTTGCGGATCAAGAGCGACAACGAGCGTCTCGCCGAGCTCAACGCCAGGATCGCTGCACTCTGGCCCAGCTCGAATTCCAGTTCAGTGCTAACGCAACCACCCGACAACGACTCTCCGATCTGATCGAGCTTTTGCGCGAGTACGGCGAGCTTGCTTGACGATCCGGCTGTCCAGTTTTACCGGCCATCAATCTGAAGCTTGTTGGAGTCTCGAAACCTGGAGGCTTTGATCTTTGCTGGCAGGAACACCCCATATCTAGTGTTTCGTAATCCCACAAAAGCCCTTTTCTGGTAAGGGGTTCTCAAGGTCACTTCCTTGCCTTCCTCTTCGGTCTCGATGCCGGCGCCCACTGGTGGTGAAAATAGTGCAAGCTCGCATCAATCAGAGCACCGTCATCAGCTGGCGAATGGTCTGGATGGGCAGGAAGAGCCTGGATGGATTGGAGGGCAAGGGCTGAAAGCCATAGCTCTCGTAGAGCGCCTTGCGGCGCGCTGTGCGGGCAGGATTACCGCAATCGAGTACATCGAGCAGAACTACAGCGATGCCGAGGGTATCGGCAGCCAGCGCGATCCGTCGCAGCGCATCGACCAGTAGGTCGCCCCCAAAGCCTGCACCGCTGTAACGCAGATCACGGCCGATCATGGCGATGAAAGCCGCGGGCACAGAACCATGACCTGGCCTGCTGCGGGCAAAGCGTTTGGGCAGATCGCGATAGTCGACGGCATGGGCATTGATCGCATAGAAACCGATCAAGGCCTGATCAGAGCTCACCATGACAAACAGCCGCACATGGCCTGCTTCCGTCAGCTTGTTGGCTGTTTTCTTAAAGTAGTTGTCGACAGCCGGCACGCCGCAGTTAAAGCCGGTGCGGTCATGACGCATCGCGTCAAAGGGTTCAATGATGGTCGGCGGCTGAGGCTGAAGGCGCCGAGCAGAGATGTTCAACGAGACAAGACCGTGCGTTGATGCCGCTGGAAGGCTGCCTTCAAGGCTGGGGTGGCTGGAGCCGGATGATCAAGGGCCTCGAAAAAGGCGGCATGGTCGAGCTCCTGAAGCTCCGTCCGTTCGTGGGCGCTGATCACGCTACGGGCAGCCTGGTAAGCCGCCTGCATCGTGAAGGACGAGTCGTCCAAACCAGCCAAGGCTGCAGCTTTCTGAATCGTGGCCTTGATTCGGGGCTTGGTGCGGAAATTCATGCGCACCAGAGCGCGCTCCTCGGAGTCATAAGACTCGAATTGGGCAGTAACCGCCATTGACCACCGAGGATTCAATTCAAATTGTACGCCAATCTGACGTACTCGGGGGGGGTTGGATGCGATGGCTGCACCCTGATGGCCTGTGACGCAGCCGTGGGCGTGGGGCTGGGGTGTTTTCTAGAGCCCTTGCAAGATTGGCCCCTTTTTGGGCCTTGTAGACACCATATCTAGTGTTTCGAAACTCCGAAAACGGCCTTGACTCGCAAGGCGTTTCCGGGAAACACCCCCACCCCCCAGTCGTTGAGGGTTGGCGCCTTCGCCAGTTGCGTGCCGAGCGCCGCGGGCACGGGTTGTTGCAACGAATTGCGACAACTTCAACGGGCCGTCCTGCTCGTTTGAGCACCTCAGAACTGCACGGTGACTTTGCCGCCGATGCGGATCTGGTCGGTGCCCAGCAGTTGGCCCAGGTCCAGCAGGCCGCTGGCGTTGCCGGCATACAAGTCCACGGCCGTGGTGGGGCCGGCAAGCCAGCGCAGGGCCAGGGTGCCGTTGGTGCCGTTCGGGCCGCCAAAGCTGGTGGCCACGGCGTTCACTTCTGGAATCAGCTGGAAGCTTTTCCCCAGCTGAATGTTGGCGCTGAGGCCCACGCCCCAGGGAGTGCCAAAGCCGCTCCAGGCCAGTTTGGGGTTCAGGTTGAAGGCCAGCCAGGGCGTCGCTTCCCAGGTGTTGATCGTCTCAAAGAACAGGTACCCCTGGTAGCTGCTGCTCTGGAAGTTGCGGCCCACGGTGATGCGCCCGGCCGCCCACAGCGGCAGCCCCGGCGTCGGGCGAAACACCATCGCCTTGCCCCCAAAGCGCACGTTGCGGTTGTCGGGACCCAGGTAGGTGTTCAAAAAGCTGGCGGCCTCGCTGCCGGCGGCCTGACCTGTGGCGACGGCACCCGCATTGCCATAGGTGCCACCGCTGACTTCGAACTGGAAGTCGTTCGAGGCCGAGTAGCTGGCTGAACCGAACACGTTGCCCAGCGAGTCGGCGTTGGCCCACAGCTGGGTGGTGCCATCGGGCGGCAGCACGGCGGTGCTGACGCTCACGCCCCCCAGGGCCAGGCTGCGCTGCCTGGGCGTGAAGCGCACCTTGGGCGAGTCGGGTGCCGTGGGGGTCCAGACAAAGCGGCCGCTCAGCATCGGCTCGCTGGGGGCGCTGGGCAGGGCCAAGATCGCCGTAGCCGGCGTCAGGCCGTAGCCGTTGGTGACGGCCGCCTCCAGGCCAATGCGGGGGTTGACGGCGTAGTTGGCCCCCACACTCACAATTGGCACCCGGTAGTAGCTGAGGCTGCCGTCAAAGGCGTTGTTGCCGGGGCCCAGGGGCACCTGCACCGACGAAAACAGGTTCAGCTGGTTGCCAATGCGGTAGGTGCTGCCGGCGCCAATGCTCACGTTGGTGCCATAGAAGCTGCCGGCGCCCCCCTGGCCGGCGCCCTGGGTGTCGGGCAGCCAGCTCACCGCCGGCACCAGGCTGAGCTGCCAGCGGGGCACGGGCCGCCAGCTCAGCGGCAGGCTCAGGGCGCCGATCCAGTTGCGGGTGAACACCTTCTCGCCGCTGGTGTTGAAGATGTTGTCGCTGGCGGAGGTGCAGGCGTTGCTGAAGCAACCGCCGCTGCCCACGGTGAAGATCTCGGCCGAGGCTTCTGCCGCCAGGGCCCAGCTTTTGCCGCCCGCCAGCTGGCCTCGCACGGCGGCGCCGGCCACGGTCCACAGGTTGGCGGGCTGGGTGGGCCGCACCGTGATCGGTGCAAACAGGGGGTCGTCGGCGTAGGTGTAGTACGCCGACAGCAGCCACTGGTTGTTGATCGCCAGGTCGGCCCTGAAGCCGTAGTTCTGGTTGCCGCTCCCGCCGGCAGTGCCGCCAGTGCCGGGGCTCACCTGTTGAAAGCTGAGCTGGCCGCCGCCGTCTTCCAAAAAGGTGGCGACGGGCAGCTGGCCCAGGCGCAGCAGCGGCACGTAGCTCTCGGCCGGGGGCTCCAGGTACTGCCGCATCTGCTCGGCCTGCTGGGCGGTCAACGGCACCTGGCTGGGCGGGTTGAGCGGCAGCGGCCCCTCGCTGGGCTGGCGCACGGTCCAGTTGGGGCGCACGGCCGGGGTCTGCGCCGCAGGCAGCGGCGTCCACACCACCGGCGCCGGCCGGGCGCCGGCACTGCCCGCGATCGGCACAAAGCTGGGCGGCCCGGCCGGGGCCGCCGGCTGGGGCACGGGCTGCCAGCGCACCTGGGCGGCCGGCGGCGCCGGCGCGGGGTCAGGCTGCATCGCTGATCAGCAGCAGCCCGGCCACGGGGTGCCCCTGCAGCTGCAGGTTCTGCTGCAGCTGGGCCATGGCGTGGCGGCTGGCGACACCGGGGGCGGCCAGCAGCAGCTGGGCGTTGCAACGGGCTGCGGCGGCCAGGTCGCCGGTCAGCAGCACCTGGGCGGCGGGGTCGGCGGCCTGCAGGGCGCTCTGCAGCTTTTGGGCCACGTCGCTGGCTTCAGCCGGCGCCCCGGCGGGCAGCAGGGCCACCTGCACGGCGTCGGCCAGCGGCCCCTGGGCCAGCAGGGCCAGGGTGGCGTGCCACGCTTCGGGTTCAGCGGGCTCCAGGGTCGCCAGCAGCGGGTAGGGCAGCAGCTGGAGCAGCTCGTCAACGGTAAACACCCGGCCGCTGCGGCGGTCGGCCACCAGGGCGCCGCCACTGCCCAGCACCAGGCCGGCCAGCAGACCCAAGGCCAGGTTGCGCACCGGCCTGGGAGACACGGGCTCCTCCAGAACGCTGGGGGTTGAGATCAGCTCCCATGGCTGTGTGGAGCGGGCCTGCTCGAGCTGCAGGGTCAGCAGCGTGTTTTCGAGGCTGTCAAGGGTGGCGGTGTCGCGCTTGGCGATGCGCTCCAGCTCCTGATAGCGCACCAGCACGTCCTGGGCCTGGTCTTTGCTCAGGGGCTGCTGGCCCGGCAGGGCCAGATTGCCACCGGCGGTGCTTTCGATGTAGCGGCGCAGGGCATCGCGTTCGCGCTGCAGGGCCTGAATGCCCGGGTCGCGATTGGTGAACTGCTGCTGCCGGCGAATCAGCTCCTGGTTGATCGCCGCCAGCTGCCCCAGCGGGTCGCCCTGGGCGTTGAGGCTGGGGCCGGGTTGGCTGCCGCCGCCCGTCACGTTGACGGCGGCGTTCAGGTCGCCCCCTTTGTCGCTGCTCAACAGCTTCGACACGTCAATGCCGGTGCTGGCGATGCTGCCCCCCTGGCTCGAGATGCCGTAGCGCACCGCATAGGCATCCCGGGCGCGGTTGGAGGCATCGGCCTGCTGGCGATAGCGGGCCACCTGCTCGCGGGTGTAGACGAGTCCGTTGCGCAGAGACTCGCTCCGGTCACGACCCGAGTAGGCCTGGTACGCCTGCGAGATGCGCTGCAGCACCGGCAGCACCAGCGGGCGGTCGCTGTCGCGGTAGCTGATGTTGAGCACCGCGGTGCCCTTTTCCAGCTCCACCTCCAGGTTGTCTTTGACCCAATCGGCGAACCGCAGCTTGTCGGTCGGTTCGCCGGCCTTGGTTTTGCTGGCTTTGACCAGGTCAAACACCGGTCGCAGCACCAGCGGGCTTTCGAGGATCTTCACCTCGGTCTCGAGCTCGCTGCCACCGCCTGCAGCACCGCCCAGGCCGGCCAACTGGGCCAGCATGGGGTTGGCCGCCGCCAGGGAGCTCAGGCCGCCACCGGCCGACTCTTTTTGGGCCAGCACAATCTGAAACTCCCCTTCCCACATCGGCTTGCTGATCGCCGTGACGCCGGCAGCGGCGAGGATCCCCAGTGCCCCCCCGCCCACGATCCAGCGCCAGCGGCGCAGCAGGGCGCCGCCCAGCTGGCGCATATCAATCTCGTCGTCAGCAACAGCGGAGGGTCGGGCGTCCATCAGGGCTTGAACAGGTTGTAGACCGAATAAATGCCCACGGCGGGGCCGGTGATCTCGTTGAGCACCTCAACGCTGGCGGAGAACAGCGAATCGTTGATGCGCACCACGTCGCCGCTCATCAGCACCGGGTTCTTGTAGTCACCGGCGTGGGCGCTGGCGCTGTAGCCAAACAGGCGCCGGTCGGTGGCGCCGTCGGGGCTGAAGCGCAAAAACTCCACCTGCCCGCGCAAAATCTTGGCCCCACCGGCGCTGGCAATGGCCTGGTTGAGCGTGGCGCCCTGGGGCAGGCTGTGGGGGCCGGGATCCTTGACCCGGCCGCTCACAAACACCTCCACAAAATCGGGCGACAGGTTGGTGCGGCTGGCGGCCAGCAACTGCTCGCGCATCACCTGGGGTGAGCGGGCGACGCTGATCACGTCACCGTCATAGAGGCGAATGTTGACGCTCTCGTCGCCGTTGGTGACCAGCTGCAAAAAGTCGACCTGGGCCTGCATTTTGCCGCCGCCGGCGCTGAGGGGCTGCTTGCGCACCACCTGCACCGCCGCGAGGTTCGAATAGGGCGTGACCCCCTGGGCGGCCCGCAGGGCGTCAAACAGGGTGGGCCAGCGCAGCGGTTGGGCGCTGACGCCCTGCAGGGTGGTGATGTCGTCGGGGGCGCTGCGCTGCAACCGCACCCGCGCCGCCGCAAAATCTCGCAACGAGGTGGTCTGGCGGCGGGTGTCGAGCGGCGAGACGCCTTCGCGAATGTTCAGCTCGTCGGTCAGCTTCTGGGGGCCTGAGAGCAGGTAGTAGCCGGGGCGGGTGATCTCACCGCCCACGTACACCCGCACCGCCCGGAAGCCCACGGGCCGCACGTAGAGCTGGGGGCTCTTGACATAGGCCTTGAACTGCTCGGTGAGGAAGTAGCGCAGCTCCTCCACCGTCAGGCCTTCCACATACAGGGCCCGCAGCCGTGGCAGGTACAGAGTGCCGTCAGGGCCGATCGAGAAGCGTCCGCTCAACTCCGGAATGTTGAGCAGCTCAATCTCCAAGCTATCGCCTGGTCCCAGGATGTAGGCGTCGTAGCTGGGCCGCAGGGCTTGGGCAGGGTTGGCTTGCTTGAGCTGGGGTTTGGTCTGCGCCCAGCCTGCCTGCGGCAGGGCAGCCAGGCTCAGGGTTACCAGGCACCCGGCCCAGAGGCGGTGCTGCACTCGAAATCGGCTCTGCCGCAACTGCGCTGCATCCATGACTCGACCCAACTTATCGCGACTGGCCGGATGCGCAGGCCGCATCAGCAGCTGGTGCCTTGGTTCTGGCCGTGCGAGCGTGGTGTGCGGTGTTTCACGAGACAGTCGAGCCCTGCTCCTGTCCTTGCAAAACCTCTGGCAGTTGAAAGGCGCACTGATTCCAAATCAGGCAACGTGCTATGTGCTGTAAAAATTGTAATGTCCAAGTGCTAGGGCATAACTGATGACTATTGAATCCTCGGCTGTAATTCATTCGACGGCGATTGTTGATGAAGGCGCCAAGATTGGTGCCTGCAGTCGCGTCTGGCACTGGGTGCATGTGTGTTCTGGAGCCGTGATAGGCGACCGCTGCTCCCTTGGTCAGAATGTGTTTGTGGGTAACAGAGTGCGAATTGGCAATAATGTCAAGATTCAGAATAATGTGTCGATCTACGACAATGTGACCCTGGAGGACGATGTGTTCTGCGGACCGAGCATGGTGTTTACCAATGTCTACAATCCACGCTCGGCCGTATCCAGAAAAGACGAGTACCGTGACACGTGGGTAGAACAGGGCGCCACGCTGGGTGCCAACTGCACAATTGTGTGTGGCACACGCATCGGCCACCACGCCTTCGTGGGAGCCGGGGCCGTGGTGAATCGCGATGTCAAGCCCTTCGCTCTGATGGTGGGTGTGCCAGCACGCCAGGTGGGGTGGATGAGCGCCTACGGAGAACGTGTGGAAGTTCCTGTGGAAGGAACCGGCTGCTGGATCTGCCCACATACGGGGGATCGTTATGAACTTGATGGTGAGTACTTGAGACACCACGTAGCTGATTCGTTGACGACAGCGGATTGAACTGCTGAATATGCCACTGGCGCTTGGGCAGGTTGCAGTTGTAGGAGGGGGCATCAACGGCCTGTGCATTGCTTGGCAGCTTTCCAAACGTGGATGGGCGGTTGAGCTGTTCGAGCGTGGCCGCTGCCTTACCCAAACCAGCAGCGCCAGCACGAAGCTGCTGCATGGCGGGTTGCGCTATCTCGAGCAAGGTCATCTTGCTTTGGTGGCCGAGAGCTTGCGGGAACGCGCTCGCTGGCTGAGGGATGTGCCCGAACATGCCCATTGGCTGCATTTGCTGCTTCCGATCTACAGCCATCAGCACCGTGCGGCTTGGCAGTGGCGGGCAGGCCTGGGCCTGTATGACGGCCTGGCTCTTGGGCAATTGCCAGGCTTTGCCCGTTGGCTCCGGCCAGATCAACTTCTACAGATCTACCCTGAGCTACCCACGCGAGGGTTGAAGGGAGGCTGGCAGTTCTGGGATGGTCAGATGGATGAACAGGCGCTCGGGCGCTGGGTACTTCAGCAGGCACAACAAGCCGGTGTTCTGATTCACGAGGGACAGGAAGTGATGCGCCTGCGCCCGGATGGAACCCTCCGGATTCATGCAGGTGCGGAAGAGCAACCGCACAATCAGCTCCGATTCGATTGGGTGGTGAATGCCTGCGGACCATGGGCCTGCCAGCTCCTCGCGCAATCCGGCATTGACAGCGATGTGCGGCTTGATCTGGTGCGTGGCTCCCACCTGCTGGTTCCACCGCCATTGGGGCAAGTCTTGCCCAGCCATGGCTTGTTTTTCGAAGTGCCTAGCAGCAAGCGCATTGCCTTTCTTTTGCCCTATCAGGGGCAGCTGTTGGTCGGCACCACGGAAGAAATGCATAACCTGCAGGATCCCATTGAGCCCAGCCAGCGCGAGCGCGAGCTTCTGCTGGGATTGGTGCGGTTACATCTGCCGAGCTGGGAATCCCAGGCCAGAACGTGCGGCTCCTGGTTTTCTGGATTGCGGCCGATCGTTCACAGCAGTGCCGATGTGTCGAAAGCCAGCAGGGGTGCGGCATTTCGGCGGAATCAGCGTGTCATCACCGTGTTCGGCGGCAAGTGGACCACTGCCCGCGCCCTTGCGGAACGACTATCCAGTATGTCCCCTTTTAATGGTCTGAACTGAGCGCTTTATGCAATTCATTGATCTCAAAGCTCAGCAGCAGCAGCGCCTGCCCGATGGCCGCAGCCTGCGGGAGGCGGTGGATGCCCGGATTGCTGCTCTGCTGGACCATGGCCAGTACATCCTTGGCCCTGAAGCCTTGGCCCTGAAGTGGCTGAGCTGGAGCAACGGCTTGCGGCCTACGTGGGTGTGGAGCACTGCATCGCGGTGGCCAGTGGTACAGATGCCCTGCTGATTGCGCTGATGGCGCTGGGTGTGGGCGC
>Ga0194129_10008267_pt1 | contig 12101 bp, 19 predicted proteins | sample TA2KigCa35mmetaG_FD_150862 | JGI IMG/M metagenome (GOLD analysis project Ga0194129, IMG submission 150862) | Freshwater microbial communities from Lake Tanganyika, Tanzania - TA2015038 Kigoma Deep Cast 35m | ecosystem: Environmental > Aquatic > Freshwater > Lake | place: Tanzania: Lake... | reverse complement strand
TCCGCCTAAACGTTCTGATTTTCTTGGCTTGTGTGTTTTACCTTTTTGCACTTGGCCGCCCTTGGCCAAAAAATCCTTGACAGCATCGTCGTAGTCATCTTCAACCAGCAGTTGATCGAGAGCGTAATCAGCAGCTGATTCAGCAAAAGCCATCATTTCAGGTTCTTGGCTAACAGCCTCGTACTTCATGTAATCTCTTACACTCTCAAGATATTGGCTTGCCAAGGTCAGTTTACTTTGTACCCAACCTTCCAGGCCTTCCATCTCGCTTACATCACGAAGCAAGCGATGGATTTCAATAGCTGCTTGAGCAGCCGAATACATCTGACTTCTAGCCATTTGCACTTCGTGATCTCTATGCATATCATCGGCTTCTTGAGCGATTATGCTGTTTTCTACTATAAATTCTGTGGGTTTCATGTGTGTTTCCTGATAATGTAGTATTTATTTTTTTGCGTTCAACTGCCTGGCTCTTTGTACCAATGGAATATAGGTATCATAATTTTTCACTTGTACAACCTTCCTAGGACGTTCAGCGGGTGGTGCCAACGGAGTTGGTCGCGAAACCTTTGCTAGATCAATTGACAAATTATGTGTGTGTGTTTCGCGACGATTCAACAAATGATCTACAACAAATCTCCATTCAATACGTGCGCCATTTGTTTTTAACAAATTTTTGTTAACTGGTTGTTGGTCAACCTTAAAATGCTCGAGTTCAAAACGACTGCGATTATCTAAATTTTCTAAACAAAGAGTATGTACCCCAGTGTCTAGGTCACAATACATGTGTTCGGTGATATAGTTCTGATAGCTAGGCCATCTAAAAGTTCGTTCAATCAACATTTCGCCGTTAACATAAATTCTATAAATTGGTGGGTCATCGCTCCAGTGGCTGTACACATCGACCTCCAATTTGGCATGCATTATTTTTTCCTGCCTTGACAGTGTGCTCGCTGACTAAATCCTCGAGGACGATTACAGTTGATGCTGCGCTTGTATTTTGCACTCCATTTTTCTCGTAAAGTAGCAATTTGTTCTTGTAAATTCTGTACACTGTCTGCTAGATGCATTTTTTTAAGTTGTCTACCTACTTCACCAGGTCTAATATCTTTGGTTAAACTATGACTGTATCTAGGATCACTGGCTTGCTTTTTGTTTGCAACTACACCTACACCAGCAGTTTCATAGTAACGATCTCGAGTGCGTTTTTTAACTTCCGACTCCAGACCATAATTTTCGCCGCCCCACTTCAGTATAGGATCGTTCATTTTGGCTGTGGCAGGATCGTTTTTGATTTGATTGCCCAATTCAGTGTCATGCACATGACCTTTGAAATCTCCTGGCATTTTGACTGTGGGACTAGCCCAAGGTGCCTGGCCACCAATCACATTATCTTGGCCAGGTGGATATTTGCCTGTATTGTATTTGTCTTGTTTGTATAATTTGTAAGCCAAGAGCCCTGTTTGTTTTTCTAGCGGAGTAAGTTCTTGATCTTCGTTAACAGTTTGTGGTATCTTATCCAGTATGCGTCCTAGTTCAGCATCATCTCTACCAAACATTTGTAACAAGTATTGGGATCGTAATTTAGGATTATCTCTTACTGCGTTCCATGCTGCTCTGCTTTGGGTGCCGTGACTTACGTCAACAGGTTGTCCATTTATATCAATTACTTTTTGTCTTTCATTTTCAATTATTACATAACCGTGTTTGTCAGCGGTAGTGCATTTGTCTAAACTTTCAAAAGTTTTGAAGTAGCCAGGATTACCATCTTTTTTAACACTGTCGGGACGAAGTCTGTCACGGTCGGGCGCTCCCACGGCGACCACAAATACAGTGTTTGCAGGATTAAATTGAGGCTCGGGAAGTTTGTAAGGGCTGGTTACCTCAAGAATGCGATCGCCAGGCACACCAACCGCATGCATAAATTGAATTTTTTCTGAAAAATTAAACGGACTTTTTGGAATTTCCGTTTTGTTGCTGGTAGCAATGTAAACGTTGTCGCGTCCAAATTTGTTTTGCAGTCTACGAAACACTTCACCGTGGCCGAGATGAAATGGTTGAAACCGGCCAGGGTATATTACAACCAATTGCGGGCCTGCTTCTGCTACATAAGTTTCAAATAAGTCAGCAATAAACATGGATGTTCCATTATATTGCTGTATTTAGCTTAAATGTGTTCTAGCAACCAAACGTAGTAAGGGCTAGTAAAAGGCAAAATCCATCGTCCGTTCCATCCTAGATTAACACAATTTTTTACAGATTCAGGTAGTTCTTGCCCTGATTGCGACATTTTTAATCGATGTTTATCTGGATACATGGGTCGATAATCACTGGCTGTCCATAACAAAGATCCTAGATCCATTTCGTCTATTTCGATACTGTCAATGTTGAGCAGCAAATCTTCTACAATATTGCCGTTTGAATCAAGCACAGTGTCGTACTTTGATTTATTAAGTAGTTCGATAATCAATGAACATTCACCTTCTTGAATTTCAACGTCGAACTCAAAATATTCAGTCACATTGGCATCACCTGTTAATTGTGTTTTAACAAATTCTGTATTGTTAACTGATATTGTGAATTTAGGATGCTTCTTTGATGAAGATCCACTCAATCCCACTTTAAAATGCAATGTTTCTTTATCCAGCATAATTTTTTTCCTATTAGGCAGGTGCTTTTTGCGACATTTTGATAGCATCAGCCAGTGCAGCAGGTGCAGAAGCGTCTAGCTCTGGAGCAGCTCCTTGTGGCTTTGTAAAATCTGGCATCTTGCTCAGATCACCTACAAATTCATAGTGCCCAATATGATTTAACAATACCTTACCGTGTGCCCAGATTTCACCGCCCAAGGCACTCCATCTACGGCAGAATAACCAATCTTCGCTGAGGTAGTGTCCTTTTTCGTCAATGGCAACATCAAAGATGCTGTACATTGTGGGCTCAAACTGTTTACCAAGACCAACATCATCCACATACTTGCATTCAGGATGTGCTGCACAAAGTTGTACATATACATTTTTCTTGAACATCAAGAAGCCAGTACCCATGGTATCAACAGTAAAGATGTCGCCTTGTACTTTGGTTTCACGCTTTAGATTAATAACATAATTAACTGGCAATGCTTTCTTAGGATACAAACCACCGATAACATCTTTGTCGCAGGCCATCATTTGTAAAATTGATTCAGGCTGAAAGCGAATGTCAGCATCAATAAACATAAAATGTGTAGCAGACGCATTAGTCATCATCTTAGCCATCAAGTTGTTTCTTGCTCTAGTGACCAAGCTTTCATTGACCATGGTGTCAAGACTCCAATTTAATCCAACTTGTTGCGCCATAAGAATAAAACGCAACAGACTAGTCATTGTAGGTTCGCTGACATTCCCACCATAACAGGGCATGCCAATATGCAAATGGCATTTAGTAAAGTCAAACGGAACACCTTGTTGCTGTTGTTCACGTTGCTGAGCCTGTTGTGCAGCAGCAGCTTTAATCATCGCTACTGCATCTTTCGGGTCAGGTGCTGCTGATTGCTTGGCTGCTACTGCTGCCTTGATTGCTGCCACTGCATCTGCCTGTGTAGATGCAGATTCTCCAATTACTTTTTTGGTCATTGATTTCTCTCTTGTTAAATTTGATTAGGCTTTGTTAATTTCAACAACAACATCGTTGCCAAGTAATTCTTGTGCAACCTGTTCTAATGCTGTCTCAATATCTTCGGTGAGCAATGAACCAGGTGATTCGTCGTTTTTAACTAATTTACTTACTGTAATTACAATTACTTCTTCATGTATTTTTGCCATTTTGAGCGTCCTTGAATAACAGTATTATTTATTATTCAAGCAAACCAGCTCAGAAACTTCTCTTATAATGTCTGGGTTGATCAAGGTTATAAAAGTAGCCACTTGTTTGTCATTGCTGTAAAAATAACTACCCCAAATCCAATCATGAGGTCTACTCAGACTTTCGGCTGTATGATCAGTTATTCTAACCAAATCTCCCAAACTTTGTAAATAAGCTAGAATTTGCATTCTGGTTTCATAACTGAATTGTTTTTCTTTAAAAAAAATACGATATTTATATTTGGGTGGCTTCTTGACTAATACAGTGTGTTTGTCCAGTATGGCCTTGACTTCTTCACTTGCCGGTCCAGTAATAGACTGTATCTTGACACGATTGTCTGGGTCAATTGATTGAGCAACTGATTGTATCATTTGTTCGTCTGTAGCATACACAGATATTTTTGGTTCTTCTGTGCGTATTTTTACATCAGGATATTCGTAGTAAAGATTACTTAGACTGTGTAAAAATCCCGCGTCGGCTTCTTTAAGATACTTATACAATTGTCTGTTGTACCAAGATCCTTGTCGTTTGTAATCTCGTACCCATTCACAACGTTTACTGATATCAAGAGCTATATTATTGCTGCGAATACTTTTACAACCTGGAGCGTAAATGTCTAGTCTATAAAAATATTCGTTATAAAATTGCTTGTTTGATGACAATACCTTAATACTGGGCGACAGGTTCTTCCAAAACGATATATCCATTTTCGTCTATTCTATGGTGGAGGTTAGAAGTTTCTACTGTTTGAAATTCAAATTTATTGCTTGAAAAATCTACTATCACAGTTGTGCCTGGTAAAACATTGTCAAAAAGTATTTTTTTACTCAATGGCACTTTTACAAGATCATTTATTTTCCTTTGTAAAGGTCTTGCACCCATCTTGGGATCAAAACCGTTTACAATCAATTCATCTACTGCTCGTTCAGTTAATCGTACACGCAATTGTTTTTCTAGCATCAACTCATTGAGTTCGTTGACAAATTTGTTAACAATTTTTCTCATACTCAATTGATCTAGCTTGTTAAATTTGATAACACCGTCCAATCTATTTCTAAACTCTGGTTGAAAAAAATCTTTAACTGCTCGATCATCCTCACCGTTTTTTTCTAGTGCGGTGGTGAATCCAATTGTGTTTTTTTCATTGTCGGCTGCTCCAAGATTAGATGTTAATATAATTATTGCGTTTCTGCAATCGGCTTTTTTACCATTGCTACTTGTAACAGTGCCCTCGTCCATCATCTGCAGTAGAATATTACTCACATCTGGATGAGCCTTTTCAATTTCGTCCATCAAAATTATGCAGTTTGGATTTTTTTCAATATCTGATATTAATAATCCTCCACCAAGATTGCCATCATCATAACCTACATATCCTGGTGGTGCTCCAATCAGCTTTGCCACTGTATGACGCTCTTGGTATTCACTCATATCGTATCGTAACAGTTTCATACCAAGGTGTTCGCCTAGAAGTTTGGCCAATTCAGTTTTGCCAGTGCCAGTTGGGCCAAGGAATAAAAAATTACCCACCGGCTTGTTAATTGATTTCAATCCAGCTCGGCTCACGTAAATTTTCTCTAATACAGCTTCAACAGCAGTATCCTGGCCGTACAGTCGATCTTTGATTTTAAATTCAAGATTGTCTATTATACCTGCTGTTTTAGATTGTTGAGTTCCAATTTGATCAGCAGGAATTTTAGTGATACTACTCAATGCATTTATGATATCGGACCTAGTAACTGTCCAGGTAGAGTGTTTGATCTTGTGTTTGGCACAGCAGGAATCTATTAAATCAATGGCCTTGTCGGGCAGTTTTTTATCAGTTTGATATCGAATACTCAATTCGATTGATGCATCAATTGCTTCATCGGAAATTGTACCGCTGTGAAATTTTTCAAAATTAAATTTTAAACCGTGAAGGATTTCTTTTGCAATATCTGCACTAGGTTCGTCAATAGTCACACGTTGGAATCTACGCATCAGAGCTCGATCTTTTTCGAAGCTTTGAGTATATTCCTCCCAGGTTGTACTTGCAATAACTTTGATTTTGCCTTTACTTAGAGCCGGCTTGATCATGTTGGAGAAATCCACACTGCTTTGACTTCCTGATCCTGCACCTCGCATTTGATGTGCTTCGTCGATAAAAAGAATTGCATTACCTTTTGTGCTAAGTGCCGAAATGATTTCTTGAATTTTTTCTTCGAAATCTCCACGATACTTGCTGCCTGCTAACAAACTACCAATATCTAGATTATAAACAGTATAATTTTGAAGATACTGTGGCACAGTTTTTGTCACTATACTCAATGCCAGCCCTTCGGCGATTGCAGTTTTACCAACCCCAGGATCGCCTACCATGAGCACATTTGATTTGTTTCTACGAGCCAATATTTCAACAATGTCACCGGTTTCTTGTGCGCGACCAATCACAGGATCAATTTTTCCTTCTTTGGCCAAGGTGTTAAGATTGTCACAATAATGTTCAAGAATCTTATCTGCTCTATCAGAGTTGGCAAGAACTTTGCTGTTGTCTGATTTATAATTTTTATTGTAAATCTCTACCAGTTTCGCGCGATCCAGCCCGTATTTGACCATGAAATAATGAGCATAGCTGTTATTTTCAGAATGAATACTAAGGAATAGATCCATTAACTCAAGTTTGGATCTGGAACTAAACAACACTTGGGTAAGAGCACGATTGAACACTCTTTCCAATGTATGTGTTTTTTTTGGTTCTATATCCGTAACTACCAAATTGCTTGCTTGTAACAAATACAACTCGAGATCTGTATCTAGGCCATCTGCATCTGCACCAAATTGAGTCAGCAACTCACGGAACGGATCAAATCGAATCATTGATAAAAAAACATGTTCTAAGGTGACATATTCGTGACTAAGAGTTTTTGCCAAGTCAGTTGCCTCGGAAACAATATGATCAATTTCTGGATTGGATTGTAGCATAAAAATATTTATTGAATAAAGAATAAATTGCGAAGTGTTTGCTGTTGATCATCAGTCAAATTGACCGGAACGCTTATTTTAACATTTAATATTAATGATCCCCTAACGTTTTGGTTCATTGCATACAAGCCTTGACTAGCCAATCTAAATCGAGTACCCGGCTGTGTTCCAGCTGGAATGTTAACGTCAAACACCTTACCATCCAATCCTTTGATGGCACGAGTACACCCAATCATTGCACTTACACAATCAATTTCTATATTTTTGTGTAAGTCCAGATTGTCCATGCCAAATTCTGTGTTGGCTTCTATTTGTATTTTAACGTACAAATCACCTCTTGGTAAAGAAGAAAAGAAATCGTCTCCCAAGTTAGAATATTTTATGGTAGAACTTGGCCGAACGCCGCGAGGTATTTTAACTTCAACAGGATAATTATCTCCAATGGTAGTTTTGACATTTATAATTTTTGTTTGATCTTCTAAGGTACTGGCTAAATTTACTACAATTTCAATTTGTATATCTTTGTTTTTTCTTGGTTGTCTGACATGTGCAAAAGGATCACCGTGGCCAGCAAACCCTTGGCCAAACGCAAATCCAAAATTACGAAGCATTTCTTCCATTTCCTGAGGAACTCCGGCGCCAACGTTTTGGCCATTTACAGTGAATCTAAATCCACTGCTACGACGTTCTGCATCGTATTGGGCTCTTTTTTGTTCGTCTCCAATTGCATCGTATGCTGCTTGTATTTGTTGAAATCGATTAGTGTCACCACCTTTGTCAGGATGATGCTGATTGGCCAATTTGCGATACGCCTTTTTGATTTCGTCAGAACTGACATTTTCGGAAACTCCCAAGGTATCGTAATGTGTCATACTGTAATTATAAATCCTTTGTAATAAATGTCAATACAAATGAAAAGAGCCCAACAAAAGGGCTCTCGATTTATTTGTAGGTATAACTGTTACTTCTTTGCGTCTTTGCTTGCACCATCAATTTTGGTTCCTTCTAGTTTCTTGTGAACCTTGATTGTTTTGCAAACTTCTTTTTCTTTCTTGGTCTTGTTGTCAAATTCTTTAACACAAACCTTTTTTTCCTCGGCTGCATTACAATCATGAGCATAAGCTAATGGAAGCACTGCCATCAATACAATTGCCAATGTTTTTTTCATTTTGGATTATCCTTTTTAGTAAATTTTTCTGATGCTGTAAATCCCAAACCACCTAACACAATGTAACTTATCGCATCAAAGGTCGGCTGACTTACTTTCTTTTCAAAAAATAATTCTGAAAAGAATGCCACTGATAACAGCAAGAAAGCCAAAAATGTAATGACTCTCTTACTGCTAGGGTTGCTTTCGCTTTCTCCAGAAAGCATTTTGACAATAAAGTTCATCATAGCTCTGGATGTGGTGGTTGTGCAGGCGCTTCCTTGCCACCAAAGCCTGGTGCCACACTTGGTGCAAACGGAGCACCAATATCACCCAAACCTCCAAAAGCAGCTGGCATAGCGGGAGCTGCCATTGCAATAGGTGGGGGTGGCGGAGCACTTGGAGGCGGTGGTTTATTTGCTGCTTCTAATGCCTTGGCTCGCAAATCTTTGTCGTCGCCGGCTAACATGATTCCTGATAGTGTACCAGTCAAGAATGTCGCAATAGGAATAATAAGTTCAAAGAATTTATTATCTACAGGACTCATTCCGTTCATGGGCTGTGTAACAAAAATTAGACTGTATAGGACTACAAATACAATACCAAATAGTGTACAACCTAATACAATACCAATGAAGAATTTGAGTCTAGCATTTAATTCTTCGGTGGTATATCTTTCTCCTGACCATAATTCGTTAATCATTTACAATCTCCTTTTCTTGGTGCCTGTGGTGCAGGCTGTAAGTTTGGGTTAACTGGCATACCGCCCACTTTCTCTTTTTCATAAGGTGTTAGATCTTCAGGGCAGGTGCCATTGGCACTGCAATAGGGTTTTTGACATTCTTTCTTTTCCCAATTATCAGGGTCTTGACAAGGATAACGATAGTTCTCCGAACAAGAGACTAATAATGGAAGTATTAGAATTGCTAGGTATCGCATTAGTGAACTCCTAACACATGTAGTGCGTGTTTGTAATGTTTAATACGATCTTCTAAACCAATAAAACCGCCATTGATTTTTCTGGTCATCTTCTTAATATCACCAGCATCTGCTTCTACATTAAGTTTATTGGTTTCCCAAAACCAACAAGCTGATTGAGCTGCACCTTCAAATGTTTGTGTATATTCGGCAGCTTCTTCGGGGCTGATCTCTAAACTAGCTGCAAACCATTGATAGTTTGTTTTACCAGTTAACTGAATTAATCCACGACCACGATAGCGGAAACCATCACCAGATGCTTCGTCACCATTGCCCATTCTATTAGCATACACTCGATTGGCAATCTTTTCTTGTTTTTTTTCGTATGCCTTGGCTGTGGCCATATCTGGAAAGTATTTTGGAAATGTTTTCATTAAACTTTCCGCTCGATAATTTAGATTTTCAGTTAAGAAAACAAAGCCACCTGACTCATGAGCACACTGTGCTATAAAAGCTGCGATTCTTTGCGGAGTGTTTATTTCGTAGTCCGGTAACAATTGGCTTAATGCCTTGTGCCAGTGGTTTATATATTGATTTTTAGGCAATAGTTGTTTGAGTTGGTCTTTAGTTAATTCCATATTTGATCCTTTATTTGTTATGTTTTCCGCCACATATTGGGCAACCTTCTTGCTCTTGCATATCTGTTCCTTATAGTACCGCCATCGCTACATTGCAGGCTTGATAAATGTGTCTTGCCAGCTGCTCGTTGCCTGCACATTCCTGTGCAGCTCGAATGTCTCTTATTTCCAACAATAGATAATCTCTTTCATTTCGATCAATATCACCGTTTTCGTAGGCATCATTGAGTGCTTGTATTTCTTGTTCTAGTGGATGCATTATCTTCCTTCCCATGCTGATCGCGCAGCTTGTATTCTTTGTGCAGCAGTCTTTTTACCTAGTTCGCAAAATGTTTTGCTTCCGCCCTTGCTCATTCTTGTCACGTGAGCATGTAGCCCTTTTATATTTTCGGCCTGCGGATCCTGACGCCATTCGGTATATCTGGCCAAATGAGCTGATGATATCTCCATCACACCCCAGTCCGGACCTGTGCAATCTACAGATTCTAACATTCTATCCAGTTCTACCAAGTGATTAAACATAACCGGATCATGATCTCTTGGCCAGTACTTTTTGATAGTAGTGCAACCTAATAAAGAAAGCGTTAAGCATAGGATTACCAGATGTTTCATTTATTTCACTTCCTCAAATATTTTTTTTTGTTTGATGTACCAGGCATTCCATTCTTCAACTTTAATTGAGCACTCATAATAGTTTGTATAATTTTCAACCACTGTCTTGTGTAAATCAACTATTGAAACAGTATCGCCTTCAATCTTTTTAAGAGCCACGCATGGTTGTTTGAGACTGGGCGGAGCTTCAGGAAATTTCATTACAACAGGCACAGTAGTCGAGCACCCGGTTAATAATATTACAAATAGCAAAGAATAAGTTTTCATTTTTTCTCCGCTGCCTTGTTATGTTCTTCTACTATAATTCGTGGCACCGGACAGTTTTTTAGTGCATCCTGTAATTCTTGTTGTTTGGCTAGGAACGCTTTACGTTCTTCTTCACTCATGTCTTTGACAATTTCAACTGTGTCGCCTTTGACCAAACGGTTAACATATTCAATTTGTAACTTGCCTTTTTCTCTAATAACTTTTGTTTTTTCAACTATTCGTGTTTCAATTTCTGTGTTTGCCTGCTGTGATTTTTGTTCAGCCAATCTTACTTTTTCTTCCATTTCCGCAACACGCTCACGCCAGGACAGTTCATTGCTGTACCCACCATACCAATAGATACCAGTAACAAGCAGCAATATACTTGCCAGCTGAATCCATTTTCTGTATATATTTAGAAAGGGAACAAATGTGATAAACCAGCTGGCCACAAGCCCAGCTACGCCAGCGCCTATTAAACAATAGGTAAAAAAAAGTATTAAACTTTCAGGTAGTAGATGTAGTAGCCACATAATATACTGTTAATTCAATTAACAGTATTTATGCAATTTTAATTATAAAATACCTGCTAGGCTGCGTAGACTCTGGGTATGATCGTTTTTTGGGGCTCGGGTAGTTACAGGAATACCAGCAGCATTACGCATCTCGTCTAGGCTTTTTTTGCCGTACTTTAATTGGTACGACTGTGAATCAAGTGGTACATGATTTTGAATATTGTCGGCTGTTAGCTCTATTTTCGTTGGATTTGATCTTATTTGCATAGACCAATCACTGAGTTTCTGCCCAGTCAAATTCATGATGTCATCGATCATTGATTGAATGTTTTCTGCCACACCGGGATCTCTGTCGCATTCTACAAATACCAAGAAATCACCATCTTCCATCTCGCCTGCACTGACATCGGAGTCTAGTACCCATTCGTAACCTTTTTCAATAAAGTTAACAAGATCTTCGGCTGGTTCGCGCCCAGAAATTTTGAAACTTAGAACAATTACATCTTCATCTTTGCCCATTTTGCTTTTGTATTCGTCTATGTGCAATTCAGGGTGTACTAGTCTTTTAAGATCGTTTTGTTCTAGTCCTTCGTTAATGTTATTGTGGAACATTTGCGCCTCCTGGAGCAGGTGAGTTTGTTTGGTACATCTTTTTATCTATTCCTTCCTCGTAACTGGATTCAATATCTTCAGCATCAACGACCCCGGTTTCTAATTCTAAACTTCCTTGATTGATTTCCTGCATTAGCTTTTTAGGTATTACTATCTCAACCAACCAAACAGGCGTTCTTGCTAACTTTGGAAATTTTGTACCGGGTTTAAAATCGGTAGGGTTTTTAACTTTAACTGGATATTCTAGATGATCTTTTTTATAAACAATTTCGCACCCATAATCAAGTAACCGCTCACCACCTCTAGGGTCGGGCATTTGTTTATAAGGCCACATAAATGTACAACTTACAAAATATTTTTCATATTTAGGCCCTTGAACTAATTCTCCGCGTTTCCAATTAGTAAACGTATAGATATCTAGTTCGTCCATAACTCGTTCAAAATCCAATAATGTGTTAACAGCACTGTCTGTGAGTGAAATAAATTTTATGTTTTTTAATACATCGTTTATATTTGTAGCCATGCTAGTTCCTGTTTAATTATTTATCGAATAATTGCTCGATCTCTTCAGGAATCCACGGTTTTGCCATACGTTCCGGGTGCCAAACT
>Ga0194129_10008266_pt1 | contig 12102 bp, 12 predicted proteins | sample TA2KigCa35mmetaG_FD_150862 | JGI IMG/M metagenome (GOLD analysis project Ga0194129, IMG submission 150862) | Freshwater microbial communities from Lake Tanganyika, Tanzania - TA2015038 Kigoma Deep Cast 35m | ecosystem: Environmental > Aquatic > Freshwater > Lake | place: Tanzania: Lake... | reverse complement strand
GCCGTCGAAGCCTAGCTCGCGCGCCGCGGCGGCGCCGCGCGCGTAGGAGGCGGCGACCGCGCGGATGTCGGCCTCGTCCATCGCGCGCACGACCTCGGCGCCGTCCGCGCGCAGCGCCATGGGGCCAAAGCCGGGCACGGCCGGATCGGGCGCCATGCCGAGGCGGCGATAGGAGCCGACATGCCAGAGCTGCGGGACCATCAGCGCGCCGGCGCCGTGGACGCCGCGCAGCACCTCGCGCCAGCCCGCGAGCGCCTCGGCGCCGAAGAAATGCGGCACGTTCTGGTAGCAGGCGGCGCCAGGGTGGTCGATGAACGTGCCTTCGCTCACGACCATGCCGACGCCACCCTCGGCGCGGCGGCGGTAAAAGGCGGCGACGTCGGGGCCGGGCACGCCGCCGGGCGAGCGCTGGCGCGTCATCGGCGCCATCACGATCCGGTTGCGCAGCTCGCCGGCACCGAAGCGCATCGGGCGGAACATCGGATCGTCGTTCACCTGCGCGGCTCTCCCCCAAGTCGTCGCCACGAAGCTCTACAGCACGCTCGCGCGCAGCGCATCTCTCCTTGTCGCGCCGGGGCCCGGCCCTAGAATGCGCGCCACCAGGGGAAGCGGGGACAGGCGATGCGCATCGGCTTCGTGGGGCTCGGGCTCATGGGCGTGCCCATGGCGGCCAACATGGCGCGCGCGGGCCACGCGCTCGTCGTGCACAGCGCCAACGCCGGCTCGGTCGCGAAGCTGCAGGCCGAAGGCGCGCGCGTCGCGGGCTCGGTCGCGGAGGTCGCGGGCGCCGTCGACGTCTTCTGCGCCTGCCGCGTGACGCCCGAGCAGTCGCGCGAGGTCTTCCTGGGCGAAGGCGGCGTCGCCGCGACGGCGCCGGCGGGGCTGCTCTGCATCGACTTCGCCACCGTCGATCCCGGCACCGCGAAGGAGATCGGCGCGGCGCTCGCCGCGCGCGGCATCGGCTTCCTCGACGCGCCGATCAGCGGCGGCCCCTACGCCGCGGTCGACGCCGCGCTCACGGCGATCGTCGGCGGCGCGGAGGCCGATGTCGCCCGCGCGATGCCGGCGCTGCGCGCGACCTGCAAGGAGGTCCGGCACATGGGCCCCGTCGGCGCCGGCGTCACGACCAAGCTCTGCAACAACCTCATCTCGATCACGACGCACGCCCTGCTCGCCGAGGCCATGGTGCTGGGCGCGAAGGCGGGCATCGACGGTCGACGCCTCTACGAGACGCTGCGCGCCAGCTCGGCGCGCAGCAACACGCTGGAGCGCGTCGTGCCGAAGCATTTCCTGCCGCGCAACTTCGAGGCCGCCGCGAGCATCGCCACGATCATGAAGGACCTCGGCTGCGCCATCGACCTCGGACGCGCGATGGGCGTCGACCTCACGCTCGCGGAGGCGGCGATGCGCCGCTACGAGGAGGCGCGCGACGCCGGGCATGTCGCGCGCGACATCGCCGCGGTGATCCTGCCGATCGAGGAGAAGGCAGGCGTGAAGGTCGGGGGCTCCTGAGATGGCGGGCACGACCCCGGTCGCGATCGTCACCGGCGGGGCGCGCGGCATCGGCCTCGCGACCTGCGCGACGCTGCTCGCGCGCGGCTGGCGCGCCGTGGCGCTCGACCGCGACGCGCCGGGCGAGGACGCGCCCGGCGGCGAGGGCTTCGCGTGGATCGCCGCCGACGTGGCGGACACCGCCTCGGTCGACGCGGCGATCGCGGCCGCGGCCGCGCGCTTCGGGGCGATCGACGCGCTCGTGAACTGCGCGGGCTTCAACCGCCACCAGCCAGTCGCCGAACTCGAGGACGCGACCTGGCGCTCGATGCTCGACGTCCATGTCGGCGGCACTCTGCGCGCCTGCCGCGCGGCGCATCCCTGGCTCAGGGCCTCCGCACGTGGCGCGGTCGTCAACTTCTCCTCGATGGGCGCGCGCATCGGGCGCCCGCGGCGCGCGCCCTACGCCGCGGCGAAGGCCGGGATCGAGGGGCTGACGCGGACGCTCGCGATCGAGTGGGCGCCCGACGCGATCCGCGTCAACGCGGTCTGCCCCGGCGTGGTCGGCACGCGCATGGTGCGCGACAACATCGCGCGCGGCGCGGTCGACGCGGCGAGCCTGGTCGCCGGCATACCGATGCGCCGCTTCGCCGAGCCCGCGGAGATCGCCGCGGTCGTGGCGTTCCTGGCCGGCGCGGAATCGAGCTACATGACCGGGCAGGTCCTGGTCGTCGATGGCGGCGCGACGATCAACGGAGACTGGTGAGACCATGGGCAAGGACCACGGCGACGACATCGACGCGCTTCCCCTCTTCCCCTTCGCGCGCACCGATCCCTTCCACCCACCAGCGCAATACGCCGAGGCGCGCCGCCAGTGCCCGGTCTCGCCGGTGCGGCTGTGGAACCGCCAGCGCGCCTGGCTGCTGACGAGGCTCGCCCAGTTCCGGTCCGTGCTGCAGGACCGGCGCTTCAGCGGCGAGTTCGCGCGGCCCGACTTCCCGGCCGTCACGGAGGCGCGCGTCGCCATCGACAAGGCCGAGCGCGCCTTCGTCGGCATGGACAACCCGCGCCACCAGCATTTCCGGCGCATGTTCACGCGCGAGTTCTCCCACAAGCGGATGATGGCGCTGCGCCCGCGCGTCGAGGCGATCGCGGCCGACCTCCTCGACCGGATGGAGCGCAAGGGCCCGCCCGCCGACCTCGTCGCGGACCTCGCGGTGACGCTGCCCGCGCTCGTGATGTGCGAACTCTTCGGCTCGCCCTACGAGGACCACGCCTACATCATGAAATGCGCCGCCGGGCGCCACGGGCTGCGGCAGACGCCCGAGGAGGCCGCGCGCACCGCGAGCGACCTCGTCGCCTATTGCCGCGCGCTCATCGACGCCAAGGAGCGCCAGCCCGCCGACGACATGCTGAGCCGCGTGATCGCGGAGTTCGTGCTGCCCGGCACGCTCGGCCGCGACGAGTTCGCCGACATCTGCGCGATGATCCTGCGCGCCGGCCACGACACGACGACCAACATGATCGGCGTCGGCACCCTCGTGCTGTTCCAGCATCCCGAGCAGCTCGCGCGGCTGAAGGCCGACCCGTCGCTGGTCGAGCAGGCGGTCGAGGAATTGCTGCGCTACGTCACGCCCGTGCAGTTCGCGCCGCGCCGCGTCGCGCTCGAGGACGTCGAGCTCTGCGGCATGCGCATCCGCAAGGGCGACGGCATCTTCGCGGTCGCGCCCTCGGCCAACCGCGACGAGGACGCGTTCCCGGACCCCGACCGGCTCGACATCGGGCGCGACGCCTCGCAGCACGTCTCCTTCGGCTACGGCATCCACCAGTGCCTGGGCCAGGGCCTCGCGCGCATCGAGCTGCACGTGGTCTTCACGGCGCTGTTCGCGCGCTTCCCCGGGCTTCGGCTCGCCTGCAGGCTCGAGGACGTGCCGTTCAAGTACGATTCGCAGATCTTCGGTACCTACAGGCTGCCGGTCGAATGGTGACGGCGGGCGAAGGGCGGGGACGAGGACGGGGAACGATGCCGGGATACAGGGTGGAGGTCGACGCGACGCGCTGCATCGGCTCGGGCCAGTGCGTGGCGCGCGCGCCCGAGGTGTTCGACCAGCGCGAGGAGGACGGCATCGTCGTCCTCCTGCTGGCCGACCCGGGGCCCGCGCGCCGCGAGGCCGTCGCGAAGGCCGCGCTGCTCTGCCCGGCGCAGGCGATCTCCGTCGTCGAGGCGCCCTGAGGCCTCAGCCCGCGCCGCGCGCCCGCAGCCGCGACGGCAGCCAGGCCGCGAGGAGGAGGGCCGCGGCGGCGACGTTGCTCTCCCAGCCCGGGAAGATCAGCAGCACGCCGGCGGCGAGCGCGGCCACGCGCTGCCAGGGCGCGAGCGGCCCGGACATCCAGCCGATCAGCGCGACGGAGACCGCGAGCAGGCCCAGCAGCGTCGGCACCATCACCATCATGACGTCGACGAACGACCCCTGCAGCAGCAGCTCGGGCGAGTAGACGAACATGAAGGGCACGACGAGCGCCGGCAGCGCGATGCGCGTCGCGGCGAAGGAGACGCGCATGCCCGAGTCCCCGGCGATGCCCGCGGCGACGTAGCAGGAGACCGCGGTCGGCGGCGTCAGGTCGGAGATGACGCCGAAGTAGAAGACGAAGAGATGCGCGGCCAGAAGCGGCACGCCCATCTTCGCCAGCGCCGGCGCGACCAGGATCGCGACGATCAGGTAGGTCGCCGTGGTCGGCAGGCCGGTGCCGAGCAGGATCGCGGCGACCGCCGTCAGCAGCAGGAGGACGAAGAGCGAGCCGCCCGAGTAGCCGAGGATCAGCGAGGTGAACTTGAGGCCGAGCCCGGTGAGGTCGGTGATGTTCATCACCACGCCGATGATCGCGCACGCCGCGGCGATCATCACCGCGCCACGCGAGGCTTCCTCGAGCGCGTCGAGGATGGGCCGCCAGACGACGCGCCGCTGCACGACCCATTCGCGCAGCATCCACACCGGCACGAAGGCGGCTGCCGCATAGGCGCCGGCGCGCCCGGGGGAGACCTGCACGATCGCGAGGTAGTAGACGAGCACGCCGACGGGCACGAGGAAGTGCCAGCCCTTGCGCAGGGTGTCGGAGAGCCTCGGAAGCTCCGCGCGCGGCGTGCCCTTCAGCCCGCTGCGCGCGGCCTCGAGGTCGGCGGTGAAGAACAGCGAGACGAAGTAGAGCACCGCGGGGATGAAGGCCGCCTTGGCGACCTCGTAGTAGGGCACGCCCAGCAGGTCGGCCATGATGAAGGCCGAGGCGCCCATGATCGGCGGCGTGATCTGCCCGCCGACCGAGGCCGCGGCCTCGAGCGCGGCGGCGATGCGCGGCGCGTAGCCGCTGCGGATCATCGTCGGGATGGTGACGACGCCGACCGCGGCGGCGTTCGCGGGCCCCGTCCCCGTGATCGTCGCGAAGAGCGCGCTGGCGAAGACGGAGACCTTGGCGGCGGAGCCGCGCGACGTGCCGATCAGGGCGCGCGCGAGGTCGATGAAGAACTCGCCGCCGCCCATGCGCATCATGACGGCGCCGAAGAGCACGAAGACGTAGACGTAGGTCGCGCTGGCGCCGGTCGCCGTGCCGAATATGCCTTCCAGCCGGATGTAGAGCGACGCGATGATCGCCGTGTACTCGAAGCCGGGATGGCCGAGGAAGCCGGGCAGGCTGGCGCCGAACACCGCGTAGACGACGAAGGCGAGCGCGATGATCGCGAGCGATGGCCCCGCGGTGCGGCGCGTGGCCTCGAGCAGCAGCAGCAGCAGGATCGTGCCGCCCGCGATGTCGAGCCAGGTCGGGTCGATGACGCGGAAGATGCCGGGATTCGTGAACTCGACGGCGGCATAGACCGTCACCGCGACGCCGGCCGCCGCGAGGATCCAGCGCAGCGCCAGGTCGGCGACGCGCGGGAGCTCGCGGGCGGGGGTGATGAGGAAGAGCAGCGACAGCGCGAAGGCGAGGTGCACGCTGCGCTGGATCATCGGCGAGAAGGTGACGGTGAAGGCGGTATAGAGCTGGAAGCACGCCATCGCGAGCGCGATGGCGCGCGCCGCCAGGCGCATCCACGGGGTGGAGTCCTCGCCCTCCGCCCCTTGCCCCGACTGTTCCGCCGCCATCGCCGCCCCTCCCCTCGCGCCTGCTTACTTCAGCAGGCCCTTCTCGCGCAGGTAGCGCTCGGTGCCGGGATGCAGCGGGAAGCCCGGGTGCTTCGCGGTGTTCTCCGCAGTCGAGGTGTTGGCCGCGCGGAAGGCGGAGACCAGCTCCTCGTACCTCTCGCCGATCACCTTGGCGATCTGGTAGGCCGTCTCCTCGGGGAAGTCGGCATGCGTGGCGACGTAGAACCACTCCGTGAAGCTCGGGACGTCGCGCGACTGGTCCTTGAGCGAGTTCGCGTAGACGTCCTTCGAGATCGTGTAGGCGCTGTACCAGCGGTGGTCGGCGTTGATCTTCGCGATCTCGTCGGCCGACATGCCGACGAGGCGCGCGCCGCGCGGATGCGTGGCGAGCTCGGTCACCACCGGGCAGGGCAGCGGGCAGAGGAAGGAGAACGCCTCGATCACGTTGTCCTTGTAGGCGTTCATCGACTCGCCCTTGCCGAGGTAGTCGAGCCTGAAGTCGCCCTCCTTCATCCCAAGCACGGTGACCATGCGCAGGAAGAGGTTTGCCTCGCCGCCGGCCTTGATGCCGATCGACAGGCGCCGGCCCTTGAGGTCGGAGAAGGACTGGATGGGCGAGTTGGTCGGCACGAGCAGGTGGTAGGGGATGTTGAACATCGTGAAGAGCGTGCGGATGCGCGTCTTCGCCATCCCGTCCTTGCCCAGCACCTTCTCGGCGTCGCCCGGGCTCGCGCCCGCGATCTGCGCCGTGCCGCGCTCGAGCAGGATCACGTTCTCCGTCGAGCCGCCGGAGCGCGCGCTCGCCTCCATGCCGGGGATGTGCTTGTTGAGCAGCGGCGCGAGGGCCGCGAAATAGAGATGCGCCGTGCCGCCGGACGACGACCCGGCCATCACGATGCGCGTCTGCGCCGTGGCCGTGCCCGCGAGGGCGGCGGCAAGGGCGGCGCCAAAGGCGGCGGCCCCGATCTTCCTTGCAATGGTCATGCGATTTCCTCCGGTTCGAGGCCCGTCGACAGGCCGTTCATGGCAGGGATGTTGCCGCCAAAGCGGCCCGCGTCAAAGCGAATCAGCGCGGCGCCGTGCCCTTGACGACGGCGCGCTGCAGCACGCGGCGATGGCGGCTGGCGTCGTAGCCCCGCGTCGCGCGGTGCAGCAGGCAGCGATTGTCCCAGAAGACCAGGTCTCCGGGGCGCCAGACATGCGCATGGACGAAAGGGGCGGAGGTCGCGTGGGCCTGCAGGGCGCGGATGAGCTCGCGCCCCTCGGCCTCGTCCATGCCGTCGACATGCGAGCAGTACATGCCGAGATAGAGGCTCTTCTCCCCGGTCTCCGGATGCGTGCGCACGAGCGGGTGGAGCACCGGCGGCGTCGCCGCGCGCTCGGCGGGCGTGAGGGGGCGGTCGTTCGTGCTGGCGCGCATGTACTCGAAGCTGTGGACCGCCTTCAGCCCCGCGATGCGCCGACGCGTCGCCTCGGGCAGCGCCGCGTGGGCGCGCGTCATGTCGGCGAACTCGGTGTCGCCGCCCGAGGGCGGGAGCTCGATCGCCTGCAGCAGCGTCATCAGCGCCGGCACCGGCAGGTAGGACTTGTCGGTGTGCCAGTTGTAGTTGGATTTGATGTAGGAATCCTCGTCCGGAAGCCCGTCCGTGCCCAGGTTCGAGATGACGTGCACGTCCTCGAGCGTCGAGCCGTCGGGCTTGCGGAAGATGTTGCCCTCCACCTCGCCGAAATTCGCCGCGAAGCCGCGCATCGCGTCGGCGGAGAGCGACTGGCCGCGGAACACGACGAGGCGATGGCGCAGGAACGCGGCGAGGATCGCGGTGCGCGCCGCGTCGTCCAGCGGGCGCGACAGGTCGAAGCCGGCGCATTCCGCGCCGAACCCGCCTGGCAGTGGCACGAAGGCCGGAGCCGCTGTCATCGTCCTGGTTACCCCTTGCGCCCCCGGGCGCCGCGCCGCGTCGCGCGTGGGACTGCCCCGCGACGACGAGATGTTCACCGCCCGATTGCTATCGGATAGAAGGTTCGGTGTGTCAAGGAACCGGGGAAGGGGACCCATGATGCTGGCGCTTGTCACCGGCGCGGGCGGCGGCCTCGGCGAGGCGATCGCGCGGCATCTCGCGCGCGAGGGCTGGACCCTCGCGGTCGCGGACCGCGACGGCGCGGCGGCGGAGGCCGTCGCGCGCACGCTGCCGCGCGCGCGCGCCTTCGGCGTCGACGTGCGCGACGAGGCGGCGGTCGAGGCCGTGCTCGACGCGCTCGGCGAGGCGCCGGACGGGGTCGTCAACAACGCGGGCATCGTGCGCTTCGGGCCGCTCCTCGAGCACCGCATCGAGGATTTCCGCGAGGTGCTCGACGTCAACCTCGTGGGCACCTTCGTCGTCGCGCGCGCCGCCGGCAGGCGCATGGCCGCGCGCGGCTCGGGCGCGATCGTCAACATCACGTCGCTGAACGCGGTGGCGCCGAGCCCGGACGCCGGCGCCTACCCGGCCTCGAAGGCGGGCGTCGCGCTGCTCACGCAGCACCTCGCGCTCGCGCTCGGGCCGCGCGGCGTGCGCGTCAACGCGGTCGGCCCGGGCTTCATCGACGCGGGCATGTCGGCGCCGATCTACGCCGACCCGGCCGCGCGCGCGGCGCGCAGCGCCGCGGTGCCGCTGCGATCGCTCGGCGAGGCCGGCGACGTCGCCTCGGTCGTCGCCTTCCTGCTCTCCGACGGCGCGCGCTACGTCACCGGCCAGCACATGCTGGTCGATGGTGGCGTGTCGTTCAGCCTCAAGGACCACCTGCCGCGCAAGGCCCCGGAACGGAGGGACGGACGATGAGCGCCACCGCCATCTCGGCGCGCGACTGCGCGCGCAGGATCGCCGACGCGATCGAGGCGCATCGCGGCGACGTCCCGGCGCTTGGCGCGGCGATGGAGCGCGCGCTGGGCGAGCTCATGCGCCGCGACGACCTCTTCGAGCTCGGCGCGCCGCGCGAGGGCAACAACGTCGCGGTCTCGCGCTACCTCTACTTCGACGGCGAGCTCTCCATCCTGCTCTACGAGGTGCCGAAGGGCCGGCCCATCCCGCCCCACGACCACGGCACCTGGGAGACGGTCTCGGTCTGGCGAGGCCGCATGCGCCACGTCGTCTACGAGCGCGCCGACGACGGCGCGCGCCCGGGGCATGCGGAGCTGCGCGCGATCGACGACCGCGTGCTCGCGCCCGGCGACTTCGCGATCGTTGCGCCGCCGCGCGACATCCATGGGTTCGTCGCGCTCGAGGACGGCACCTGGGGCATCACGGTGGTCAACGGCCCGTACAAGGCCGAGCGCCACTACTATCGTCCCGAGGACGGGACCTACGAGATCCGCCGGCAGCGCAACGCGCGCTGACCGCACCGCAAGAGGGAGGACGCGCATGGCCGGCATCGGCGAGGCGAAGCTCATCGACCTGCACGCCCATGTGCGCCTGCAGGCGACCAATGGCGCGGCGGGGCGGCACGGGCCCGAATTCGGCGTCGACGAGGCCGGGAAGCCCTGGTACCGCGTCGGCAACTACAGGCTGGTGGGCGTCAAGCACACGGGCAGCCCCTTCACCGATCCGGAGCTGCGCCTCGCGAAGATGGACGAGGCGCATATCGACTTCCAGGTCCTGTCGCCGAGCCCCCTCACCTACTTCCACCACATCGACCTCGCCGAGGCCCTGCCCTTCTGCCGGCGCCACAACGACGCGATGGCGGAGCTCGTGAAGGCCTACCCGGGGCGGCTGGGCGGGCTCGCGGCGCTGCCGATGCAGGATCCCTCCGCGGCGCGCGACGAGCTGCACCGCGCGGTCGAGGAGCTCGGGCTCTGGGGCGCCGCGATCGGCACGGAGTTCAGGGACCCGCTGCACAGCCCGGCCTTCGACCCGTTCTACGAGAGCTTCGTGAAGCTTGACGTGCCGCTCTTCATCCACCCCGCGCCCGCGGGCATCGACGGGCCGCCGGGCGATCCCGCCCTCAAGCGCTTCGACCTCGACATCATCGTGGGCTTCGGCGCGCAGGAGGCGATCGCGGTCTCGACGCTGATCTTCGGCGGCGTGCTCGACCGGCACCCGAGGCTCGACGTGTGGATCAGCCATGGCGGCGGCTCGACGCCGGTGATGGTCGGCCGCCTCGCGCAGGCCGGGCGCAAGCGCCCCTGGGCGATGGCCGAGCACCGGAAGGACGGCGCCTTCGAGGAGCGGCTGTCGCGGATCTGGTTCGACACGCACCTGGGCGACCCGCGCGCGCTGGCGCTGCTGCAGTCGATCGTGGGCACCGAGCGCCTGACCTTCGGCACGAACTTCGCCGGCTGGGACCAGGGCGACGCCGGCGACCACGGGCCGGTCGACCCGCGCCTCGCCGACAACGCTCGCCGGCTGCTGCGCAAGACGGCGGCCGCGCGATGAACGCGGCGGCCGAGGCCGTCGCGCTCTCGCTCTCCTACCACACGGTCCCCGAGCTCGCGCCCGACGCTGCGGTCCACGCGGCGGCCGACGCGGGCTTCGCCCATGTCGGGCTGCGCCTCCTGCACGGGCAGCCGGGCGGCGGCGAGGCGCCGCTGCTCGCCGACCCGGCGCTGCGCCGCGAGACGATGCGCGCGATGGCCGCGCGCGGCGTCTGCGCGCTCGACGCCAGCGGCGCGCGCATCGTCCCGGCGACCGCGGTCGCCGCCTTCGAGCCCCTGCTCGACGCCGCGGCGGCGATGGGCGCGCGCCATGTCATGGCGACGGTCGACGACCCGGATGCCGGCCGCGCCGCGGACAACGTCGCGGCGCTCTGCGCGCGCGCCGCGGCGCGCGGCCTCACGGTCGACGTGGAGTTCGTGCCGTGGATGACGGTCGCCAGCCTCGCCGACGCGGCCGCGCTGGCCAGGCGCGTCGGGCACGAGGCGCTGGGCATCGCGCTCGATGCGCTGCATTTCCACCGCTCCGGCTCGCGCATCGACGAGCTCGCCGCGATCGCGCCGGCGCGGCTGCGCTACGTGCAGCTCTGCGACGCGCGCGGCGCGCGCCCCGCGGGCCGCGACGGCCTGCTGCACGAGGCGACGAAGGACCGCCTGCCGCCCGGCGAGGGCGCGATCGACCTCGTCGCGCTGCTGCGCGCGCTGCCGCGCGGCATCCCGGTCGCGCTGGAAGTGCCGATGGAGGAGGAAGCGCGGCGCGATTCGGCGCCCGCGCGGCTCGCGCGGCTGGTCGCGGCGACCCGCGCGGTGCTCGCCCGCGCCTATTGCTGAGCGCGCGGCGGCGCCTGGCGCACGCCGCCATGCTGGGCCCAGGTCTGGGCCACGTCCCAGCCCGCGTCGACGACCAGGTTCACGCCGGTGATCGCCGAGGCGCGGTCGGAGGCAAGGAACTCGATCGTCTCCGCGACCTCGCCCGGGCGCACCATGCGCCCGAGCGCGGTGAAGGCGCCGGGATCGCCGGCATATCGGCCCGAGCGGATCCGCTCCTCGACGCGCGGCACCAGGGTCGAGCCCGGGGATACCGCGTTGACGCGCACGCCGGCCCTGCCCCACTCGCCAGCGAGGTTGCGCGTCAGCGCGACGACGGCGGCCTTGGTCGTGCCATAGGCATGGACCGGCATGGACGCGATGGCCGCGATCGAGGCGATGTTGACGATGCTGCCGCCCTCTCCCGTCGCGGCCATGCGCGTGCCGAAGGCGCGGTTTGCGAGGTAGGTGCCGGTCAGGTTGACGCGCAGCGCCTCGTCCCACGCCTCCATCGGCAGCTCGGCCGGCGGCAGCGCGGGCTGGAACACGGCCGCGGCCACCACCAGCGCGTGGACGCGCCCGGCCCGCGCCTCGATCTCGCGCGACGCCGCCTCGACCGCCGCACGGTCCGCGATGTCGAGGTCGAGCGCGAGCGCGCCGAGCGGCGCCGCCGCGCGCGCGGCCGCGTCGGCGTCGCGATCGGCGATCGCCACGCGCCAGCCGCGCCCCGCCATCAGCCGCGCCGTCGCCTCGCCGATCCCGCTTGCGCCGCCGATCACCACCGCGACGCGTCCCTCGCCCGACATCCCCCGGTCCCCTCGTCGTCCACGATGGCCGCGACGATAGCAGAGCCGGCCGCCGCGCGTGCCAAGGGGCTGGGAGCGGCGCGCGACCTGCGATAGCAATCGGGCCGGCGCACGCCATGGCAGGGACGGGGGAAGGCGATGATCTTCGCGAGCTACAACATCCAGTACGGCACGGGGCGCGACGGGCGCGTGGACCTGGCGCGCGTCGCCGCGGCGGTCGCGCATGCCGACGTGATCGCGCTGCAGGAGGTCGAGCGCTTCGCCGCGCGCACCGGCATGGTCGACCAGGCGGCCGCGCTCGCCGCCCTGCTGCCCACGCACCACTGGAGCTACGGCCCCGGCATGGACATCGACGCCAGCGTCGTCGACGCCGGCGGCCGGGTCACGATGCGCCGCCGGCAGTTCGGCAACATACTGCTGTCGCGCACGCCGCTGCGCGCGGTGCGCAACCACCTGC
>Ga0194129_10008258_pt1 | contig 12113 bp, 11 predicted proteins | sample TA2KigCa35mmetaG_FD_150862 | JGI IMG/M metagenome (GOLD analysis project Ga0194129, IMG submission 150862) | Freshwater microbial communities from Lake Tanganyika, Tanzania - TA2015038 Kigoma Deep Cast 35m | ecosystem: Environmental > Aquatic > Freshwater > Lake | place: Tanzania: Lake... | reverse complement strand
AGGAGCGAGAAGCAGAGCCGAGGAGTGTATAAGTAATACTCGACGAAGGCGAGCATCACAGCGACGCAGTAATGCGCGATTTTAGCTTTTTCAAGACACCCTCTTAGTCCGACAGTTTATTACAAAAGATGCCACTCCGTTAAGCATTACATTATAAAATAGACTGGCACCTTTTGTAATAAACTGTCGGACTGACCCCTATTTGACCATCATCTTCTAAGCTGCTATTCTCACACGATGATTTCGAAGCCTCTTTCCGAAGCAGAACCTGGGCCTGTTTTATTAGTTGACCACCTCGATGCGAATGAAAAAATTTGCCGCCGCTTGCGTGAGGTTGGTTTTTGTGAAAAAGCAGAAATCCAATTACTCAGCCGTGGCGGACAAATCATTTGCAATGTTTGCGGAACGCGATTGGCGTTAAGTCGCGCCTTAGCAAAAAAAATTTGGGTCAAGCAAGAACGTCCAAAAATTTGAAAATATTTTATGCAATCTTTTCTTTCTGATCTACAACCAGGCGAGCGAGCTATCGTTAAAACCTTACCTCAAGACCAACTCCTCTCCACACGCTTGCGAGAGATGGGACTCCTCTCGGGCACTGAAATTACTTATATCCGCAAGGCACCTCTTGGAGATCCTCTTGAAATCAAGATTCGTGGTTATAGTCTTAGCTTGCGTTTAAAAGATGCAGCTACGATTTCTGTTGAGAAAATTTTGTAGCCATTCCAATAAAAATTTCGTGTAGCCTGCAGCTCTTGTCCCCGCTCGTTTCTCTCTTCAGTAAAATGATGTGAGGATCGAGCCCTCTCTTCATGCACTCTCACTTTGAGCATTTAAAAAAATTGGCAGAGCAGTCGCATGAGAGTGATGCTCTTGATCAGGCGTTACGCGAATTTCATCAGCCAAAATCGCCTTTAATCATTCAAGGTCGAAATGTGATGGCAGGCTACGTACGCGGCTGGGGACTTCAATTCAATATCATCCGTTCTTTCATACAGCGAGATCCAATTTTTCATGAAAGCCTAGAACTCATAAAAGGACTTACTCTCACTCATGAGGTCTCTTTGATGAATATTTTCCTCATCATGAAATACGGCCTCCCATCAACATGCGGTGACATTGTAGAGTTTGGATCTTATCAGGGAGGCTCTGCTATTTTTATGGCCAATGTCGCCGAGCGGCTCGGCATTCAAGGAAAAGTTTATACACTCGATACATTTGAAGGTCTTCCAGCAGCTCATCATGCTCTTGATTTTCTTACCAAAAATAATTTTCAAGATACTTCTTTAGAGTCTTTGTGTAAGCGGATTGCTCAACTCGGCTTAACCAATCTCATCCCCATCAAAGGGCGCTTTCAAGAGACTGCTCATAATTTGCTAAACCGTTCTCAAAAAATTCTACTTACTTACGTTGACTGCAAAACTTATGATTCAACAAGCTATGCCATCTCGGCGGTCTTGCCTCATCTGCACAAAGCGGGCGGCTACATTCTTCTCCACGATCCGATTCATGGCAATGGTCTCGGACCTCTCCAGGCGATGGAAGAGATGGTTGACCTGCACCACCTGCATGCGGAGCAGGCCTATCCTCATATGGTCTATCGCTATCCGAAAATTTAAAAACATTTAATTTTCTTTCTTCTTTTTTACCAACTAAAAAATGCCTCCCTCTCTCCAAAAATCCATCGAAAATTTTCTCCCGACAGCACACGCTGCTGAGCCTTCTCACGTCATTCAAGGTCGAAACGTCATGGCAGGCTACTCTCGCATTTCCGCTCTTCAGGTCAACGCGATTACTTCCTTCATTGCAAACGACCCTCTTTATATTGAGTGCAAAGCATTGATGCAGGAACGTCAACTATTGACGGAATCTCGACTGATCAATCTTTTTTTGATTTTAAAATATGGTCTAAAAAATCTAGAAGGCAACATTATTGAATTTGGATCCTATCGCGGCGGATCCGCTATTTTCCTAGCTGCTGCGGTTCGTGCCCTTGGGCTTTCAACAACTATTTATGCACTGGACACATTTGAAGGGATACCATCTTCAGATCCTACGCTCGACTTTCATGATACAAGAGATTTTGAGCATGTTTCTTTTCAAGAACTCTTGGAATACAAAGAAAAATGGGGTCTCACCAATTTAGTTTTTGTCAAAGGGCGCTTTGAAGAAACAGCACTCCCACTTTTAGAACAAACTCAAAAAATCATTTTAGCCCACATTGATTGCGATCTTTATGAAAGCACCAAATATGCAATCGACGTTACACTCCCTTATCTTCATCCCAAGGGAGGTTATCTCGTCTTTGATGATGCCCTGCAAAGCACCTGCCTTGGCGCTCTACAGGCCGTTGAAGAAATGGTCCAGCAACATCAGCTCCGCGCTGAACAATCTTTTCCACATTTGGTTTATCGGTATCCGAAAATAGGCTGAAAAAAATTCACTACTTCCGAAACGTCAACTTCTCTTTCTCCACTTCAACAAGCACGGTATCCCCTTCGTGCAAGGTTCCATCGAGGATTTCCATGCTGAGTGGATCTAAGATTTTTTGTTGAATGACGCGTTTGAGCGGACGAGCGCCATACGCAGGATCGTAGCCTTCTGTCGCGAGATAGCGTTTTGCTTTTTCAGAAAGTTCGAGATGAATTTTTTGTTTTTCGAGGCGATGCATCAATCGCTTCAATTGTATCGTGACAATGTCGCCAATTTCTTTGTCCGTGAGACGATCAAAAATCACGATCTCATCAATCCGGTTGATAAATTCTGGACGGAAGTGCCCGCGCAGCGCCTCCATCACGCGACGATTTCGTTCTTCGACTTCGAGATCTTCCATAATCGCAACACTTCCGATATTGCTCGTCATGATGATCACCGTATTTTTGAAATCAACAGTGCGGCCTTGCCCATCGGTGATGCGCCCATCATCGAGGACTTGCAAGAGGACATTGAAAACATCACTGTGGGCTTTTTCAACTTCATCAAAAAGAATCACGCTGTAAGGCCGGCGTCGCACTGCTTCGCTCAATTGTCCTCCCTCATCATAACCAACATATCCTGGAGGTGCTCCAATCAAGCGCGCAACCGTGTGTTTCTCCATGTACTCGCTCATATCAAGACGGACAATTGCATTTTCATCATCAAAAAGAAATTCAGCGAGCGCTTTAGAAAGCTCCGTCTTTCCAACACCCGTTGGCCCGAGGAACATAAACGATCCAATGGGCCGATTCTCTTCCTGCAAGCCAGCGCGCGCGCGGCGCACGGCATTTGAAACGGCTTTGATCGCTTGTTTCTGACCGACGACACGCTCGATGAGACGCTCTTCCATCTTGATTAGTTTTTGCCGCTCTCCCTCTTGCAAGTTAGAAACAGGGATTCCAGTCCAGACCGAAACAACTTTTGCAATGTCCTCTTCAGTCACCTCTTCCTTGAGCAAAGCCTGCTGCCCGCTCTTCGCCATCTTCGCATTGTGATCTTCAAGTTGCTTGGTCAATTCGGGAATGCGGCCATATTGAATTTCACTGGCTTTTGCAAAATCTCCTTCCCGCTGCGCTTTGGCCAAATCATTTTTGAGACGCTCGATCTCTTCATTCAACTTTTGAGATTTTCCAATCTCTTCCTTTTCCTTTTGCCATTTGGCTTTGAGGGTGGAAGCTGTCTCTTTGATACCTGCTAATTCTTTTTCTAATTTTTCAAGGCGCTCTTTGCTTGCGGCATCTTTTTCTTTGCGCAAGGCTTGCCTCTCCATTTCCAGCATCATGATCGCTCTCTCTTGCTGATCGATTTCTGTCGGCATCGAATCAAGCTCGATCTTCAATCGTGATGCCGCTTCATCAATCAGATCGACTGCTTTGTCGGGCAAGAAACGATCGGAGATGTAGCGATGAGATAAGATCGCGGCTGCAACCAGCGCTGCATCTTGAATCCGGACGCCATGATGAATTTCGTAACGCTCTTTGAGTCCACGCAAAATCGCAATCGTATCTTCCACGCTTGGCTCCTCGACCATCACCGGCTGAAAGCGCCGCTCCAGCGCGGCATCTTTTTCGATGTACTTGCGATACTCGTCGAGCGTCGTGGCGCCAATCGTGCGCAACTCTCCACGCGCGAGTTGAGGCTTGAGCAAATTCGAGGCATCGACAGCTCCCTCCGCGGCACCAGCGCCCACGATGGTGTGAAGCTCATCAATGAAAAGAATAATTTTTCCTTCAGCATCGGTCACTTCTTTTAAAAAAGCCTTGAGGCGATCTTCAAACTCACCGCGAAACTTTGCTCCAGCAATCATCGAGCCAAGATCCATCGCGATGATCCGTTTGTTCTTGAGCGACTCGGGCACATCGCCGCTCACAATGCGGCGAGCGAGACCTTCGACAATCGCGGTCTTGCCAACACCAGGCTCACCGATCAGGACCGGATTATTTTTGGTGCGCCGTGAAAGCACCTGCATCGTCCGGCGAATTTCTTCATCGCGCCCGATCACTGGATCAATTTTTCCTTGTCGTGCGAGCTCCGTTAAATCGCGCCCATATTTTTCGAGTGATTGATATTTTCCTTCCGGATTTTGATCGGTCACACGCTGACTGCCGCGGACCTCGACGAGCGCTTTCATCAGCTTGTCGCGAGAGATGCCTTGATCTTTGAGCAACGAAGAGGTTTTATTTTTTTCTTCGCTCAAGGCGAGGAGATAATGCTCCGCGCTGAGATATTCGTCTTTCAGTTTTTCCTGCTCTTGCTCCGCGCGATCAATCGTCTTGCGAAGATCGTTGCCAACAAAAGGTTGCGCCCCTCCTTGAACCCGAGATCGGCCTGCAATCTGGGTTTCCAGTTGAGAGATCAAGAAAGAAGTTGCAACGCCAATTTTTTCAAGCAACGGTCGCGCCAATCCTTCGCTCTGCTGGAGAAGTGCCAGCAAAAAATGCTCATTGTCGATTTCTTGCTGACCATACTTGGAAGTGAGATCAAGAGCGGCTTGAAACGCCTCTTGCATTTTCACGGTGAATTTATCGGGACGCATAGGAAAGAAAGGCTGTAGGAAATTTAACTTGAAGAAAAACTCTTTTTTACATCATCTAGGCTATAAATAATTTTGTTTAAAAACCAAGTTCATTTTTTTGACATCAATAAAAAAGCTTTTTAGAAATTCAAATTAATTTTCCATGAAAAAATACCTACAGCCTATAGCCTACAGCCTACAGTCTGTTTTTTTCCTCTTCCTCACGAGCTGCGCCCATCATGCTCTCCCGCCCTACGAGCGACCTTTACCGAGAGCCTCTGTAGAAAAAGTTCGCACCACTGCCTACACACACACTGAAGCAGATCATTGCAAATATGGTTACTGCACAGCGCTTGGCACCAAGCTACGACATGGAAAAATCAACAGCGCCGCTGCTGACTGGTCGCGCTGGCCGGCAGGCACGAAATTTCGAATCAAAGCAACCGGAGAAATTTTTGTCGTCGATGACTATGGTTTTGCACTCGCTGGCACCAACACGATCGACCTTTACAAACCGACGCGTGCTAAGATGAGGGAGTGGGGCGTGCGACGTGTGACGATTGAAATTTTAGAATGGGGCGATCCTTGGAAAAGTTACTTGCAACTCGTAAAAGTCAAAAGCTACCGCCACATCAAACGAATGATCGAAGAAATGGAACATTTTTATCCTGATCATCAGGCAAAAATGTGTCCCGTGGTGAGGAGCTGAGCCGGAGGCTGCTGCGCAGCTAGGCTGGAGGCTGTAGGCTGTAGGAAAAAACTTTTTGAAATCAGCTTCCGTTGACTTGACTCGAGAGACGCTGACAAATTGGGTTGAGCAATGGGGTCAGTACCAGATAATTTGCAGACGCAGTCGCAAATTACGGGACTGACCCGCTTGCTCTGGAAGTTATCTTCTCTAATATATCCGTTCCGCTGAACAGATATATTAATTATTTTTCACTACCATCTACTTCATTGGCATTGGCAGGAGTCGCAGGAGCCTCAACAACATTGAATTGGAAGGTTAGAGTCTTGGGTGTAGCGTGCAGCGTATCGTTGAGTATAAAAGTCAAAGTTGTCTTCCCTAAACCAACGGCTTGAAAAGTATAATAAATTGGAAATTTTTGTGAGATTGCGGGTGATTCTTTTTTTGGCAGAAACGGCCAAGCATCTCCATCATCCCACAATCCTGGAAGGGTTTTCATATTCTCGTTATCTTTTTCAAAAGACCAAGGATTATTCCATACATAATCTTTTATTACCGGGTCATAGGATGCCTCTATCCTCGTTGTTCCTAGATAAATTCCAACGCCTGCATTTTCTGGGATCGTGATGACATTCTGTGCTGTTGTGTTTTCTACTGCATCATGACTCGTCACAATAACAGGGTGATCAAGAGCATGATCAAAACGATCTGCGTCAACTTGATCAAGAGTCTTCGTTAAAGGAACAAAAGTCTCTTGCACTTGCGGGAACATGGCTGCTCCAATAAAATTTAGATTCATCCCAGTTTGTGAATCATCACTACCCGCTGGAAGTGGCGTTATAATATTATTAAGAACATCAGGAGGCAGCTTATAAGGCACTACTGTCGGCAATCCGCTTGGCGAGACGCTCCACTCAGGATCAGCACTTAATCGCTGCATAAAAAATCCAAAACTTAAAACGAGTGAAAGAAAGAGTGCTGTAGTTTTTGTTTTCATAAAATTATTGTTTATTGTTTTCTCTGCATGATAAGGAAAATTTTATTGCTCTACCCAACGACCATGCTCGCGGATCAGCTCCACAAGACGCTCAACAGCCTCTGCTTGAGGAATATTAAACTTCACGGCCTTCTTGCCGACATAGAGATTAATCTTTCCGGGAGCACCACCGACGTAGCCAAAATCGGCATCAGCCATTTCTCCAGGACCGTTTACGATGCAACCCATGATTGCAATTCGAACTCCCTTGAGATGTCCCGTGGCGGCCTTAATGCGAGTGGTCGTCTCTTGCAAATTGAAAAGCGTGCGCCCACACGAAGGGCAAGCAACATAATCTGTTTTAAAAATGCGAACTCCTGCCGCTTGCAAAATATTGTAAGCCAACCGCAGAGAAGCCCCAGGAGCCTCTTCCCGCCTAATTAGAATCGCATCTCCAATTCCATCACAAAGCAACGATCCTAAAACCGTGGAAGCAGCGAGGAGATTGTTAATAAAGTTTTCTGATTTTTCTGCATTCACTTGAAGCGTATCCTTCAACAAAATCGGATGCCTCGCTGAAATCCGCGCAGCCAGCAGGCGCAAAGCCGCAATCGGCGCCATCTCGATCCCATCACGCACGGTGACAAGCTGAGGATCTTTTTCTTTTTCTAAAATTGCGACTTCTTCGTCAGAGCGGGGATCAATTTCGCGCAGCGGCAAATCTTCAAAAATAAGTTCCGGTTGATACTCTCCGAGTTCTTTTATTTTGTGAGCGACGGCTTCATAAGTAGTACGTGACACCACCACGCGCACTGTTTCTTCATCGCCAAGCGCGATGGAGTTGAGAGTAATTTTTTCTGAAACACGCTTTTGATATTCAAATAATGGCCAGCTCGGTAAAATTTGACTCCACTGCTCTTCCATCTCCCATCTTCTATCTTCCATCTTCGCGCGCTCTACGAGCGCGCGAGCCACCGGAATCTCATACTTACTATCTTCCGTTAACGAAACACGAATCGTGTCGCCGATTCCATCAGCCAAAAGCGATCCAATTCCAATCGCGCTCTTGATCCGACCGTCTTCCCCATCGCCGGCTTCGGTAACTCCTAAATGAATGGGATAATTCCAATCATCTCCTTCTTCATTCAAGCGTGCCACGAGCAGTCGATAAGCCGCGATCATGACTTTGGGATTGGAAGCCTTCATCGAAAAAACAAAATTGTGATAGTCAAGATCACGCGCGATGCGCGCAAATTCGAGCGCGCTCTCCACCATACCGCGCGGCGTATCGCCAAAGCGATTCATGATGCGATCGCTGAGTGATCCGTGGTTCGTACCGATGCGCATGGCAACACCTCGTTCTTGACAGCGTTTTACAAGGGGAGTAAAACGTGCTCGGATCCGCTCCAATTCAGCTTCGTACTCGAAGTCTGTATATTCACGCACATTAAATTTTTTAGAATCTGCAAAATTGCCAGGATTGATACGGATTTTCTCAACCCACAAGGCTGCTTCCATCGCCGCTTCTGGTTTGAAGTGAATATCGGCCACGACCGGAATATCGCATTTTGCAGCGACCAATGCTGCTTTGATATTTTTTAAATTAGCAGCATCCTTCACCGTTGGAGCAGTAATACGAACTAATTCACATCCAGCCTCCACAAGCTCCAAAGCCTCATGAACACAAGTTTCCGTGTTCATCGTATCGGAGGTCAACATCGACTGAACACGAATCGGATGATTGCCTCCCATCGCGAGAGATCCGATCGTTACGACGCGCGAAGGTCGACGTTGATAATGGTAGAGGCTATTGCAGTAGGGCATTAAGAAAATTTAACCGCAAAGAATGCAAAGAAAAAGAAGAATAGCCGCAAAGGAACGCAGAGAACGCAAAAAATAAAAAAACGAGAGAAGCAAAGCCTCTCTCGTTTTTCGAATAATCTAAAAAATATTTTAGAATCCAAACAATGGCGGCCACTTATCGGACACTGGAATTGGAATTTCATCAACAACCTGAATCGTAAACTGGATCGTCTCCACAGGATTCTTCCAGGGCGAGGAACCATCAATGTTTCGAACTGTAGAGTTAGAATAATAATATTTTTTGAAGGTTAAAGTTGTCGTTCCTGATTTGTTAGGGAAGAAGCTCCAATTGTAAGACGTTTGCTTTGTCTGCCACCCACCAATTGCCTTGCCTCCATTTGAAAAAGGAGCATGAATTGTATCAATAGGTGATGAAGTCACCGTGAGTACATCATTTTCAACACCACCATTGTCATACTCCCAACGGTAGCCATGTAAATCTCCTCCTCCACTGCAATAAACTTCTGAGTGACTTTCTTCTCCTTGGAGTGAAACTTGGGTGTCTTGATTTAAAAGGACGGAGATCGGATGATCTGGTGTATTGGCCTGCTCTTCGTTAAGAGAAACAGGCAAATAATCATAAGTTCCAGCCATTAAGGATCCACCTGCAACAACAAGCACTATTAGAGAGAGAACAGTAAATATTTTTTTCATAAAAGAAATCTACGCAAAAAGTCTCCTCTGTCAAAAAAAGATCTTCTTTTATTTTTCCTCACCTTGCGAAGAAGGAACCTCACATTGCGGCGCAAACTTCATCACAGCAGAAGTTGGCTCTCCATTTTTTTCGCGATGCATCCACGGAAGATCAAGCAGATCAAAAAAGCTGACGTAAATCATAAATCCAATGAGGAGAGCCGCACATCCATTTTGGATCCATTCGAGTACACGGTGTTGCAACGGCCTTCGAATGATGGTTTCAATAATGGCTAACAAAATATGCCCGCCATCGAGAACGGGGAGCGGGAGCAAATTGAGCAACGCCAAATTCACATTGAGCACGACGCTGAACCAAAGCGCCAAGCGCCATCCCATTGGATTTTGAAACAACATGTAGTAAATACGCATGATGCCGACAGGCCCACTAAGGTGTTGCAATGTTATTTCGGAATGAGGCGTCGCCACCGCAGAGATTGTCTCCCACATCGTTGCAACGCTTGCCATAATTTGATCAACAGGCGTTGGATGAGTCAGTGTCATCATCCCACGCTGATCCCAGTAAATGCCAAGCCGCGCCTCTTTTTCTCCAACAGGAACCTGAGGCGTAATGCTCACGTTAAAAATTTTAGAACTGTCGCGATTGATTTCTCGGCGCACTGTCAGCGTGACCGGCTTGCCAGGAGTTGCTTTCAAAATTTCTGCCAACGCAGGAAGGCTCAATAATTTTATGCTGTTAGCAGCTAGAATTTGATCATGCGGCTCCAAACCAGCTTCAGCAGCAGGACTCCCTTTGACGACTTGAGCAATCATCGGCGTCATCGCGGGAAGAAGCTGGATCTGTCGCAAATTTTTTCTCCCCCATCCTTGCCGCGGTTGCACACACGGTTCTATCTCCACTGTTTTTTCTACACCATCGCGCTCAAAGCGAATCGGAATCAGCGGCGACTGGCTTGTAGCCACATTCCAAGCCACACTATCGCTCATTTTCCCCATGCCCGTGATGCGCGTCACAGGATGTCCATTCACCGACAAAATTTTATCGCCCGGTTGCAATCCAGCTTTCGCAGCTGGCCCTTCCGGCAAAACATAACCAACCACAGAAGTCCTCTCTGCTTCACTCACCGGACGACCAACTTTCCAAACAATGCAGGCAAAAACAAAAGCGAGCAATAAACTAAAAACAGGCCCTGCTGCAGCAACGATGATTTTATGCAGCGGAGAAGCGAGTGGCAGATCTTTGTAATCGTTTTCCGTTTTTCCTTCCAACGCCTCCATGGGAGCGAGTTGCGGAATGGCCACAAAGCCGCCAGCGGGAATGGATCCCAAGCGATACTCCACTCCATCAATTTTTTTTGACCAGATTGGCTTGCCAAACCAAATAGCAAACTTTTCGACAACGAGCCCACAGGCACGCGCTGCCAGAAAATGTCCCAACTCATGAACCACAATCATGAGGTTGAAGAGAAGAATCACTTCGAGAGAGATCCCGACGATGGAAAAAAGAGAAGCTATCATAGGAATGGAAAGATACTTCATTCTAATCCAAAAGAAATTTAATTTTTAAACTTCTCTCAAATTTTCTTTTCTAAGCGAATTCAAAAAATCTTGATACGCATGTTTAATTCCTGATTCTAAATCAAACTGCGGTCGCCAGCCTGTTGCCAAGAGCTTTCCGCTATCCATCAGCTTGCGCGGCGTTCCATCCGGACGCGTCGTATCCCAAATGAGCTCACCTTGGAAGCCAGTAATTTTTGCAATCAACTCAGCAAGCTCGCGAATTGTCACGTCAGAGCCGCTCCCCGCGTTAATCCAATCGGGAGGATTTTCCATTTCTAAAACGGTGAGGAGCGCTGAGGCCAGATCATCAACGTGAAGAAACTCGCGCCGACTTTTTCCCGTTCCCCAAAGGGTCACGGAAGGCGCCTTAGCCTCAACGGCCTCATGAAATCGACGCAGGAGCGCAGGGAGAACATGCGAATTTTCTGGATGATAATTGTCCCCAGGTCCGTAAAGATTGGTCGGCATCGCCGAATGAAACAGAACGGCATACTGCTGCCGATAAAATTGACATAGTTTGAGTGCAGCAATTTTTGCAATCGCATAGGCCTCATTCGTTGATTCGAGCGGGGACGTGAGGAGACATTCTTCTTTCATCGGCTGCGGGGCCTCGCGCGGATAAATGCAGGAGCTCCCTAAAAAAAGAAGCCGCTTCACACCGTGACGATAGGCCTCATGAATCACATTGTGTGCACTTGCAAGATTTTCGTGAATGAATTCCGCAGGATAAGTGGCATTCGCATGAATCCCTCCGACGCGCGCAGCCGCAACGATGACGATATCCGGTTTTTCTTTTTCGAAAAAATTTCGTACGGCTCCCTGCTCGCAAAGATCAAGCTCCCGATGTGTTTTGAAAATGAGATTTTGAAAACCATGCGCCTGCAAAGCCCGTACCAGAGCCGATCCGACCATCCCGCGATGACCGGCAATATAAATTTTTTCAGAAAGATCTCGTTTCATTAGGGAGGCGTGATCAAAGAAGCAGAGGAAACTTTGCCAACAATTTCACGATGAGCTAACTCCTGCTTCGCGAGGTCGAGATCAGCCTCCGTCATAATCTTGACGAGATCTTTGAATTTAACTTTTGGTTCCCAACCAATTTGACGCTTCAATTTTGAAGGATCGCCAATGAGTAACTCGACCTCACTCGGCCGCTCGTAGCGGGCATCGTGAGCCACATATTTTTCCCAATCGAGATCAAGGAGCCCGAAACATTCTTGACAAAATTCTCGAATCGTATGCGTCTCTCCGGTCGCGCAGACGTAATCATCTGGTTTTTCTTGCTGCAGCATGAGCCACATCACCTCGACATATTCCTTGGCATAGCCCCAATCTCGCTTGGCATCAAGGTTTCCGAGGAAGAGCTTATCTTGCAACCCCATCTT
>Ga0194129_10008254_pt1 | contig 12118 bp, 11 predicted proteins | sample TA2KigCa35mmetaG_FD_150862 | JGI IMG/M metagenome (GOLD analysis project Ga0194129, IMG submission 150862) | Freshwater microbial communities from Lake Tanganyika, Tanzania - TA2015038 Kigoma Deep Cast 35m | ecosystem: Environmental > Aquatic > Freshwater > Lake | place: Tanzania: Lake... | reverse complement strand
GAATGTTCTGAAAATGTAGGTAAAATATTAGAACTTTTTTACTCTTATGTACAACAAGACTCAGTAAAAACTAAGGAAGAATTCGATCGAAAAAATCTTTTATTTAGAAGATTATTAAATGCTCCAACATTACAAGATGAGACACTCGCTTTCTGTGACAAAATCGTCAAAGAATATGACTTCGAAAAAATACTGGAAAATTCTCTTAAAAGATGTGTATGGATTCATACAAATCCTCATTTGAAGCAAATCGAAATCGAAAAAATTGATCAGGATGTTAAAGATCAAATACTTTTAAGTTTCCAGAATAAATCCTATGAAAATTTATCGTTTTCTTCGGAACAGTTTACAGGTATTCAAAAACACATTCAAGATGATGCAATATCAAACGGATTGATCCTTTTTTTAAAAAGGATTTTTAATTGGATTTTGTAATATAAGCTGAATTTTGATTGTGGCATATTAAAATCTTAAATACAAAAAAGAATTTATTTCTGAATTCAATACAGCTTTTCTAAAAAGTATCATATTTGGCACCCTAAATTGTAAAGACGAGATGACTGCTAGAGTTAATAAACTTTTAGTGCCCACTCTTTTTCAAAAGAAATAATCTTTAGCTAGATTAAAAAAAATTGAAAGATTTGCAGATGCAAGTAAGAGAGGATAATGTATCTATTTGCTTTGGCTTTAGTAAATTGTTTCGTGAGCAATTTCACTTAGAAAATAAAACTCATGAAGAATAAATAGTTGCAACAAGTGATCAGTTTTTTTCTATAGGATCTAAACAAGAAAATGCAGGTAACCGATCTTGCATCCTTTATGAAAAAGAGTGTGGTTTTAGTCTAAGGTTGCGGTTAACAAACAGCTTAGGAAAGAAATTGGGTAAATATTTGCATATAGAGAATATTAAGTTTAATTATGGTAATCAGGCTATATGACACGAGCTTAGATCTACAAATCCAAAGGTGATGACATATTGGTTTTTAAAAGACATAAAAAGCTGGAGACTTTTTGTCTTTTTTAAAACAGATGCGAAAGATCTCTACAGTAAAATAGAATCTGGAGTGCTATCACAGAAGTTGATCAGTCTGGAAATAAACGTAGAACTAATAATATCAAGCTCAACGTATAAGGATACTTTCAGGTTTCTCTTACAGGGAAATTTTGAACCCAAGGCATTTAAAGAGGGATTGTAAATCATGCATGTTTCTCCCTCTTATACATCAATCCAAGGAACGATAAATTATAAAAAAATTATGGTTTGTCAGCACATGCTTCAGCTGTTTTATGCATAGCAAGAAGAGGTGTGAGGTATTTTGAAAAACTTCCCTTCGGTAAAAAAGAAATACTTACTGAAGAAGGTCCGTAATTACAACTTTCTTTACCTGTAAGGAGTGAGAAAGTTGATCACTAAGGAATGCTAAAAATAAAATTTAGAGGCTATAAAGCTGTGCATGCAGCACATGTACGGTCTAAGAAATTAGATCTCTTAAAATTAAGAGATGAGATTCTTCGAGTAGTGTAGTTGAGATATTCCATGCTAATCGTTTACAAAACTTCTAGGCAAACGTTCTATACCATAGATTTATATAGATTCTGAGTAGCGATGAATTTTAAAACTAAATACATCTTGTTAAGGCTCTTTATGATCTTTTGTTCTTTGTCCGAGCAGGTGAGGTAACGTTGGTAAAATAATCTCAAATCCAAGCTTTACCGCATCTAAGGATCCAGGTAAGGCAAATAGGAAGCAATCTCCATGCATCCCAGCGCTCGTTCTTGTTAGTAATGACATATCAGGGATTTCTTCGCGTAAATTTTTCCAGTCTTCATGAGTTAAGCGTCTAAATAATTCTCCAAATCCAGGCATAGGCTTTAAGATCCATTTCTCAACTACATCGACTGTTGTATCTCGCTTGCTGAATCCGGTTCCACCTAATGTGAAAATTACGTCAACTTGATTGCTGATCCACCTTTTCAAGAAGGCATTTACTTGATCCTCTTCATTTGGAATTACCTCTAAAGCTAAGACCTCGTATCCATGTTCCTCAAGAGTGTTTTTCGCCCATACTCCAGTATTCTTGCGCCCTCGATCAGAAGTGACTAGTAGAGCGCATTTCCCTCTATTTTTCTTAGCGTTTAGAAAATAATCTATCGAGGGAGCTAAGGGTCTTCCTGTGGAGGAATAAAGCGTGTCATCAGATGGAAAAATAGGAGTAATCACGCAAACAAGAAAGAAAATAATGTACTTAAAAACCATAGCCAACCTCTAATTCTAATCCTGCACTCAAATGCGGCGCACGTTTTTGTTCAAAATAGGTGTTTTTGTTACAATTGCGAAAACTTCCTCGTGGCACCAGCTGTACGAAAAAGACATTCTCTTTATGGTTATGACAACAGGTAATCGGGAGAAGAAATTCTAAATAGCAAGCCCTATGAATTTTTTTTGCATTTTTTCCGTATTTGCTATCTACGACTGTATTGGTACAGTAAACTAAAATTGGGTGTTCTGTCATAAATCAAAGGTTCCATTGTGGATCTGCTAGCCGATCTATACGAAAACCTAGAGAAATGTAGTTCTTTTTATTTAATCGAGTTACCCTGCTTGAGGGAGCATATGAGTTTAAATACTCAAATCGGTATCCAAAAAAGGTGTAAACATCCATATTAAATTATTAGTAACATTTAGCGCACAACCTAAAGATCCTTCAAAATAGATGCGTTTTTTTATTTTTTGCACTTCGAAAATCTTCTTTTTTGTAGTAATTCGAAAGTGTGAATAATTCCTGTAAAAAAGAAAAGAAAATTTGTCATGTTTTATAGAAATATCAAAAAGAATCATAAAATCTCTGCCTTGAAGAGAAGTAATTTTTCATAGTTGTAAATTTTTACAAATTATGGATTTAGTCGAAAAAGTCAGTTTTATTTCTTTTTTAACTCCTTGTTGTCTTAAGTTGTTGGCAAATTGAACTCACTTAATGTTATGAGTACGATGGAATCTGGAGTGAAGAAAAAATATAAAGCAGGGTTCCAAGCAACATATTTGATGTTAGCAAATTAAACGCTATCATGTTTCTGAAGCAGTACCTTACTTACAAGTTGATCGATCTTCTCCTAGTAGTACATCAAACATCCAATAAAATGATTCTCTATCTATTAATCTCTCAGAATCGCTTTACAGATCCGTGCGACATCAGTAGTGAGAGGCTGCTAATAAAATAGTGTGTTTATTAGGATATTTTACACTCTGCCCATCGCATGTATACAATCTTAATAATTGAACGAAGATTTTTTCTAGATGTAGTTGCCATTCTGTATTCATCGCTTGTATAAAAGTATCGCATCCCCATTCGTCCATCCCTTTTTTCTTCTTAAATATGATTTTCTAAAGGTGCATATTGATTGCTTTTCTGCTGAACCATAAATTCTAGTTAGATACGGAATAACTATAATACCAGCCATTATTATTACACTAAACTATTTCCTTGACAAAACCCCCTGAAGCGGTAACTATAGATGAATTTTTATGATTTTTGATCCGCTATCCTGGTGTTTTAATAGAATTTAAACTAACGTTATTGAAATAAAAAAATAGCGTTAATTTATGAGTGTTATTTTAAATTCTATAAGCTTTAATTAAAAAAAACTTTTATCCTGGTGTTTTAATAGAATTTAAACTAACGTTATTGAAATAAAAAAATAGCGTTAATTTATGAGTGTTATTTTAAATTCTATAAGCTTTAATTATAAAAAAAACTTTCTCACGCCTAGCCAACCTTTTGGTTATAATTTTTCACAGGCCAGCTCTTGTAATTTGGAAAATCTCCCCATAGATTTGGCTGCGAAAATAACCCAAAATAATTCTTCAGATAGTTTGAGCGGCCTCAGCGGGAAAACTATAGTGATTATAGGTTGTAGCTATGGATCTGGTCATAAACAGGCAATGGCATCCACAGCTGAAGTTGTAAAAAAACTTGGTGTAAAGTCGATTTTAGTTGATTTGCCTAATGAAGTTCTGCTCGAGGAAGATTATGCTCGAAATTTAACGAGAAAATACCTAGGCAGTTTTTCTCCAGAATGGAGCACAGGCGACATTTTTAACTTTTTGATGCAAAGAAAAGCATATTCCATCATCAATTTTATTAGCGGAAACGATCCCAAAGCAAATAGACATCCAATAGCAGCTCCATTAGATCCACGTAAAGTGCTAAAAGTTCATTCATACCTGTCTCAATTTCATCCAGATGCTGTTGTTATAAACTATCTACCTGATATACCCACCGTCATTGAAGTGTCTCGTATGTTAAATATTCCAGTAATACACACGCATACTGATATGAATCCAAGAGAGCTATGCTACAAAATTTCATCAGGATGTTATGATCGTTTTACAGAGTGTCTGCCTTACTCAGGATTTGAGAGCATTCTTACATCTACTTGTTTATCTCCTCATCAAGTTGTGGTTTCAGGGCCTCCCTGTAATTCAGTATTCGATACGCCACTTTCATCGGAAGAAATAGAAGATAAAATGAAGTTTTATGGAATTTCTCCCGATAAGAAGGTGATTGTTATATCTAATGGAATTAATGGTGTAAGCTCGACTCCTCCATATATAAGATTTATCCATAATCGTTACAAAGGACAACCTAAAGAACTTATCCCTTTTCATTTAGTAGTCCTATGCGGGAAGGGTAATCAAACTATATGTGATAATATACATAAAAAATGGTCTGAGCTTATACCTATCACAGCTCTAACCTCAGTGGAAGTAGCTGAAATGAGAGATCTAATGAGCATAGCTTCTCAAGGGGGAGCCATGCTAGGAAAGCCTGGAGGTTTGACAGTGTTTGAATCTCTTAAGTTAAATGTTCCGTTAATTTTTGATTCTATTTCTCCTGAGATCGATTACTTTAATTTTTCTCATACATTTTGGGTTTTGATGAATAGAGGGTTTCAAGTGTTATTTGGTGCTAGTGAAATTGTTCCCTGGGAATCTGATAATAGAGATTTTATTGTAGAAAATGGGTTGGGATATACATGTGAGTCTGAGGAAAAATTTCATGAAATTCTTGATCTATTGAGTCAACAAGGTATAAAAAAGAGTGTGCCTAGTCTTAAATTTTCTGATGAATTTCCAAAGATATTAAAACAGTGCCTACTTTATGATTAATTAAACACAACATGGAAACTTCGGAAATTCAAAACAGTGTTTTTTTTCGTATTAAACTGTTTGAGTCTAATTTTTTTTAAGATTCCAGCATTATTGCTTCGTTTATTGATGTGCAGAAGGTTTGTTTGGGAATCACTTTTAAACTTCCGAATTTTTGCATTTGTTTAAGTATATTATTTTGTAATCCGCAAATATAGATTTTAGATTGTTTTTTTAAACAGTCGGTATAAAAATTCTCTATTACACAGAAACCAGATGCATCGATGAATGGTACTTCGGACATATCGAGTATGTAAATTTCAGCTTTTTCAATTTTAGTTAAAATATCGGCATTACCAAAAAAAAGAGCTCCTTGCATTTTATAAATACTGAAAAATTCTTTATTTTTAATTTTTGCGTTCAGTTCTGTATTTGTATCAAATTGCTTTAGATCTATTGCCTTAGATTTTTTGCTCATTTGTCTCATAAAAATTACACTTGCTACAGAGATCCCCACAAAAACAGATGTTGAAAGATTTGTGAATATTGTGAATAAAAATGAGGTAACTAAAACTGCAACATCAAGCCCTGGACCTTTTAAGTATCTAATAAACAGAGTGAGTTTGATAAGTTCAAAAGAGACAAACATCAAAACCACAGAGAGCGATACGAGCGGTATAAAACTAACAACATTTGAAAAAAGAAGAATAATCACTAATAAAATTGTGGCTCGCAGCAATCCAGCGATCGGTGTCAATGCTCCAGATTTGGCGTTTGCTGCAGTTAAAAGTACGACTCCCGTAGTTGGTATACCACCGAATAGTGCTGTGCCTAAATTTGCCATTCCTTGAGCAAAAAGTTCTATGCTGGGTTTGAAGTCTTGCCCGTTTATTTCTTTTGCTATTATTGAAGATAGTAAAGATTCTAAAGATCCTATGATTGCTATATTAAAGCTGCATTTTAATATCGATGGGAGATTCTCCCAAGTAAGCGTAAATGATGGCCAATTAAAAGAGGGGAGAGTGCTTAAAAGTTTACCGTATTTTGATTCAATGGTATCTACTGGCAGAGAGAAAAAGTTACAAAATACTGTTACTGTAAATATAGTAATTATCCCAGGTGAAATTTTTGGAAAGTATTTTTTTATGACAAGTATCATCGCAATAGAAGAAATGCCTACGTAAAAAGTTGTGCTATTGATGGAGTTGTAGTTGGTGAAATAGTACTGCACCTGAAAAATAAATTGATCCGGTAGTGGTGTTTTTGTTGTAAATCCCATGAAGTTTTTAATTTGATCTGAAAATAAAGTTATACCGAGTCCACTTGTAAATCCTATTACTAAGGAGTTTGGAATGAACTTTATCCATTTTCCTATTTTTAAAAAACCCAAGCACATCATAAAAGCGCCAGCAATCATGGTTGATAAGCATAAAGCTTCATATCCATACAATTGCATCATACCGTAAATTACAGCGATTAATGCTGCTGTAGGACCGTTTATTTGTACTCTACATCCTCCAAGTATCGAAACAATAAATCCTCCGATTATTCCAGTATACAGACCTTGAAGAGGTGAAGTACCTGATGAAATCGAAAGCTGCATGCATAAAGATATTGATAAAACTGCGACAGTTATTCCTGAAAGTAAGTCTTTTCGAAGTGTTTTTAGTGAGTAGCCTTGATGAAGTGTTGTGTATAACTGTGGTTCATATGATTTAAAAAAACTGGGCATTTTGTTTTTCCTAAAAAAATCTTTCAAGTCTTTTGTGTTTAAAACGTTCTCTTCTTATTGAAGAAATTGGGGGTGGGGTTCTTTTTTTTTCTTTTTTTACAAAAAATGTTGTTGGTAAATTCATCCATTTGTTATAACTTTCATCATCAACATGCTGGCGTAGCTCAATTGGTAGAGCGCCCGACTTGTAATCGGATGGTTGAGGGTTCAATTCCTTTCGCCAGCATATCTTTTGGGGGTGTCGCATAGTGGCAATTGCAGGGGACTGTAAATCCCCCACCTTCGGGTTTCGTGTGTTCGAGTCACACCGCCCCCAAGTTGTGTTTATAAATTGTTTAAGGGTTCTTTTTTTTCTTATTTAATATACCAATTACTATAAGGAAACAGCCAACGGCACCGCTTAACCACATTGAATATCTCATATAATTATAAATCATTTCATACTTTTTTATATCCTGATTCCCTTGGTCGATTTTTTTTTGAACCTTATCAGTAAATACTCCACCAATTTCTTTGGAATATTCATTTTGGGATAGGATTTGATTTCCAAGATCTACATTTTTTTGAGCCTTTTCTACTTTAACTTTTCCTAATCCAATTTGATTTCCGATGTAGTTTGATCCGGCTCCAAGACCAAAACTTAAACAAATTAATATGCATCCTAAAATTATTTTACCTTTCATTGTTGATCTTCTTTTTTTATAGGTTTGATTTCAGAAACATCATCTATAGTATATAGCTCTAGATCAAATCCCTTTATTTTTGTATTTTTAGAAACAAGATGAAGACAGTCAGTAACATTACCAGGTATGATTTGATCCTTGTGGGAGGATTTTTTTGCTAACGTTAGAACATGGATATGTTTGATTAATTCAATCGGACTGTCGATGGGATTTTCATATAGACATACTCTTAATTTCTGATTTAACTCTGCAAGTCTAGTTTCAGTTGGATCAGATACAACTCCAATAACGTATCCGTAAACATCTTCATACTCCTCGATTTTATCTGGATAATACACTTCCTTATTTTCGAATATATTTTTATTTTCTATGGGAGGTTTAACAATATATATACCATTTAGTCTTTCAAATTTGATGAATCCCGATATGACAAAAGGAGTTCGTATTTTGTCAAATAACCAGATGAGCAGTGTATCTAAGTCCGTATAGCCTTCTTCCATTTTAGCTAGGTGTGTTGGCATACAGGATGAGATGAATACAAAACCACTAGATATAAACTCATGCCCGTAAATGATCTTCTTGTATTGCTCTGAGTCTGCTTGTGTAGATTTTGTGAAGCATCGATCGTTTACTAGTACAGACTCACCAAGAGATCTATAATCAATAGGTGAGGCGCATTCAAAGCCAAGATTAAATTCTTTAGCTTCAAAATAAGTTGTCTTTGCTTCTTTTGTGATTTTTCCTTCTATAACATCTCTAACACTACCAAAGTATTCTAAGGTAATGCTTTTAGAACCTGTCTTGAATATGCTAGAGTTTTCCATGTCATTTTCTTGTTGTTTTTGTACATTTTAAATGAATTATAGATGGCTTATTTTAAACTAGCATATAGAGGATAGTTTCTGTGAATTCAAGTGTTTATTTGAATAAATCGTCAAATTTTTTAATTGCTGCTTTTTTATCAAAAGTTCCTTTTTTTTCCATATAGCAATAGTCCTCACATAAGTTTCTTTTCATTTTATCAGCAACAAACTCAACATCAGGAACCATACAATCATTTTTCATACCGGGTTTATAATATTTGCAGGATATACAGCAGTGTAGATCTTGATGGCAATGGTCGCATTCAGCTCTGAACGATATTTTATTGCTCATGGGAATCTCAATTTTAGATCCACAATTCCAGCAAGTCATAAAAAACCTCTTTTTTTATATGTTGTCTAGACCACATTGTAAAAAAAAGGTATGTTTCAGAAAAGCAAAGGATTATTTATGGATTTTCAAGATGCTCTTCTTACTCCTGATATTTATTTTGACTATTTAAAGGATAAAGGGGAGTTCCCTCCTCAAGAAAAACGACCTAAGACTGTTTTATTTGTAAACCAAAAGATTGCTCTGCAGTACATATTAAGTCAGCACGTTCATCATTGGGGTAAAAGTTTTTTATCTAAACTTGCTTTTATTGATAAAACAAACGTTGCTATTTGCGGTGGATTTGGTATTGGGGCACCTGCTTTAACTGTAAAATTAGAAGAGATGATTGCTTGGGGTGTATCTCAATTCGTTTGGCTTGGAACATCTACTAGACTTACATCTGATGTGGAATTGCATAATACAGTTTTTGCTAAGACAGCTTTTGGGATTGATGGCGTAACAAAATATTACAGTGATCCTTCTCAGGGAGTTACGATAAGTAGAGAAATGGAGTCGTTTTTTGGAGCATATAGCCGAAAGTTCGGACACCTTGTTAAAGGTGTTAATGTAATGAGCTCTGATCTTTTTTTTGGTACATCTAAAAGAGACGTAGATGTCTTTTTGGAAGGCAAAGCTGATGTTTTAGATATGGAGTCTGCTGCTTTTTATGCAATTTGTAAAAAGCGTGATGTACACTGTTTATCTATACTTGTAACCTCAGATTGTCTAGTTACACCTGAATGGGTACCAGGGTTTGATTCAAATGCTACTATAACTGAATTGAAAAAAGCCGTGGATCTTGCATTTTCTTTTGCTCAGGAATGTTCTCAATAATATTTTCATTGAGTAGCTGCAGCTCATATAGAGCTACGAGCTTGTTTTATTGAATGTTTCAATTAAATGAGTTATTTTTTTTTCTTTATATTTATCCAGAACATAACTGCACCTAAGAAAAAAAGAATAAGCCCTGCCCAAAATGATCCTGTGATCAAGGTGTCATAAGCAGAGGCTTTTTTATTGATTTCCCCACCTAAAAAGTGGCCAACAGGATTATCTTTGAAAAATGAGGTAAAGCCATTAATGATGCCTTTAAATCCTCGTATGTAATTTTTTGCGTATATAGAAAGAGCTACTAGTGTAAGTCCTGATAATCCAATAAAAATGCTATAGGTTTTTTTATTATACATAATGCCTGCTTTATCTAAGCAATAGCATTTCTCGTATTTTAAGCAAATCTTTGTCTAAAATTTACTCAAGCCCTATTGATTTGTTTTCTAGCTCCTGCCATCGAATGAAAAGCCTTTCGAGTTCTTCCTGCGCTTTACCTAGTTTATTGTAGATCTCGAACGCTTTTTTAGGATCGTCGTTTTTTTGTGATTCTTCTGTGATTTTTGCAACGATCGACTCAGCATGTTCGATAGCTTTTTCTATGCCAGCTAGTTCTCTTTGCTCATTATATGAAAGCTTTTTTGGTCGGTTAATTTCCTGTTTTTTTTCAGGTTTTATAGTAGGTTCTATTTTTTCAGCTGGGCGTGCTTCAGCTTGAGCTTTTTCCCATTGCGTATAGTCCATGTAGAAGTGGGGGTCGTTATTACTGCCAAGGCTTAATATCTGTGTACATATATTGTCCATTAATGCTCTATCATGCGAAATAAGAACGACAGCTCCAGGAAATTCTTTGAGACTTTCTTCTAGAACTTCAAGTGTAGGTATATCAAGATCATTAGTTGGTTCATCAAGAAACAAAACATCTGCAGGTTTTAGCATAAGTCTTGCAATAAGTATACGCGCTTTTTCTCCACCAGATAGGCAGTGTACTGGTAGCATTAAACGCTCTTTGGTGAATAAAAAGCGAGTAGCCCATCCATTAACATGTATATGTTGACCTCTGTAATTGACAGTGTCTCCGGATTCACATAGAGCCTCTTTTAGTGTGATATTACCAGGGATTTGTTCCCTATGTTGATCAAAATATACTAGTTTTAGATCATCAGCATATTTTAATGTTCCCTTATCAAGAGGAATTTGTTGTGCCAGTATTTTTAAAAGGGTTGTTTTTCCTGTTCCATTTTTTCCAACGATGCCGAGCCTGTATCCAGGAGATAATGTCAGGTCAATCCCTTTAAATAATTCTTTTTGCCCTAAAGACTTTGTAAGATTGTGTCCTGAGATCATCTTTCGTGTTTCTCGCTCTGATGCAGAGAATTCAATTTTCACTTTAGGTTTCTTATTTCGCTCTTTGATCTGGGATAGCTCTTCGAGCATATTTTCGACTTTCTCAACCCTGGACTTCGATTTCGTTGTCCTTGCTTTCGGAGATCGTTTCATCCACTCTAGCTCATCTCGTAGGGATGTTCTAAGACTCCTTTCCTGCTCCAGTTGTCCCTTTAAGAATAGTTCTTTTCTTTCGAAAAATTGATCTAAGTTTCCAACGCTTTCAAATATCCCATCTGGAAAACAGCGGTTTATCTCTATGAATTTATCGCAAATATTGTTAAGGAAGTATCTGTCGTGGCTCACAGTTAAAAAGGGGATTCTTTCACGAATTAAAAACTTCTCAAGCCATAAAATCCCTTCTAGATCCAAATGATTAGTTGGTTCATCCAAAAGTAAAAGATCTGGTTCATTTACCATAGCTTTTACTAGATCTAGTCTTTTTTTCCATCCTCCAGATAATGTTGAGCTATTGACGGAAAAGTCTTCAAACTGCGCCTTACTCAAATACATTCTTGCTCTAACTTCTGCTTCAGCACGATCACTTAAGGGTATGTCAGATAGAACAGCTTCTTCAATAGATATAGCTGGAAATTGGGGGGATTGGCATGCATACGCAATTTTGATGTTCTGCTTTTTTGCTACGATGCCTTCGTCTGCTTGTTCCAGGCCTTTTAAAATTTTTAAAAGAGTGGATTTTCCTGCGCCATTAGGCCCTAAAAGACCTATTCTATCGGTCGAATGTATTGCAAATGAGAGTTCTTCAAAAAGGGCTTGAGCCCCAAAGCTTTTGCTTAATGATTGTATGCTGATTAATGTGCTCATACCTGAAGTTTAGCATACACTGTTCGTTTCTTGCAAAAAATCTCTTCGCTTCTTGTTTTATTAGCATTTTTCGCATATGACAAAGAAAAAGTAGGTTTCTATATGTTGATGTATTTAATTATTTTCTTTTTTTTAAGTGTAATCTCTTGTTTTTTTGCTTTTGTTAGATCCTCTTCGTCGATACTTGAGGTGATGTTGAAAATAGTATTCTTTATTTTTTGGGCGGTTTTTACAGCTATTTTGACTATTTCATTATTCAAGTACGTTCTAAAGCCCACAGTGGAAATAAAATTTGATACTAAATCACCTTCGGAAATAATAAAT